>MDTG01120231.1_pt1 | contig 22200 bp, 15 predicted proteins | sample 811421 | NCBI WGS metagenome assembly MDTG01 (sample SAMN05326645, study PRJNA326480) | marine metagenome | isolation source: seawater | place: Pacific Ocean: South East | collected 2011
AAAGGATATCGATATTCTTCGAGTGTATCACGCTAATAATGCCAAAGACATATTAGGGTGGAAGTTTCGATCTTCAGAGTCGGCAATTATAGATGCAGCTACTCAAATTAAAAAACTTTTATAAATTATCTAAATATTTATACGTAATTAGTTTCTTATCACTGTCTTTATAAGATCTGACTGCAATAGTTTCGCTAAGTCTTTCCTCTGTCTTATACGTTTTTTCATCGTAATTAACTTCAGTTACCTGCTCTCCAACTGAAAGTACAAGCTCATAATAGTAATCGGTTGTATAATGCTTTCCATTCCAAACAAATATTTTTCCTGGACCTTTTAATTTTCTAGCATTTCTAAATGCTTCAGAAAAAGACATGTCATAATTATTCATTATTTCTTTTGAATAGTAAGTACGTTCAATCATTCCATCATCATCGATTCTCTGGTTGTCTTTTGGTTCTTCTGCATCTTGAATTAATACAGTTTTATTGAAAACAGTAAACTCAAATGTATCAGTGGTATATAATTGAGAAACTAAGATTGAAAATGAGAAGAATAGTTTTATTAGCATTGCGACTCCTTTAGTTGCCTCAAAATTCTTTTCTCAATTTATAAACTATTATGATAAATTTTTGTTCCAGATTATAAATACATAGGATTGAAAAATGATAATAAATGGCCATCTAAAAGGTCTTTTTAATAATTTTATTTCCAATAAACATATTGCTTAAATGCTTAAACAAAACCCTTTTTTTTTATAATAAATGGGAGTAAAATTTAAAAAATAATAATATATCGAGGAAACTATGAAAAATATTTTAATGACATTAGCATTATTTCTATTCATATCATGCGGATCAAGCAGTCCAAGTGTATCAACATCGGCTGCTCAAACACCTGCTTCGAATGATATAGGATGTATGCCAGAGTGGGTACTTGAAGTTCCAACAAACACATTTGCTTATTCAGGTAATGGTAGAGATTATAACACTGCAGTATTAAGAGCTGAAAATGTTGCTAGAACACAAATGGCTGCTGCAGAAGAAGCATTCGTGGAAGGACTTATTAAGGATGTTATGATTGATTCTGGACTACCTGAAAATGATGCAAATTTCTTTTCTGCTGCTTTTAAATCTGTGGTAGATGGGAAAGTAGAAGGGTTTAGAGTTTTAAAGCGTAAACCTTGCAGAACACCAGATGGAAGAATGGATGTATTTGTATTAACAACTTTTGATTTTGAAATGCTAGCTGATAAATATGAGGCTAAAAGAAAAGCTCTTTTAGCTCAACAACAGTTAGAAGCAGCTGAAAATGCATTAGAAGACTTAGATGATGAAATTGCTAAGTTGAGAGCTAGAAAAGCTTCTGGCGATATTTAATATTAAATAATGCAATTCATAAAGCATGCAATTTATTGTGCGCTGTTTATTTCTTTAAGCAGTGCACAAGATTGCCAGTCCATTTTTGAGTTAAACTCACAAGATGATAATTATTGGTATGGCTTTTCTGTACAAGACCTAAATAGAAAGTCTAAATTAAAAAAAGTTTCTCAAGAAACTTTAAGAGGAGCAATATCTAATCTTTCTTCTTCTATATATTCTAACGTTAATTCAAGTTATAATGTAGAAATCAAAGAGAAGTTAAATAATTCAACTTCGCAATTTGAAGAGGACATGAATTTTCGCTTAGATATTTCTTCAAGAATTCAAGGGTTTGAATATGAGCTTATTTCTCAAGGAAAATGCGATTCACAGTATTACACGCTAATTAAATTAAATAAACGTACTTTTTCAAACAAACAACGATCTTCATTGATTTCATCTTTGGCTGAATTTGATTCATTAAATCCAATTGATTTTGCTGTGCTATACGATTATTTGTCATATATAAATTCTTTATATGAAAACATAGATGGAAATTATTTCGGTCTAATTGATCCTAGCTATCAAAGAAAAGTAAGCAGAGCAAAAAATGAATTAAAAAATGAGTATATGAAATCGTTATCATCAGTTAGGCCAAAGTTTAGTTATACATTACCATATTCGATTTATGAAAACAGGCCAAACAATCTTAAGATTTCTTTTTTTTCAAATTCAGCAAAATTAAACATAGTAAACAGTTCTGCTGATATTAATTTTTTTCAAAATTCAAATAGATATTATTTTAATTCAATGGGAGAAATAATAATCCCTATCAATTCAGATATTAAAAGCTCTTCATTTGTTCCACTGTCCATTACTTTGAATTATAATAGCACAATCTCATCCCATTATATTTTTCAAGATCTAAATCTTGTTAATCCTAAATTTAATTTTACGATAAAACCTGAACCTCTAGTCATGAACTTCGAACACAACTTTGAAAATTCTGAAATTGAAAGCGCAGTTAGAAAAACATTAAACAACGTATTAATAAATTCTATTTCTGTTCAATTAAAAAAAAATAATGATGCTATTTATACCTTAAGAGTTGAAGCACTTGATTACGAACGAAAATTTAATACATATACTAAAACATATGCGCACATTTTAGATGAAGTGAGTATATCTTTAGTAGATAATTTAAATGGATATATTCTTTTCACGAACCAAATTAATCGAATAAAAGGTATATCATACATTAATTATAGTGAAGCTTTAGATGTTTTCAAAAAAAACATGAAAAATGAAGTTAATAAACTAACAAATGAAATAAAAAATTTAATTTTATAAGCATTATTTTAATTTTTAAGCTATATTTATGGATATTTAACTTATATGACAAAATTTTTTCAAATACTTCTAACTATTTTTTTTATAAATAGTTCACTTTTAGCTCAATTTGAAACTAAAGTAATTACGGTAAATGATGAGACTCCCAAGTTAGAGTTTAGTGGTTCTAAAAACATAATCTATAATAGATCCTTTGATAATTATTTAAAAGAAGCACTAAGTGAGGTAATTGCATTAACCGAAGAGGCTGGTTGGAATCAAACATTTACAGCTACTAGCTGGTCAAGCATTATGGAAGCTTCCAAAGAGCAGAGCGTACAAGAAATGACTAGCGATATTTTATCTGGTTCTGCTACTGATAAAATGGGTGGGCTTATTGCTGCAGATTTTCAACTCTTAAGAAATGTTGCTATTACTGCTTATGATCAAAGAACTAGTTCAGCTGCAACACAGTTTGAAGTTAGAATGACACTTGTTGATGTTCGTACTGGAAGTGAAATTAATAGTACAGACTACATTGATATTGAAGGTAGAAATACTCGAGAAAAAGGTCAATCTGTAGTAAAGGGTTTAACTAAACAATTAGCTAATTTATTTATGGATAAATATAGAAGAGAACCTATTTTGAATATTAACAGCCTTGAAAATCGTGCTGTAGTTCCTGTAATTAAAGACGTTTCTCTTTCTGGAAAACATGGTAAAAGTATTACTACATTTTTAAAAGCTGTTGTTGCTGATCCAAGTATCAAAAAAGATGATTTAACTTTTAAAATTGACGGTGATGCAACCAATGGTCAAGCAAGAATCGTTAATGGTGATAAATTGGTATATACTCCAAATAAATCTTATACTGGTACAGACAATGTAAGTTATTATGTAAGCTACATTGATGAGAATGGTTTTCCGATTCGAAGTGAAATAAAAACAATTTCTATTAAAGTTACTAATACAAAACCGGTTGCAAAAAGCGGTTTAGAAACTGTAAAACAAGACTCTGAAAAAACTTTTATTTTGGAAGGTACAGATAGTGATGGAGATAAGTTAAAATATGAAATTTTAAGTCAGCCATTGAGAGGAAGGCTCTATACTAATAACAGAGTTCCTGGTCAATTTACTTATACTCCAAATCAAAATGTAACTGGATCTGATAAATTTACTTATCGTGTTTTTGATGGAGCAGACTATAGTCAGGAAGTTGTTTTTAACATCAAAATTTCAAAAGTGAATAAGGTTCCTGTTGCAAGAAGTTTCAGTGTTGAATTATTACATGATACAGACTATGAAGATTTTTTCCAAGGTCAAGATGATGATGGTGATAAGATAAAATATATTGTTACAAAAAACCCTGCGAACGGTAAACTTAGTTCTACTGATGATAATAAATTTACGTATAGACCTAATAGAGGTTTTGTTGGACAAGATAGTTTTAATTACAGAGCTGAAGATTCGAATGGAGCTCGTAGTAACACAGCTACGATACTTGTAGAAGTTACCAATCAAAAACCTTCAGCAATAAGTAGATCTTATAACGGCTCTTTTACTGAGGAGTTTATTATTGATCTTGAAGGAAGAGATCCAGATATAGTTGATGATTCTAGGCTAAGTGTAAAAGTATATAAGCAACCTTTTGGTACATTAGAAAAGGTGCGTGGAACTAAAAGTCAATATCGTTATAAAAATACTAGAAAAGTAAAAGAGGATGATATTATTTTTCAGGTATTTGATGGTGTTGAAAATAGTGACTTCGCAACAATCTCACTTAAGCTGAATCAAAATAATACTCAAGTTTCATCAAGTGTTAAAAAGAACAATACAAAGTCTTCTAATAGATCAACTGTAAAACCCTCGAAACCAAGAACTCAAGCAAAACCTGTTGCTAAACCACAACCAAGAAAAGTGCCTTCACAACAACAAGCATCCAATGACAAAGATGATGATGGTGGTGGTTCTAATATGACATTAATACTAGTACTGCTTTTAGTCGTAGTTCTAGCAGCTGCCGGAGGCGGAGGCGGAGGCGGAGGTTCTGATCCTACTGGTGGAGTAGACATAGGAATTACAATACCTTGATTTTAAGAAAAATAGTTTTAATGTTTACCGTTTTTGTCCTTATTTCATCATGTCAAGATGTTGATATGTATGAAAAGGATAAGTTTGGAAGTTTAACATTATCTTTTGTCCAACCATCAGATGATTTAATTAATTCTTTAGAAAATAATCGTACATCTTCGCAATTAGCGGACGTAGACCAAGTCAGAATTACGTTAAGCGGTGAAGCGCCAACCACAGTTAATATTGTCAATGGTACAGCATCTTATTCTAGATCGGGATTACCGGTTGGAACTATTTCTGTTAGAGTTGACTTGCTTGGCGGAGGTGTTAATAAATATACTCAAACTAAATCCATAACAATTGTAGCAAATCAAAATGCTTCAGCATCTTTTAACGCATTTACTGTAACTAGCCAAACAATAAATTTTACTTCAAGTTTAGATTCAACTTACGATATCGGTGATGACATTACACTTTCTTGGACAAATACGCACGCAGATCAACCTGTCAACATAGAACGTTGGGATGTTGTTGGAGGAACTTGGGTTAAAACTGCAACATTAGCTGATGATTTTGTCGGTAATTCTGGTACTTGGAATACTCAATCTGCATCACAAGGAGAAACTGTTAAGGTAAGAATTCAATCTACCATTTCAAATTCTTTTGCTGATAGTGGTACATTTCAATTACTTGGAGAACAAGACAACACATTTTATATTGAGTATAAACATAATGGCCAACCAACTTTCTTTAATGATGTCATAACATTAAATGATGGAAATATTCTTGCCTCAGGTAGATATGGATCTCAAAGTGATAGACATGCATTGTTAGTGAAATTTGACGTTAATGACGGCTCTGTTATTGCTACAGAAGCCCTTTCCAGTCAAAGTGAATTTAGAGGTATGACATTAGGTCATAATGGAGAAATTTTAGTTACAGGTTATAATATAACTAGCACTACCGAAATTATTTTGGGTGCTTATAATCATGATCTTTCTCAAATTGCATTAGTTTCTTCAGGTGCAGATGGAGGAAGTAGAGGAGCTTATTCTATAGATACATATACCTATAATGGCGTTGATTATATCTTAATTGCTGGAGAAATGGAAATATCAGGAGATGCTGGTTTAGCTAATTATCCTGCACTTGCTGTTTTTGATGCAAACTATAACTTGTCTAATACATGGTATTATAGCAATACTCCAGGAAAATTTTTAACAGTAAATGTTTATAATGGTACAGATGTTTGGCTTGTTGGAAGTGATGATGAAATAGATGGTGTTGATCAAGAGGGAAAAAATGCAGCTGAATTATCAATATTTTCTAATTTGAGTCCAAGCGATTTAAATATAGTAAGAAACCGTGCTGTTTGGGGAGATAGAAATACTGTTAATATAGAAGGAACTATTCCAACTGTGTTATCATTAGATGGTGATCCAGAAGGTTCTTTTTATTATGTAGGTGGACAATATCGCGACTGGAACGGCGTTTCTGGACAATTGAATGATTTTAGATACCAATATTATGATTTTGTTTTAGATAGTGAAAATGGAAATGTGATAGTAGCTGTAGGTAATCATTTTGGAATTGATGTAGATGGTAACGGTATTCTCGAAAGCGAAGATGGACTTGTAGCTAAAATTATGATAAGGAGAACTAACCCTTTCGATCAATTAGAATCATACTATACTTCTTCAAATACTAGTAAAAGTAATAGAGCCTCATGGGCAAAATTTAATGCTATTGACAAAATCGATTCTGGATATGTCGTAGCAGGATCTAATCTGATTACAACCTTCAGTGATAATTATACAGGTACTAAGGGGTTAATTGCAGTAGTAGATTTTGATGGTGAATTAAGAACAGTAGATGATACAAGCTTATTAGGAAAAAATATAGGTATAAATAATATTTCTAACGTTCAAACAACTACTGGATTTTCAGTAATATCATCCTCTGATCGATTTAACGATAAAGATATTACAAAATTTAAATTTGAGTAATATTTCTTTCAAAATTATATAATTTTTGTTGTATTTTATAATATGAAAAAATTTCTAGTACTTTTATCACTATTTATTTTTATACAGTCATGTGATGATGTTATCGATCAATCCGAAAGCAATAAGTATGGTGCTATAAAATTAACCTTTAATAAACCTTCTGAAGAACTAACTGAAAATATTAATAATAACCGATCGATGTCACAGTTTGCAGATGTAGATGCAGTTCGAATTACTATTAATAATTCCTCTCCAGTTACTGTGTCTATTGTTGGAGGTAGTGCTTCTTATTCTAAATCTGGACTTTCTGTGGGAACAGCAACTATTAAAGTTGAACTTACAGGAGCTGGTATAACAAAGTACACTCAAACTAAGTCCGTAACGATTATTGCAGATCAAACGGCTTCAACGTCGTTTAACGCTTTTACTATCACTAATCAAAGTTTAAGCTTTGCCTCATCTTTTCAGTCAACATATGATGGAGGCGATATCATCAATTTAAGTTGGACAAACTCACACGCTGAGCAGCCAGTCAATATAGAGCGATGGGATCAAGTAGGAGGTGTATGGGTTAAGACAAAAACTGTTGAAGAGGATTTTGTAGGAACATCTTTTTCTTGGGATACGCGAGGTGAAGCATCAGGCGAAAATGTTAAAATAAGAATTCAATCTACCATATCAAATAGCTTTATCGATTCTCAACCGTTTCAATTATTAGCAACTGATTTCCTATATATTTATGATTGTGATGGCTGTGAAACTAATAACTTCAAAGATTTAGTTACCTTACCAGCTAATGCTGGTTACATTGTTTCTGGAAGTTATAGTAATAATAACTATCCATTGCTAGTTAGATTTGATATAGATGGAAATTTTATTACCGCAGTTACTTCATCTTCTACATCATTTACAAACGGTTATACTGACTTAGTATACAAGAATGGATATATTTTTGCTATTGGAGGAGACAGTGAGCATATTTTTGTAGATAAATGGGACGCATCACTTAGTAGCCTTTTAGCTAGGCATACTTATACTAGCAATAGCAGCTATACAGATCATCAGGCATTTGAAATAATTTCAAGAGCGTACGATGGAACTGAATACTTATATATTTCTAAAGCAAGTTTATATGACTACTATAATGCATGGAATTATGGTGAATTGATTTTATATGCTGATAGTATGGACTATGTTGCTTCTTATGGATGTCCATACTGCGGAGGTGATGATGATTATCAATTAAGTATAGAATTTAGTAATTATACTACTAATGCTGCTTCAATAAGTATAATTTATAGCGATAGCGGAGAAATTGAAGGCCATTTTGTATATAGTCAAAGTATTAGTGGTCAGTCTGGTGGTGGAATAATTAAGGGAAGTCAGATTTCAGGTTTTAATGAACCTTCACATGGTTCAGAAGAAAATTATGGAGTTGCAGTTAATCCAGCGTTATTTGATGATGGTACAAATTTCAATAATGTATATGATTATGTTATGATCACTTCTAGAGATGGAATAGTTAGTAAAGGATGGAATAATTTTATTGAAAACGAAAGAGGAGAGTACACATATACTCCATTCTGGCATAATGATTATTTCGTTGTTCCAGGTGATTCTTATTATAATAATCAATATGTTGGTTCACTTAAATTTTATAATTCAAATATGAGTCATCTTCCTGAATTACAAATAATAAGTGTTGGTGCATCTACTTTTAAAAATGTAGTAAGCAGTAATGATGGAGATAGTTTAATTGCTGCTGGCTATGCAACTGGTAGTACAAACATTGCATATGGAGCTTTTTATATGAGCGATTTTAATAATAGAAACAACAAAAAGATTCAAAATATTAAAACTCCTTTTGATTTTTCACCAAGCAGTATAATATTTTCATACGAAGAAAACCTTTTAAGCAAAAAATTTAACGAAGAGCCATTGGGACAATAAATATGGGAACTACTCCCATGATTTCAAGAAAAATAGTTTTAATTTACACATCTAGTGCACTGTAAATAAATGCTATCTATCCAGATAAAGAAATTTTGACAAAATAAACTAATTTTTATTCATACCTTTTTTTATATTTAGGCTATGCGTTTTTTAATACTTTTTTTGTCATTTTTATATTGTCAAGATTACAATTATACAAATCTTCAGTTTGAGGTAAATAATAGGCAAGATTTAGATAAGTCATTTGTGGGTCTAACAGCGCCAGGGTTTTACTTAAAAGATTTAAATAATAATGATTTCTTTTTGACAGATAATCTTAATAAGCCTACGATAATAAATTTTTTTAACACTCAATGCTCTCCCTGTATGGAAGAAATACCTTTATTGATTGATTTTTATAATACTTACAAAGAAAAAATAAATTTTGTTATTGTTGATGTTGCTGAATATTCTCTTTCTTCAAGCAAGAATAAAAGAGAAACTGCAGACGATGTTCAAACGGTATTTAAGCGAGTTTTTAAATTAGATGCAAGAAAGTTGCCTTTTCCCATATTAATTGATCAGTACAGCGTTGCAAGTATCAATTATAACGTTGTGGATGCTGAAGGTATAATTCCAAGACCAATACCTGTAACATTTTTAATTAATTCGAATGGTATAATTGTGTGGGAGCATCGAAAAAAAATTGTTGAAGAAGATTTAACATTCTTAAAGAGTTCATTCTATGAGATATTTAACTAAAGCATTTGTAATATTAACAATTCTTTCTTCACTGTATGCTCAGGATAGTGAGCCATTTAGAATTGGTGTTGATTCAAAGTCAAAGCTCAAATTTATGCCTAGCACCAGTCAAAAAAATATAATTGAAACCAATATTCGTTCTTCGTTTAGTAAAGCAATAAAATTATCCAAAGAATATGGATGGAATATTACTTTCGAAATGATTGCACAAAATATGTTTGATAAAATTATTGAAGAACAAAAAATTCGTGAAAATTTAGAAGATTGTTTGGATGAAAAATGTGCTATTAAGCTTGGAAAATTAGCATCAGCCAAATATATGATATACCGTGATATCGTTCTGATAGGTGATCAGTTTTCTATTTCATTTTTGTTAATAAATATTGAAACAGGTGAAATTCAACATTCTGTTGACGATTATTTTGAGGGGCAATTATTTTCTAGGAAAGGTAAAGAGTTTTTAGATGATTTAATGATACAATTATTTAACGGAGGTTTTCCCGCTCAGGACCCTTTACCATCAAAAAATAGTGAAATAATATTTACTCCTGAAAATCAAAATCCACCAAAACCTGATAATCAGCGTATTAGAACAATTCACTCAAAACCAAGAGAAGTACGATTAACTGCCACAGACTTGGACAACGACAAACTTTCTTTTAAATTATTTTCAACTCGATCTAAAAATGGTTCTTTAAGAATTAAAAATGGTAATATTTTAATTTACTCTCCTCAAAAAAAATTCGTAGGAGTTGATGAAGTTAATTTTACAGTTACAGATGGACTATATAGCAATACTGGTAAAATTACTTTTAATGTGTACAACAATGCTCCTTCAAGTGACAATATGTCAACAACAGTAAAACAAGGTGAATCTAAGGTTATTTATCCTCGTTTATATGATAGAGATGGAGACCCTGTTCAAATAAAGCTTGGAAAAGTTAAGCCTAAAAAAGGAAGTCTTACAGTTCGAAATGATAGAATTATTTATAAATCTAACTCTCGTGCAAGCGGTAATGACAAATTCTCTTATTACGTAACAGATTCAATGAATAAGTCTATTGAGTATAATGTCTCCATTTTTACTATTGCTCCACAAGATTCAGAGCCAAAGAAAAATAATCGTACCAATGGTCGAGTAAACATTTTGTATGTGCTATTATTGATAGTCATAATCGCTGCCGCTGGAGGTGGAGGTTCTGGAGGTGGGAGCTCAGGTTCTGGTACAGGAATAGTGGATATAGGAATAACTGGCCCATGATATTAAAACGCTCTAGAGCTATTTTTATATGTATAATTTTATTTGGATTAACCTCATCTTGTGAAGATAAAGATCGACAATCATTTGGAACAGTAAATCTTACATTTAATTACCAGGATAGTATTGAACCAACTAATCTTTCTACAAATAATGTAACGCAAAATAGAACATCTCATTCTACATCCAGCAAGGATGAAATAAATAGAGAAAAAGGATTTATAAAAAATCGAGAATTGTTAGAAACATCCATTGAAATCAATGAGATTGAAAGCATAAACGAAAATTTAGTTGAAGATAATATAACATTATTGCAGGATTATAGATATGCACGAATTACTTTAAATGGTGATGCTATAGTACTTGATTTAACTTCACAAACTAATTATTCAAAAACCATTCCTATTGGACAAGCTCAAATATTAGTAGAGCTGTATAGTTCTGCAGATTTGATTCTTTATAATTCTATAAAAAATATTCAAGTAGAAGAAGATGCTACAACGACTGTAACGTTTTTATCCAGTGATTGGGTACCAGTGAATCAATCAATTGAAATAACATCAGATTTTAATAGTTCTTATAAGAAAGGAGATGATATTCCAGTTACATGGACAAATACCCATACAGCTCGAGGCGTAAAAATCCAAATGATTCAATATACTACTACGAACATCATTCAAGAAGTTGAAAGTAATTATATTGGAAACACGTATTTATTTGATTCTAGTAATGAAGAAGTGAAAGCTAACATTGGATTTAGAATTACATCCGAATTAAATGATGCGAAATATTCAAGTAAATGTTGTTTTTCTATCACAGAAAATAACTCTCCTCCTACTGTAAACAATGTTAATGAGACTACAAATGAAGATGAACCTGTTGAAATACAGTTAGATGGGAATGATGAAGACGGAGATAACTTAATTTATACTATTGTCTCAAATCCAGCCTTTGGAACCTTAGGTAGTATTAATGGAAATACAGTCCTTTATTCACCTAATAATAATTATAATGGAAGTGACTCATTTAGATATGAAGCTACTGATGGAACATATACTAGTAGCGATGCTCAAGTATCAATTGAAATAAATGCAATAAATGATGCTCCTACTACCAATGATGTATCTACTACAATCGATGAAAATAGATTTGCTAGAATTGCTGATTTAACATTAGATGGTGATGATGTAGATGGAGATAATTTAACCTACATTCTAACTTCAAATCCATCCAACGGTTCGGCTTCAATAAATGGAAATATACTAACCTACAATGCAAATCAAGATTGGAATGGAGAAGAAACATTCTCATACAAAGCTAATGATGGTCAGTTGGATAGTAATGTTTCTACCATTACTATAACTGTTAATCCAGTAAATGATAACCCTGTTGTAAGCAATCCTGCTAATAGTAAGGCATTAAATGGCGAGCATGATTATATAAATCTTGGTCCAGTAATTAATTTTAATAGCAATAATCCAAATTCAACTCCTCCAGGACTTGGTTCTTGGACTTTAATTTTTAACGCTAAAGTAGATCAACTTGATGATAACGGAAGAGCAGCAATCTTATCTTCCGGGACGAATGCTACAAATCAAGGTGTATTTTTTGGTATTTATACCATACCAATAGATGGTGGCACTCCAAGACTTTCACTTGATTTTTATCAAGTTGATAACCTTGCTAGTGATGATGTAAGTAGTATAATTGGTGATGGTCTTTTTCACTCCTTTGCAGTTACTTATAGTGGTAGTAGCGCAAAACTTTTTTTAGACGGAGTTAAAGTTGCAGAAAATTCGTTTGCTGGAAATTACGGAAATAATGATAAGGACCTATTGTTAGGATTGTCTCCATGGAATAACTTTAATGATCTAAATGGTTATTTAAACTATGGCGCTATTTGGACCGGTGAACACTCAGAGGAAGACATTTTAGACATGCATAATGGAACTGAAAATCCAGGCGATCATCCTACAAATCTTCAAGGATGGTGGGATTTTAATAGCAATACTTCATTTGAAGATTTATCAACCAATAATTTTACTGCCTCATATGCTACCAACGGTACTCAGGGTGATGATGAAGAGGCAAATATAACATTGAATGAGGATTCTTCTATTGATATTGATTTACAAAGCTATGTTTACGATGTTGATGATGATGCATTAACCTATACAATTGTAAATCAACCTGAAAATGGTACATTAACCTTTATTTCAGACTCTGAAATTAGATACGAACCAGCAGATAATTATAATGGGTTAGATGAATTTTCGTGGAAAGTGAATGATGGAGTTGTTGATAGTAATACATCCACAATTAATATTGAAGTTATTTCAGTAAATGATCCTCCAACTACTGATGGCGGTAAGACATATTCTACTCCATATGATACAGCTTTAGATATTGTTTTAAGTGGAGAAGACGTTGATGGAGATAACCTTACCTATTCTGTTACGGAAACATCAACAAGTGGCAGTGCAACTATTGAAATTTCTAATAACATAGCTACTATTACACCAACAACAACTAATTCAGTAAATACAAAAATAAGCTTTAAGTATCAAGTTAGTGATGGAAATTTAAATAGTGAGGAAACAACAGTTGCAATATGGTTAATTGGAAACGAATTTACTAATCCAACTTCAAGTTCTGAATGGATGGTAGGAACTACTGAGACAATAGCATGGACAAGAGGACCTGATTTTGATACATCTTCTGGACTATTTCTTGTAAAAGATGGTGATTATGAAAATAGAATAACAATTGTAAATCCAATACCAACTCAAGGTAGTAACTTGGTAAATAGTTATGATTATGTTATACCAAATGATTTGGAGTTATCAAATGATTATCAGGTATTAATAGCGCAAGCAACTAACGATTTTCCAGACGGACAGTATCATTATAGCGAAACATTTGCAATTTCTGCATCAACAATAACTAAAAGTTACACATTAGATTCTACTGATGGCATTTCTCCAAATAACTACTTTGAATACACCATAAATGTACCTGATCAAGGTAGATTATTGGATGCAAATTTTACTTTAAGCATAAACGGTTCTTGGAACAATCATTTGCGATATATGAATTTATTATTAATTAGTCCAAATAAATCAAGAATATTATTAGCTGGAGGTGATCAACAATCTGTTGAGTGTAGTCCTACTGGAGGCTGTATATCTTCTGATGCCAATACATTTACTAATACTACTTTTGATGATGAAGCTACAACGAATATTCATGCTGGTTCACCGCCCTATATCGGTTCTTTTTTACCAAATCAACCATTATCAACATTTGATGATGAAGAAGTCAATGGTGATTGGACTTTTGTTGTTATAAATCATGCTTCAGCCTCAGTTAATGCTCCTGATTTAGAACTAACCCTAACCTACGATCCAAACCTTGGTGGGTCAACTTATCAAGAAGAAAATAACTTTATTTTTTCTCCTTCTGATCAAAGTAATTTAACAGTGCCCGCAAATTCAACTGGAATCATTACAATCCCAGTATCATTAACTGGAAATCAAGCTATCAGTGATTTAGATTTTGAACTATCACTAAGCGGGAATTGGAATAATCATTTGCGATATTTAAGCGTAACCGTTGATATAGGAAACTCTAATAATGCAAAATTAGTATATAGAGGTGACCAAATATCAGGAACAGGTAATGCGTATTCAAGAGATCAAGCATCCATATATAAGGCAAGATTTGATGATGAAGCATCGATTGACTATAGCGCATCCTTAATGTTTAATCAAAGAGTGCACACCATTGAAAACAATGCACTTACTTCTTTTGACGGAAAGTCATTAAATGAGTTTAGAATTTATGTATTTAATAGTGCTTCGGCCTCACTTACAATAGATAGAGCAAAAACAAAATTATTTTTAGATGTTTCTTCTAGCACAGGCAATAATGCTCCTGTTACAAATGATGTTTCTAGCAAAGGTTATATTGAAGATGGGAGTCTTGATATTGCTTTAGATGGCACGGATGATGATGGAAATAACCTAACTTATTCTATCGTATCAAATCCTTCTAATGGAACAGTAAATATTAATAATAACATAGCAACCTATACACCAGTTAATTTTTCTGGAGCTGATTCATTTACCTATAAGGCAAATGACGGTACAGAGGATAGTAATGTCTCTACTGTAAATGTTGGAATCTATAATTATGGTAAAAATTCTATATATTTTACAAGAGATTTGTCACAAGGAATTGAAAAGAGTTGGTTAAATCTAAGAGATAGTACAAAATATGATGGAAATTGTAATAATGAGTATTATGGTATCACATTATCAATGTGGATTAAACCAGAATCACAAATAAATTCCAGAGCTGCTTTATTTTCTAGATGGGGTGATTTAAATAATTATTGGTCAATTATGCTATCTGATAGTGGTCAATTATTCTTTGAAAACAAATATGCTGGTAGCTATAGTGAAAAAAATCTTATTTCATATGATGAAAGTTTAATTGACATGAGTGGAAATGTTTGGACTCATATTGCAATACGTATTGTTTCACAAGGCATAAATAATTTGAATTTTAGAGCAAGGGCCTATATCAATGGTGTTGATCAGGATGAGTGGTATTATCCATCAAGTAATAGCGGTTTCTATGTTTCTCAAAGTACAAACAATATATTATTTGGTTTACAAAGGAGTGACCAGTCCAATACGCAGTATATAGGTTCAATTGACGACATTCTTATTTTTAATGAGCGATGTGCTGGAACTGAGTCATTAGCAACTATTAGTGGTAGTCAAGTACAAGAAATTTATAACAATGGTTATAATATGTTTAATATTGTTGATTATTTTAATGGTGCTTATACAATTCCGTCATATTTTAAATTAAATGAAGGATCAGGTAATCCAGGTAATAGTGATAATACTAATGGAGCTTCAATGGATATTATGGATGGAGCTACTTGGGTAACAGAGTAAAGTGAAGATAATAGCTATCATATTTATTTCTATTTTGACTTTTATTCAAGGACAAGTCAATATTGAAGCAATGAGAAATACTGATACCGATAATTCAAATCTCGAGATTCAATTTGACTTAGATTTTGTTAACACTAATAAGAAAGATACAGAGTTCACTTATTCTACCAAATATAATTATGTATTTGATAATTCTGCTACTTTTCTTGGAGTGATAAAAGGAGAATATTTTAAACAAAAAGAAAATGGGGAAACTTCAGAGATTGAAAATAAGGGATTATTACATCTTCGTTATACTCATCCAGTAAGTTATTTTTATGTTGAGGGATATTTACAAAACGAATTTGATGATTTGCGAGAGCTTGAAAATAGACAATTGATTGGAGGAGGCGTACGATTTGATATAGATTATTCATCTTTTTTTGATTCTCTTTTTATTGGGAGTGGTTTAATGTATGAAAAAGAAGTCTATAATCTTGAGAGTTTAAAAGTTCAATCAATCCTAAAAAATAGTAATTACCTAACTTTTACTAAGTTTATTAACGAGGATATTACTTACGATACAACAGTTTACTTACAAATTAATACATCAGATATCAAAGATTATAGATTGCTTAATATTTCCACTTTTACATTTAATTTTTCGGAGAATATTGGATTTTTTTTAAGGTTGGATTTACGAGATTATGCTAAACCTATATCGGATGAACTTGATTATAATTATACCGATTTATCTATTGGTGTAGAAATTAACTTATAAAATGGCGGGATTTAAAGGACATTTAGCTTTTGGTATGCTTACTGGACTAGTATGGTGTGGAATAATTGGTTATTTGACCTTGTTGCAGCCAATATTTCTACCATTTATCTTTTTAATTACAGTTTTTGCCTCATTTTTACCAGATTTGGATAGTGACGGGGGAACACCCCTTCACATTTTATTAATCATATTATCAACTCTTTCAGGATTATATGTCGGCTATTTTACTCTACAAAATAGTCAAGATAATGGATTAATAACTTCTTTACTTTATGGTGGAGGATATTCCTTATTTGTGTATTATATCATTGGTGGAATATTTAAAAAAATTACTGTTCACCGTGGCATGTTTCATTCAATCCCAGCAGCAGTGCTTTCATCTTTAATTACGTTAAGTATTTTAAATATTTATATTGAGTCAGTTAATCTTAAACTGTTGTTTAGTATTTCAGTAGGAATTGGATACTTATGTCACCTGGTATTAGACGAATTAAATTCAACAGTTAATTTAGGCGGAATGCCATTTGTTCCTAATAAGTCATTGGGTACCGCTTTAAAATTTGTTTCAAAAAATAGAGTTTTAAACATTATTATATATGGATTAATCTTGTTATTGGCTTTATACCATGGTGAGTATCTTCAGAAATTGATTTAAAGAAACTAATCGTTTAAGTCTTCATAACGCTTTTTAATTTCTTTTTCAGCGTCTTCAAAAGCATCCTTGATTGCTTCTTGTGTTTCTTTGTCTGGTGTGAGCTGCTCAGTGATCTCATCAGCGGTAGGTAAGGGTTCGTTGTTTAGTAGAAGAATTGAACAATAAATAGCAAAAACTGTTAGGGCTAATACTACTAACTTAAATAATCGTTTTACTGCAGCATAGCCTAGTGCTAGCAATATTACTACGGCTATGGCAAGATTGAGATTGCTGGCAAATATAATATCTAATAAATCGTTTAACATATTCTTAATTATTTACATAAATTAACAAAAAATAATCAAGATTTAAATAAAAATGAACTTTATATAACAATTCACAAACAATTTTTGGAGAAATAAAATGCCGTTAGCAAATAAAATTGGAATAATAGATAAACCAAATACAAATTTAAATAATGATTTGTTAAATATAAAACCACACGCAGAATCTTTAAGCTTATTTATATCAAAATGTGACACACCAATTACTATTGGAGTCCAAGGAGAGTGGGGAAGCGGAAAAACATCCTTAATGCATCTAATTCAACAAGATTTGGACAATAAATGTACAGATGAAAACGGAATATTACATGTATGGGTAAATGCTTGGGAACATTCATTATTTTCAGATCCGCAAGACATACTTTTTAAGGTGTTATCAGAGCTAATGAATGAAATCACACCATATTCAACTAGTCCAAATGTTGGTTCAAAATTTAAAAATAGACTTAAAAATATAGCAAATAGTACTGCAAAATTTGCCTCATTAGCAGTAGTAGGAGAGGGTGGTGCTGATGTTATGTCTGAAATTCTAGATTTTGATGAAAATAACATCAAAAAAACACGAAATGAACTTCAAAAAATGACAAATGAAATTGTTGAAAATAATAAAAATAATATTGGTAAGATTGTTGTCTATATAGATGATTTAGATAGAATTAATCCTAAAGACGCTGTATCGCTCCTAGAATTATTAAAAAATATTTTTGATATTGAACACTGCGTTTTTGTTCTTGCTATAGATTATGAAGTTATTGTCAAAGGGTTAAAGGAAAAAATGGGTAATAAGGAAACAAATGATGAAGAATTTAGAGCTTATTTTGATAAAATTATTCAATTGCCATTTATGATGCCTATTGGCCAATATGATATCGGTAGATATGTTAATCATCTTTTAATTACAACTGGTTTTTTAAATCAAACACAGCATTATGAGAATCAAATTAAAGATATTTTATCTTATTCTATTGGAGGCAATCCAAGGAGTTTAAAGAGATTGGTAAATTCTTTAACACTTATAGATATTTTTGCCACTTTAAGAGATGATGTAGATGACATAAGTGAAGAAGAAGACTTATTATTGTTTTCTTTAGTTTGCTTGCAAATACAATTTCCTACAATTTATTCTATGCTAGTTGATCAATCTGATTTTAGAGATTGGGATCAACAAAATACAGCGTTTACGTTAACCAAAAAGAAAGAAGAAAAAGAAAAAGAAAAGTTTGATGAAGATTTTAGAATAGCTCAAATGACAGATGAATTTAATGAAGAATGGGAAAAAGCTCTTTTTAGAGTTTGTTACAACAAGCCGTTTTTAAAAAGAAATGCAACAAAAATTTCTAAGTTACTTACCTTTATTGATAAGCAAATTTTAGGAGATAAGAATAAAGAAGAAACTAAAATTTGGATAGAAAAAGTTGTTAAGAAAACATTGATTACTAATGTAGCGCAATAATGAATATGAAAACTACAGGAACAATTGATGAACCTCAAAAATATTTATCTGACGATACCTTAAATATTAGTCCATATGCAGTATCTTTAGAAAAGTTTATTAGAAAATGTGACACCCCAATAACAATAGGCCTTCAAGGTGAATGGGGTAGTGGAAAAACAACATTATCTAATATGATATATAATTCTATTGAAGAAAAAGACGAAAATATCATGCAAATCTGGATAAATGCTTGGGAGTATAGTTTATTTAACCAACCAAAAGAATCTCTAATGTTAATGCTTAACAAAATTATCGATGTAATGGTTGAAAAATCAACGATTTCAAATAAAGCAAAAAATATGTTCAAAGATCGAGTTCAAAATGTTGGTAAAGGTGTAATTAGATTTGCAGCAGGAATGACTGGAGGTCGTGCTGGCGCGGATGTAGCAAAAGAACTTACTGATAGTTTTGAAACAATAAGTTCACTCAGAAAAGAAATCGAAAAAATTTCTAATGAAATTGTAATAGATAATAAAAAAATTGAAAAGATTGTTATTTATGTTGATGACTTAGATAGAATTAATCCATCTCAAGCTGTATCATTGCTTGAAGTTTTTAAAAATGTTTTATGTATTCCAAGGTGTGTTTTTGTTTTAGCCATTGATTACGATGTTGTTGTAAAGGGTTTGCAAGAAAAATTTGGGGATAATATTTCTTTTGAAGAATGGGAATATAAAGCCTTTTTTGATAAAATCATTCAATTGGCATTCACCATGCCAATGTCCCAATATGATATTGGTAAATATGTAAACAACCTTTTGGTTGATTCAGGTTTTTTGAGTGTTGATCAAAAATATGATAAAGAAATTAGTTCCATTATAAGTTGGACGATTGGTAAAAATCCACGGTCAATTAAAAGATTATGTAATTCTTTATCACTTATTGATATTTTTACACAAGAAAGGAAAGATGTTGATGATATTTTTGAAGATGAAGATTTGCTTGTGATTGCATTGGTATGTTTACAAATTGAGTATTTTAAAATTTATGAATTATTCCTTAAAAATCCTGACTTCAGAAGTTGGGATGAAAAGAATTTTGCATTTTCAGTAACAAAAAAAGAAGAAGAAGAAAATTTAGAACGATTTAATGAAGATTTACGAATAGCGTCAATGTCAGATAATTTTGACGAAGAATGGGAAAAAGTTATTTTTAGAGTTTGCTATAATTCAAAAAAATACAGACAAAATGCTGAAAAAATATCAAAACTTTTAACCTTTATCGACAATATTATCTTTGAAAATCTTTCATATGAGGAAACGATTTCTGCTATAAAAAATACTTTAAATAAAACCTCTCTAACGAGTATAAAAACATAAAAATGAGATCTTTAAAAGAAGAATTATACGACATTATAATTGATGACGATACTCCTCAGGGCAGAGCATTTGACTCTTTCATTCAGTTTTTAATAGTTATTTCTCTATTAACATTTCCATTAGAAACATTCAAGTTTAATAACGATTTATATTACCAGGCTCTTTCAAAAATTGAAATATTTTGTGTTATTGTTTTTACGATTGAGTATTTCTTAAGAATAATTCTTAGTAGTAATAGAAGAAAGTATATTTTTAGTTTTTATGGCATAATAGACCTTTTAGCAATATTGCCTTATTATTTACAAAATCCAATTGACTTAAGATCTATTAGAATTTTTAGACTTTTTAGAATATTTAGAATCTTTAAACTTGGAAAATATAATGATGCAATGTACTTATATGAAAAAGCGCTTAATTCTATTAAATCAGAAATGACTGTTTTTTTCTTTTTTACATCAACAATACTTTATATAGCGTCTATTGGTATATATTCTTTTGAACACGAAGCTCAACCTGATGCTTTTGGTTCTATATTTGATGCTCTATGGTGGTCAATAGTTACTTTAACAACTGTTGGGTATGGAGATGCATTTCCAATAACTGTAGGTGGCAAAATTTTTACTTCATTGATAGTTCTGATAGGCGTCGGTATTGTGGCTGTTCCTACTGGATTGATTGCATCTGCAATTAGAGATGTTAAAATTGAAAAAGATGATTCTAAACTATGATTTTAAAATATTTCAATAGTAATAAAAACTTATTTATTAAAGAAGTTGCCTCTTATTTTCAGAATTTTTTAGAAACAGATTTTCGTAAAAGACGTCTGCCAAAGCGATCTATTAAGTCAACTGATACTAATGGTAATCAGATTACCATCAATCTATTAAAATATGCTTCCTTTAGAAAAAAAATACTTACTGAACTTAAAAATCCAAAGAAATATGATTTTTCTTTTAATTTTTCTAGAAATAAGTATACATCTAAACTCGATATTGAAACTGAAAAGTATATCAATAGCAATTTAAAATCAGTGTTGAATGATTTTAATCAGGTTAAAGATTCATTCTATATAAAAATAAAAGATATTTTGTCTTCAAATAAGAAGGACATTGAGTCCTTTAAGGATGAAGCTATAGATTGTATGATTGATGAGCTGAAGATGCATCTTGTTTCAAAAATCACTGCTTCTGTTCAAGGTACTATATCTAAAAATGCATCTGAAAATGACTACTTAGAGCTTGAAGTCAATATAGCGGAAGCTATATTTGATTCATTTAGAGAAGAGTTCTTACTTCAATGTAACGAATATTTCAAAAATGGAACCGATTCTGAGTTTGATGAAATTTTCAATAATACGGTCTTTGTTGATAAGATAGAAAAAATAATTATTAATTTCTTCGAGTCTTATTCAATTACTGATCTTTCAACAGAGCTTACCGAATTAAATAGGGTTAAAAATCTAAAAGATAATTTACAATTATATCTTTATTTAGGTAAGACGACTTTTAAAGGACACAGTTTCCCGTTGTTTTTTATTCCTTGTGAAGTAGAAGAAATATTTACTAATAATAAAAAATCATTGGATTTACGATTTGAAAAACGATTTGTTATCAACAAGCAAGCATTAGAGTTTATTTATCAAGAAACCGTAGATCAAAACACCTCTCCAATATCATCCCTTACCAAAAAAAGGGTGGTTGACCTTGAGGAAAGTCAAAGCATTTTAGAATTCTGTAATGATTTATTAAACAAAATTTCATCTACATTTCGTGTTGAAAATGATTTCGAATCTCTTTTCACAGATCTAGAAAAAGGAAATAATGAGCTTGTGTCCATTAGTAATGATATTTATTTAAGCGTCTTTGAAAAAGGGGATGAGGCTGCTATCAATGATTATGAAGAATTATTACAGCTATTAGATGAAGATAGTGAATTAGGAAAAAGTTTTGCTGAAATAATGAAC
>MDTG01063460.1_pt1 | contig 22195 bp, 24 predicted proteins | sample 811421 | NCBI WGS metagenome assembly MDTG01 (sample SAMN05326645, study PRJNA326480) | marine metagenome | isolation source: seawater | place: Pacific Ocean: South East | collected 2011
ATCGCGGCGGTCAGCGTCGTCTTGCCGTGGTCAACGTGACCAATCGTGCCGATGTTGGCATGCGGTTTCGTACGCTCAAACTTTTCCTTGGCCATTGTCGTGGACCCTCAAGCTGGAACATGGATTTGCGGCGCTTGCATCAGCCGACGGTCCGACTGCTGAACGATGCGCCAGGGCGATTGCGCGGGGCATAGCGCCCGTTCTCGTCCAAGGCAAGGGAGAAAGCGTCCGGAGCGCAGGCTTCTGCAGATGAAGGCGCCCGCCCACCGCCTCTGCGCCAGCTTTCCAGACTGTTGGAACGAAGGCCCAGCCTCAACCGTTTTACCGGCCAAGGCTGGGATTTGTCTCATGCCGTCATGAAAGGAGAACACCATGCGTATTCTCATCGCTGGCGCGACCGGCCTGACCGGCCGCCATCTGACTCGCAAGATCCAGCAATCGGGCCGCACTCCGGTCGCCCTCGTCCGCAAAAGCTCTGATCTCGGCGCCCTGCCTTCAGGAACGGAGACCCGCACCGCCAACCTCGCCAGCCTGCCTGACGATGTGGCGGAGGGCATGGATGCGGTCATCTTTGCGGCGGGCTCGGGCGGCGACACCCCGGCGGAGCTGACCGACAAGATCGACCGCGATGGCGCCATATCCCTGATCGAGAAGGCCAAGCGCGCCGGAGCGCGCCGCTTCGTCATGCTCAGCTCGGTCGGAACCGACAATCCTGAAGAAGGCCCGGAAGGCCTGCGTCATTATCTGAAGGCCAAGAAGGCGGCAGACGAGCATCTTCAGACCGCGGGCATCGACTTCGCCATCGTGCGTCCGGTCTCCCTCACCAACGATCCCGGAACAGGTTGCGTCGAGGTTTCGCCCGAGCAGGTCAGCGGCTCTGAAATCCCGCGCGAGGATGTCGCCGAGGTGCTGGAACGGTGCGTCAGCGTTTCTGAAGCTTCAGGCGCGGTTTTTCAGCTCAGCCAGGGCAAGGACTCCATCAGCGACGCCATGGCGCATGTGAAAGCGGCCTAGTCCGGCGCGTCCGGGTCGGAGCGCGCCTGGTCGCGCTCCACCCGTACATCCTTGGGCGTCGGCGGCGACCAGCGCCGATCATTCATCGCGCCCAGAACACGCCCGCCTCCGCTCAGCTCATCCTGCTGCCGGGCGAAGACCTCGCGGGCCCGGGTCACGAAGGCCGGGTTCTTGTGGTTGGGAATTTCCGGATCATAGACTTCGGCCATCTCGCGCAGCATCTTGCGGTCTTCCTGAACAAAGGCGCGTGACATCTGTTCAGCGTCGAACGCATGCGCTCCCAGCGCCTCGAAGGCGCTGCGGCCGATCCGGACGCTCGAATCAAATGTTTCCCGGATCATGTCCCGACACCCCACCGCGTACAGGTCATAGACATGTTCGCGCGAGACGGCTCTCGCGATCACGTGAACATGCGGGTGATGCTTGCAGACATGCCGGACCAGCTCGGTGATCTGGTCACGATTGTTCAGGGCCACGATCAGCAATTTCGCCTTTTCGATGCCCGCGGCATGCAGCAGGTCCGGACGCGTGGCGTCGCCAAAGAAGACCTTGAATCCGAACGCCCTCAGCGCCTCAAGCTGGCTGGAGGAATAGTCGAGCACGGTCGTCTCGTGGCCATAGGCGCGCAGCATGCGGTTGACGATGCCGCCCACGCGGCCGTGACCGGCGATGATGATCTCGGCATGGGAATCGATCTCGTCCGCCTCGGCGGGCCGGGTCTGCTTGGCCATGAGGGCGCAGATCCGGTCATAGAGCACGAACAGGCCGGGCGTGAGCAGCATGGAGAGCGCCACCACCAGCAAGAGCTGGCTCGACACCGTCTGCGGCAGGATGCTCTCAGACACGGTCAGCGTGAGCAGAACGAAGCCGAATTCGCCCGCCTGCGCCAATCCCAGCGTGAACAGCCAGCGGTCCGAACCGCCAATGCGGAAGGCAAGGCTGAGAGCAAACAGGATCAGCGCCTTGATCACGATGAGCCCCAGCGTCATCGCCAGCGTGGTCCACAGCTGGTCAGCCAGGAGCTGGAAGTCCACGGCTGCGCCCACAGTGATGAAGAACAGGCCCAGCAACAGGCCGCGAAACGGATCGATATGGCTTTCGAGCTCGTGCCGGTATTCGGAATTGGCAAGCACCACGCCCGCCAGAAACGCGCCCAGCGCCGGAGACAGACCGGCCAGCGTCATCAAGAGGGCGATTCCCACCACCAGCATCAGGGCGGCGGCGGTGAACAGCTCGCGCAGGCGCGCCATGGCGATGAAGCGGAAGAGCGGCCGGGTCAGATAGCTGCCAATGCCCACGACGATCGCGATGGCCGCAAGACTGACCAGCCCCTTCGCCCATCCTGGCAGATGCTCGAACGGCGCGAGATCGCCACCCGCGCCATGCCCGCCGGCCGCGTCGGCGCCATGCGCGCCCGCGCCATGGGAGGCCACGCTCGCGACCAGGTCCGGCGCTGAGAGGAGCGGAAACAGCGCCAGCATGAAAATGACGGCGATGTCCTGAAACAACAGCACGGAGAAACTGCTGCGGCCGCCATCCGAACTCATCAGCCCGCGCTCGGTCAGGGTCTGCAGCACAATGGCGGTCGAGGACAGCGCCAGGATGAAGCCGATCGCCACGCCCTGCCGCCAGGGCAGATCAAGGAACAGGCACACGCCGAACACGACAAGCGCCGTGATCCCGACCTGCAGACCGCCCAGCCCCAGAAGACGTCCGCGCATCTCCCACAGGCGCCGCGGCTCCAGCTCCAGCCCGACAATGAACAGCATCATCACCACTCCGAACTCGGCGAAATGCTGGATGGCGATCACATCCACATGCAAAAGCCCAAGGATCGGGCTCAGCACAATTCCGGCCAGCAGATAGCCCAGCACCGACCCCAGGCCGAGTTTCGACGCGATGGGCACGGCCAGAACGCCGGCGCCCAGAAACAGGGTCGTCAGCAACAGGAAATCACCCATGCCCCGTCTCCCCGTCATTCAGGACCGCGTCGAGCGTTCCGGCTTGCAGAATGTGGACCTCCCGCGCCCGCTCATAGTCGTAATGACCTTCACGCAGACCGATCAGCAGGCGCTTGTAGCCGTCTTCATGCACCTGAAGCCGCTCATCCTCGGCCGCCTTCAGCGCCTCATAGAGCACATAGGGCGGCAGGAAGCGCATCTGGCACAATCGTGCGGTCTGCTCGAGCGGGGTCAGGAAGGTGCGCAGCGGATAGTGCTGGAAGCCTTCGGATGAATACGCGTCTTCCGGCGACGAGGTCGTGATGGCGCAGAGCAGCGCCTTGCCCTTCAGAGCCTCCCCGCCCTCGCCATAGGCGAAGCCGTGCTCGAGTACGAGATCGATCCAGTCTTTCAGGAGCGATGGCGTGGAATACCAGAACAGCGGGAACTGGAAGACGATGACGTCATGCTCCAGCAACCGGTCCTGCTCGGTCTCGATCTCGATATCGTGGCGGGGATAATGCTCGTAAAGGTCGATATAGGTGATGCCCGCCAGATGACTGACTGTCTCCGCCATCCCCAGATTGGCCCGCGAATAGCGGCGTCCGGGATGGGCGAAATAGACCAGTATGCGTGACATGCTTCGCCCCTCTCACCCCGGATGACCCGTTGAGGTCAGCATGCCGCGCTTCGGGTGCAGAGTGCAATCGGGCTGGACGAGTGCCGGGCGCTACTCCCCCACCTCAACGCTGATCCGCTGCTGCGCGCGATCAAGCACGCCCTGGGACAGGCCGGCCCAGAGCGGGCCTTCGAGGCGGGTTTCGATGATCTCGTCCATGGTGGCGCCCGTGGGTTCGAGGTCCTCGATGTAGATGATCATCAGCTCTTCGCGCGGATCATTGGGATCTATGACGTGCTTCATGGTCGCGTTGATGGTTTCCGCCGGCAGGGCATAGCCCGCATCGGCCAGGACAGCCCGCATCATGGCGTTGTCGGAACCGGGCTCGGGCGTATCCCCCTCGCCTTCGCCAAAGCGCGCCCGTACGAAGAATTCGGCTTCTCCAAGCTGACGCCGCTCCAGATCGGACAGGTGAAAGTCATACCCCGCATTGGGCAGGCTTGGCAGATAGGCCTCGAACTGAATCCAGTAGAGCCGGTCGACAATGCGATCCTCGCCTGCCTCCACAAACAGATGCATCTCGGCATCCACCGCATCATGGAGCGCCCAGCGCTGCGCCCCGACATGGACCGCCTCGTCCGGCACGCTGATGCGGGCGTCAGGCTGGTAGGGCGAAGACAGGCTGGCGCCGTCGACCGTGCGCATGGGCGCTGGCCAGGTCCGCGCCTCCAGACACGCCGCTCCGGAGCAGGCATTGAGGACGGCTGTCAGGGCGAGCGTGCAGATAGTCAGGGGCATTCAGAGCGGTCTCCGTCTGGCTGAGGCAAGACCCAGCAGACCCGAGGCAGGCCGCAAACCCTAGTGAAGCATCGGTAATATGAGGCTCGCGCGCAAAGTCGCTGCGCGTTCCAGGGCCGTCAAAGGAAGAAGAAGAATGGAGCGGGTGATGGGAATCGAACCCACGTATGCAGCTTGGAAGGCTGCCGTTCTACCATTGAACTACACCCGCGCCGGGACCGACTTGATAGCGCGGCCCGCCTGCCCTTGTCGAGACGGCACAGGCGGCTGAGTTGCAGATGGAAGTGAGGGGGAAGATTTAGGCTTGCCCAGCCGAAGCTCGCGCAGCGAGCGAAGGATGGTGGAGGGGGCTGGATTCGAACCAGCGTACGCCGAAGCGGGCAGATTTACAGTCTGCTGGATTTAACCACTCTCCCACCCCTCCACAGGGTCCGCATCCGCGGCGACGACTGATTGGGAGCTCAGCCGCCGGGCCATTTCGAGGATCTACCGCATCAACCGATTGCGCCGGAGCGCCAAGGGCTTTAACGAGGCCGCTCCCCGATTTGGAGCGCGGACTATAGTCATGGCTTTTCAACGGCGCAACACCGATAAAAAGGGTTCTGCAGCGCGAAATGCAGCCCGGCGAGACAGCCCCGATCAGGGCTGGATCTGGGGCCGCCATGCGGTCCTGGCCGCCCTGGCTAACCCCAAGCGAAAACACATCTCTTTGCATGTGACGCGCAACGCCGCGACCGAGCTGGACGACACGTTCAGGAAGCTTGCGGACATCGAATTGCCCGGTCAGATCACGTCCCGCCTGCCCGACGGCGCGGTGCACCAGGGCTTTGCCCTGAAGACCAGCGCGCCGCCCGCGGAATCACTCAACGCCGTGCTGGAGCCGACCCACGGTCTTCTGGTGGTGCTCGACCAGATCACCGATCCGCACAATGTGGGGGCCATCCTGCGCTCCTGCGCGGCCTTCGGCGTGCGCGCCGTCATCTGTCAGGACCGCAAATCCCCGCCCTTCTTCGGCGCGCTGTGCAAGACGGCGGTCGGTACTGCGGAGACGATCCCGCAGGTCCAGGTGACCAACATCGCTGACACGCTGATCGCGCTGCAGGAGGCCGGACGTCATGTCATCGGGCTGGCTGGCGAGGCCGAGGCGCGGCTGGGCGACGAGATCGCCGCCCATGCCGGACCGGGTCTGGTGCTGGTTCTGGGCGCTGAAGGGTCGGGTCTGCGCCCGCGTGTGGCCGAGCATTGCTCTTCACTGGCGCGTATTCCCATGGGTCCCAAGGCGGAAAGCCTCAATGTGTCGAACGCGGCGGCGATCGCATTGTATGAGGCGTCCCGCTTTGATCCCCGGATCAATCCGAAACCGGAATGACCTTACCGGCCGGTGGTGAAATCGCCGCCGCCCGAGGTATGGATGCGGCGCTCGCCGGTCACCGTACGGATATAGGCGTCCGACCCGCCGCTGATGCGCAGATCCACATCCTCGGCCGTGCCGCCGAACCACAGATCGGAGGATCCGGCGAGGACGGCTTCCACGCTGATCGCGCGGCCCTGCTCGATTCGGATATCACCGGACCCGCCGCTGGAGACGTTGAGCACGCCATCCATGCTGGCGACCGTCAGGTTGGACGAGCCCGAGCTGCGCACATGAACGTCGGACGTTGCGCCGACGCTGAGATCGCCGCTGCCGGATGCTGCGTAATGCACGCCGGACGGAGCATTGCCGATCTCGACATTGCCGGAGCCGGACACGCTGGCGTCCAGGCTGGCCACATGGCCGGCGCGCACATGGCCGGACCCGGAAATGCCGATCTCCATATCGCTGCCCACATCCCCAAGCTCAACATCGCCGGAGCCCGAAACCGCAAGCTCCGCCGTTTCGCCGATATCACGAGCCGTCAGGGCGCCGGAGCCCGACAGCGCGGCCTGCAAGGCGCCGCCAACTTCGCCGATGCGGGCATTGCCCGAGCCGCGAATGGCGAGACGGGCATCATTGTCCACATCACCGGCAGACAGCGACGAGCAGTGCGAGAGTTCGATATCGAGACGGGATGAATCCCCCATTTCAGCCCGCACAATGGACTCACCCAGTTCAATGGCCGCCGGCGCGGGCGTGGTGATGATCAGGACCGGTAGATCATCAAAGGATTTCGCGTCCCGTCGGCTGCGTCCGACACGCTGCTCGCGCCAGCCGCCATAGCACTGCACGCGACGCATGCTCACGCCGCCGTCAATCGCGAGCTCACCGCCCGAATTGCGAATATCCGCCCGGGTTTCCCCGGAGTTTTCAATGCGGGCGTCCAGCGTGGCGCCTTCAACCACGCGAACCGTACCGATGAAATTTTCAATCTCGACAACCGGAGCGCCGCCCGCTTGCATCGCCGTCGCCAGCGCCAGAACCATGACCGTCATATCGACCCTCATTCGTTGAGTTTTATTGTCAGACCGGCTCCGGATGTCCCCCCGATCGCCGACCCTGCCTGCATGCTGAACGAACACACCCCACGACAACATTGCGGCAGTCTAAACTTTTCGCCATGTCGCTCCTGTCGACAGACACCGCGCATCGCGCTTTGATGCGCGTCATGAGACATCACGCCCCCCGCTCCGACCTTTCCACCCATACTGTCGCCAATCAGTCCGAGCCGCTTGTCGGCGTGAACTGGTATGCGGATGACGCCATGCTCAAGAGCGCGCTGTCGCGCAATGGCGCGGATGTGCATGCCGAACGGCTGTCGTCCATGGGCGCCGAGGTCGGATCGGACGGCGTGCAGGACCTGGCCCGTATGGCCAATGAAAACCCGCCCAGATTCAAACCCTTCGACCGGTTCGGTCACCGAATTGACGAAGTGGAGTTCCATCCCGCCTATCACGCGCTGATGGAGCTGGGGCTGGGGCATGGCGTGTCCTCCGCCGCCTGGACGGTGGAACAGGCGCCGCATTCCCTGCATGCGGCCCTGTTGATGCTGATGGGCACGGCTGACGCCGGCGTGTGCTGCCCGCAATCGATGACCTATGCGTGCGTTCCCGCCCTGAGGAAGTCTGACTGGACTGGCCCGTGGATCCAGGGCGTCACGGCGGGGCGGTATGATCCACGCTTCCTGCCGCCGGAAGAGAAGGTCGGGCTTACGCTGGGCATGGCCATGACCGAGAAACAGGGCGGATCCGACGTGCGCGCCAACGCCACTCGGGCGGAAAGTGCGGACGGCGACATCGTCACCCTGACCGGTCATAAATGGTTCTGCTCGGCGCCCATGAGCGACGGGTTCCTGACCCTCGCCTATGAAGGGGATGGGGATGACGCCCAGCTCAGCTGCTTTCTCGTGCCGCGCTGGACCCCGGACGGCGAGCGCAACACGATCGAGATCCAGCGCCTGAAAGACAAGCTCGGCGACAAGTCCAACGCCAGCTCGGAGATTGAATACAAGCAGGCCTGGGCCCGTCGGGTGGGCGAACCCGGCCGCGGCGTCCGCACTATCATCGAGATGGTCAACCATACGCGCCTGGACTGTCTGGCGGGATCGGCGGGCCTTATTCGAAATGGCGCCGCCTATGCCGTCTGGCATGCGGATCGTCGCAGCGCGTTCCAGCGGCGCCTGATCGACCAGCCGCTCATGCGAGAAGTTCTGGCCGAAATGGCCATGGAGGCCGAAGCCGCGCTCGCCCTCGCCTTCCGAGTCGCCGAGAGCTTTGACAAGGCGGACAGCGATCCCAAAGAAGCGGCGTTGGCGCGGCTTCTCACGCCTATCGCAAAATACTGGATCTGCAAGCGGGCGCCCTATCTGACCTATGAGGCGATGGAAGCTCATGGCGGCGCCGGCTATGTGGAAGAGCACCCCCTGCCCCGCATGTTCCGCCAGAGCCCGCTCAATGCGATCTGGGAAGGGTCGGGCAATGTCATTGCGCTCGATGTGCTGCGCGCCCTGGCGCGCGACGAAGCCGCGCGCGATGCGCTGACCGCCGAACTGGCGCCCGCCTATGGCCGTCACCCCGCGCTTGATGCGCGCCTGAACGCCCTGACAAGAATGGCGGCCGGAGGGATTGGCGAAGCGGACGCCCGCCGGTTTGCGGAATGGGCCGCCACCGCGCTGACCGCCAGCACCCTGATACGGGCCGGGCTGGACCCTGCGGCGGACGCCTATATCGGTCGCCGCATTGCGGAAAACCCGACTTCGCTCGGCGCTGGCGAAGCGGCCATTGATCATGAATGGCTGATCAATCGCGCCCGGCTTGCCGTCTAGATCAGGATTTGATCACCGGTTTGGTATCTGAAGGCCCGACGGACGTGACCTGCGGCTTCTTGCCGGTGAGGGTTTCGCCCAGCGCCTCACACTGCTCAATCACCACGATCTCAAAACCGGCAGCCGCTTTCTCTCGGTCGGAATCCGGGAGACGATCCGCTGCGGCTCCCATCAAGGTGACAGCCGCCGCCAGAACATTGATGACCTGCACCACGGCCTTGCCGACAGCCTTGAGCCTGATCCCGATCCGCATGATGACGCTGCCGGCGCGCGCCTCCAGCAGCTCCACGCTCAGCTCATGCTGGCTATCAAATTCGAGCGCGGAAGCGCCGGACCACCGCTCATCTTGAGTGCTCAGCGCCTCATGCAGCCAGGCCTCGAGGCGGGGCCTGATCATCTGACGGAACGTTTCTGCATAAGCTTGCGGATCATCGGTTTGCGCATCGAGACGCACCTCAAGCTCGAGATGCATCTCGAACTCGTCATCTCCGCCCTCGTCCATCCAGAGCCGGTTCCCGCCCCCAGAGCCATTCGATTGCGGTAGAGAATAATCAACCATGTGCGCCCCCATCCACCCGATATGAGAAGTATTTACAACCCAGAATAAAAGAGCAAGACCGTTCGCTCTTCACCTCGAAAGGCCGCGTCCCGGACTCGCGAGCGAAGGCGACTTGCCTGTGCGCATGGAGATCGGCTAACCGCCCTGTTGAACAACTGGAGGGGGAGACGGCATGTCGGCGCTGACGATCGGGCTGATCGCCTACATTATCCTGCAAATGGGCATCGCCTATTGGGCGTCGCGCAAGATCGCCGGGGATTCCGACTATCTGGTCGCGGGCCGGCGCCTCGGCGTTTTCACGCTTGGGGTCTCGCTGTTCGCCACCTGGTTTGGCGGAGAGACCGTGATGGGGGCCAGCGCCGCCATCGCCAATGAAGGTTTGGCCGGCGCGCGCGCCGAACCGGTTGGATACGCGCTGTGTCTGGTCGCGTCCGCCCTCTTCGTGGCCGGCGCCATGCGCGCCAAGGGCTATATGACCCTGGCGGACTTCTTCCGAGACCGCTTCGGCAAGCGCGCCGAGGTCACGGCAGCGCTGGTCGCCATCCCGACTTCCATCATCTGGGCCGCCGCCCAGCTCATCGCTCTCTCCGCCCTTCTGAGCGCAGTGACCGACCTGCCGGTGACAGCCACGCTGCTGGGCGCCGGAACGCTGGTGATCGCCTACACATTGATGGGCGGTCTGTTGGGGGATGTGGTCACCGATCTCGTCCAGACGATCGTGGTTCTGGCGGGGCTTCTGATCATGATGGTGCTGCTGCTGCAGCGCACGGATGGGCTCGCCAATGGCTTAGCCCTGATCGACCCTGCCCAGTATGTCCTCGTGCCGCCCGGAGAAAGCTTGATCGAACGCATCGACGCCTTCGCTATCCCGATCCTGGGCTCCATTGTCGCCCAGGAGATGATTGCACGCTTTTTAGGGGCCAGAACCGCGAAGACAGCCGTTCGCGGCGGTCTTCTGGCCGGCGGCCTGTATCTGTTGTTCGGCGCCTTCCCGCTGGTCTTCGGCCTCATCGGCGCAGGGGCCGGATTTGACCCCGCAGCAGGCGATCTCTACCTGCCGCTCATGGCGGCTGAGCTGATGCCCAGCGCCCTGTTTGTGGTGTTCGTCGGCGCGCTGTTCTCCGCCGTTCTGTCCACTGTGGATTCCGCGCTTCTCGCGGTTTCCGGCCTGGCCAGTGAAAACCTCTATGGGCGGCTGCGCCCCAACGCAAATCCGCAGGAAAAGTTGATCGCCGCACGCGCACTGACCGTTGTCGCCGGTCTCGCCGCCCTGATCGTCGCCTTTTCCGGGGACAGCATTTACGGGCTGGTGGAGCTGGCCAGTTCGCTGGGATCCGCAGGCCTGTTCGTGTCGCTCCTGATCGGTTTGCATTTCCGCTTCGGCGGCGAATGGAGCGCCCTCGCCGCGCTGGCCGCTGGCTTGGTGACGATCTGGCTTGCGGACTTTGTTCTCGTCATCCCCGGCGGGTTTCTGCTGTCGATCACGATGGCCGCCATCGCCTATCTCGGCGTCGGCTTTCTGGCGCCGGGCACAGCGGCTGCAAGCGCCGAATAGACGCCGGGGCGGACTGTGTCCGCCCCGTCGCTTTGTCCCAGGAGATCGGGCCTAGCCCAGAATGCTGAACACCAAAGTGCCAAGCACTGTGCCCAGCGCATAGCCGAGAACGCCCACGAGAACGCCCGGCGTCACAAGATCGCGCCAGCCTTTCGCCGCCGCGAGCGCCGGAGCCGTGGTGGCGCCCAGAATGGCGGCGTTCGACGCGATGATGATCTCGGGCAGGGACAGCTTGCAGAACTTCGCCAGCGTGAAGGCGATCCCGGCGTGGATGGACAGAAGGATCGCGATATAGGCGATGATCATCGGCGCATTGGTGACGAGCTGGACGACGTTGGCGCCCGCCGCGATGGCGGCGAAGAACAGGAAGGCGAACACCACGCCGAGTTCAAACCCGCCATGAAGTTTCGCCATCCGGTTCGGGATTGCGGTGGGTAGTACCAGGGCCAGCACCGTGATGATCACATAGCGCAATTGCGGCTGACCGCTCAGCCGGGTCAGGAAATCGCCAACCGCCACGACGATCAGCGCATAGGCCAGAGTCAGTCCAAGGCTCAGAGGCGTTGCGCGGCCCTCGCTGGCCTCACCGGATTCCTCGACTTCACCCGCCGTATGATCACGCTTGACGAAGCGCTTGGCGATAAAGGCGAAACCGGGAAGGATGGCGAGCACTCCCAGATAGGCGGCGCTGGCCATATTGTCAGCGGCCAGCATGGCCGAAACGATGCCGGGCGCCGTCTCCGCGAGGCCTGTCACATCCGTCAACGCGGCGAAGTTCACCGAGCCGCCCACATAAGACGCGGTCAACGAGGACGCGATGCCGACCTCATGCTCGCCGAGCGGCAAGACGAAAGCGGCGACCAGAGCGCCCACCAGCGTCGCAAACGCCGCGATCAGGAAGGCGCCTGTCATGCGGGTCGTTTCAAAGAAGATGCGCTTGAGGTCCGCCTTCATCAGGAACAGCGGGATCAGCACCGGGACGGCATAGGTGAATACAAAACCGTAGGCGGGCGCATCAAAGGGCAGAAGGCGCAGATTGGACGCCAGAATCGCCAAGAGGATCGTCCAGACCGTGCCGGTCAATAGCGCGCCGAACTTCGTCTTTTCCAGAAGGAAGCCGGCCGCGGCGATGGCGGTCAGGCCCGCCATGACCGCGAGATTGTTGTCTGCGGGGATCAGGGATGCGTCCATGATGGAGTCCTGGGGTTTTAGGCGCCGGGCGGGATCACCGCGTCGGCTTCAATTTCAATGATGAAATCAGGGCCGGCCAGCGCCGCGACCCCGATCATGGAACAGGCCGGCGGAAAGTCGGCGAACACCTTGCGGTGCGCCTGCCCGACCGCCCTCTGCGTTTCAAGGCTCATATCGATCACGAACAGGCGCGTGCGCACCACGTGGCTGATATGGGAGCCCGCCTTCTCCAGCGCTTGCGCGATGATTTCAAGACATCGTGAGGCCTGGGCCCCGGCGTCTCCCGGGGCGAAGGGCTGACCGGCGTCATCCACGGCGACCGTGCCCGCCACGAACACCTGATCGCCCACACGCACGGCGCGTCGATAGGCGACCAGGTCTTCCCAGGGCGCGCCCGTGGTGACGCGTAGACGGTCCCGCCCCGCCTCGCTCATCCCTCCTCGCCCTGCGGCACGCCGTTGGCGAACAGATCGAGCGCAATCGCGACCATGCCTTCAGAGGATACCGTCACGGCGCCTTCGCCATCGGGATAGAAGAAGGGCGAGTGGTTGGCCGGCGGGGTCTCGCCGCGCGCCTGATACTCGTCCCACACGGTCTGCGGAGCGCCGCCGACCCAGAACATGAAGATCGGCACGTCCTCATCGGTGCGGCCATAGCGGGAAAAGTCCTCGCCCCCGGTCACCGGATCCGCCGTCGCGACAGCGTCCTCGCCGAACCGGGCGGCCAGGACGGCGCCGGCCTGATCAGACAGGGCCGGGTCATTGTAGAGCGCCGGCGTATAGGTCTCCTCGACCTCCATCACCGGCATCAGCTCCTCCGGCAGGCCTGCGGCCATCGCCTGACCGCGCGCAATGCGCTCGATCCCGCTGATCAGACGCTCGCGCACCTCATCGGTATAGGAGCGCACGGTGATCTGAAGATGGGCTTCATCGGAGATGATGTTGTGCTTGGTCCCCGCATTGAAGGCGCCGACCGTGACGACCCCGGTTTCAAACGGCGACAATTCGCGGCTGACCAGCGTCTGCAGGTTGGTCACGATCTGGCTGGCCAGCACCACCGGGTCCTTGCCCAGGTGCGGCGACGCGCCATGGGCGCCCACTCCGCGCACATACAGATCGACCGAGTCCACATTCGCCATGGCCCAGCCCGGCGCATAACGGATCACGCCCGCCGGCATATAGCCCCAGGTATGATAGGAGACGACGGCGTCCGGCGTGGGAAAGCGCTCGTACAGGCCATCTGACAGCATGGCGAGGGCGCCCAGCCCCACTTCCTCGGCTGGCTGGCCGATCAGCACCAGCGTGCCGGACCAGTCATCGCGGTTCTGGCTCATATAGCGAGCCGCCGCGACCAGAGAGGTCATATGGGTGTCGTGCGCGCAGGCATGCATGACCGGGAAGGTGTTGCCCATCCGGTCCTCGCCCATCACTTCAGACGCATAATCGACCGGCGTGTCCTCTCGAACAGGCAGACCGTCCATATCGGCGCGCAGCATGATGGTCGGCCCCTCGCCGTTTTCCATCACGGCGACGACGCCTGTGCGACCCACGCCTTCGGTCACCTCGAACCCGGCGTCGCGCAGCTCCTGCGCCAGACGCGCGGCGGTTTCGGTCTCCATGAAGGAGAGTTCCGGGTTTTCGTGGAAATGCTCGTAGAGCGATTGCAGATGATTGTCCCAATCCGCGCTGATGGCGGTGCGCAGATCATCCTGCGCAAGGGACGGTGCGGTCAGCGCCAGCCCAGCGGCGGCGGCCATGAACAAATGACGCATTGTGCGACTCCCCGATTATCTGGGCGGCATTGCAGACCGCCAGCCCGGAGAGGTCAACGCATAAAGGTAAGGCTGCTTGCGACCGCCTAGTCGAACAGGGCGTCCGCCGCGGCCTGGGCGGCGGCGCTGTCATCAATGCCCTCGCCCTCGATACGACCCTGCACCGCCGCGCGAGCCGCCGCCAGCAGGGATTCGATCTCGCTTCCCGCCATGGCGGATGCGCCTGCGAAATCGCCGTCCCGGACCTTGTCCTGCGCGCGTTGCAACTCGACATTCACGGCCGCAACTATGGTTTCCAGATGCGCCTTGAGCGCGTAGTCGACCGCTGCATAGGCCGCGATCACCGTTTCCTTGCCCACATAATTGGTGCGCTCGAAATGCTCCTCATAGCCCACAGGCTCCCAGGCCAGCACGTCTTCGGCGAAATCGGGCATATCGGGCAGCATTTCAAGAAGCATGACCACTTCATTGAAATGGTTGAGATAGTCGGTCGCGAGCCCGGTGTCGGGATGCACGTTGGCGGCTTTCAGCGCGTCCGCTGACAGCACCCCCTCGCCCAAGGTCGCCGCTTCGCTCATGGCTAGCCCCATCGTCCAGTCAGGCGATGACAATGCCAAGTCAGCCTAAACGAAAGACTAACCGTAATGTGGGAATTCAGCGTCGCAGTTCGCCTCTAGCTGGCGCCGCCAAAGCGCTCTGACCATTCGGCCACCTGATCATCCTCGATCTTGGCGAACAGGATATCGGCCGGTTCGAAGCTCCGCCCCGGCTCCAGCGCGGACAGCATCGCCTTTGCATCGCCCGTGGGCCAGTCCTGCGCGCCCTCAAGACCCAGCGCCGCCAGGATCTTGCTCGCAGCCTGAGGAATGACCGGTTGCGCCGCGATGGCGCACAGACGCACCAGATTGATGCCCATGCGCACGCCCAGCGCGGCCTGGTCCTTGTCGGTCTTGAAATGCACCCAGGGCTCGGCCCTGGTCAGGTATTCATTGCCCGCCGCCCACAGGGCGCGGGTCTCGGCTGCGGCCTTGCGGAACTCCATCGCCTCGTAATGGCTGGCGATGTTGGCAAGGCGCGTTGCGACTTCGGTCTCAAGCCAGGCTTCCGCCTCGCCCGGCGTTCCGCCCTCGGGGATGACGCCTTCAAATCGCGAAGCGCCGAATTTGAGAATCCGGTTCACGAAATTGCCCAGAACGTCAGCCAGATCCTTGTTCACGCTCGACTGGAAATGATCCCAGGTGAACTGGGAGTCAGAGCCCTCGGGGCCATAGGCCGTCAGATACCAGCGCCAGTAATCGGCCGGCAGCAATTCGAGCGCCTGATCCATGAAGACGCCGCGCTTGTTGGAGGTGGAGAACTTGCCGCCATACCAGGTCAGCCAGTTGAAGGCTTTCAGCGCATCCACCGTCTTCCACTGCTCTTCAGAGCCCAGAAGCGTCGCGGGGAAGCTGACGGTGTGGAAGGCCACATTGTCCTTGCCCATGAATTCCACATAGCGGACGTCATCAGCGCCCTTGTCGGTGCGCCACCAGCTTTCCCAGTCGCCGCCATTTTGCTCCGCCCATTCCCGGGTTGCGGAGATGTAGCCGATGGGCGCGTCGAACCAGACATAGAAGACCTTGTCTTCAAAGCCTTCGCGCGGCTGGCCGTTCTTGGTGACCGGCACGCCCCATTTCAGGTCGCGCGTGATGGTGCGGTCACGCAGCCCCTCATCAAGCCATTTGTAGGCGATGGACTTGGCGAAGCTCGGCCAGCCGTCAGCCGCATCCACCCAGGCGCGAATGCGCTCCTCCATCACCGTCTGCTTGAGCTGGAGATGCTTGGTGTCGCGCACTTCAAGGTTTTTCGAGCCTGACACCGCCGAATAGGGTTCGATCAGCTCGATCGGATCGAGCAGCTTGCCGCAATTATCGCACTGGTCGCCGCGCGCTTTCTCGAACCCGCAATTGGGACAGGTCCCCTCAACATACCGGTCCGGCAGGAAGCGGCCATCGTCGATGGAATAGACCTGCTGCTCGACGACTTCGGCGATCAGACCATTCTTCTCGAGCGTTTCGGCGAAATGCTGGGTCAGCTCGGCGTTCTGCGGCGAGGAGGTGCGTCCGAAATAATCCCAGCTCAGACCAAACTGCTCGCCGATGGACTTCTGGATCTCGTGCTGCTCGTCGCAATAGGCGCGCACATCCTGACCGGCGGCGGCGGCGGCCAGTTCAGCGGGCGTGCCATGTTCATCGGTGGCGCAGATCGCGAGCACATCATGACCTTGCAGGCGCATGAAGCGCGCATACACATCCGCCGGCAGCATGGATCCGGCCAGATTGCCGAGATGCTTGACGCCGTTGATGTACGGCAGGGCGCTGGTGATGAGAATGCGGGCCATGGGCGGTCACGTCCAACTGATGACAGAGTATGCGCGCACACATAGCGCTGCAGGGCGCAAAGGGGAACCGGCCCCTTCACTCAGTCGGCCCGTCCCCGTGCAAACCCTCAGGGCACCACAAGGTGACACTGTTATCTTGCAGGTCGAACACCAGCCGGGCGCATTGTCTCAGGACATCCCGCCCCAGGCTGGCGCGTGGGACACGGTTTGCGCCCGAACGCTCGGTGATGGTGATCACATCAATACGCTCTGCGTGACCCGAGCCTGTCTGCGCTTCATGCATGGCCAGTTCGGCGTTACTGAGCTGGTAGGCGAGCATCTGTGGGAAATATCCGGCGATCAGCAGCCCGTGATTGGGGTGCAGCAAGGCCTGCCCCATGGCGAACATGCCGATGGGTTCGTCAACAGCGTCGGGGAGAGGCTCATCAACCAGCCCGGTTTGCTCAGCCTGTCGGAATATGCGTCTGTCCAGATGCGTCCGCTGGATCAGGCTGAGCCCCAGATCGACAGCCCCCAGCGTGGAGGAGGCTTCGAATCGCCACTCCAGCAGCCCCCTCTTTCCCGGGAGCACAGTTGCAGCGGTTTCGGGGGCGGACGCGTCCATAATCAGTTCGATCTGATCGAACGCCTCCAGCGCGCCAAGTCCGACATAGCCGTCTGCAAGCGGGGTGAACTCATAGTCAGGAATCCAGATCGCTCGCCGGCGACTTCCGGCTGCGGACCCAACAGACAGGCGGGGCCTCCCCGTCCGGCCACGCAATGTCGCTTCGTCCCGGATCTGAATGGAGACCCCACGCGACAAAAGCGGCGTGGCGCGCAAACCGGCGCGTTCGGCCGTACTGGCGTTGACCAGCAAGAAGGCCGGAGCATCCAGGGCAACAATCAAACGCACCGGCTCTCCTGAGAGCGTCGCCTCCACGATAGGCTGCGCACCGTCCAACGCTTCCACGCGCAAGACCTGCGCCCGGGCTGACGGAGGGAAGGCCCCGAACAGGCACGCTGTCAGCACCACCCATCCAAGCGCCCGCCTTAATCGACCCGACATCTATCGACACCCTCTGATTGCCGTCGCTTCAGAATTCCCTCAAATGGCTAGGAACGCAAGCTTCACCCCGGCGCCTCTCTCTGTGCAATCAAGCCTGCAAGCCTGCTTGCCGAACCGGTCATCTCCCGCGTAGAAAGCGCTGACGCGCCGGCTTAGCTCAGCTGGTAGAGCAGCGGTTTTGTAAACCGAAGGTCGGGGGTTCGAGTCCCTCAGCCGGCGCCACACCCCAAAAATTCTAATGATAAATATCAACGCCCTAGAGGTGTTGGTGTCCCACGCAAAAATGGCCGTGGGACACCTGACCCCCACCCCTACAGCGAAGCCGCAGACCACGAACGGCGCGATCGCGAAGACCCCGGACGTGCTTCGCGCGGCATCATCCGTTGGACTCTCGCCTTGATGGCGCTGGCGATCCTGATCGGGCTGGGCTTCTGCGCCGCTCAGGCTCAGCAATTCTTCATCCGCTACGAAGGCGATCAGAACCGGGTCGATATCCAGCAATCGACCGGCGGCGGGTATTTCAACGCCCTGATGCAGTTCAACGCCTGGGCGGCCAATGACACTCGGGTGCGGATCACCGGCCCGTGCGCGTCCGCATGCACGCTTCTGCTGAGCTATGACAATGTGTGCTGGACAGGGGGCGCGAGCTTCCATGTTCATGCGGCGCGAACAGGCGGGCGGCAGGACGACGAGGCGAACCGATCTCTTGCCGCCACCCTGCCCCGGGCTTTGCTGGATCGCCTGCCCGATCCAGACGAGTGGTCATCCGACTATGAGCGGGGGTTCAGCTTTTCCGGCATCGAGATGTCGGAAATTCTGCAAAGACCCCTGTGCTAGATTCCCCCTAGACGCGAATAAAATATAACGTCATGGTTTATCCACAACTGTGAACAACAGGGGGAAACCATGACTTCTCTGTCTCTTACAGAAGAAGAGCGCAGGATTGCGCGCGGCATCCAGCCGAGAGCCGCAGAGCTTCGCAGCCTGATGCAGACCTATGACGAGACCGCCGAAGAGCTCGTTACGCTCGCGCGCTTTCTGATCGCCTGGGGTGATCACCCCGGAATGCTCTACGCCTACGCCCTCACCGCCGAGGCTTACAAGACCCTCACCGGTTTCCCGATCCCTGTCCGGCTCGTGAAGAAGACGCCCAAGCCCTGAAACGAAAAAGGCCGCCCCGAGATGGAGCGGCCTTTCCTATTCGTCTGATCCCGTCACACGCCGGGCCCAGCTTTGAAGAAGGGCAAGGCGCGTGGCGACGGTCGTGTGTGTCGAGAGGAGCGCGAGATAAGCGAGCTCGTAATCCCGACTGGTGCGCGCTTCCGGGGGCGGAAGTTCGGGTATGTCGTCAGCCCTCGGGGGGATCATCAGTTCCGAGTCCGGCGGCGCGACCAATGGCGCGGCGAGCGGCTTCAGCGGCGGCGTCGACTGACAGGCTGACAGACTGATCAGAAGGACAAACAAAAGCAGTAGACGCTTCAGAAATGGCATTGCGGGCATCCTCTATGGTGCGGGCGGCATCGGTGATGATCAGTCGCGCCTGATCGCCTTCCGCGGCATTGGTCTTCTGGTCAGACAGGAAGGTGTTGAGCTGATCGGTGAGGCTGGCGAGGTCTTCACGGGCGCTCTGGTCCGCATGGTTCTGCCAGCCGTGAATGCGGCCCGTGGTGTAGGCGCCGGCCACCAGAGACGCGGCGCCGGCGAGCGCGATCACAGACAGGCCGAGCTTGGACGTGATCAGACTGAGCAAAGCGCTGATCATCCGAACACCTTCGCCTTCATCGATCTCAGCCATGCCCAGGCATAGGGCCGGGCGAATTCGGTCGCACCGGCGCACAGGGCGACAGAGAGGGCGGGAAGCCATGACAGATGGCCCCAGATGATCAGGAACACGACAAGCGCGATGAAGGCGGCCCCTGCGAGCCGCCAGAGGGTCACAGACATGGTCAGTCTCCTATGTGCAGAGAACGAGGCCGGGCAGATAGCCCGGTTGCCCCTTGGGCTTGGTCATCACTTCGCGGCGGTCGCCAGGGGCGAAGCTGATGTGCAGGCGGTCTTGCGCCGGGTACCAGATCAGCTGGTCAAACATGATCGGGCTTTTGATGATGCGCCGGGCGGCGATGTGGGCTGAGAGGCCGCGCGCCTTGAAGTCCACCGCCCAGCCGGTGATGTGGTCAGAGGTCGGAGATCCACCCACGGCCTCGTTGACCAGGGGCGAGCGGAACCAGCTCGTCACATCGATGATGACGCCCAGAAGGGACCGGACGAATTCCATCCCCTCGGCTGTCTGACGGATCGCCTTTTCAGCCTCCGGGCCGGGCGTGTTGTCCAGCCCTTTATCAAACGCCGTCTGGCTGCGCAGGGCTTCGCGCCACGTGAAGTGGCGGGTGATATTGCCGTGCATGATCACCCCTCCCGTCCCGGGCCGCCGCGGCGGCGGATTTCGTCAATCACCTCATCGAGCCGCTTGTTCGACAGCCATGCGATGGTGGCGGGCGCCGTGGCCATGCCGGCGACACCGGCGACAAGCACCCAGCCCTCGCCAAGGCCGAAGGCGATGGCGATCACCCCGACGACAAGACCGAAGGCCACCGTGCCGATGAAGTATTTCAGGCCGGCCTGCGCTTTCGGCGTGAGGGTCACGACAGCCGCGCCAGCCAGGCACACGACGATGAAGAGGATGATGATCTGTTCGGCCCGCGCGAGCAGGCCGGTTGCGGTCTCAGGCGCCATGATCACGACCCTCCACGATAAGGCGATGGGCGCCCGTCAGGGCCACCATGAGGCCGGACCCGACCCCGATATGACCGAGCACCCACAAGAGGCTCTGCAGCGCGCCCAGGTCGCGCCAGTCCGCGTGCAAGAGGTAAAAGGCCGTGTTGCCCGCCATGGCGAGGCACAGGGCGGCGAGCGCCAGCCCTCCGAAGCGAAGCATGTCAGAGGCGTCCACACGCTGCCCTCGGGCTCTCAGCGCCAGCAGACAGCGCGTCACCGCGGCGATCACGCAGAAGGGTCTCGGGGCCCCTTCGGATTTGAGCTCCGAGAACAGCCGGAGCCCGGCCAGCGCCGCGCCCAGATAGGCGACAAGCTGCCAGAACAACCCGGCGGCGTTCAGCCAGCCGAGCGCGGTTTCAGGATGCGACATGGCATGCCCTTCTTGTGGTGACGACGCAGGGAAACGGGCCCGCCTGACCAAGCGGGCTGGACTCTGATGTTCCGCTAATGTTCAGTCCCTGCCCCCAACCCCGGAGGCGGTGATGAACTGGCGATCAGGCTTGCAGTTGAGAGATCATGACCCGGCCCTGCGGGTAGAGCTGTCATGCCCGCCCGGCGGATGCGGCCGAACGGTGCGGCCCAGCATTGCAGAGATCATCGAACGCGCGGCGATCAAGGGCATTGAGGCGCCCGAGCAGCTTTACCTCGATGAGGTGGCGGCGCGGGTGAAATGCCGGGGATGCGGGCGGCGGCTGGTGCTGCTGCAGACGCACGAAGAGACCATGGAGGCGTTTCAGGGCGGGATGCCTTAGGGCCAGCCCGCATCCAGATCAATCGCGCGCAAGGCGTCCAGATCAGCGGCGGCATTGATCGCGTCGGCCAAGGCGCGCGCATTGGCGAAACACGCCTGCACATGATCGAACGCCGCATCGCCGAAGGCTTCCAGGGCGGCCAGATCAAGCGATTGGAAGACACCCCGCGCCAGTTGCCAGTCGACCGTTTCGCCGCTGGGCTTGCGCGCCAGACCCGCCGACGCCGCCGCCAGCCGGGCGGTCGTGCCTTCGTCGAGCTTCACGGGTACGCCGCCATAAGTGAAGGCGGTTTCGGCCTGCTCACGCCGGGCGGATAACTGGCCCAGCATGTGCGCCCGCGCCCCTTCCAGAAGCCCCCCGGTCGGGTAAGCGTCCAGCCCGTCAAAGTCGGATATCAGCCGTTCGGGCAGGAAGTAGAAGCCCGGAACCGCCTCGACCGGCTCAAGCCGTCCGGCGTAGTAGTCGCCCCGCACGGCGTCACGTTGGGCTTGTGTGAAAAGGATCATATTACAACCCCGTCATGTAGGTATTGAGACGCGAGTAAAGGTTGGCGTGCTCGGTGCTGGTTAGAGAGCCGCCGATAAAGGCAATGGAGATTTGCCCTGAAGTGTAGCCGTTGGGAGACCCGTCAAAGTTTTGCGCCAGCAGGTACAGAGCATATTTTGGTAGGCCGATGGCCGTTGCGGTGCCAGATCCATCAGATGTCCCGTTGGTGTAAAGCTGCGTCGCGTTGTTGCTGCTGCGGTTTGAGGCAAGAAGTTTGTTCGCTGCGCTCGACGTTGCGTAAGAAACCCAGCTCACATCGTTGAACCGCGCGCGATTTGTGCCCGTATTGTTTTCAATCCGTAAATGGTGTTCAGGAACTCCCGTGCGATCAGTAACGCCTAGGTAGTTTCCACTCGCGCCAGTTGCACGGACCCAGACGCCGGCTGCGCCGCTGTTCTGTGTCAGGCTGACGCCATCCACACTAGGCGCATAATTGGTGTTCAGATAAGCGCTCGTCCCGTCGCCCGTGTAGCCTTGATCCGTGGTAAAGGCAGGACTGTTGACGGTGCTAAGCGCCGAGCCGGTCGGGTCTTTCCAATTTATTTTACCCGCTTGCTCGGAGTGGGCCGCCATAACCCAAAGAGCGTCGAGCTTGGTCCAGATTCCATCCGCTTTCAGCCCCGTGACCAGATCATCAATCAGAAGCTGGCGTGCCGATGCAGGTGGCGCGCTCATCTGGTCGATAATCGCTTGCGCATCCCCATCCAGAAACGCGGACGCCGTGGTGAAGCTGATCACATCAGACCACTCGCTGTCGCCATAGGTCGTCCCCGTGTAGCGAACCCGCGCGTAATAGGTGTTGGACTCAAGCAGATTGCCGCTCGGGATCTCCCAGCTGGTCTTGTTGGTCGCATCGTCCGTGGTCTGCACAAGGATGGTGTTAAAGTCGCTCGACGTGGACACCTGCCAGTCACTGCTTGCGTGCGTGTCGCTATCGTTGGTCGTTCCGAAAGCCGAGGCCGTCAGCGTCGGTGTCTCGTCCTGTATCCCCGTTGCGCCGTCCGCCGGATAC
>MDTG01152014.1_pt1 | contig 22192 bp, 23 predicted proteins | sample 811421 | NCBI WGS metagenome assembly MDTG01 (sample SAMN05326645, study PRJNA326480) | marine metagenome | isolation source: seawater | place: Pacific Ocean: South East | collected 2011
AGAGCCATTGATAAAAAAATTACAAAAAAATATAGTCTTTTTGCAATAAAGCATTCGTTTTATTTTTATAATTGGAATATTAAAAATACTTTAGAGAAGAAACTAAAAAAGGGAGCTTATTGGCATTGGAGATATATTAAATTTTTAGCTGGAAACAGCAAAAAAAAATATGAAAACAATGTTCCGAGTGATGGACAAATTGATAGACTTCAGATTGTTCGTTATCCTTCTGGTGGAGGTCAATTAAAAGAACATGTAGATTCAAGAAAAAATCAAAGAGTAGTCACAGGAATAGTTATGAGCAAAAGGGGTGTTGATTATAAAGATGGTGGGTTTTTTTTTAAAACATCAAAAAACAAAAAGATAAATATAGAAAATAAAATTGACGAGGGCGATGCAGTTATTTTTTATGGTTCAATAGCCCATGGTGTAGATATAATAGACCCAAAAGAAAAACTTAACTGGAAAAGCAATAAAGGAAGATGGTTTTTAGGAATGTTCGTTAATGATAGTGATCATTTAAAAAATAGAGTAACGTCAGAAGACTTGTCTGGAAAGATTAAAACAAAATTTAACTCCTAAACTGTGAAAATTTTAATAACTGGGGCTTCAGGTTTAATCGGCAGAGATTTAACTAAAATACTTTCTAAAAAATATAAAGTAGTTGCGATTTATAAATCGAAAAGTTTTAAAAAAATTAAAAATGTCATTTGGGTAAAAATAGATTTTACCAAAAAAAAAAATTTAAAAATACCTAAATTTAATTTTTCATTAATCATTAACTGTGCGATTGATCAAAAATATAAAGACAAAAACTTTTCTAAATATAAAGAGACAAATTTAAATTTAATCAATAATTTATTAAATTACGTATTGAAAAATAATGTGAATTTATTCTTAAATTTGTCATCGATAGATGTTTACGGTGAAGTAAATAAAAAAATATTAATTGAAAGTTATAGACCACGAAAAGTTAATGCCTATGGTAAAATAAAAAGTCTTTGTGAAAAAAAAATTGAAAGAAAAAAAATAAATTATTTAAATTTAAGATTGCCAGGTGTTTTGTGTGATCCATCTTTAAATAATTTAGAAAGAACTTGGCTTAATTCGGTTTTTGAAAATTTTTTAAAAAAAAAAAAAATTAAAATTCACAATATTAACAATTACTTTAATAATCTAACTACGACTGATGAAATTGCGAGATTTATAGATTTTTTAATTAAAAAAAAGATATCTACAAAAGGAACTTTTAATTTTGCATGTACAAAACCTATCAAACTTAAAGATTTAATTTACAGTTCAAAAAAAATAATGAATTCATCAAGTAAAATTGAAATTATCAAAACAACAAAAAAAAAATCGTTTGAAATATCAACAAAAAAACTTCGAAAAAGATTTCAATTTTCAACAAAACCGACTAAAGTAATAGTGGAAAAATATCTTAAAAATCTCATTCATGAAAAACGTAATGCTTAAATCTACAAAAGCATTAATTACTGATAAAAAAAAAAGATATTTATTACAGTTAAGAGATAATAGCACCAGGTGTTTTTATCCAGATCATTGGGGACTCTTTGGTGGGCAATTAAATAAGAATGAAACTTTTTTAAAAGCAGTTAGAAGAGAAGTAAAAGAAGAAACTGGTTTAGATATAAAAGTCAGAAGAAAAATTTTTGAGGTAAAATTTAAAACGATTGGTTTAAAAAAAAAAAGAAAAATAATCTACTTTGAATGTATTTTTGAAAATAAATTGAATGTGTATTTAACAGAGGGGCAAAAATATGAATTTTTTTATTTTAAAGATTTAAAAAAATTAAAAATGATACCTTTAGATTTTGTTGCTATAAATGCTCATCACAATAATATAAATAATGTTAGTCTTTCTTATTAAAAGTCTGTAAAATACAACTTATCAATTAATAATGATTAAATTTATAAAAATTATTTTTGTCATTTTTTCATTATTTTTAATCTTTCTCATTTTATATAAACTCAAAAATTATGATAAGTTGTATGATATTACTTCTCATAAATATTATTTAAAATATTATTTCATTTCATTTTCTTTTTTGGTTTTTTCATTTTTAATTAAATTTATTAACGAAGATATTGTAATTAGGTTTTTTTTAGTGTCTTTGTCTATAGCTACAGGGTTGTATTTAATAGAGATTACACTTAATCTAAAAGAGTTTTTTAATAGAGGAAATGATAAGAGAAGTATTTTAAAGGTTTATAAAGACGAATTAAAAATAAACAAAAACACAACAGTTACTTTACCACCCATGTCTTTTCTTAACAGAGATTATAATCTGTTACCTTTATCACATATTTCTAATAATTTTATAATTGATTGTAACGAACTAGGTTATTACGCAATTAATAAAAGTGATAAATATGGTTTCAATAATGAAAATAAGATTTGGAATAAAAAAATTGACTTTGTTGTAATTGGAGATTCTTTTTCTTATGGGCAATGTGTTTTTAGAAAAGACAATATAGTTTCAAATTTGAAATTAAATGAAAAAAAAAACATTCTTAATCTTTCAATGCCTGGAAATGGTCTTTTATTAAATTTTGCGACTTTAAAAGAATATTTACCAAATATTAAAACAAATGACATATTATGGTTTATAAATGACATGGATTTTGAAAATTTAATATTTGAAAAAAAAGAGAGAATTTTATTAAATTATTTGTATATGAAAAACTTTTCTCAAGATTTAGTAAATAATGAAGATGAAATTTTAAAAATTCAAAAAGACCTTTTTAAAAAGAGAAATAATAAATTACCTTTTGAAAGTTTCTTACTTTTAAATAAAACCAAGATATTTGTTAACAATATATATAGTTTCATCTCAAATAAAACATTTGATAAAATTGTTTATAGTGGTGAGTTAGAAAAAATTTCACAGGATATATTTGAAGAATTAGGAATTTTAAAAAATAAAGGTTACAATATTTACATCATACATATACCAATTAAAAACAAACTATTTGATAAAAATTATGATGATAAATTTAAAGTTATAACCAAAGACCTTTCAGAAAAAAATTATTTAAATTTTATGACTGTGGAGGAAATTTTTGAAAAATTAGATTTAAATGAAAAATTGAATTTTTATAGTAAATATCATGGTCATTTTACTGAAGAAGGTTATAAAAAAATTTCAAATTATATTTATAAAAATTTAAATTAATAAATGTATCAAAAAAAAATATTTTATTTATCAAAAAAAACAAATTCAAAGCTATTTTATAATGATGAATTTCAAACAATTTAATTTTTAAAATTTTTTAATATGAAATATAGGAAATTTTCAAATACTGGCTGGAAAGTATCAGAAATTGGTTTGGGTTGCTGGGGTATTGGTGGTAATTGGGATGATGTAACAGATGAAGAAGCTGAAAAAGTTTTAAAAAAATCTTTGGACAAGGGTATAAACTTTTTTGATACTTCTGATGTTTATGGAGATGGAAGAAGTGAAAAATTTATTTCAAAAATTATAAAATCGACATCAGAAAAAATATTTGTTGCAACAAAAACTGGACAGAGAATAAAACCTTATATACCTGAAGATTATAAATTTAAAACAATTGAGCAATTCATAAATAGATCTTTAAAAAATTTAGGGGTAGAGCAAATAGATTTATTACAATTACATTGTCCACCTAAAGAGCTTTGCTCTAAAAGAGAATTATATGAGATGATGGATGAGTTTAAAAAAATTGGAAAAATAGCTCATTATGGAGTGAGTGTATTTAACTTATCTGAGGCAATGAGTGCAATTAAATTTCCAAATGTTAAAAGTATTCAAATAGTTTTTAATATATTCAGACAAAGACCAGCCGAAATTTTTTTTAAAGAAGCAAAAAAAAAAGAAATTGCTGTTATCGCTAGAGGGTCTTTAGCTAGTGGTCTTTTAACTGGAACCATTAATAAAGATACAAAATTCAATTCAAATGATCACAGAAATTATAATTTTAAAGGAAAATCATTTGATGTTGGAGATACGTTTTCTGGAGTTAATTTTAAAAAAGGCTTAGAGGCAATCGAAAGGCTAAAAAAGTTACTCCCAGATAATTTTAATTTAATTGATTTAGCCTTAAAGTGGATATTAATGCACGATGAGGTTAGTGTAGTAATCCCCGGAGCTACAAATACTTTGCAAGTTGAAATGAATACAAAAGCAACTAAATTAGAAAATATTTCTGAAATAATGCCAGATATTCAGTCTATTTATGAAAATTTAATTAAACCAGATGTACACTCAAAATGGTAAAAATTAAAAAAAAATTTAACAATAGTCAAAAACTACTTTTTAAAAAAAAATCTGTATTAATAACAGGCGCCAGCAGTGGAATTGGTTTTGAAATTTCAAAACAATTTTTGTATCATGGGGCCGATTTAATAATATGTTCAAGTAATCTATATAATATTAAAAAAGCCTACAAAAAGTTATCTTTAATGAAAAATAAGAGTCAAAAAATTTTTTATATGAGAGTCGATATATCTTCTGAAAAACAAATTAAAAAATTTATAAAACTGACAATTAAAAGATTTAAAAAAATTGATATTTTAATTAATAATGCAGGCATATACGGTCCAAAAGGGTTTATTGAAAAGGTAAACTGGAATGCTTGGAAAAAAACTATTGAGATAAATTTACTTGGTTCAGTTTTACTTTGTAAAGAAGTAATTCCTTACTTCAAAAAGAAAAATCAAGGAAAAATTATTCAACTTTCGGGAGGTGGTGCCGCAGCTCCTTTGCCGATGATAAGTGGATATGCTACTTCTAAAGCAGGCATAGTTAGGTTTATTGAAACACTTTCCGAGGAGGTAAAAAAATATAATATTCAAGTTAATTCAGTTGCTCCAGGCGCAATTAATACAGGAATGTTAAATGAAATTTTGAAAGCAGGTCCAAAAAAAATTGGAAAAAAAGGTTACCAGAAAGCTTTATTACAAAAAAAGTTAGGTGGCTCATCATTTAAAGATGCTTGCGATCTTATTTTGTTTTTGGGTTCTAAAAAAAGTGATGGAATTTCAGGAAAATTAATAAGTGCAATTTGGGATGATTGGAGAGTATGGCCAAAATATAAAAGATTGTTAAATAAGAGTGATTTATTTACCATTAGAAGAATTATTTCAAGAGACAGAGGAGTAAAAATTGGTCGTATCAAGAATAATTTATATGACAAATCTTTGATGCCAAAAAATAAGTTTAAAATATAAAATGAAATTTTCTGAAGCTTTAAATTTTATAGAATTTAATCCATCTAATTTTCATAAAATTCCAGATGAACTAAAAAGAGATAAAAATTTTATTCTTTATATACTAAAAAAAAATGGATATTTGATTGAAAACGTAAGAGACTTTTTTAAGAGAGATAAAGAAATTGCTTTAGAAGCAGTGAAACAAAATGGATACGCAATAAGATTTATTGCAGATGAAATTAAAAAGGACAAAGATATTGTGATCGCAGCTATAAATCAAAATGGTTACGCGCTTCAAAATGTTGATAAAAGATTTAAAAAAGATAAAAAAATTGTATTGATGGCAATAAGAAAATATTGTTTCTCGTTAAAATTTGCTCATCAAAAGCTTAAAGACGACGAAGAAGTAGTTCTTGAGGCAATAAAACAATACGGATACGCTTTAAAATATGCATCTCCAAGATTAAAAAAAAAAAAAGATCTAGTTTTAAAAGCACTTAAAAAAAATGTTTTTTCTTTAAAATATGCAAATAAGAAATTAAAAAATGACAAAGAATTTATCTTAAAGGCACTTAAAAAATGCGACTGGGGAACATTTTTAGAATTTGTTAGTGATAAACTAAAAAAGGATAAAAAAGTTGTTTATGAAGCAGTTAAACAATGGGGAATGGCAATACAATTTGCTGATAAAAAATTTAGAGAGGATAAGAAAATAGTTCTCACAGCAGTTAAACAGTATTGCAATTCTTTTGAACATGTCGGTAAAAAATTAAAAAAAGATAAAGAAATAGCAATTGAAGCTATAAGACAAAATGGATATTCAATGAAATATTGCGATAATTCTTTAAAGCAAGATAAAAATTTTGTAATGAAAAGTGTTAAATTAAATGGAAACGCTTTATCTTATGTAGATAAAAAATTAAAAAAAAATAAAGAAATAGTTTTAAGCGCTGTTAAACAAAATGGAAATGCCCTATTTTATGCTGATAAATCCCTTCAAGACAACCGAGATGTCGTTTTAGAAGCAGTAAAAAATAATTGCTTTGCTTTACAATATGCTAGTAAGAATTTAAAACAAGATGATAAGATTATCAAAGAAGTAAAAAAAAAAAATAAATATTGTTTAAGAATTATACATGTATAATTTTAACTAAAAATAATTGAGCATTTTGATGAAAAAAATACTTAAAGAATTAAATGAAGAAAAAGGCTACGCTATTTTTCAAATAGAAAATATTGAAATTTTTAAAAAATTAAAAGACTCATTTATTAAAAATATTGAGAGTATTACTGGTTCAAAAAAAGATATAAATACAATCAGAAAAGACATTGCTAAAATGTCTAAAAGCCAAATAAATAGAGCTGTAATAAATTTTTCAAATATTAATAAAAATTTATCTGAATTGATGATTAATTCATGTTCAAATTTAATCAAAAATTTATGTGGAAGTAATCTTTTTATTCAAAGAAAAGCGTATACAACAATTAACGCACCTGGAGAGGATCAGGCTAAACAAATAGCTCATTATGAAATGATATCAGGAATTTCACCTTTTGCATATATTCTGTGGGCTCCTTTACACGATCTAGATGATGAAGGAGGTGCGTACCATATAGATTTAAAAAGATCCTTATCAATAATGAAAAAAGAGGAATCCAAAGGATTAGTTAGTGGTCCTGATGTTCTTAATTTTATGAACGTAAAAAAACCACCGCGAATGAATTTTGGACAGGCAATAATATTTAATCCATTTGTTATACATGGTAATATTCCTTTTAAATCTAACAAAGCAAGAATCGCTTGTAATGTGAGATTTCAAAGCTCAAAAAAACCGTTATTACAAAAAAATACAGAATTTTTAAAGTTTTATAAGTTACCATAAAAATTTAAAAAATTGTAAATATGACTGTTGCAATAATAAATACTGATATGAATATTGGACCATTTAAAATACCTGGAAATGGTCAAAATATGATTTTAAATTTCTATGCAGAACGTAACGGTATTTCTGTAGAAGAAATAATTCCTGAGCCATTTAAATCTCCAGATTTAGCTACAACTTTATGGACACATAAAAGAAAAAAATTAACGAAAGTTATCCTTTGCTCAATTCATCAATTACCACAAGAAAAAAAAAGGGTAAATAAACTTTTAGAGAAGATGAAAAACGTTGAATTTCATTTTGTATTAGAGGGGATATCTGGAAAAGGAAAAAGTTTCCTAAATGAATGTATTTCTGAGGCTAAAATTTTTAAAAATGCAAAGGTGCTAGATAGCAGCAATACTTCCTGGACAAAACTTTATAAACTTTTGAAAAAAAGTAAAAAATAAAAAATTATTTTATTGTGATGATATTTTATGCATAAAAAAAAACTTTTAAAAATATTTCTATTATTCATTTTTTCACCATTTTTAGTAATTCTTTTACTATCAAAGTTTTTTCTAAAGATAAAAATTGTTGAAATTGAAACTCGAGCTATAGGTCATTATGCATTGCCAATAGAAATTTTTTTATGTGAAGTGAAAAATGAAATATTTGGAAAAAATAATGTTTATTTAGCATTTAAGAACGATTATATAGCAAACAAATTTTTATACTCAAAACAAAAAAAAAATTTTATAGTTTTACCAAGTTTTTTTTTGGAACCTATTTTTTGGTTCTTAAATTACAAATATATTTTTTCTTTAATAGGAAAAAATTTTGTATCTGACTATCGACACTGGAAGAAAAATTTCAATCATAAAAAACCTTTTCAAGATGTAGATATTCATGATGTTTTGTTTAAGACTCCACAAAATATTAATTTTACTAAAAATGAAATTAATAAAGGGAATGAATTATTAAGAAAAATAAATTTAAATCAAAGTAGTGAATTTATTTGTTTTCATTCTCGGACTCCTCATTATCAAGCTTACGTTAGAAAAAGTGTAGAATTTAGATATGATTTACGAGATTCTAGGACTCCTTATTACGCAAAAACCTGGCAATATTTTTCGAAAAATAATATTAAAATGTTAGTATTTGGAGATGAAAATAAAGATTTTTTAATTAAAAATGTAATCTATTATAATGAAAATAATTTGAAGGACGATTTTTTAGACATATTTATTGCCTCAAAGTGTAAATATTTAGTTGGAGATGCATCAGGAATGTCCCATGTTCCCCTGTTGTTCAGGAAAAATGTTTTGATTAAAAATGTTCATGATATTCACAGGTTATACACCAAAGACAATAGATACTGCCCATATATATTATTAAAAAAATATAAATCTTTAAAAACTGGTGAATATTTACATTATTCAGAAGTTTTAGAAAAAGGCTTATCAGAAAAAATTTTATTGAAAGATTTAAATGATCTTGGCTACGATATTGAGGATAACTCTGATGATGAAGTTCTAGAAGCATGTAAGGAAATGGATAATTTCTATCAAAGCAAAGAATTTCCAGAAAAAAATAAAGATTTAGAAAACAAATTTAATCAATTATTGTTAAATAAAGATTTAAAACCTTTAAAACATACTAAAATTTCTTATTCTTTTTTAAAAAAAAATTATTTTTTAGTAGTTTAGTTAAATCTTTATAATGTATAAATCCAATTATTTTTATGACATATATAAATTATAAAAATAAATGAATAACAGTCAATTTATTGCAAAATATTTAATTAAAAAAGGAGTCAACACTGCTTTTGGTGTTACGGGTGGTGGGGCAATGTTTTTAAATGAAGCGTTTAGAGGTGAGAAAAAAATGAAATTTATATTTACTCACCACGAACAATCAGCAACTATGGCTGCGGATGCATATTATAGAATTAAGAGAAAACCAGCAATAGCCTCAGTTACATCAGGACCTGGTGGCACAAATGCTATCACAGGTGTCATCGGAGCGTGGATAGATTCAATCCCAATGATTATAATATCTGGACAAGTTGAAACTAAAGATTTAATTGGCAAATCTGGGACAAGACAAATTGGCATTCAAGAAGCAAATATTATTGATTTAGTAAGACCCATCACAAAATATGCAAAAACTATAAAAAAGAACGACAATTTAGAAAAAGAACTTAATGATGCAATTAAACTCTCAGAGGAGGGAAGACCTGGTCCCGTCTGGTTAGATATACCTTTAGACACTCAATCTAAAAAATTCAAAAATAAATCTATGAAAAAGAAAGTTCCAAAGAAAATTAAAAAGATTACATCAAAAGAAAAATTAAATAAAATTTATAATGAAATTAAAAAATCTAAGCGACCTTTAATTTTGATCGGAAACGGTGTGCATATTTCCAAATCTGAGGAAAATTTTAAAGATGTAATTAAAAAAATACAAATACCTTTTTTATCAACTTGGAATGCAAGTGATATAATTCCAACAAATAATAATTTGTATTTTGGTAGACCTGGTTTGTTTGGAAATAGAATTTCAAATTTTTCTATCCAAGCATGTGATCTTTTAATTATTATTGGTTCAAGATTATCTATACCAATCACTGGTTATCAAATTAAGAATTTTTCTCCTCACTCTAAAAAAATTTATATTGATATTGATCAAAAAGAAATTTTAAAGAGAAGTCTTAAAATTTATTTACCAATAAAAACTGATATTAATTTATTTTTTGAGGATCTAAATAATTATTTAAAATCAAAGAAACAAATTAAAAAAATTGAATGGATAAAAAAATTATCAAAATTAAAAAAAGAACTTAACGAAGATCAGATCTATAAAAAACAAAATAAGTTAATTAATTCATTTAATTTCATTAATTCATTATCAAAAATACTGAAAGGTAATGAAGTAATTGTTACTGATATGGGTACAAGTTTTACATGTACAATGCAAACATTTAAAGTAAAAAAAAAACAGAGACTTTTTACATCCTCAGGTATTGCTGCCATGGGTTTTGGTTTACCTGGTATAATTGGTGCATATTTTGCAAATAAAAGATCTTTGCCAATTTGCATAACAGGTGATGGTGGAATAATGTTTAATATTCAAGAATTACAAACAATAATTAATTATAAAATTCCAGTAAAAATATTTATTTTAAACAACAATGGTTATTTAACTATGAAACTTATGCAAAAAAAGAATTTTAGAAAATTTGTAGGATCTGATGATAAAAGCGGTCTCTCAATGCCAAATTTTATAGAACTATCTAAAAGTTTAGGCTTCAGTACCAAAGTTCTTTATCAAGAAAAAGATCTTGAAAAAAATTTGAAGAAAATAATGAAATCTATTTCACCAATAGTTTGTGAAATTAAAATGCCATCTTTTCAAGAATTAATTCCAAGGGTTCAAACACAAATGAATAAGGATGGATCCTTCGAGCCTTCAATGATCGATAATATGTATCCCTTTTTGAAAAAATCAAGTTTGCAAAAAATCAGAAAAAAATTGATCTCTTAATGATTAATGAAAATTTAGCTGCCGTTATGATCAAACAAAAAAGAAAATTAAAAGTTATCAGTTTAAACATCAAAGAAATCCCAAATGGATACGCTTTGATAAAAATGAATTACTCTGGATTATGCCATACACAGCTGAATGAAATCAATGGAATATTAGGTAAAGATAAATTTTTACCACACTGTATGGGTCATGAAGGAGTTGGAAAAGTTTTACGTTGTGGTCCTGGAGTAAAAAATTTTAATAAAGGCGACAAAGTTGTTGTTAGTTGGGTAAAAAAAAATCATTCAAAAATATATAAACCTATTAATTATTTTTATAAAAACAAAATTATAAATTCTGGAGGCTGCAATACTTTATCGGAATATGCTTTAGTATCAGATAATAGATTATATAAAATGAGTAAGTTTAATAAGTATATGAGAGAATCCATTTTTCTAGGATGTGCTCTTCCAACCGCATCAAATGCTATATTTCAATTACCAAAGCTAAATCTTAATAAAAATGTATTAATTATGGGTATGGGCGGATTAGGTTATTCCTGTTATTTTGTTCTCAATTATCTTAAGTTAAAAAATATTAATTGTATTGACTCAAATAAATACAGACTTAAAAATTTAAAAAAATTCAAAAATTGTAAAACTTATAAGGTAGATTCTAAAAATATAAAAAGTTTTATTAAAAATAACTACGAAAAATTTGATTTGATTATTGATTGCACAGGGTCAAAAAAATTAATAGAGGACTCCTTTAAATTATGTAAAAAATTCACAGGAAAAATAGTGATAATAGGGAACACTAAATTTAATGAAAAAATTAATATAAAGACTTGGGATATTATTGCGGGCAAAACAGTAATGGGAGCTTGGACCAATGGATTACCTAAAATTGAGAATTTTAGATTAAATGAAAAAATTTTGATTAATCAAATTAAGTACATTAGAAAAATTTTACCTAAAAAAAATTTTCATATTTCAAAGATAAATACTGCTATTGAAAGTTTCTCAAAAGGAAAAATATTGAGACCAATTTTTAAATTCTAAAATGCCTCATTTCGATCCTAAATATTTTAAAAAAACAAACAAAGTCAATAGACATTTCAAAAGAGATATTTTGGATAAAGTAAAAGCGTGGAAATTAGGTAAAGAGTATTATGATGGTAATAGAAAAAATGGTTATGGTGGTTTTTCATATGATGGAAGGTGGAAAAAATTACTTCCAAGAATGATTAAAAGATATAATTTATCAAATAAATCTAAAATTCTTGATTTGGGTTGTAAAAAAGGATTCATAATGAAGGATTTTAAAAAAATATTACCCAACTGTGAAGTTTGGGGAATAGAAGATCATAAATATCCTATAACAAAAGCAGAAAAAGAAATTAAATCAAAAATAATTTTTAAGAAATATTATGACATTCCATTTAAAGATAAGTATTTTGATTTCCTTATCGGTTTTAGTTCAATCTATAAATATAATTTAGAGGATGTAATTAAAATAATTTCAGAAATAAATAGAGTTTCTAAAAAGTCCTTTTTTTCTGTCGCATCATATTCATCAAAAAAAGAAAAAGAAATTTTTGAGAATTGGACTCTTATTGGCTCTACAATTTTAAGTAAACAAGATTGGAAAAAGCTTTTTAAAATTTTAAAGTATAAAGGTGATTATTACTTCACTACATCTAAATCGATGAGGATCAAATAATCATTGTTAATTGACTTTAAGAATTTTAAATTGTATAGCTATATTGAAATTTTTCATTAAGATGTAAATTATGAATGACATTAAATTAAACGCAAATTTAATTAAAAAATACCATCAAGATCTTGTTTTTAATTATTCTGAGTATCCGACAAAAGATCATTGGAGCTTTAGGTTTAACTCTGATTCATACAAGTTGGCACTAATTGATTGGTTAAAAAAAAATCCAGCAAACTCTATTTTTTTTTATGTTCACATTCCTTTTTGCGAACAATTGTGTTGGTTTTGTACCTGCAGTAAATTTATTACAAAAGACTATCAAAAAGTAACTGATTATCTGGCATATCTATATAAGGAAATTGATATTCTTTTTGATTTTTTAAAAAAAAATCAAATTAATCTTAATGTAGAAACAGTTTTTTTTGGTGGTGGATCACCAACTATTTTGAATAGAGAAGATTTAAAAATATTAGTGGATAAATTGAAAGGTTTATTTGATTGGTCAAAAGTGATTAACTTTACTGTAGAATCTGATCCTAGAAGAGTTGATGAGGATAGGCTGTTATATAATCACGAAGTTTGTGGAGCTAATAGAATTTCATTTGGAATGCAAGATTTAGATCCAAATGTGCAGAGAAGAGTTAATAGAATACAACCAGCTGAGTTATTTGAAAAAATATTAACCGAAAGAGTTCGTAAAGTTTATAAAGAAATAGCTTTTGATCTTTTAATTGGTCAGCCTGGTCAAACCCCCAAAAGTATGGCGAACACATGTGATAAAATGATTGAGCTAAAACCATCACTCGTTCAATTATCTTTAATGGCTTACAAGCCATGGGTAGCTAAATATCAAATTCAAATGTTGGCGGAAGGTCCTTTACCAGATTTTTTACAGAGAAAAGAGATACTAGAAGTAATTAATCAAAAATTAGAAGCCGCAGGTTATATAAGGACAGGATTTGAATGTTATTCTTTGCCTGAAAGTCCTACTACTAAAGCATTCAATGAAGGATCACTTCACTATGGTGCATCAGGTCACCAAACAGGAGGTAGGGTTAACTTTGTTGGAGTAGGAAGCTCCTCAATGAGTAATTTGGGAAATGACTATTACGCACAGAATTTTTATGACCTTAATTCATATAGGAAATCAATTGATAAAAATACATTACCAATTTTTAGGGGTATGAAGTTGAATGAAGATGATAAAATTAGACAACACGCCACTCAACAAATGCGAAGCTATTTCAAAATAGATTATGATGACTTCAGAAAACAGTTTAACATTGAAGTAAAAGAATATTTTGAGAAAGAAATAGAAAAAATGGATGAATGGATTAAAGATGGTTTAGTGATTATAACTGATAAAGCAATAGAATTAACTAAAATAGGAAGAGATTTCTCTCAAAATTTATCTAATATTTTTGATAAATACGATCCACCTGAAAAAACTTATGAAGAAAGACTTGCAACTATTGCAAAAGCTAAAGAAGAGCAAGCAAGAGTAATGGCAGAGCTTCACGGATAGAATTTTTTTTGTCGTAATAAAAAAATAATGAAAAAAACTTTAATCTTGGGTAGTAATAGCTTTTCTGGAAATCATTTAGCCGCTTTTTTAATAAAAAAAGGTTTTTTTGTAATTGGAATTTCTCAATCATCACAAAATCAAGGTAAATATAATCCTTTATCAGATTTGACAAAAAAAGAAAAAAAAAAAATTTATCTTTTTAAAATGTGATATAAATCGTGAATTTTATAATTTAAAAAAAATTATTTTAAAATATAAACCCTATTTAATAATTGATTTTTTAGGGCAAGGCATGGTTGCTGAGAGCTGGGTTTGTCCTGAATTAACATTTAAATCAAATCTTATAAGTAAAATACGCCTTTATGAGTTTTTGAAAAATAAAAAGTTCTTAAAAAAATATATCAAAATTTCTACACCTGAGGTTTTTGGTTCAGCGACTATAAATGAAAATAAATTCAATAATTACAAACCCTCAACCCCATATGCATTGTCACATTCAACAATTGAAACTTATATAATGATGTTAAAAAAACACCATAATTTTCCAGCTATAATATCTAGATTTGCTAATTTTTATGGGCCTTTTCAAAAAATTTATAGAGTAATTCCACTGACAATTCATAAAGCAATTAAAAAAGAGAAATTTTACCTTCATGGTGGTGGAAAATCTAGAAGATCATTTATCCATAATGAAGACTTTTGCAATGGTATTTATAAGGTTATTAAAAAGGGTAAAATTAGTGAAACTTATCATTTTTCATCAAAAGAATACATTTCAATTAAAGAATTAGTTCACAAGATATATTTAAGATTTAATTTAAATCCCAAAAAATATATTATTAATGTTAAAGACAGGGTAGGAAAAGACACAGATTATAAGATCAGTGACAATAAAACAAAAAATAAATTAAATTGGACTAATATAATGGATTTAAATAAAGGGATAGATTCCGTAATTGAATGGTATTTAAGATATGAAAAAAAAATTAAAGAACAAGAAACTAAATTCAAAATAAACTCGTGAAATCAAATTTTCTACTAAAACAATATCTTTCGGACAAAAAAATGAAAATAAAACATAATTATTTGTCAGAACAATTTAAAGAAAGAGACAATATTTTTAAATTGATAAATAAAACTATAAGTTTTAATGATTTTACTCTGGGTAAACATGTTGAAAATTTTGAAAAAACCTTCTGTAAATACCAAAAATCTAAATATTCAATAGGTGTAGGATCGGGAACTGATGCTATATTTTTATCATTAAAAGCATTAGGGATACAAGAGGGTGATGAAGTTTTAACGCCAGTATTCTCATTTTATGCAACAGCAGGAGCAATTGCAACAACTGGTGCCAAACCTGTGTTTGTTGATATTAACGAGGACTTAAATATCGACGTAAACAAAATAGAAAAAAAAATAAATAGAAAAACCAAAGCTATTGTTCCTGTGCATTGGTCAGGGAGAATATGTGATATGGATAAGATTTTAAAAATTTCAAAAAAGCATAACTTATTTGTAGTGGAGGATGCATGTCATGCAATAATAGCACAAGATAAAAAAAAAAGATTTGCAGGTAATTATGGTATTACAGGGTGTTTTAGCATGCATCCATTAAAAAATTTAAACGTTTGGGGGGATGGAGGGATTATTACAACAAATAATAAAAAAATTTATGAGAAATTAAAATTATTAAGAAACCACGGTCTAATTGATAGAAATAATTGTAAAATTTATGGATACAATTCAAGACTAGATACAATCCAAGCAGCAGTTGGTTTAGAAATGATAAAGAAGATTAATCATATCACAAAAAGACGTATTGAAAATGCTAAGTATTTAAATAAAAACTTAAGTAAAATTGATCAAATAAAAATTATTAAAGAAAATGCAAAAGCTAAATCTGTTTTTCATTTATTTCAATTTTATTGTACAAAAAGAGATAAGTTGAATAATTATTTAAGAAAAAATAAAATTGACAGCAAAATTCACTATCCTATTCCATTACATTTACATGATGCAGCAAAAAAATTAAAATATAAACCTGGAGATTATCCTAATGCAGAAAAATTTTCTAAAAATATTATTTCTTTACCTGTGCATGAATTTGTGACTAAAAATGATCTTGATTTGATGATTAATAAAATTAGAAATTTTTATAATTAATCGTGAGAGTAAAATTTACAAAATTTCCTGAGGAATTTAAAAAAATAGAGAAAGATTTAATAAAAAATTTTAAAAGAATAGGAAGAAAAGGAGAATACATTCTTGGAAAAGAGTTATTAAATTTTGAAAAAAAAATTCAAAAATTTCTGAATGTTAAACATGTTCTTGGAGTTGGGAATTGGACAGAAGGTGCAGTTATGGTATTTAAAGCTTTAGGAATAAAAAATAATAACGAGGTTATTACAGTCTCAAATTCTTTCATAGCAACATGTGGAGCAATTTCTTATGCTGGATTAAAGCCAGTTTTAGTAGATATTTCAGATGATTTAAATATTGATGTTAATGAGATATTTAAAAAAATTAATAAAAATACAAAAGCTATTATGCCGGTCCACTTATCTGGGATTCCAGCAAATTTAGATAAAATCAGAAAGATATGTTCAAAGAAAAATTTGTTACTTATAGAGGATGCGGCTCATGCATTTGGAACAAAGTATAAAAATAAATATCTCGGTACAATTGGAGATGTTGGTATTTTTAGTTTACACCCGAGAAAAAACTTTCATGTTTTTGGAGATGGAGGATTGATAGTTACAAATAATTCAAAATTATATAATAAAGTTAAATTAATAAGAAATCATGGACTTGTGAATAGAGATAGTTCTATAGTGTGGGGCACTAATTCGCGTTTAGATAATATTCAGGCTGGATTTGGCAATGTGATGTTAAAAAAAATAAAATTGTGGAATAAGAAGCAATTATTTATTGCTAAAAAATATATTTCCTCATTAAAAGCTTATGTTGAAGTCCCAAAATATGATGAGCAAATATCGAATCCTACTTTTCATCAATTTATAATAAAAACTCAAAAAAGAAATCAATTAAAAAATTACTTAAAATCTTTTAATATTGACACTGCAATTCATTACCCTGTCCCTATACATTTACAAAAAGTTTTCTTAAAATCTTATGGAAGAATCAAATTACCTAAAACTGAAAGATATAGTAAACGAATTTTAAGTTTGCCAATTAATCCTCACATGAGAACTTTAGAGGTTAATTATGTGATAGATAAAGTTATCAAATTTTTTAAAAATAAATGAAAACTATTTTAATTACTGGAGCTGGTGGTTATATAGGAACAAATTTAGTAAGTAAACTTATAAAGCTTAAGTATAAAGTTGTGGCACTGGATACTTTTTGGTTTGGTAATTATTTAAAAAAAAACAAAAGACTTAAAATTTTAAAAAAAGACATAAGAAAACTTGATCTAAAAGATTTAAATAATATAGATACTATAATACATCTTGCATCAATAGCTAATGATCCTGCTGCAGAATTAAATGCCAAACTAACATGGGATATAAATGTACTTGCAACATATAATTTAATTGACTTAGCTGTTAAAAAAAAAATTAAGAAGTTTATTTTTGCATCGTCAGGAAGTGTTTATGGGATTAAAAAAGAAAAAAAGGTTATTGAAGATTTACCTCTTCATCCTGTTTCAGAATATAATAAATCAAAAATGATAGCAGAAAGAATATTATTAAGTTTTAAAAAAAAAATTGATTTAACAATTTTAAGACCAGCTACAGTTTGTGGTTATTCACCTTCGATGAGATTAGATGTTGCAGTTAATGCATTAACATTTAATGCTTTAAAAAATAATAAAATTAAAGTTTTTGGAGGAAAACAAATTAGACCAAATTTGAATATGTTTGATATGGTTAATGCCTATGTTTTTTCAATCCAAAGAAAATATAAAAAAGATAGGAGAGTTAAAGACACAATATTTAATATAGGTTTTGAAAATTTAAGTATTTTAAATATAGCAAAAAGAATAAATAAATGTTTACTCAAAAAATATGAAATTGATATTATAAAAAGTAATGATCCAAGATCCTATAGACAAGACTCTTCTAGAATTTTAGCAGTAGGTTTTAGTCCTAAAAAAACAATAAAGGATGCTATTATAGAAATTAAAGAAAAATTTTTACAAAATAAGATTAAAAGGCATAAAAAATTTTATAGAGTAAATACGCTTAAAATAATTAAAGTAAAATAAATAATTATTTTCTAATCTGCTCTATTATACCTCTCATCCATTCACCATTATATTTGTAATGTGGCGAAGTTATTAAGTTTTTATCAATTACACAGGGTTTATCAACAAATGTAGCTCCAGCATTAATGATGTCTTGTTTCCAAGCATAATATCCTGTCATTTGTTTACCTTTTACGATTTCTGCTGAAATTAACATCATTGTACCACTGCAAATAGCACCAATAATTTTATTTTGGTCATTAAATTTTTTGACTATAGAAATTGCTTTTGTGTCTAATCTTAAAAGCTCCATTGATTTTACACCACCTGGAAGGATGAGTAATCCATAGTCATCAAAATTTAAATCATCAAGGTTTACAATTTTATCATCTTTTTGCGGAGGAATTTTTGTACCAAAAAAACCTTTAACAATATTATTGCTCTGATTGTAAACATGTACTTCAATACCCTCTTCTTTCAATCTGTAAAATGGATAAATAAATTCATGATCTTGAACTAATTGGCTGGTTACAATTAAAGATTTCATAAAATAGTTGTAAGTTTGTTTTTAAATTTTATCAAGTCTAAACTTTATTTGCCTTTAAAATTAAAATTTTTTTATTTATTTTGAAGATTTTAGATAATTTTTTTAAGGTGTATGATTTAACTATTTCACCAGTTTTAATAACATCTTTTCCATTTGTTGTGACAATACTACCATCACATATAATGCTTACGCTCTTGTCATCAAAATTTTTAAAACTATAGAAATTTTTGTAAAATGATAAAGATATTTTTACACCATTTAATAGATAATTATTTTTTCCTTTTTTTGGAATTTTGAAAATTAAATTATTTTTTTTAATTTTTTTTGTTTTATTTAATTTTTCATAACCTTTATTTTTTCGTCCATAATTATCATCCATTCTTATTAAATCAGTTTTTATATGTGGAGACTCAATTTCTAATGCATATAAATCTTTTTTTGATGCCGAAATTTTATGAAATAATCCTTGCCTTAAAACTAAAATAGACATTGGACCAAATTTTTTTATATTTTTTTTGTAAATTCCTAGTTGAACTCTAGCTGTACCAGATAATATTAAAAATCCAGTTTTTTTATTTGGATGACAATGTAGCGAAGTTGTATGTTTTTTTTTAATTTTTAAGTATGTAATAGCAAATTTTTTTTGGTTAGTAAAAATATTATATTCTTCGCCCCAAGGTTTTAAAACAATCCTTTTTGAATAATCTAATTTTTTTGTATCCATAAAATAATATAAATTATAAATATCATTTTTTTATTTTTTTAAAAAAATTCTCTTAAGATTTGTTTTTTTTTTCTTATAATGTACTTTCTATTACTTTGATAGTATTATGTGATATGAAATTAAAAATATTCTGTTTTGATTTAGACAATACTCTTTGTTACACTAAAAAAAATCAATATCGTACTTCTAAACCTTTAAAAAAAGCTATTAAGACAGTTAATTTTTTATATGATAAAGGGTATAGAATTAAGATCTATACAGCTAGGTATATGGGAAGGAATAATGATAAAATTCTTCGCAAGAAAGATATCTTTAAAAAAATAACTAAAGATTTAAAAAAATTTGGAATAAAGTATCATAAATTATTTATTTCCAAACCCTCAGCTGATATTTATATTGATGATAAAGCATATGGATATAAAAATTCTTGGATAAAAAAATTTAAAAAATTATAATTATGAAATTAGAAAAGTTTACTTCAAAATACATTGAAAATTTCGTTCAAATTTTAACACTAAATCAATCTCAAAAAAAAAAAAATTATAGAAATATTTAAATTTTTAAAAAATATAAATTCAAAAAATACTATTCATGTTTTTGGTAATGGAGGCAGTGCATCAATAGCATCTCATTTTAGTATGGATCTTACAAATAATTCTAAAATAAAATGTGTTTGTTACAACGATCCATCAATAATTACATGTTATTCAAATGATTTTGGTTTTGAGAATTGGATCTCACGTGCAATTAAAAAATACGGAACTAAAGGCGATTCTTTAATTTTAATATCTTCAAGTGGTAAATCGAAAAATATGATTAAAGGTTTAAATGAGGCAAAAAAAAAAAAATTTAAAAAAATTATATCTTTTACTGGCTTTGATAAAAAAAATTATTTAAATAGAAAAAGTGACATAGGTTTTTGGATTAATTCAAAAGAGTATAACTTAATTGAAAATTCTCATCAATTTTTACTTTTACTAGTTGTGGATATGATAAAACATTATAAAAAGTAATTTTAATATTTAATGATAATACCTTTAAATAAACTATCTTTATCGAGATTAGAAAGGAAATAATAAAATTTAAATATTCGGCAAATTAAAAAATGAAAGAACAAAAAATAAAAATGGGATCTAATAAAAGTTTTGGTATAGTTTTTTTTATAGTTTTTTTTTTAATTGCTGTATATCCTTTGATAAACGACGAAAGTATAAGGTTTTGGTCATTAATAATATCTATAATATTTCTAATTTTAGGATTATTAAAATCTAGGTTATTAACACCTTTAAATATAATATGGTCCAAATTTGGGATTTTGTTAGGAAAATTTATAGCACCAATTGTAATGGGCGTTATATTTTTTTTAGTTGTAACACCTATTGGTTTAATAATGAGACTTGCTGGAAAAGATCTACTAAATTTAAAACTGAATAAACATAAGTCTTATTGGATCGAAAAAAAAGATCCAAAGAGTGAAATGAAAAATCAATTTTGATATGAGTTTTGTAAAAGAATTTTGGGAATTTTTAAAAGTAAGAAAAAAATATTGGCTTTTGCCAATTCTTTTAGTTCTTTTAATTTTTGGAGGCTTGCTGGTATTAACTCAAGGAACTGCTGTAGCCCCATTTATTTACACAATCTTTTAATTATGACTTATATTTTGGGTATTTCAGCTTTTTATCACGATAGTGCTGCGGCTTTAATAAAAAATGGAAAAATTATCTCTGCTGCTCAAGAAGAAAGATTTACTAGAAAAAAACATGACTCTAGCTACCCGTCAAATGCTGTAAATTTTGTTTTAAGTTATTCAAATTTAAAATTGACAGATATAGATTATATTGTTTTTTATGAAAAACCTTTTTTAAAATTTGAAAGATTACTAGAAACTTATGTAGCATTTGCTCCTAAAGGATTTCAATCATTTTCAAGGGCTATGCCCGTATGGTTAAAAGAAAAACTTTTCCAAAAAAAATTAATTTTTGATCATCTTGTTAATCATGATGAGAATTTTAATGACGAGACGAAAATATTTTTTTCTGAACATCATTTAAGTCATGCTGCTAGTGCGTTTTATCCATCTCCGTTTGATGAAGCAATTGTTTTGACTGCTGATGGAGTAGGAGAATGGGCAACAACTACGGTTGCTGTATGTAGAGACAATAAAATTGATATTAAAAAAGAGATACATTTTCCACATTCGCTGGGACTTTTATATTCTGCGTTTACATACTACACAGGTTTTAAAGTAAATAGTGGAGAATATAAACTAATGGGTTTAGCCCCATATGGTGAACCTGTATATGTCGATAAAATATTAGAAAAAATTATTGATATAAAAGAAGATGGGACTTTTAGATTAAATCAAAAATATTTTAATTACGCTACTGGTCTAACAATGACTAATGATAAATTTCATGATTTATTTGGTCAAAAACCTAGAAATCCAAAAAGTGATGAGATTACCCAATTTCACATGAATATTGCATCCTCCATTCAAAAAATAACTGAGGAAATAATGATAAAATTAGCTTTATCAATTCGTAATGAGTTTAAAATTAAAAACTTATGTCTGGCTGGTGGTGTAGCATTAAATTGTGTTGCAAATGGAAAAATTTTAAAAGAAAAAATTTTTGATAATATCTGGATACAACCTGCAGCTGGAGACGCAGGAGGTTCGCTAGGTGCTGCATTAGCACTGTATTATAATGAACAGAAAAATAAACGAGATGTGAATTCAGATGATGATATGCAGGGATCTTATTTAGGATGTGAATTTTCACAAGATGATATAGAAAAAACACTAAATTTATTAGGAGCTAAATATAGTAAATTTTCTCAAAATGATTTGATAAACAATACATC
>MDTG01206465.1_pt1 | contig 22187 bp, 29 predicted proteins | sample 811421 | NCBI WGS metagenome assembly MDTG01 (sample SAMN05326645, study PRJNA326480) | marine metagenome | isolation source: seawater | place: Pacific Ocean: South East | collected 2011
CAAGCTGCCCGAGGCCGCCTGGATCAACCAGCCCTCACAGGAGGCCCTCATACAGACCGCCTGACGGAATCTGTCTCACCCGCCTTGACACTTTCCGGGACGTCAGCGTTCGAGCGTCGGAAGAGTCTCGCGGACCGTCCAGGAGCTATTCAATCTCACTACAGCGCTCCCGAGAGAGTCACAGAGATTCCTGATGCACTCGATGCGCTCGAACAGGGAAGAGCGCGGGTCGGCTATCTCGCTCACGAAGCGGGCCTCCCTCGTAGGTATGTCGCGATAATGGCAGCATCGACCGCGCACGATGCTGCTTCGGCTGATTCTTCCGCCTAGCGTGACAGTGATCGGACGCTTGCCCCCTGCGCTGCCCCGTCGTTAGCTAAGAGCGTCGCGCAGCCACGCTCGCCTTCCTTGCCGGTCTGCGGCTTCCAGGGAACCACCGGGTTCTCGGCCGCTTCCGTCAAGGAGGTGATTCGCATATGAGCGAGTCAGTGTCAGGTCAGTCGGCGAACAGTCTGGGTTATGGCCCGGTGAAGACGCTTGCTGTCAGGTTGAGTGAGTCGACCCGTGCGCAGTTGGACATCATTGCCCAGCTGAACGATCGCACGGTCACCGACGAGATTCGCCTGGCCCTGGAGGCCTGGATCGAGAAGACGAAGTCGGATCCTTCCGTGCTGGAGCGTGCACAGGCTGTGCGCGACGAGATCGAGCGGGATGCCGCTGTCAGGCGCGATGCGATCGCTGCCATCTTCGATACCGGAACCACCGGTGCGAAGACGGCGTCAGCGAAGCGTCCAGCCAGCAGCTGAGCCCTGCTCTACCAAAGAGGGTGGTCGGCCCGGGATGAAGGACCTCGCGGTTCTCTCCCGGCCGGCCACCCTGTAACCCAAGCTCCGAGTGCGTCTTCGTTTGCGTGCTGCGACTTGAAGAGAACAGCCCTGTTCTCGGTCGCTTACGCAAAGGAGGAAGGACCATGGTGCAAGCCATCGTGATCCCCGCGAATGACCCCGAGCCCATCGAGCCGAGGGACCTTCGAACGCTCGAGGATTATCAGGCAGAGGCGGGCGGTTGGATCGAGCACGTCGATCTGCCGGACATCGGCGTGACACTAGTCGTGAACGAGAACGGCATCGCCCAAGCGTTGCCGTTCAACCGGAGGGCAACTTTCCTCTGGTGGTTCCACCAGGGATACGGACGCAGACGGGCGCGGCTCGTCGGGAACGTCGTTCTGGTGGGCCTCGAGGGCACGGACGGTGACCCTACCGACATCCCTACCCCCATCGCCGAACTCCTGCTCGTCCCGGGCGAATTCGCTGTCGAGGCGCGGCGCGCTGGCGATCAGGAGTGGCGCAGCGACCCGAGCCTCCATCCGAACTATGTCGAGGCGCTGGTCTGGGCCTGCATGGTGAAGGAACTCGGCGAGACGGGCCTCGAGCTTCGAGTCACTCGGGCCGAAGGTGACACCGCATCGGAACCACCCTGCTGAGAACACCTGCCCTACCTGTGGCGGCATCCGCGTGTGGACACCTGGCTATCTCGCCAGCGAGTCCACCGCGGATGCCGTCAATTTCACTTTCCGGGGCTTAGCCGCCGTGGACAGATCGCCCGTCGAAGGTGTAAATGAGATCGTCGGCTTGACGCAACAGAAATCCGCTCAAGAGGCGGAAGGTCGCTCTAGGACGCCTCATCAAGCGCGCGAGAGTCAGCGGCGGACTTTCGGTCACGCCACGTGGCGATCGCGTATCGGCGCGTGGTATCCAGCGCAAGGTGGCACCCCGCCGCGAAGAGTGGGTATGCGAGTTCCGCCGCGACGCCTGTGAGTTTGCCGATGTGCACCTGGGACGCTAACCCTCCGGCGACACCGCCACCGCCGTTTGCTTTCGTGCCACCCCCTAGGATCGCGTAGGCCGCGTTGTAGCGCGCTGCGCCGTGGATCGTCTTTACAGGTGTACCAGTGCTGGCAATGCCGTCCACAGCGCGGTTGTAGCGCCACTGCTTCGCCGCGTCGCTCGCACCACTTCCGATCCCCTCCGGGGAGCTCGGCACAGGTATGTAGGCATAGAGCGACTCTCGAAAGGCGCTCGCGAGTCGAGAGGCGGACATGCCGCACAGCGTAGCAGCGCGAGATCTAGGTGCGCCGCTGAAATCCATGTGTGCAGATGTCTTCCCTGCCCGGCTGCACGGGCTATATGGTCGTCGGCGACGACCCGAGGAGAAGACGCCATGACCGAACCCGAACGGTACGAGGCCGTCCCCTGCCCGCCGTGGTGCGAGCAGCTGCAATGCCAGGAGCCCCGGGCAGAGGACCGGTTCCACCAGCTAGCTCGGACGGTGCCGGTCACGCTTCGGCGGCGCTACCCAACCGGAACCGGCGTCGATGCCCGACCCGGGTCTGCGGAACTGAACGTGGTGGTCTTCGCCAGCGCGACCAGGCCGGACGAGACGTGGGGGTCGATCGACGTTGGAGAGTGGTCCTCGACCATAGCCGTGACCGTCGAGAGCATGCGCCGGGTGCATGCGGCCCTGGGTGAGGTGCTGAGCGTCGCCGAGGCATGAGAAGAAGAAGGGGCGGTTCCGCATGATCTGCGGGACCGCCCCTCGTGTGCTGGAACGGGTTAGGCCCGCGCCTTGCGTCTGCGGGCGTTCGTGACCGTGAGGACGGCTCCTGCCCCCAGTGTGGCCACAGCCCCAGTGGCGAGCAAGACTGTCGCCGTGGCATCGAGCCCCGTGGCGGGGAGCATCTGAACGACGGTGAGGTCGAGCCAGACAGAACCGGAGTCGGCTCCTCGGATCTCGATCTGGTGGGCGCCGGTCGGGACGCTGGCGGGGATGACGACGCTCTGGCTGATCGTCCCCGTCGCGCTGGCGGTGCCGGACCACAGCTGGATCGGTGTGGAGTGGAGCCAGATCTGAACGGGCTCGTTCGGTTCGAACCCCGCTCCGGTGACGGTCAGGGAGTGGTCTTGCCCGACGGTGGTCTCGGAGAGGCTGCCGGAGGGTTCGGTCGGGGTGGGGCCAGCGGGGACGGTGTAGATGGCTTCGGGGCAGCCGAACCCACCGATCCAGATCTCCGACCCGACGGGCGCGGTGACAGTCGTCGTTCCGGTGTCTCCGGGAGCGATGACGAGCATGCCGAGGTCATCAGGGTTGGTGATCCCGATCGGGTAGTCCATCTCGTACGAGTTCACGTTATAGATGGAGATCGTGATCTTCGTCGCATCACTCGGGTCTTGGGTGAACGTCACCGTCGGAGTGGCCGCGGACAGGTCGATGGTCGAGCCCGCGTCCAGCCAGACCGTGGTGGGTCCGCCTTCCTGGGCGTTGATCGCGGTGAAGGGAATGCTCGACAGATCCCAGTAGGTGTTGGGCAGGCGGGTTGGCACCGTGACCGTCAGGAGCGACCCGTCCGCATTGGTGCTGGTGTCGAGTTCGACGGGGCGGATCTCCCCATCCTTGCCGCACTGCCCCAGCTGGCTCCACGGCGTCGTCCCGACCATGTCATCATTCGGGCCGGTCGTCCACAGGTTCTCCGGACCGGAGATCGTGAAGCTCTGACCGGCGGCGAGGGAGATGGGGTCGGGGTCTGTTCCGTAGTGGTAGTACTGCGGCGGGTCGGAGTCTGGTAGCGGGCCGACGACGACGGCATGAGCATCGGCGGCGGATGCCGCGCTGCCTCCGGCCAAAAGGAGGGCGGCGGTTCCGGCCGCCACGGCGGTGCTGGCGGCGAGCCGGGTGAGGCCGGTTCGGGGGCTGTGGGGCGGTTTCCGGGTACGGGTGGGCATGGGCGGGCTCCTCGGTGGCGGCGCGGCGTACGCGGCCCGTTTCGGGCCGCGCGGGGTTGCCCGAGGGCGGACCCGCAGCCAACGCTCCGGACTTTACCAACTTTTATTGGTTCTCACCAACTCTTGTTGGGCTGAGGCTGGGGTGATGGTTTCCGGCCCCGCAGCAACACCCGAGTGGGCCGACTACGCCAAGCAGCTGGGTATCAACCTGCGCAGAGCGCGGGATGCCAAGGGCTACACGCAGGAGAAGATGGCTGAGCTCACCGGCATCTCGCTGTACGCCTACCAGCAGTACGAACGCGGAAGCGTCACCCGCGGGGGAGCGCCGACCAATCCGAGACTGGCGACCGTGCTGGCGATCTGCGAGGCGCTCACAGTGAGCATTGACAGCCTCCTGCCCGGCTCACCCAATTTCGCGGCAGGTGACGCTCGCTGAATATGTCGTCGTTGCGCAGGTGCTACTCACGACGCGGTAGCGACTCCTGAATCCGCGAAACTACGGCGCTGGCATCTAGGTTCTGCCAATTCAGTAAATGATCGGGCGAACCCAGGATCCGCCGGTATTCGCGAGCGATGGAGATCAGCCGCTCCTCGCCTTCAACTAGATCATCGCCGCGCGGACCGCGAAACCGCTCCACTAGCACTTCGTCAGGTGCGTCAACGTGGAGCTTCAAAGCGCCATCTTTGTCTAGTGCCCGCTCGATCTCCTCCACATCGACAACCGAGAGGAGGCAGCGCCCGCGATAGATCGGGCCATAGATAAGCTCGCCCACATGCAATCGATCGAAAACGGTCAGTTCGGATCGACCTGACGCTCCGATCACCTGTTGCAGGTAGTGGTGTGAGAGATCAACACCCGCTGGTGGCTGTCCGTTGGAGAGAATCCGACCGTTGAAGCGTTCCTGAAGAGTCTCCGCGAGCGTCGACTTGCCTGCGAAGTCGGGCCCTTCTAGTACAACGATCATCGCGCGCCCCTAACGAGCTTTCGGGGATGTACTGGGATGAAACGCGGCCCCCGCTACAGTCCGACACAGTACGACATCAATAGGCTAGCTGCCGTCGCCACCGGGAGGCCAGGATGTCACTCGTGCAATCTGCGAGCACCGTTGATGACTTGTTGGCTGCGTCGATCCAATACTTGCTAGACAGCGGCGAATGGGTGGAGACATCGCGCGGTCGGACGCTCGAGACGCGAGGCGCGCGACTCGAGCTCACGAACCCGCGAGCGCGCGTCAGTCGCAGTGCGACGCTGGGGCACCTATTCAGCGCGCTTGCCGAGACGACGTGGTACATCTCTGGGCGAGAGGAGCATGACCACATCGACTTCTACCTTCCGGACTACTCTTCTTTGATCGGCACAGGCGGCGGGGCCTACGGTCCGCGTCTATTCGGCGTCGGTGAGGACGCTCAGGTTCAGCGAGTCATCGAGCAGCTTCGAGACACGCCTTCAACGCGACAGGCCGTCATTCAGGTCTTCCGCCGTGACGACCTCAGCGGCAACCTACGCGACGTGCCCTGCACATGCACAATGCAGTTTTTCGTTCGAGACGGCCTCGTAGACCTCGTTGTTCACATGCGTTCAAACGACGCAATCCTCGGATTGCCTCACGACCTATTCGCTTTCACGTTCATCCAGGAGCTAGTCGCGAGATCCTTAGGCTGTGATGTCGGTACCTACGTTCACTTCGTGGGTAGCTTGCATATCTACGACGAGCGCATCGACTCCGGCGCCGCCTACCTCCGCGAAGGGGCGCTCGCTAGCTATCCGATGCCTCCCATGCCGACTACTGACCCGTGGCATGCGGCGCATACCCTCCTTGAATGGGAGGAGTCGCTACGGCTTGGAGCTGAACATGAGTTCAGGCCGCCCGATGACCTCGACCTGTACTGGGTGCAGCTAGGGCGCGCGTTCGAGGGCTTCCACGCGTATAGGGCGAAGAACAAAGAACGACTCGCGGCCGTACGGTCCATCCTCAGCCGTACTTTCTTTGACCTATATCTAACCGATCGACACTTCAGACTCGAGGGGATACTTCCCGATGCGTAAGAACTACCGCGACGACGCGAACCGCATCGCGAGGTCCCTCACTGACTACGAGTCAGTTCACGGCCCACTGCCCGGCATCGTGGAGCCCATCCATCGCGAGACCCTCATTGAACAGATAATCGACAGCGAGCAACGGGTTGTCTATACCGATCGTCTCCTTTCTCGACGCCTCGACCCGATGTCTGGCGACCCTCGAGACACGGGATTCGACCCTTTGCGTGCAGCTGTGCTGCATTCCCGCACCGGAAACCTCGACGAAGCGGTCTGGCTCGTGTACCTATTCGTGCACTTCGGGAAACACCGACACTCCGGCTGGAGGTACGTGCGCGGTGTGTACGGCGCGTTCGGCGAAGAGCCTGCGAAGTGGTGGACGTGGGATAGGACGGCAGCCGACCCCTTCTCCTTTCGAATCTGGCTCGGCGAGCACCAGGATGACTTCCACGCTGGTGGCGACCGCCACGGCTTCGGGAATCACCGAAAATACGTGAGCCTCGATGCCTGGAAGGAACAGGGCACTGGGGCCGCGATCCAAAGCTATGTCGATTGGGTTCTCGATGCAGGGGGCGACCATGCAGAGAGATTCGCCTCGCTCAAGAGAGCTACGCCGGAAGCGTCATTCGAGGCTATGTACCGGTCGCTCCGAGGAGTGCGACAGTTCGGTAGGACTGCTCGTTTTGATTATCTGTCGATGCTGCGCAAGCTCAACCTGATTGACATTCGGCCAGCACATTCGTACCTCGTCGGCGCAACCGGTCCACTTACCGGCGCCCGTCTCCTCCTTCGCGGCGACCCGAGCCAAGGCCCCGCGAAGGAGCTACAGTCGGAACTCGCCGCGGTCGGCGCTGCGACCGGGATACGACCGGATGTGTTTGAAGACGCGATCTGCAACTGGCAAAAGCACCCGGATCGCTATGTCAGGTTCTCAGGCTAAGCGTCTGGTCTCGCCAACGATAGCGACGGACCAGGCCATTGAGCTGGTTGTACGCGAGCACGCCGTCGTGATGTAGGCGGCCCACCACCACGCCGGGCGCGACACCACAAGTCGCAGCGAACGCTACTACCTGGCGCTTCGTGGGGCCCGAAGCACGCGAGGTTGCGAGCGCCTCGATACCCGAAGGGAACAACGTGGTGCGCGCGAAGTCATTCGCTTCTTCCTCCGTCGCTGAGTACTTTGCGTCGTCTGCGTCGAGAGCGTCCAGAAAGTCACCCTCTCCGTCATGGAGGAGGAGGTGACCAATTTCGTGAAAGAGAGTGAACCATAGATGGTCCTCCGCTAAGTGCCTTCCCGTGAGTGCTATTGCCCTCGCGCTTTCGCCCAGCTTGAAAGCAGCACCGCTCAACCGGTTCTCGCTGGGCGCCCGAAGCACCACAAGCGCAACGCCCGCGGCTGCGAGCAACTCGGCGATCCTAGGGAGGAACCGCGAAGGGTCTCCGACCTTCGAGAGTTGCCGTATTCGAGGGACGGCCTCGCGCAATCTACTGGGGGACCAGACCTGCAAAGACTGACGACTCGCCTCGACTTCAGCGCGGCGCAACCAGACCGCCACCGACATCTCGTTCGAGGTAAACGAAGCAGATGTGCGATAAAGCGCTTCGCCGAGCCGGGACGCCCAAGTCCGGTCCCACTGAGCAGCATCGGATACATCGAAGTAGCTGAGCAGCGAAGCTGCTTGGTCCTTCCATCCGGCTTCCGACTGAAGCCAGCCGAACCGGACCATTTCTGCAATGGGTGACCGTCGCGCGAGCTCGTCGGCGCCTAGCCAACGCAACGACGCCCTGTACTGCTCTTCTCGACGCATCCAGAAATCAGGCGTTGAGCCCAGAAGTCGCGCAAGCGCAGCTGCGATTTCGGCGTCGACGGCCATCTCGCCGCCCGCAAGCCGCCTAGCATCCGGATCGCTTATCCCGAGACAATCTGCGAGGTCCTCCGTCGTCAGACCTTTCGCCTCCAGTACTCGGCAAATCGTGTCTCCGGGGGCTGAGGCCCAGCGAGGCTCACCTCCGACGCGGTCCCGCACAGTCACAAGCAACCGTCCCTCCACCCGTCTATCAGTATGCGATTGATCTGTCGCCACGAGGGCTTGCCGCCTTGCGTGCGACGAATCTCCACGTGATCCACCCTGCACTGAAGCACCACGCATGTTCCGGTGCCAACTTCGAACCCAGTCACGTCAACGCTCTCGAGGTCAGGGAGACCGAGCGGTAACTCAAGGAGCGAATCAGCAGCCATGAGGTCCGCAATCTGTTGCATCATGTCCGCCCGATGTTGTGGCGACGGCCAATCGTTGGGGCCTGGATCGAGGAACATTTCCCGCAGAGTGATCGTCGCAAAGCTGAGCTGCATTTGATGTTCCCCGGCATCCTCGCTGCACGCCACCGCGCGACATGTTTAGTCTCCCACCGATCACGAAGGGGATCTTGCTCTGCATCAGGATAGACGGATGGTCGCGCTTACTCGGCGAGGGGGACGCGTTTCTGCGTAGCCCGTCGGATGTCGGCGGTGTATCAAGCATTCTGAGTGGGCGCACTCATTGGCACCGGAGGACCCAAAGCGCATCAAGTTGCCCCGCCGGGTGCGCGGGCTAAATTGCGTTCAAGATCTCATAGCACGTCCGTCGACGACTGGGGCTGAACTCAGCTTCGCCGATGTCAAGCAGCAGTCCCTCTGGGCTGGCACGGGACAGAGGAATCCGGGAAAGATTGCAGCATGACCGCAGCGAGTTTCGACCGATGGACGCCGCATATGGGAGCGTCGCTCGCATATCGTCGCTTCCAGCGAGATTTTACGATCCTGAACAGTTACTACTGGGGCGGGACTTCCGCCTCGAGCGCTGTCGCGGGGGTACTACGACATCTTGGTGACGAGGATGACTATCGTGCCGAGCTCGGGCTCAAGGACGATCGCTTTCGCCGTCCGCTCGCGCACCTCACGTCGCTCTACTCAGACCAGCTCCAGCTAAGCCAGTCGTGGCACCGTCGCGCGTCACTCGTCATGCTGCTGTCCGCGTTCGAGCGGTACCTCGCAGCAGTGACGACGTTGGCCGTTGCATCGAACCCAACCCTCACCAGCTCGCCTCGGCTACTCGACGGGCTCGCGCTCCGAACGCGCTCTGTGAAACTCGCGGAATGGGACATGGAGTCTCTCGTCAAAGGGACATGGAGCGCGCGAGCGTCAGCCTACGAGCGGCTGTTTGGCTCGAACGCGGTCCTCGCGGCCTCGATAAGCAAGCTCGACAAGATGCGCATCGCCCGGAACGAGATCGCTCACCAGTTCGGTGCCCAACTGCAAGGGAAGGTCCTGTCACCGCATGCAGCGTTGCTTGTGGGAGCGAGCCGGACGGCCAGCGCCTTCGGCGAGGTGAACATCACCGAGAAGACGTTGCTCAAGTGGTTCGAGGCGGTCCGTTCAACAGCGGGCGCTATCGACAAACAGCTTCTCCACGATCACATCGGTAGCTACGAGGTTGCCGCTCTTTATCTCGAGTGGGAGCCCGATCCCAAGGCGTTTGAGGCGGCGTGCGGTGAGACTCTGTGGGACCCGCGCGCGAGCTTTGAGAGAAACGCGAAGCGATTCCTGACGTTTGCGATCGGAGAGGCGGGAGTCACGGTTGACTATGTCAAGTCCCTTCAGACCTATCTCGCTGCGCTCTGACTCCGAAGGCTACGCCGCGTCGTCTTGGCGGTGGTAACGCTCATTGCACCCGGACGAGGAGCAGGGTCTAGTCGTGTCCGACCCGGCAACATTTCATAGGTCAGGGGCTAACTAAAACGGGCGCTCGCTCGACTACCTTGTAAGCGTCACTCATCGACGCAGATGGAGGTAGCGAGATGCTCGCAAGCTGGAAGGGCGACGGCTGATGCCGGACGCCTCGATAGATTGGGCGGCTCTGTATCAGAAGCATCGCAAGGCGATGTTCGGGGCCGCCCGTGAGGTGCTGTGCGGAAGTGGACGCGTAGACCTCGCAGAAGATGCTGTTCAGAACGCCATGGTGTCGCTCATGCAGTCGCCGCCGACGGAAGCGCCCCGCAGCTGGGAAGCACTTCTTGTGGCGACGGCTAAACGGAGAGCGCTGGACATGGCAACGTCGGCGTACATGTCCCGTCGTATGCCGCTCTCGGAGGAGTACATCCCCGAGACCAACCACGTGGTAGTGGAGGACGAGATTCTTGAGCGAATCGAGGCGCTAGCCGTGGCGCGCGCCGTCCTGGCGCGGCTCGATCATCGGACGCGTACCGTGTTCAGAGAGATCGTGGTCTTCGACCGGGCGCGAGCAGAGGTTGCGGCTGAGTTGGGTGTGACACCACCTCGAATTAGTCAGATCGTCACGAAGGTGCTGGCGGAGATCCGCGCAGCCGTTGAGAAAGGAGGGTGACGATGAGTTCAGATAACGACGAGGACGTGATTGCAGAGATCCTTGACGCTCGGGCGGGACGGTCAGCCCTCGTTTCGGGTGCCGAGTACCTTGAGGGGCGACCAGACCTGCGTGCGCTCCTCGATGCAGCCGACCTGGCCTGGGAGGCTGAGCAGGAACCGCCTCCGCTCCCAGAGGACCCGGTGGCCGCGATGCTCGGCCTCGTGCCTGACCCAGAGATTGCGCTCGATGGAAAGGCACTCGCAGCAGCGCGCAAGCGAGCGGGCCTGTCCGTGAGTGGTCTCGCAGCGAAGATGGCAGACCGGGGTTGGGATGTCACGAGCAGGGATGTCTTCGGCTGGGAGAGCAACAAGAACGCACCCCAGGTGCCGGCGGTCATAAACGCCCTGGCAAGCATTACCGGCGCAGACCCAGATCGACTCCGAAGGCGCGTAGGAGAGGACCCAGAGCGGGCTCGACTCGCAGCGGTTGTGGCTTCGAGTGCGTTCAAGAGCCTGGCCGAGCGGTGGGCGCGGCTGCAAGGGACGAGCATTTCGTTGGCGACTTCTGCTCTTGAATCGCGGATGGTCGCGGCGGTGCACCGCGGGACTCCGCCGGAGCCTGATGTACTGCTCGAGACCCTCGAGACGATGGTGGCCGCCGTGGAAGAGCCGGAGGGCTGAATGCGGCTGGCGGGCTGGGTCGATCGTTCGATCGAGATACTTGACAGCCCGACCCGCGAGCAGTTCGCGCTCGACCCCGAGGCTGCTCTCACGAGCCAACTTGGTCTCAAGGTCCGCGCCGTCGAGAGCCTGTCAACGAGCCGTGAGGGCGGCGGCTTCTGCGACGGCATGTCGTTCCTTGATGACGGCGTCGTCCTCTACGCGCCCACGCCAAACAGCCGCAGGCAGAACTTCACGCTCGCGCACGAACTCGGACACTGGATCGTCGAGCAAGACAAGGGGCTCTTCGACTGGATCGCGGACCAGACCGACCCACCAGCGCTTCTCGAGACGGTGTGCGACCAGATCGCCCAGCGCCTCCTGCTGCCCGACGACCTCACGAACGAAGTCGTCGGGCAGTCGCTGGTGCGCGCCCAGCACGTGCAGGACCTCTACGACTCCAGCCAGGCGAGCTACCAGGTTTGCGCGATTGCTATCTCGCAGCGGATACGCGGACTCGGAGCGGTCGTGCTCATTGACTCTCGTGACGGGCTGGTGCATCACGCGAGCATCCAACCCGACCCAGACGACGGGTGGCCAGAGGTCTATCCGTGGCGCGGACAACTCGTGCATGAGGCCCACGCCCTCCGCGTCATCACGCCCGGAGCGGCATTCACCCGCCGCATTACCTGGCGGGACTCCTGGGCTCGGACCGCGGAGTTCTACGCGGATGCAATCAGTGATGATCGGCGCATCATCGCCGTCCTCGCCGGAGACGATATCTGGAAGGTCGAGCCGAACTACGCCATTCAGCCGCGCGAGTTCGACAAGAGACCGCTGCTGCGCGTGCATTGCTGCGATCAAGAGCACGTTTTTCGGGGCTACCCCTGCTCCGACTGCGGGCAGGGCTTCTGCCCGAGCTGCGGGCAGTGCCGCTGCACTCGTGCGGCGAAGACCGAGGCGAACTGTCGAGAATGCAACCTCCTCGTGCAGCGCCGCCTGCTCATCGACGGCCTATGCGACATGTGCCGCTAACACAATCGCCTCCCGCTCCGACTACTTAGTGAGGGGCTGATGGTCAGCTCCGGAAATGGAGCCTGCGATGGCAAAAAACACGGGACGCGGCCACCGCGTCGGAGCGGTCAAAGGACGTAGCGAGTTCCAGGTCGGCAACACCTGGTTCAAACGCGACACGTCCACCGGCCGCATCATGAACGGCAGCCCCAGCCAGCACAAGGGCGTCCGCAACGAGAAGTGATCGGGCGGGCCGGTTCATCTCGGACCGGCCCCCAGATCGTCGCACCGTCTGAACGACATCAAACAGAGAGAAGAGAACAATGGCAGATCGACGAGTGACCCATTCCGGCAAGAACCGCGACGGTGACATCACCTCCATCGGCACACCCGGCCAGTATTGGTCGCCGCGTGCGAAAGCGGGGGCCATCAGCGACATAGAGCTGGGCATCCACACGTACCACGTGCAGTGGCCCGAGAAGCGCACCGAGATCCGCGTCGCGAACGGCGCGAACGGCAAGTACCTCCGTACGGACCGGGACAACACGACCCGCAACAACCTGGACGACTTGCCGGATCTGTGACGGTGAAGTCGAAGATGAAGGACCTGCCCGATTACGCGGGCAGGTCCTTCATCTTTGGGAAGCTAGAGATACCTTGGGGGCACCACTTTGATGCGCGCCTAGACGATATGAGCCTTCGGTCCTCTTGAGGCTGGGGCCTCGATTCGCGTAAGCGTGGGTTGCCAGCCTGTGGGGGCTGGCCTATCCGACAGGCGAATGGAGGCCCCAGTTGAGTTCTCAGCGTACGAGCGTCGGGCTGGATGTGCACGCGCGGAGCGTGGTCGCAGCCGCGATCGATGAGCGGACCGGTGAGGTGATCCGGCGACGATTCGGGTACGACCCTGCCGGCGTCGTGGCCTGGGTGCGCTCCTTGCCGCAGCCGACGACGGTGACCTACGAGGCCGGTCCGACGGGGTTCGCGTTGGCGCGGCTCTTCGAGGCGGCAGGGGTCATGTGCCTGGTCGCGGCGCCGTCGAAGCTGCAACGACCGACCGGTGACCGGGTCAAGACGGACGCGCGGGACGCGTTGCATCTGGCGCGGCTGCTGCGGCTGGACGAGATCGTCGCGGTCCGGGTGCCATCGATCGAGCAAGAGACCGCGCGAGATCTGGTCCGCGCCCGTGAGGACAATCGCGGCGAGCTGATGGCTGCGCGGCACCGGCTCTCGAAGCTGTTGCTGCGACACGGGATCATCTACGACGGCAAAGCGTGGACGGGTGCGCACGACGCATGGTTGCGCCGACACCGATTCGAGCATCCTGGCCTGCAGGCTGCGTTCGACGCGGACTACGAAGCCGTCCAGCAAGTTGGAGCCCGCAAGGATCGCCTGGACAAGCTGATCGAGCAGATGGCGGCCAGCAGCGAGTATTCGGGCACGGTGCGGCGGCTGGGCTGCTTGCGCGGGATCTCCACGCTGACCGCGTTCGCGTTGGCGGTCGAGATCGGCGACTGGGACAGATTCACCGGGTCAACGATCGGCGCGTTCCTCGGGCTGGTGCCGTCCGAGTTCTCTTCCGGGCAGTCTCGGGTGCAGGGCTCGATCACCAAGACCGGAAACACCCACGCCCGCCGTCTGCTCGTCGAAGCGGCCTGGCATCACCGCAAACCGTATCGTCCGGGCGCGGTCATGCAGACCCGATGGGCCCAAGCCCCCGGCATCGCCGTCGCTCGCGGCGATGCCGGCAACCATCGGCTGCATCGAAAGTGGCAACAGTTCACCACCCGCAAGAAGCGTCCCGTGATCGCGAACGTCGCCGTCGCCCGCGAACTCGCAGGCTGGTGCTGGTCCTTGGCCGTCATGCCCGACTGACAGCCGACCCGACCGGTCGGTGGCGGCCACGACGACGATGACGGCACCGCGAGGAGCGACCCGCGATACAGCTATGAGCAGCCCACCAGGCGACGCTCGACTCTAGACAAGCGGTCCCGCTCCAGCCGAAAAGCACGTCCTGCGGTAACCAACCCGCGCATATCAGTCTGACCGCGCGTCGCCAACGACACGCTCGTCACCCTCGAACGTGACACCGCCGACCCAACGAAAGAGCACCCGGAGCTCGATCACTCCGGGTGCTCTTTCCCCTGCCACTTGACAAGGATCAGTCACATATCAGTTGTAGTGCCCAGGGACATTGTTTGATCTGGATGCCCTGATGTGACGAGAACCTCCCAGGCAGAGTGGAGCTGCTACCGCTTCCGCTCTGAACCGAGGAGGTTCTCGTGTCCCACGCTAACGCGGCGCTGACTCCGCGCCAACGACTCCGGCTGGCCAGGCAGATCATCGAGGATGGCTGGTCGGTGTCGGCAGCGGCCGACTACTTCCGGGTGTCGTATCCGACCGCGGCGAAGTGGGCTCGACGCTATGTCGAGCTCGGACCCGACGGGATGGTCGACAGGTCGAGCCGGCCGCACCGGCATCCGAACAGGACCCCGCAAAGCCTTGTGAAGCGAATCGTGCATCTGAGGATCCGCAAACGCCTCGGCCCGGTCCAGATCGCGGGACGTCTGGGGATGTCGGCTTCCACTGTTCACGCAGTCCTGACCCGCTGTCGACTGAACCGTCTCTCGCACGTTGACGTGCGCACCGGCGAGCCCGCCCGACGATACGAGCACGACCATCCCGGATCCCTGATCCACGTTGACGTGAAGAAGCTCGGCAACATCCCCGACGGCGGCGGCTGGCGTTACGTCGGACGCACCCAAGGACGCCGCAACCGGGCCGCTACGCCAGGGAAGGACCGCAACGGCTATCGGAACCCGCTGATGCGGCACGCATTCGTCCACACCGTCATCGACGACCACTCCCGAGCGGCTTACGCCGAAATCCACGACGACGAACGAGCAGAGACCGCGATCGGCGTCTTGCGGCGAGCGTCGTCCTGGTTCGCCGACCGCGGCGTGAGAGTCGAGAGAGTGCTCTCCGACAACGGCTCCGCCTACCGCTCCCACGCCTGGAAACACGCATGCGCAGACCTCGGCATCACCCCGAAGTTCACGCGGCCCCGCCGACCGCAGACCAACGGCAAGATCGAGCGCTTCCACCGCACACTGGCCGACGGCTGGGCCTACGCCAAGCACTCCACGACGCGCCGCCCTGCCCGCGTGGCTGCACTTCTACAATCACCACAGGCCCCACACCGCCATCGGAAAGCTCCCGCCCATCAGCCGGATCTCAAACAACCTGACTGGGCACTACACCTAGTCCCGAATGCCGTATCTGGCTAGGAGATCGTCGCGGAGCCTGGAGCGCTCATCTTCAGTTGCGCTGGCAAAGATGTCGACATGCTCCTGAAGGTCAAAACCCATGTCCTGCGTAGACGAGCTACGGCTATAGAGCGGCCAGATCGCGTGGGTGAAGCCATACATGATCTCGAATATGCGCTCGTCGCGAGTCTGTCCAAGAAGTGCGATGACCTCGTCGAATATGAGCCGAAGTGTGTCGACAGTTTTTTTGGAGAGTAAGTCGACTGCAGGATTGGAGGATTCGCTATGGCGCAGGGCGACATAATAACGCTTCGCCTCGGAGAGAGACGCAATGTGTAGCGGACTAGTGGTCGAAGTGATTTCCTGCGTCAGCGTCTTGATACGGGAAATATGTCCTGCGTCGACATCGCCAAAAGCGCCAGAATCGGGAAGAAACGATCCCGCGAACGAAGCTAACGCTGATGCAATCGTGGCATTACTAGGCATTGTCTATTTAATTGTAACAAGAAGACACCGAAACAAATAGGTGAGCCTTTTTTCGCCATGCTCAGGGCGTCCCGTTCAGTGGACGAGATCAGTGGCCAGGACCCGAGTACTGGCCTCTGCTCGTACCGTTGTCGTTCGGGCCGCTACCAGATCCATAGTGGTCGTGGTTCGCCGAGTCTAGGAAGTTCGTCTCGCTCCGGTCGCCGTCACCTAGCAGTGTGTGGCCTTCGGCGGGGCCAGTGCCAAACGACACGGTGATGGCATTGCCATCTGCGTCGGCACCACCCATCGGCTCACTCCAGTTACCCATGGTCTCTCCTCCGTTCGCTATCCACTCTTCTTCGTTCCAGGCTGCGGGTGCCTGGAGAAGCGTGGCCACTTCTAGACTCGGCGCTACGGGTGTGGTGAGGACGATGATGGGACGGATCTGGGACAGCAGAGCGCAGCACGCCGGCTCTACCGATCTGCCGGCGACGCCGACGGAACTGGGTCGCGTCCTCCGTACGTTGCGCGGCCGCACTAGCTTGCGTCAGCTAGAAGCGAGTCAGCCGGGTGGTCCGGAGAAGCTTGTCCTGTCCAAGTCGACGCTCGCTCGGTTCGAGAGCGGTGACGTTGTGCCTGCCCTTGCCTACGCCGATCACCTTGATGACCTATACGGAGGTGGCGGCTGGATTGGGATGTCCGTTCGCGCTCTATGGAGGAGTTCTTGGGAGCCGTGGTCGCCCACCGTCACCTCCCCTCCTCGACGAGCGCATGTCGGCAGCTGGCCGGCCACGTACCGGGGCCCAGTATGGATCTGTGTCAGACCCGCTGCAAAGAACCGTGGAATCTACCATCATCTGACCCTTGATTGGGGACCATGGACCTGCACGGTGGAATCGGTGTTCGACGATGAGGGGGTGACGTTGAGGACCGGAAAGGCGGCGGATCCAGACGGCGTCCCCGTTTCGCTCCACCTCCTATCAGATCACCCAGTGTTCACTCTCTATGGTGCCGGGGAAAGCGAAGGAGAGGACGTGCTCGACATCCGTTCGTGGTGGCGGAAGCGTTAGCGTGCGCGCTATGTCGACCGTACGAGGCTGAATGCAAGCCGCTATAGCTGGGGGCAGATGCTTAGGAGTTCGTTCCACCGATCCTCGTTAACCTGCCCTACGTAACCGTAGGCCAGCCAGGGGTCCCCTGTCGTGTATCGCTCGATGAAGGTTTCCTCAGAAGGGATCTCCGGCACGTCTATACCCTCAGCTCGCAGGCACTCCGCCGTCCACTTTTCGTATTCGTAGATCTCTGAGAGTTGCTCTTCTGTGAGCGGAGTCGTGTCGTAGAGGCCGGCGACAGACTCATTACATTCATCTCTAGCCGCAGAATAAGCATCGTATTGCTCTTCGGGGATGTTGACCTCAAACGATGCGCTCGACTCGTCGTAATCAACTTCCCAGCCGGCGTCATGCAGGCACGCGACCAGCTGCTCAACCGCCTCGGTGTTGTGGTCTCCTAGTGATGTCGTCGGAGGGGCGGTAGGGGCGGCTGTCGTGCAGCCGCCGAGCGCTACTGCGATCAGTAGGAGAGCCGTCATCATGGCTGGTTTCTTCAACGTGCTGCTCCTCACAACGAATGCGCTTTGGTCCTACTCGCCAATCTAGGTGCCGGGCGTCACCTCGGCGCGAAGTCGGGATCAATGATTCGCGACCCGTTAATGCATCGTTTACCCTGGGCGCTTGATACATCCAAGTAGGTTCGAAACGGGGCGCGCGACTATTTGCTCGCGTGCCGGGGGTCGCGCTGGTGAGCTCGCAAACCTGTGCTCATCCGGCGGGGTCAGATAATTCGGCACAAAAGTTAGGGGTAACCATGAAGTACCGAGTACCTATCGCTGCTGGAGCGGCTGCGCTAATTGTGGTCGCCGGGGCTCTCCCGGCATCGGCGCTGTATGCAGGCACCAAGACCTGCACCGGCAGTAGCTATGTCTACACAACCGGGACGTCTACGGGTCCGCACGCACACCAGCACAAAGGCCCTGACATTCGGGAGCGCACGTACGACGGAAACATGTTCCTGCAGCAGACAACACGGTACTACTCCGGTGGGCAGGGAACGTATCAGGGTAACGTCTACGGAACTCTTTGGTATTCGAACGTAAGCTCAGCATCGATCGGATGTGACTACTAGTGAGCAACGTATCAGCGGGAGAAGCCAAGATGGGTGCCAGACTCAAGAAGCGGCTCGCATTGATCGCAGCGGGAGCGCTAGTCGGCTCGGTCCTTTCGGTCGGAGCAGTCTCCGCAGCAAACGCATTGGAGACAATTCAATACGGCCCCAAGTATTGTTCGTATGGGGTGGCGGCCACATACAGAGTCAACGATTATACGTTGGTTAAGATCCACGAAACGAACAACTGGATTGCGTCACACGAGGTGTTCATTTACGATGGAATCTGGCGAACGCGCTACTACTATTCGCCCGTTGTTGACAGCGATTGGTCGAATCTTCGCACGAACAACTATTTCGCGAGCGGTTCAGCGTACATTTTCTGCGACTACTGACGACTCACCTTGAGCCGTCTCTCTAGCCGGTCCGGGCGGGGGGCATCGCGCCTCGCCCGGACTGCGCTTAACGCGATCCCAGGGTTCGCGCGAGCGTGTCCTCTAGTCTTTGTCGCGGCGAAGGGGGAAGTCCTGTGACACACAACGCGAGAGCTGCCAAAGAGCCCAGACCGACTGGCCGTATTTGGGGACGAGTAGCGTTCGTAGTTGCTATTGCGGCTGCGGTGGCAGCGGCTGTTTGGGCCGCTTCAGTCTTGCTTCGCCCGGCCGAGGACCCAACCCAGGCCGTCGAGTACACCTTTGCCACCGCTCAGGAGGGCGAAGTGGAGGCAAGTCTTGCGCTCAACACGGTCGCAGAGTGGACGACCGCCCCGGCCGGAATCAACCAAGCGGCCGGGATCGTGACGGGCGTAGGTGTCGCTAACGGCGAAACCGTGTCGCAGGGTCAGGTCCTCTACACCGTCGATCTCAAACCGGTCGTGGTGGCTGCAGGTGCAGTACCGGCTTTTCGCGCGATAGGTGAAGGGACTGTCGGAGCTGACGCGAAGCAACTACAGCAGATGCTGGCGGACCTGGGATACTACCGCGGCGACATCGACGGCAAGGTGGGTAGCGTCACTACTAGCGCGATTCGTAGTTGGCAGAAGAGCCTCGGATCGCTTGAGACCGGAGTCGTAGCCCTCGGGGACGTGATCTTCGTCCCCGAGCTGCCGAGCCGAATCGCGCTGGATTCGGACTCGATTGCTCGAGGTATGTCGTTGGTCGGAGGAGAGACGGTTGTGAGCACCTTGCGCGCATCCCCGGAGTTCACCGTCCCAGTGACCGAACCACAATCCGCTCTAATGCCTATTGGGACACGTGTTGAGATCGACTCTCCGCTCGGTAATCTGTGGGAAGGATTCGTCTCGGACCGGCGACGGGACGACCAGACTCAGACCGTTGTGGTTTCGCTCAGTGGTTCCGATGGGAGATCGATCTGTCAGGATCAGTGTGGGGAGCTGCCCCCGAACGGGCAGACGTCATTGTCTTCGAGAGTCATTACTGTGGAGCCCGCTTCCGGAGTCCTGGTGCCATCCGCGTCGCTCATGACGGAGGTTGACGGTACAGTTTCGGTGGTCGGAGAGGACGGAACCCACATTCCGGTCGTCGTCGGCGCATCGGCGAAAGGTATGTCCGTCGTTGAGGGTGTCAGCACCGGCACCCGAGTGCGAATCCCTGCAGAACCGAACGGGTGAACTACGAGATGGTCCCCCGGGGTGACGCGAGCGACAAGGCCGTTGTCGGTCGCGTCGTCCTCAGTGCTTCTGACCTTTCATTCTCTTATTCGCCGCAAGCTCCACGTATCCTCAAGGGCTGGTCGGCAGAGTTCCGCAGCGGGACAGTTACTGCAATAACCGGCCCATCAGGCCGCGGAAAGTCCACTTTGCTTTACTTGCTAGGCCTGATGCTGCAACCCTCCTCTGGAGAGGTCTGCGTCGACGGGGTCCCCGCCGATTCTCTGCCGGACAGGGATAGAGCGCGCCTCCGGGCCGCGAGGTATGGCTTCGTATTCCAGGATGCGGCGCTCGATGCGACCCGGACCGTGCTCGACAACGTGACAGAGACCAGCCTCTATCGAGGTGCGAACCGATTCGGCGAAAGTGAGCGCGCATTGTCGCTTCTCAATCGTTTCGGTGTCAGCGTTCCGCCTACGCGAAAGCCAGGTCAAGTCTCCGGGGGGCAGGCCCAGCGAATCGCGCTGTGCCGAGCCCTACTGAGTGACCCAGATATCTTGCTTGCAGACGAGCCGACAGGAAATCTCGATCCAGAGTCAGCGAACACGGTCGTCAACGGTCTGATCGATCACGCTCGAGCAGGGGCGGCGGTCGTTGTTGTAACCCACTCGCCCGCTGTGGTGGATGCCTGTGACGAAGTGATTCTCCTGTAATGAGAGTGTCGGCGATTCTTAGGGAGGCGGTCGCATCAGCGCGCTCACAGGCTGTCGCGTCCGTCCTTGCGGTACTGGTCATCGCAGGAATGGTCGTGGCCGTGATGCTCACAACCGGTCGTACGGTTGGAGCGGAACGCCAGGTACTCGACTCGCTCGACCAGGCCGGAACCCGATCCGTAGTCATTCATGCAGAGGATGCCGCGGGGGTTACCAGCGACGTGCTCAATCGCATCGGCGCGATCGACGGCATTGAATGGGCCGCCGCGTTCACCGCAGCGGTTGACGCTACCAACTCTGGGATCCCGACCGGGGCAAGGGTTCCCGCACGCTACCTTTATAGCTCCGACCTAGAAGCGCTCGGAATCCCTGCGCAATCGCCCGATCCGGGCAGGCTGGCCTACGCTTCACGGACGGCGCTTGAGCGGTTGGGAATAACGTCTGTCGCTGGCGGCATCGCCCTCTCCCAGGGAATGCAATACAACATCGGCGGAGTAATCCAGGCCCCAGATTTTCTTGACCAGTTTGAGCCTCTTGTACTGATCCCCAAACCGGACGCGACCGGTGCCGAGCCCGTGAACATCATCGTCGTTCTCGCCGACGCCCCCGAACTTGTTGCGCCGGTGTCGACTGGTGTTCTCTCCGTACTAGACGCCAGGGACCCATCACGGATCACTGTTGCAACAAGTGAAGCGCTTGCGGAGATGCGGGGCATCATCGAGGGGCAGCTCAGTACATTCTCGCGAGGACTAGTAGTCGCTCTCTTGGCTGTCTCAGGAGTTCTGGTGAGCGTGATTCTCTATGGGTTGGTAATGCTGCGCCGGAAGGATTTTGGCCGGCGGCGAGCGTTGGGGGCGAGCCGCGGGCTCATTGTCGGGCTTCTGCTCGCACAGACGGGGATGCTGGCGGGGCTTGGGACCTGTATCGGGCTAGCCGTAGCCAGTTCCATATTGCTTGTTTCCTCCGACCCGTTGCCAGAGGCTTCCTTCGTTATAGCCCTCGGGATCGCTACGATTGTCACCGCAACTGTCTCGGCCCTGATTCCCGCGCTCGGCGCAAGCCGCAGAGAACCAATCCGCGAGCTCCGAGTGCCCTAGCGGGGACGTTGCCTCGAGCGTCACCCCGCATCCACCCCTCCTCCGCCGAAACCGCAAAGAGCCGCCGCATCGGCCGACTCGGACCGGATTCGGCACATCCACATCGCCAACTGGCATGCACCCGAACTGCACGAGTATCGAAATCACCCCAACCCCCTCATGCTGCCACGATGCCCTGAACTAGTCGTCAGCCTGGCCGTCGCTCCGTTGTTCAGGCAACGCCGTGATGGCTCGGGCGATGTGGTGGTCGGCCGCGGGGACGGATAGGCATACCCGCATCCGCGAAGTGCTTGCGAACTGCGCTGGTACTGGCACCCACAGCCGCGGCAACGTTCTCGAGCGTGTTTCCCGTGACGTAGAGGAGCACAGCGGTCATCGCCTGCTGTTCGTCGAGGGTCCGAATGCGGTCTCTGTCGGTGGCGGGGCGGGATCCGCCACGGGGCCTGCGCTCGATGCCCAGCCGTTCCATGTTCTGTCGGACGTTGTTGTAGCTGGTGTCGAGGTAGCTGGCGATCGCGGCGATTGAGAAGCCGTAGCTGTAGAGAGTGACAGCTTGCTCGACCTGCTCTGGGGCGAGTGGTTGGCGGCGCATCTTGACGCCTCGGTCGGTGAGTAGCCGGAGCAGTCCGCCTTTCGAGAGGCCGTACTCGGCGCACAGCGCCGGAGTCGTCGCGCCAGCTCTGTACTTCTCCACCATCTCCGCACACGTTTCCGGACTCAGACGTCGCTCCAGGCGACGCGGTGGCGGTGATGGTGCCGCTGATGGATCTGGCATTCGCGCTGCCGCCACCGCCAATTTGCTGAGTTCCGCCGTACTTAGGGGGAGCAGCATCGAATTATTGGAGTAGCGGTCTACTGGGTCTACGACGAAAGAGGCCCCTTGTGGGCCTCTTTCGTCGTTCGAGGTTGAGGTGTTCCGCCGAGTCAGCGGCCCTGGGGGGTGCGGCGCTCGGCGCTGACCATCCAGGCGAACTGTTCCATCTGACCGAGAACCTCGTGCAGGATGTCGGCGCTCGTGGG
>MDTG01079182.1_pt1 | contig 22185 bp, 20 predicted proteins | sample 811421 | NCBI WGS metagenome assembly MDTG01 (sample SAMN05326645, study PRJNA326480) | marine metagenome | isolation source: seawater | place: Pacific Ocean: South East | collected 2011
CATTCCAAAAGGGGATGCCTCATAAAGATCTTTAAGCGTCATTGCTTTGATTCTTTTAAAAGTTGGTGGTTTTTTTTTAGTAAGTAAAATAGGAATTAGAGCTGCTGATGTAATTACTGAAATTAAAATAAAAGGTTGAAAGTTTAAAGGACTACTAAAGTTTAGTAAAAACATACCAAATCCCATAGCTCCGTATAGAATTACCATATAGATTGATAGCACACTTCCTCTGTTCTTATTACTGGACCTATCATTAAGCCAACTTTCAGCAACTGTATAAATACAAACCATGCTTATTCCAGTAAGTACTCTTAATACAAACCAAACAAATGGATTAATAAAAATAGAGTGTATTAAAATAACCAATGAAGCTAAAGATGCAAAAGCTGCAAAAACTCTTATGTGACCAACTCTTGAAATTATATTTGGAATAGTTGCTGCCCCTATAAAATAACCAACAAAATACCCAGACATCATGAAACCTGTGGCTGTCAAACTAAACTCTTCTTGAACAGCTCTAACACCAAGAAGAGATCCTTGGAATCCATAAGCCATCATAATAAATCCCATTCCTAAAAATAGTGCCCAAGAATTTTTTAATACTTTGTCCATATGTGTCGACATCTATTTCTGATTTGTGGCCAAATCAAGTTATTTTAGATATTGTTTTAAGATTTTTTAAGCTTCAGAAATGAGTGAATAGCTATAGTTAAAATGATTACTACTCCCCCTTGAAGGGTCTCTATACTTGGCTGTTCCTTGATTATTAACCACACCCAGATTGGTCCTATAATTGTTTCTAACAAGAAAAATAGATTTACCTCTGCTGCAGGTATAAATCTTGGAGCGATAGTAACTAATACAAATGGGATAGCAACACATAGAATGCACATTAAAGGAACTATGAGCAAATCTTTGCTTTCAAGTAAAAAACTTTCAATAAAAAATAATGCAAACGTAGCTACTAATAGTTTTCCAACAACAGCAGCAGGCACTAGATTTTTAGATTTTGCAGATCTAATAGTAACTGCACCTACAGCTAATCCAATTGCAGTAATAAATCCTAAAATATCACCATAGAAATTTCCTAATTTAAGAGAATCAAAAAAAATATAAATTATTGCAAAAAAAGTAATGATTATAGAAATCCAAGTTTTCCTATCTGGGGTTTCTTTTAAAAAGATTGCACCCAAAATTGCGGATAACATTGGTGCAGTAGCTATCATCACAAGAGTATTAGCCACATTCGTATTCTGAATTGAAACTACAAAAGTTATATTTGTTACGCTAAATGTAGCTACGTAAATTAAACCAGGATAGCCACTTGTAAAAAGAATCTTAAAAAAATTTAATTTATAAATGAGTAACATCACCAAAAAAACCGTTAAAAAAGGAATAATTCCTCTATAAAAAACTAATCCCCAGGTATCTACATCTGAAAGTCTTATAAATAATGAATCTGGTGTGATAAACATTACAGCTGTAAAAGCAAGTAAAGAGCCTTTTTGTTGATCAGTTAAATTTTTCAAACTTTGAGCTCTTTCCAAAAAGTTTTTGCAAGATTAATATTTGATAAATCACACAACGTTTTTAATCCAGTTGGAGATGTGACATTAATATCACCGTTCAATTTTTGATCAATAAAATCAATTCCTGCAAAAAAAATTTTTTCTTTTTTTAGATCCTTTGCAATTAACTTTGACACTTTTTTTTCTAATTTAGTCAATTTAGTATTTATCGGTTTGGCACCTTTGCTCATATTACTTAAAAAAGATCCTTTTTTAGGAACTCTTGAAATAGCCCCAACAACTTTACCATTGATTAAAAAAACTCTTTTATCTCCCTTGTTTATTTTAGATAAGTATTTTTGGCAAACAACATGATTGTGTTTTTTTATATATTTTTTAATAAATTTTAAGTTAAATTTACGCAATAAATGAATATCATTTCCACTATAGCTATGAATAGGTTTTAAAATTATTTGATTATATTTTTTAAAAAAATTTTTAATTTCATTAATGTTTTGAGTAAAAATAGTATCAGGCATAAATTTATGATACTTAACAGAATAAAGTTTTTCCGAAATATTTCTAATTGATGTTGGGTTATTAACAATCTTTACTTTATTACTTATCGTATCTAAAATGTAAGTAGTTGAAATATACTCTAAATTGAACGGGGGATCTTGCCTAATTAGTATAAATTTACATTTTACAAGATCTATTTTTTGTTTTTTTAATATTTTGAAAAATTTTTTTTCATTATAATTAAACTTTATAAAAAAACCATCAGCAATTACTTTTGAATTAATTATAGTTAAATTTTTAGGTTCATAGTAAAAAATTTTATATTTTTTATTTTGGATTTCGTGTGCTAGAAAAATACTTGTATCAGTAGCTGGATTAAGCTGAGAGGGATGATCTCCTTGAATAGCAATAATCCTATTTATCATACAATTCACTTAGATCTTCATTTTTAAAAAATTTATTCACCATATGATCTGCGTTTGTAGTTTTATTATCTATTACATTTTGTAAATGATTTAAAAATAAAATTTCATTTTTACCATGTTTATTGAGTACGTCTCTATGTTCTAATCCTTTTTTAGATAAACTTAACAAAGTTGAAGACCAGTAAAGCAAATCTTTACCCATTAATTGTGTATTAAAACCTTTCTTTGGAGCCTCAAGATAAGCATTTATTATTTTATCTTTATCCCATTTTGAAATTAAATCATAAACTTCATCTAAATTTCCGTATAACATTCCAACGTTAAAAGCAGGTCCAGCACACAAACAATCCCAACCACAAGTATCCATTGACCTAAGCTCAATATATCTTTTTAGCCTATTTTCAGTAAAGATTGTGCTTAAGTGAGTGGATAAATCATTTGCATCTGGTAATCGCCCATTAATTTCTTTAATTCTTCCTTCCATAAAATCTTTAAATATATAATTTTTTCCAGATAAATAATTTTCTTTATCCTGGATAAATAAAATTGGAAAGTTCATCACAAAATTAGCATATTTTTCAAAATTTAATTCCTCTAAAAATAATTTTGGAAGACCACCTCGAGAGGTATTTTGCCAAACTTTTGATCGGTAAGATAAATAATTACTTTTTTTCTTTTCTACAATTGAAGAATTTGCGAATAATGCAATAGAAATTGGAATTATTGAATTCACAACTTTGAATTTTTTTATGAAATCTTTTTCAGAACTGTAATCAATATTTAATTGAGTTCCACAAGTTCTGTACATCATATCTAAACTTAATTCACCACCTAATGGCATGTCTTTGGTCATTAATTTATATCTTTGTTTTGGATTATTAGGAATTTCATTTAATTTTGAGATTGGATCAAACCCAGCACTTACTATACTTATGTCTAGCTTCTTGGTAACTTGTTTTAATTCAAACAAATAATCTTGTGACTCAGCACATGCCTCATGTAGATGACTAAGTTTTTCCCCAGACAATTCTATTTGATTTCCTGGTTCTAAAGTAATATTTTTACCTCCTTTATTTAGACCAATAATATTATTTTTTTCTAAAACTGGTTTCCAACCGAATTCTAGTAGGGCAGCAAACATCTCCTTAATCTTCAAATAATCAATTCTTTTATTATCTTTATTATTGAATAAAAATTTTTCGTGCTCTATACCTATTTTAAAATTTTTAGGTTCTTTTATCCCGGAAACAAAATATTCAATAATTTTTTCTTTTTTATCAATCATAAATTAATAAATAATAAGTTATCTTTAAATTTAAAGTAAAGAATACGGTTTTCTAGAGAAAATCTTTTTTACTAACGGTTCAAAAAATTTCAATGGTAAAGATTTATAATTTGGATCAAAAGAATTTTGATCGTATTTTTCGCAAAAATCTACAGTATCTTGATAATATTTATGATTTTTGTATTTATCTCTTTTATTCTTATCTCCACCTAAATGATGAGCATAATAATACATTTGAAATTCTCCATGTTTTTCAATTATCCAGTGAGTTTTCTCTGATACATATGGTTTAAGAATTGCAGCAGCGTATTCTGAATGATTCATTGGGGCTAATTCGTCCCCAATATCATGAAGTAAAGCTGCTACTATCATCTCTTCACTCTCCCCATTGTTGTGTGCTCTTGTTGCACTTTGAAGAGAATGCTCTAATCTTGAAACTTGATAGCCCTCAAGAGTTTCTGTAAGTCCTGACATAAATTTTAATAACCTATCAGCAGTTTTGCTGGCAAAATCTTTTTCGTGTTTATCTAAAAAAAGATAATCTTCCTTAGTTCCTTTTTTCATTTCTGTAAAACTTACTTTTTTCATTTTTTAATTATTTGATGCAGTGCTCAGCAATGACAGTTGAGTAACCTTATTGTCTCCCAGTTCATCAATTGGTTTAACTGGATAATCTCCAGTAAAATAATGATCAGTTAGTTGAGGATAATTTTCATTTCTTTTATCGAAACCAATTGCTCTGTACATTCCATCAAGAGATAAAAATTTAAGAGATTTTGCTCCAATATATTCGCATATCTCTTTGTTGTTTTTATTTGCTGCAAGTAGTTCTTTTTTAGTAGGAGTATCCACACCATAAAAATCTGGATATTTTATTTCTGGACAAGCAATTTTTACATGGACTTCTTTAGCACCTGCATCATAAAGCATTTTTACTATTTTATGAGAAGTAGTTCCTCTAACTAAAGAGTCATCTATTAAAATAATCTTTTTATTTTTAATAGTAGTTTTATTGGCATTTAACTTTAGCTTAACTCCTAAACTTCTAATTTTTTGACTAGGTTCAATAAATGTCCTTCCGACATAATGATTACGAATAAGCCCTAATTCAAAATTTTTTCCAAGATGCTGCGCATAACCAAGAGCTGCAGCATTTCCAGAGTCTGGTACCGGAACAATTATATCTGCATCTATATCACTTTCTTTTGCTAGTTCCGCACCAAGATTTTTTCGATGTTCATAAGCAGTTTTTTTATCTAAAATACTGTCAGGTCTTGCAAAATAGATATACTCAAAAACACAAGGCCTTACTCTTTTTGCAGGGAATGGTTTGATACTTTTTAACTCATCATTTTCAATTAGCACAATTTCTCCATTTTCAACTTCCCTAATAAATTTGGCTCCAATAATATCTAGGGCGCAAGTTTCTGATGCTAAAACAAAGCTATTTTTTAATTTTCCTATAACCAAAGGTCTAATACCAAATGGATCTCTAACGCCAATTAATGAATTTTGAGTGAGCATTACTAAAGCATAACCACCTTGTATTTGAAATATAGCATCAACAACTTTGTCAATTGTTTTAAGTCTTTTAGATTTTGCAATTAATTGGACAATTGTTTCAGTGTCTGAAGTGCTATAGAAAATTGCGCCATCTTCAACTAACTTATTTCTTAAGAAAATAGAATTTGTAAGATTTCCATTATGCGCCACTCCAATACCTCCTGCATTTGTATCTGCAAAAAAGGGCTGTATATTTCTCAGAGTATTCTCACCAGTCGTACTATATCTGTTGTGACCAATAGCATAATCACCTTGAAGTTTTTTAAGTACATTTTCTTTATTAAAATTGTCACCAACTAATCCAAATCTTTTTTCAGAATAGTATTGATTTCCATCAAAAGTGACAATACCACATCCTTCTTGACCCCGATGTTGAAGAGCGTGAAGCCCAAGAGCAGTTAATGCTGAAGCATCTTTTGCATTACTAATTCCGAATACACCACATTCCTCTTTTAATTTAGGATTATAGTTCTTCAATTTTTTCTTTAGAATCTTTATATGTTTTTTCATTTGGAAAAACTTTTAATAAGTAATTACTACCTTTTTCTAAATATGGAAAGGTGTATGATTTGTCTAAATTTATTGGCCATTTATCGTAATTATAAACTATGTGTATACCTGAAAAAAGACATATCGAGAGAATATAAGCTCTAATGAACCCAAAAAAGAATCCAAATACAGTATCAAGACTTCCGATTCCTGTATATTTTATAGCTTTACTTATTCCTTTGTTAATCATTAAGATTAAAAAAATTACAATAATAAAAATTGCTACACCAAGACCTACATCTAAAACATATTCATTATCAATGATGTTTTTTAAGAAAGGTTTTATTTTTGGAAATATTAATAAAGTTACTATATAAGCCAATAGCCATTTAGTCATTGATAAAAGGCTTAAAACAAATCCTTTTTTGTAACATTTAATTAATGAAAGAATAGTTAAGATTAAATAAATTAAATCAATGATGGATGCGGCTTCATAAAATTTAATTATTACATCTGGCATTGATTATTTTCCAAATGGTTTAATCAACAATATAAGAGAAGGAAGTAAAGTTAAAACAGATATCATTGCTAATAGCATTGCTAGACCTGTAAAAATACCAAAATAAATTGTAGGAATAAATTTAGATAAAACTAATATTGAAAAACCAAAGACAATAGTTATTGAAGTGTTTAAAATCGCTTTCCCTACAGTAGAATGACAAAGAACAAGAGTTTTATTATAATCGTTTAAATTACTATATTCTTCTTTAAATCTATAAATATAATGAATACTATTATCAACAGCTATTCCAATCGTAATTGCTGCAATTGTAATAGTCATCATATCTAGTGGAATTCCAAGCATACCTATAATTCCTAAGATAAAAAAAGCAGCAATAAAATTTGGGACTACTCCAATTAGAGATAACTTGATATTTTTAAATAGTATTAAAAACATGGAAAAAATACCCACTATTACTAATCCTAAAGTTAAGATTTGTGATTTAAAAAGACTTTGAAGTAAATTATTAAATAAAATTAATACACCAGCAAGTTTAAATTCATCTTTATTAAGTCCAATTTTATTTTCTAAATCATAATTAATTTTCTTAATCAAATCATTTCTTCTTAAATTTTCTTGCGAGTCAATTATTCGAAGACTGATTCGAGCCTCATTGTCTTGAATTGATATGTATGGGTCTATTATTTCTGTTTTGATTTTTTCGGGTATTTTGGAATAGAGTACTCCCATTTCTAGTGTACCCAAAGGCTTATTGTTATTTAGTAAAGTTGCTACATCAATTATTGATGAAAAAGACAAAACCTTTCCAACTTGTGGAAGCCCATCAAGATAATTGTGTACCGAAGAAATTCTATCAATTTTATCTTTTGTAAACCAGTACTTCTCATCATTTTGTTCATCGTTTTCACCCCAATCTTCAAATTCTTCTTCATCTTCCACTTTAATTTTTTCCTTTTTTGGGAATTTTAAAATTACTTCAAGGGGAGTAGTTCCACCCAATTCTTCGTCAATAAGCTTCATTCCTTTATAAATTTCAGTATTTTTACTGAAGTAATTTATGAAACTATTTTCAACCTCAAGACGACTAATACCAATTACACTCAAAATGATTATTACTCCGGTTAAAGTAAAAACAATTTTATGATTTTTTTGAGATATCTTTGCAAAAAAAGATGTAATCTTAGAATCTTCATACTTCCTTAAAGAAATATTTTCGTTAGGCACAAAGTTGATCAAAGTAGGCAATAGAGTAAAAGTGATAACAAATGAAGTTATCAAGCCTAAAGTCATCATCCATCCAAAATCAATTATGGGTTTTATTTCACTAAAAATTAATGATAAAAATGCAATAATTGTAGTTAGAACAGTATATAAAATTGGCCAAAACATTTTATTTGTTGTTAAAGTAATTAAGTCTAAAATATTTTTATTAGGATAACTAATTTTCAATTGTAAAAATCTTGTGCTCATATGAATATTCATTGCCATTGTTAAAATTAACATTAGAGCAATAAAGTTTGATGAAATTACTGTGACTTTCCAGCCAAGTAAACCAAGTATTCCCATCATAATTATCACAGAAAAAAAACAACTACTTATTGGTACTACAATCCAAATTAATTTTCTAAATACAAACCATAATGTTGCGACAATGAATAAAAGAACACCCATTCCAAAAACTACAATGTCACTTTTAATAAATGTCATCATATCGTCTGCTATCATAGGAATTCCACCTAAATGTATTTTTCCAATATCTTCATAACTTTTTATAATATCTCTAATTTCAATAATATTTTGATGATTTTGCTTTTTCACAAGATCTTTATAAGTCTCAATCTCTGTCTTAGTCTTACTATTTAGATTTTTTAATTTATCATTTTCTTTGATATTAACTATAATTCCACTTGTTTTACCATTTTCACTAATTACAAAATTTCTAAAAACGGGACTCTCTAGAATCTCTTTAAATCCTCTTTCCCTATCTACATTTTCATCTTTAAGGGTTTTGAAGTTCTCAAGTCTTTGCTGGAGTGGGTCATCAGAATTGTTTAGCAATGGAATATCTAGTAGTGTAATGACGCTATGTACCCAATTCAAACTTTGAATTTTATATTTTAAGCTCAATAGATTATTTACTGAAGAATCAGTAACCATTCCTTCGTTAGGAGTATAAGTTAAAATTAGAAATTCTTTTGAACCATATCTTTCAGTGATCTCTTTTAAATATTCAAGATCTGGGTCACCTTCTATTAATAAAGTTTCAGAAGAAGCATCTAATCTAAAATCTTTAGAAAAATAACCAAAACTTAATATAGCAATGAGCAGAACTATTAATACTGACTTTGGATTTTTTAGAATAGTATTTTGATATAGATGAGTAAGCATTTACTCTTTTATATTGTATATTAATTATTTTGAGTATCTTTAAATTTTGTAAATCTTTCCTCAAATTCAAGTGTTACTTTGCCAATTGGGCCGTGTCTTTGTTTACCAATTATAATTTCAGCTAAATGAGCTACTTCATTCATTTTTGCTTGCCATTCTGCATGTTCAACTGTGGCCTGTCTTGGCTCTTTTCTTTGAAGATAATATCCTTCCCGGTAAACAAACATTACAACATCTGCGTCTTGCTCAATTGATCCAGATTCTCTTAAATCAGATAATTGAGGTTTGTGGTCATCTCGTTGCTCAACTTGTCTTGATAATTGAGAAAGAGCTAACACAGGAACACCTAATTCTTTTGCAATAGCTTTTAATCCTTGTGTAATTTGAGAAATTTCTTGAACTCTACCATCTTTATTATTGAACGTGCCTTTCATGAGTTGAATATAATCCACAACGACCATATCTAGGCCGTGCAATCGTTTAATTCTTCTAGCTCTATTACTCATTGATGCAATACTAATAGCTGGGGTTTCATCTATAAATAATGGAAGTTCAGCAATATTTTTTGAAGTTTCTAAAAATTGATCAAATTGTTCATCTGATATTCTACCTCGTCTGATATCATTTGATCCTATTCTGGCTTGTTCTGATAAAATTCTGGTAGACAATTGTTCTGAAGACATTTCTAGAGAGAAAAAAGCAATTGAAGATTTTTTCCCACTATCTTGAATAAATTTTGCAGCATTAAAAGCTATATTTGTTGCAAGTGAAGTTTTACCCATTGATGGTCGTCCAGCAATTATTATTAAATCAGACTGATGTAAGCCACCCAATCTATCATCTAAATCTCTAAGTCCAGTAGGAACACCAACTATTCCACCTTCATTTTTGTAAGCTGCTGATGCCATTTCGATTGTTTGTCTCATCGCATCATCAAATTTAATTAAAGATGAATTAAAAGTTCCTTTTTCAGCTAAATCAAATAATAGTTTCTCAGAGTTTTCGATAATATTTTGGCCATTGATATCAAGGTCATTAACTTTAGCATTATCAATTGTCTGCTCAGAAATTTTAATTAGTTCTCTTCTAACAAACATATCGTAAATTATCTTGGAGTATTCAATAGCTTGTCTTACAGAAGTTGAAAATTTTGTAATTTTGACAAGGTACTCTGGAATATTAATATCATCTTTTTCATCTTCAAAATAATTTTTTAAAGTAATTGGATTTGCTAACATACCTTTATAGATTAATGTTTCTATTGCAGAATAAATTTTTTGATGCATTGGATCATAAAAATTCACATTTGAAATGATTGTGCTTATTTCATCAAATATTTCATTTGTAACAAGTATTGATCCTATTACAGATTGTTCTGCTTCAACATTGTTTGGAAGTTCTTTAAAATTATCTTTAACAATACTCAATTTATTTTCCATACAACATACTTTACAGAAAAATTATGTAATACAAATTTAAAAAAGATCTTGTGGATGAAATTGTATAATTACTGAATAGTTTCAGCTGATTGGACATCAATTATAATTTCAGCATCAACTTCAGAGTGTAATGAAATTTTTGTTTTAAATTTCCCAAGTGCTTTAATTTCTTGAACAGGTTGTATCATTGATGGTTTTATTTCTATTTTATCTTCCTCTTGAATTAGTTTAGATATTTCAGTTGGTTTAACTGAACCATACAATTCATTATTTTCAGTACTTAATTTTTTTACAATATATGTTTTTTTATTTATTTGTTCAGAGATTTTTCTTGCTTCCTTTTTTCTCTCATTATCTTTACTTGCTAATTCAGATTTTATTTTATCAACCTCTTTAATATTTTCTTTAGAAGCATAAAGTGCTTTTTTATTAGCTATTAAAAAATTTCTTGCAAATCCTCTCTTAACTTCAATAACTTCGCCAATAGAACCAATTTTTTTTACATTTTCTAATAAAATTACTTTCATTTTACAATAAAGCTAAGTTTCTAGCTCTTTTAATTGATAGGGATAATTCTCTTTGTTTTTTTTGACTTACATTAGTTATTCTTGAGGGTAGAATTTTACCATTATCAGACATATATTTTTTTAACAGTTTTATGTTTTTATAGTCTATTGTTGGAGCTCCTTTAATTGAAAGAGGGCAACTTTTTTTAAATTTATACTTACTTGGTTGAAAAATACTTAGTTTTGCAAAATTACTTTGTCTTCCTTTTTTATTTCCACTTTGTCTTTTTGGCATATTTAATTAGTAGGTTTTTCTTTTTTATCAGTTTTTTCAATATCTTCTTTTTTTGCAAAATAATTTGTTTTTAAATCGAAGTTTTTTACTTTAACAGTTAAAGTTCTTAAAAGTTTTTTATCAATAGACTCATTTTTCTCCAATTCGTCAATAATGTTACCTTTTCCCTTAATTTTAAAGTGTATATAACTTCCTTTCTTGTTTTTTTTGATTAAGTAAGACAAATTTAAGAGACCCCAATTTTCAGTTTTTACGATTTCTCCTTGGTTTTTTTCAACAATTTTAGAATATTTTTCTGTTAATAATTTTAATTCACTTGGAGACGTATCTTGTCTAGCTATAATTGTATGTTCGTATAAGTTCATTTATGTTCTTTAATAAAATTTGAGGATATACTATTATAAATACTCAATTACAATAGCAAAAAGAGTTAAAAAATAGGTTTTTTAGATGTTTTCGGTAATTTTCCCAGGTCAAGGATCTCAAATAGTAGGGATGGGAAAAGAGTTTTTTGAGAAATATGATTTAGTTAAAGATTTATTTCAAGAAGCTGACGATGCTTTGAATATATCTTTGTCAAAAATTATTTTAGAGGGTCCAAAAGAAGATTTAGATCTTACTATCAACACTCAACCTGCAATATTTCTTATCAGTTATTCTATTTTTAAAGTTATGGAAAAAGAATTTAATGTTAACTTGCTTAACGCAAAATTTTTTGCTGGACATTCTTTAGGTGAGTATTCTGCTTTATCATGCGCGGGTTATTTAGGATTTTCTGATACAATTAAACTTTTGAAAATTAGAGGAGAAGCTATGCAAAATGCAGTGCCAAAAGGTGAGGGTGGTATGGTAGCTGTATTAGGATCAACAGTTTCTGAAATTGAGAAAATTTTATTCTCAAATAAAGATAAATTTACAGCTCAAATAGCTAATGATAATTCAGAGGGACAAATTGTATTAAGTGGAAAAAATATTGATTTAAAAAACTTAATTGAATTTTTAAAGGTAAATAATATAAAAAATGTTAAATTACCAGTTAGTGCACCTTTCCATTGTGAACTTATGAGCAAAGCTACCGAAGTTATGAGAAAAGAGATTGAAAATATGAATTTTCATGAGGTAAAAAAAATTTTAATTTCGAATGTGACTGCGAATGAGGTTTCAAATAAAGAAGAACTTAAAAAATTATTAGTAAGCCAAATTGAAAATAGAGTTAGATGGAGAGAGAGTGTTATTAATATGATAAGCAAGGGTATTAATCATTTTATAGAAATAGGACCAGGAAAAGTATTATCAAGCTTAGTAAAAAGAATAGATAAAAGTGTAAAAATTAATACCATTAACAGTGAGAGTGATATAAAAGATTTGGTAATATGAGTGATTTAAATGGCAAAAACTTTATAGTTACTGGTGCAACGGGTGGAATAGGTAATTCTATTGTTAAAAGATTATATGATAGTGGTGCAAATATATTGGCAACTGGAACTAATACTCAAAAACTTGAGGAATTAAAATCTAAATTTAAAAAATTGCACACTCTGAAATTTGATATTTCACAAATTGATAAAGTAGAAGAATTTGTTGATAATGCAACAAACCAACTTGGTGGTAATTTGGACTGTACAATTAATAACGCTGGTATCACAAAAGATAATTTAGCAATAAGAATGAATTTAGAAGAATGGAAAAAAGTAATAGATATAAATTTAACATCAACTTTCTTAATGAGTAAATTTTCAATAAAAAAAATGTTAAAGAATAAAAAAGGTAAAGTTGTAAATATTACATCCGTAGTTGGACATACTGGTAATTTAGGTCAAGTAAATTACTCTGCTTCAAAAGCTGGGATTATAGCAATGTCCAAAAGTTTAGCAACAGAGTATGCTAAAAAGAACATTAATGTTAATTGTATTTCCCCAGGTTTTATTAAAACTGCCATGACAGAAAAGATTGATGATAAATTTAAAGAGATAATAATTTCTAAAATACCATCTGGAAGATTAGGAGACCCTGAGGATGTAGCCAATGCCGTCCTTTTTTTGAGCTCAAATCTATCAGATTATATTAATGGTGAAACTATACATGTTAATGGGGGCATGTATATGGCTTGACAAACTAAGTATTTAAACTATTAACGATTTTATAACAAAAGGATCAATATGTCAGAAGATGTTTCAAGCAAGGTAAAAAAAATAGTGGCAGACCATTTAGGGATTGATGAAGCAAAAGTAACAGAAGAATCTAGTTTCATAGATGATTTAGGCGCTGATAGCTTAGACACTGTAGAATTAGTAATGGCTTTCGAAGAAGAATTTGGTTCAGAAATTTCTGATAGTGAAGCAGAAAAAATTTTAACGGTTGGTGATGCTGTTAAATTTATAGAAGGCAAAGCTAACTAATAAATTATTGATGCCCTCAGAAAATGATGGGATAATGGTAATTTTATCTTCCCCTTCTGGAGCGGGTAAGACAACTTTAGTTAAGTTATTATCAAAAAAAGAAAACTTTGAAATTTCTGTTTCCCATACAACAAGACAACCTCGCCCCAACGAAATCCCTAACAAAGATTATTTTTTTGTTAATGATGAAGAATTTAAAAGATTAATTAAAAATGAAGAGTTTCTAGAACATGCAAAAGTATTTGACAATTTTTATGGTACCACAAGAACACCAGTAATAGATAAATTAAATAAAGGAAAAAATGTTTTATTTGATATTGATTGGCAAGGTGCGGATCAAATTAAAAATAAAAAATTAGATTATAAATTAATTACTTTTTTTATTTTACCTCCCAGTAAAGAGATTTTATTTCAAAGATTATCTAATAGAGACATGAGAGATAAATTAATTGCTGAAGAGAGAATGAAACAATTTGGAAGAGATGTACTCCATTGGATTAATTATGACTATGTAGTCATAAATGACAATCTTGATAGGTGTTTTTCTAAAATTTTAAATCTAATAAGTGCGGAAGTGAATAATGGATCTAAAGATTATGATTTAGAATTTATTAGAAATCACATTGATAAATTAACGTCCTAAATTCTCATATTCACTAGCTAGTTTGTAATAAGTGTTAAAATTTAAGTTTTGAGGTCTTAAATTTAGATTTATTTTTAATCTGGATAAAATCTCTAAGTTCCCGTTAAATAATTGATTGAAAGGTTTTTTAATCATTTTCCTTCTATGCATAAAAAAAGTTCTTGTAACTTTTTCTAAATTTTTTGGATTATTTAATTTCAAGAAATTTTTTTTTGGTTTAAAAAATAATAAACTACTATTTACTTTTGGCTTAGGTGCAAAACTTGATGGCTTAATATCAGAAATTTTTTCTATTTCTAATTTCCAATTAGCTAAAATAGAAAGTCTACCATAATTATTTGAATTAAAGTCTGATATGATTCTATCTGCAACCTCTTTTTGGAACATTAGAACAAGATTTTCAAACCAAATTTTTTTATCATTTATATTTAAAATCCATTTGCACAAAATTTCTGTTGAAATATTGTATGGTAAATTTCCAAATACAATTAAAGGCTCTTTTTCTAATTCATTTTCATCTACTTTTAAAATATCGTTATTAATTATTTTTATTTTTTTTTCAAATTTTTGTTTTAAGATTACAACAAGATCTTTGTCTTTTTCTATAACAAAAAAATTTTTAGGATTCTTTTTTAAAATTGCTGATGTTAAATTACCTGTTCCTGGTCCAACTTCTAAAATATTTTTTTTTTCAATATCTACAATGTTTGTAATTTTATTAATTATATTTTGGTCAATTAAAAAATTTTGACCAAGACTTTTTTTAGCTCTAATCACTACCGATCTAAAAAATTTAACGCCCTAATTAAGCTTAAAGGGTTCGACTTATTTTTTCCGACCATTTTTATATTTGGACCGTGATCGGGTGTAACTCTTAAAAAATTAAGCCCCATGGTTATATTTATACTATTGTATTCAAATAAGGTTTTAGCTGGAGCAAGCACTTGATCGTGATACATCCCTAGAATTACATTATATTTTCTTCTATTTTTTTTTAAAAAAATTGTATCTGCAGGGAAAGGACCCTCTACTTTAATCAACTTTTTTTTTGAGGACTCAATTGCTTTTGAAACAATTTTTTCATCTTCATTAAAATGATGAATACTTTCACAATGAGGATTTAAACCTGTTACTCCTATTTTTGGCTTAAATTTAAAATTTTTATAGTAAAAATCATTAATAAGTAAAATTTTTTCCTCAACTAATTTTCTAGATATTTTTTTTGTTACAAATTTAATTGGCAAGTGGGTTGTCAGAGGACATACTGATAATTCTTTGTTATATATTAGCATCCCAACTTTTTTTTTTTTAAAATTACTTCCGATATATTCTGTTATGCCCAAAAATTTATTATTTAGAAACAACTTTTTATTTATAGGTCCATTAATTAATTTATTAGTAAATCCATTTTTAATTAACGTAAAAGCTAACTGAAATGTTTTAGATATATAGTCGTTAGAATATTTTAAATTTAATTTTTTATTTTGAGATGTATTTAGACTAATATTGATAATGTTTATTTTCTTATTATTTAATTTACTTTTTATTAAATCTTCAATTTTCAATATTCTAAATTCTTTATTAATTTTATATTTTTTTAATTGTTTTTGAAATTGTTTTTTACAACATATAAGTATTAAAGGACTTTTATAGTTTTTATTTTTTATTGACTTAAAAAATATTTCAAAAAAAATACTTTTTGGTTCTCCTGGCACTAATAGTATAGGTTTATTTTTCATTAATTGTGTAATTGATTTTTGATTTATCAAAATAGATTCTAGAAAATTGATTTAATTGTTTATTTGTTTCAAATTTAATTAATTTTTCCAATTCTTGTTCCTTATCAATATTAATTTTATTTATTTTAATTTGATCAATTTTCAATATTAAATAATTATTACCTATTTTAATTGTATCTGTATATTCACCTTCATTAATTGCGGTTAATTTTTTAATTATATTTTTAGATAAACTATTTTCATTTATCCATCCCACTTTTCCTCCAAGTTTTGAACTTTCAGAAATACTATAAATATTTGCTGTATTATTAAATCCTATATCTTGAATGCTTAATTTAATTTGATTTAGAAGCGTATCTAAAGATTGATCTCTCTTCTTACTAAAAACAATTTCAGAAATAAGATATTCTTTTTGAGTTTTATTATCTAGTTCCTTTATTTTTTTAGCTAATTCTTTTTTATCAATTTTTACTTGATTTTTGTATTTTGTAAATATTAATTCATTCCATAATAATTCAATTTTAATTTTTTCTTTAACTTGATTTAAGGAGTAAATATTTTTTTTTTTCAAATCATTTACAAATTCATCCTCGTTTTTATAATTTAATTTTTTATAAAGATTTTCTAAATAATTATTTATAAATGTGTTTTCTTTATCTAAATTTTTAATTTTTTTAACTTCTTTTTTTTTAATTATTTCTTTAATAAGGGATTTCTTTGCCAAATTTAAAATTTTGTTATTTTCAAGTTGTATGAGATTTGGATTTAAAATTTTTAAATATTTACTTTCTTTTTCTAAGTCATAGTTTGTAATTATTTCGTCATCAACCTTAGCATAAATGTAAATTTCAGAACTAGAATAAGAGATATTAATTAATAAATATAAGAATATTAAGAAAAATAATTTTACTTTTTTTAACATTATTTTTTTAAATTAGGACTACTTGTTTCTCCAAAAGGGATTATTGTTAGTTTGAAGAAAATACTTTCTTCAGGTTTTATATCCCTATCACTATAATAATCCTTATTATACTCAATCGATGCAGCCAAGCAGTCATTCTTATATTGGTACATTAAATTATAATATTCGGTAATATCAGATGTTTTATTCTCTCTAGTCGAAAAAATGAGGCTGTTAAAATTATCTAAATTGTAAGAGGTTTTATTAGTTAAATAAGACGTTTCATTTAAAGTATCATTTTCATTTAAATAGTCAAAAGTTGTAACAAAATTATTAATTTTAATATCTGTGATAAAATTTTCATACCCAATGTCAGAAAAGTTATTTTTTAAGGATGAATTATATCTTGTTTTCAGAAAATCATTCGGGTTAAAAGAAATTTCATTAAAGAAATTAGATGTTTTTTGGCCTATTTGATTATTTTTAGGTAAGTCCTCATTTTCCTGAAATCTAAAATTATTGGCAATTTTAAAGCTAAAAAGTTCTCTAGAATTTTGTTTATCAAAAATAGAATAATCATTTCCAAGAATAAATGATGCACCACCCTCTATTGAGTCTTCTCCTGTTACTCTATTTAAGGAATAAATATTGTTTACATCAACTCTTGAAGTTTTATCACTTATATCTTTAGTGTGATTTGGGGCGAACTTTAAAGATAATTTGGGTTTTATTATTCTTTGAAATGAGTCACTTTCGTTTATCAAAGGCAGAGAAGAATTATACTGAAACAACCCTGATAAGTAATAACTCTTATCCTCTTTATAATCATTTGAATTTTGACCGTCTGAATTAGCATTCTTTATTATAAAATCATAATTGTTATAAAAACCTTTTTTTGTTATTTTAGGAAAAGAATTAAAAATGAGATCATTAAAATTTGTTTTTTCAAATATATTTGTATTATAGTTTCTTATTAAACTTTGAGATTTAAAAGAAAAATCACCTTTTAATTTAGTTTTATTCTCTAGATTTTTAACTAATTTAAATTTGGGTAAAATATATTCATATCTATCACTTTTTGCTTTATTTAAGTCTTCATAAACAGTTGTTTCAGTGTTTATTGTGAGATTATTTGAATAAAAATTCAAATTTAAAGAATTTTCAAGCACATTATTATCATCAACTAATTTAGATTCTAATTTATTTGCCCTTAAGTAAGTATCATTAGAGGTTTGCTGAATATCTAAATCTAATTCACTACTCTCAAAATTACCAAAATTAAAATTCTTTAAGAATTCATAAAAAAAATGACTTTTTGAATTTTGAGACTCATCGACTAAGAAACTAAAATCTGAAAAGTGATTACTTTTTGAATTAACTTGTCTATATTCAGTTTGAATTAAAATTTTATCATCAGTATATAGACGTGGAGAAAAAGTAGCATCTTTATTTTCTGCAATTGCTAAAAAATATGGAACATTTAGAAAATTATCTGAATTAGGTGAATTTTTGATAGTTGGTATCAAGAAACCGGATTTTCTTTTAACCGTAGGATCAGGATGAAAAAACTTAGGAAAATACATCACTGGCAAATCATAAACTTTCAATACTGCATTTTGATATTTTATTATTTGCTTTTTTTTATCGTGTTGAATTTTTTTAGCTGATAATTGCCAAGGCGGACATTTATCCCTTTTTTTACAAGTTGTGAAAACACCTTTTGTTACTTCAGTGTTTTTATTATCATAAATTATACTATTACCTCTAAGCCTTGGTTCGTTATTTTTATTAAAAGATTTATTATTTAAATCAACACTTATATCTTTACCAAAAAGTCTATTTGTTTCTGTATTCAGATAAGCAATAGAGCTTGCAAACTTATTATTTTCAGTATCTTTAAAATTTATGTTTTCTACTTTCAAAATATTTTTGTTGATTTCATAAAAAAATTTATCAAAATTATAAATATTTTGTTGTTTATCAATTAGCTTTGTTTTTGTTATAGATTTAATTGAGTTTTCTTTTTTATCATAGGTAATCGATTGAGTTTCAATTTCTAATCCTTTATTTATTTGGTAAATTCTAACATTTCCATTAGCTATAAGTTCTGAGGTGTTTTGATTGTATTCTAAAAAATCTGACTTTATAATTAAATTTTTTTTATTCTGATAAACTACTACATTCCCACTAGCTTCAATCACGGACTTTTTTTGATTTACTATAGATTTATCAAATTCAATTTCTATTCCTTGAGATTTAATTAAAGCAGACCCATTCCCTTTTGTTTTTAAAATATCTAAGTCTTTTATATACTCAAATTTATCAGATATGATTTCTAAATCTTTGTTTTTAGAAACAGCTTTACCCTTACCTGCATTAATTAAATTTCCTCCTTCAATGATTTCTATATTAGATGTTTCAAATTTAAATGTATCTGCATAAGACAGAACACTTAAAAAAAAATAAACTAAAAATATTATTATAAAATTATTTTTCATTAACTCGAACAAGTCCTATAATTGAAATTAGTGAAATAATCAAAATTGGAAAAAAAATAGATAAATAAACAGGTATTCTTCCATTATTTCCAAGCGAATTAAAAATGAAACTCATATAGAAAATTAATACTGACATCAAAATACCAAGTATTATGTGAAAAAGTAGTGATTTGTCTCTTTTAAAATTAACCATTATTGTTGCGGATAAAATTGTCAAAACACCATAGAATAGGGGCATCGAAAAAAGTTTAAGAAGGTGAATTAATATTTCATCTGATGAATAGCCTAATTTTTCATAGTCTTTTTTTAAATTAAAAAGTTCAACTAAATTAAGTGTAGATATATTTGAAAATAGATTGTTAATTTTTTTTTCATTAAAGTTGGTTTTTAAGATTAATACATCATTACTTTTTTCAGTGATATTATTCTTTGTAATGACAGGATTATAAACAATCCAACTATTATTGTTTATATCTATTTTATTTGATTGAATTGTCCTTATTAGTTCAAAATTAGAATCAAATTCATTGACTATAGCCTTAGATAAGAATTGACCTTTAATATAGTTAGATTTAACTAACAAAGTGTTACCATCTACCTCATCTTTAATCCACAATCCACTATCTGTAACCATTGCTAAATACTTATTATCATTTGAAAGCTCATTTTTAATATTTGTGTAATGAAATTTAAGCACTGAAGCTAAATTGTAATAGATAAATACAGCAAATATTCCCATGAATAAGGATAGAAAGAATAGTATTTTAATAATTTTTAAATTACTCAATCCATTTGTTTTTAATAAATTTAATTCATCTTTTTTAAATAAATCATAAAATAAAAATTGAGAGCTTAATAAAAATATAAAAGGAAATATTTCAAATAAAGTAATTGGGGTATTTAAAATAGTTAAAAAATATGGATATAAAACATTTACATTAAGATTTTTAAAAAAAGAAATTTCTTCTAATATCCCTAAAATAATAGTTAAACAAAAAAAAATAATACTTATATTTAAAAATTTTAACAAAAAACTATTAATTAAGTATTTTTGATAAAGTTTAAACATTTTTAGCCATCCGATTAAAAGTTAGGTATGCAATGGTAAATAATAACCATGGTATCAAAAGGTACATGATCAAAGAAAAATTTGATGTTGTAGAGTATCTTAAAGAAGTTTCAGAAAATACTAATAAAAAAAAAGTTGTAATAAAAACATATTTACGAACTTTATAATATTTAATGTTATTCTTTGAGGATATGATTAAGAAACAACACAAGATTGCAATTATTGGAATATAAATTGGTTTATAGACTCTTTTAAGTAATTCTTGTTTAACCTCGTTTAATATATTTTTTTCACAATTAAATGAAACTAGGTTTTTTACTTTTATCTTGAAAAAACAACTTAACAATTGTGAAGTACTAATTTCCTGTACTTTTGGTTCGATTATTGTGTTAGTAGTCTGATCTCCAAGATTAAAATCAATTTGTTCGAATTCAAAAATATTTATTTTTGATTTATCATTATTAATTACTTTTCCATCATAAAGTCTAAAAATTTTAGTTTTTTTGTTATCAATTAATAATCCATTTTTTGCATAAATCATTTTTGAACTAATTTTTGTAGAGTCATCAATAAAGATATCAGAATATGATCCATTATCATTTTTCTTATCAATAAAAATTGTAAGCCCTTTGACAGCATTGATAAACTTCCCATGTTTAATTAGGGAGGTGAAGAAATTCATATTTGAATTTTTTAAATGATATCTTGCCTTTAACTGAGATAGCGGTGACAAATAACTTCCTAACCAGATTTGAAAAATCATTATAATTATAGAAAAAAAAATCATTTTGTTTGCAAAACTAACTTTATCAACTCCGTTAAGCCAAAAAATTGAAAGTTCATTTTTAATTTCATAACTTATTATTAAGTAAAAAAGAGAAATAAAAAAAATGAAAGGTAATATACGATTTATTATTTTTGGAAAATTCATAATCGTATATAGAAAATAAACTTTTAAACCATGCCCATCTTTAGTTACATAATCAAAATAATTTACCGCCTGTAAAGTCCACACAATTAAGCCCATTACTACAATGGACGTAGTAAAAAAAACCAAGGTATCTAGGGTAAATTTTCTAAAAATTAATTTTTTCATTGAAAATATATTTTTTATTAATATATACCATTCATCTCGTATAGATTGTATTTAAAATTTATGACAGTTCAAATTAATTATAAAAATAGCGGTTCAAATAATACTAAAAATAATAATGTGTTATTTGTTGATGAAAATTTCAATATAAACCCTCTTAAAAAACACCTATCTAAATTTGAATTTTCATACATAAATGACTTATTAAAAACCAGTGATTTAAGTAAAAATTTATTTGTTTTTGAACTAAGTTCAAAAAAAAAAATAATTTTAGTTTCAATTAAAAAAAATATAAAAAATTCTGATTTAGAAAACTTAGGAGCCGAATTTTATGGTCGTATAAATTACGGAAAAAATAGTGAATATTCTATAGACGCAGATAATATAAATATAAAAAATAAAAATTATATAGGTTTTTTTCTACATGGACTAAAATTAAAATCATATGAATTTAATAAATATAAATCAAAAAAAAATACAAGACTTATAACCATAAACGTATTTGGTCATAAAAATAAACCCTCAACTAATAACTTATTAAAATTTAAATCTTTAGAGGAAGGAACTTTTTATGCAAGAGACCTAGTATCTGAGCCAGGAAATGTTTTACATCCAGATGAATATGCCAAAAGAATAAAGTCTTTAAAAAAACACGGTTTAAAAATAAATATATATGATGATAAAAAATTAAAAAAATTAGGTATGAATGCTTTGCTTGGAGTAGGTCAGGGAAGTATTAGAGGATCATATCTTGTGACAATAGAGTGGAATGGTGTAAAAAATAATTCAAAACCTTTAGCTTTTGTTGGCAAAGGAGTATGTTTTGATACAGGTGGTTACTCTCTTAAACCAGCAAAATTTATGGAAGACATGACTTATGATATGGCCGGTTCAGCTGTCGTA
>MDTG01222925.1_pt1 | contig 22181 bp, 24 predicted proteins | sample 811421 | NCBI WGS metagenome assembly MDTG01 (sample SAMN05326645, study PRJNA326480) | marine metagenome | isolation source: seawater | place: Pacific Ocean: South East | collected 2011
AGCCCGCGCAAACTGCTGCTGCGAACAATGCAGCGCAACAACGCCAGCGCGCCAGCCAGTTACTGCAAGCGCTGCGCGCCGAGCTGAAAAAAGCGCTGATCGGCCAGAACTTGGTGATCGATGATGTGCTCACCGCGCTGATTGCCGGTGGCCACATTCTCATTGAAGGCGTGCCCGGCCTTGGTAAAACCCTGCTGGTACGAGCGCTTGCCCGCTGCTTCGGTGGCGACTTTGCGCGTATCCAGTTCACCCCGGATCTGATGCCGAGTGACGTCACCGGCCATGCGGTTTATGACCTGCAAACCGAACAGTTCAAGCTGCGCAAAGGGCCGGTATTCACCAACTTACTGTTGACGGACGAAATCAACCGGGCACCGGCCAAAACCCAGGCCGCGCTGCTGGAGGTGATGCAGGAGCGCCAAGTCACCCTCGAAGGCCGTGCACTCGGCGTACCGCAGCCCTTCATGGTGCTGGCGACACAAAACCCGATTGAGCAGGAAGGCACCTACCCGCTGCCGGAAGCTGAGCTGGATCGTTTCATGCTCAAGTTACGCATGGACTATCCGGAGCAAAGCGAAGAGCTGAACATGGTTCGTCAGGTCAGCCGTTCCAGCAAAGCTGACATGCTCGAAGTCACCCAGCTGCGCAGTTTGTTGCAGGCCAAAGATGTCATGGCATTGCAGAAAATCGCCAGCGACCTGCCCATCGACGAGCAAGTGCTTGAGTACGCCGTGCGCCTGGCGCGTGCAACGCGCAGTTGGCCGGGCCTGAGCATTGGTGCCGGCCCGCGTGCGTCGATAGCACTGGTGCGTTGCGCCCGCGCCCGCGCCTTGATGCGCAGCGGCGAGTTCGTGCTACCGGAAGACATAAAAGGCTGTGCGCTGGCGGTCTTGCGCCATCGCGTGCGTTTATCACCGGAGCTGGATATCGAAGGCCTGTCGGTTGATCAAGTGCTGCAGCAATTGATTGATCAGGTTCCGGCACCGCGCTTGTGAGAGATCACGCATGAAGCCTTCGCGCACACTGCTCTGGATGCTCACAGCGATGCTGGTGCTGGGCGTTATCGTCGGCAGCATTCAGGCGCTGGGCATCAATCTGCCTGCGCTTTGGCAATCCCTCGGCTGGGGCCTGCTGCTGGCGTTGCTGGTCGCGGCGGCAGTCGATGCACTGCGCTTGCAACTCATCGCCACGCCCGAGATAAGCCGCAGCCTGCCCGGCAATCTGGCACTTGGCCGCTGGAATCCGGTGCAACTCCACGTCAGCCACAGCAACGCGCGCACGCTAACACTCGAAATTATCGACCATGTGCCTGAAGCCATGACCGTCGAGGACTTGCCGCAAAGCCTTGAGTTGCCCGCGGGTAAACAGGCCCATCTGACTTACCGGGTACGCCCACGGCAACGCGGCCTCTTCGCCTTCGAGCGTTGCGAGATCGGCATGGCCAGCCCGCTGAAACTCTGGCAAGCCCGTCGTCTTGTCGCGCTGCCTGCGCAGACTCGGGTTTATCCGGACTTCGCCCGCCTCTACAGCGCGCAACTCATGGCCGTGGACGACTGGCTGAGCCAACTTGGCGTGCGCCAGAAGCCAAGACGCGGCCTGGGCATGGAATTTCATCAGTTGCGCGAGTTTCGCGAAGGCGACAGCGTGCGCCAGATCGACTGGAAAGCCACAGCCCGTAAACGCACACCCATTGCCCGCGAGTATATGGACGAGCGCGACCAGCAATTGGTGTTCATGCTCGATTGCGGGCGACGCATGCGCAGTCAGGACGGTGATCTGGCCCACTTTGATCATGCTCTTAATGCCAGCCTGCTCCTGAGCTACATTGCCCTGCGCCAGGGCGATGCCGTAGGCATTTCGGCGTTTGCCAGTGAAACGCCGCGCTATCTGGCTCCGGTCAAGGGTGCTGCTCAACTCAACGTTATCCTCAACAGCGTGTATGACCTGCAAAGCAGCCAGCGCCCCGCCGATTATTCGGCAGCGGTACAAACCCTGCTCAAGCGTCAGCGTCGGCGCGCACTCGTGGTTCTGGTAAGTAATCTGCGCGAGGAAGATGAAGCCGAGCTGCTTGGCGCGGTCAAACAACTCAGCCGGCAGCACCGCGTGTTGGTTGCCAGCCTGCGCGAGGAGATACTCGATGAGGTGCGGCAAGTGCCGGTTGGCACTTACGATTCGGCTCTGGCCTATTGCGGCACCGTCGATTATCTGAATGCGCGCAATCGCCTGCATGAACGCCTGACGGCGCACGGCGTTACCGTGCTTGACGCGCGCCCGAGCGAGCTAGGCCCGGAGCTGGTTAATCGGTATCTGGGCTGGAAAAAATCAGGCGATCTGTAGCAGTCGCCAGCGCCAAACGTGCAATAAAAGCCGCCGGTAAAGGCGGTTTTTGTGGGCTGTAAGCCGCTGGGTATCAGCCGCGTGCAGCCTTGATCGCTTCGATGTAGGGCTCAGCGTTGCGTTGATCCGCAATCAGCGCGATGAAGTCGTTGCCTTGCGCATCTTTGGCATCAAGCGCATAACCGCGCTCGACGAAGAAGCCGACAAAACGCTCGAAATCATCGATCCGCAGGCCGCGATACGCCTTGATCAGTTTATGCAGGGACGCCGGTGTTTCATCTGCCGGTTCCACGTCGAGGAACAGCTTGATCGCGTCGTCGCTGATCTCTTCGCCAATCACCTGTTTCTTGTCTTTACGCATCACTCACTCCAGCTACACCGCTATAAACGAGGCCGGCAGTGTACCCCTGCCAGCGTCCTGCGCTCAACGCCGATTCAGGCGAATTGCGCGCGCATCCAGTCTCGGTACGCGGCGACTTCGGGCGTTCCCTCAAGCGGCGCCCATGAGGCAATCTCGCCCTCGACAAGCGCACGGTAAGGCCCGGCCTTGCACTCAAACAGAATGCTGTCGGCCTCAAGCACGATCAACGCATGAAACACGCCGGGCGGAATATCAACTCCGACGCAATCAGCGTTGGCTGCCAGAACTCGCGTACCTTGCAGGCTGCCATCGGCATTGAACAGCAACAAACCCAGCCGGCCCTTGAGCACCAGCAAAGTTTCCGCTTTGTCTGCACTCAGATGCCGATGCGGCGCAATGTATGTATCGGGCTGCAAACCAACCGCCAACCGATGACAAGGGTCGCTCATCTCGTGGAAGTTGTGATGCTGGCGCTGACGCGGGCTTTGTGCCGCGTTGGCCGCGAGCTGAGCAAACAGAGCCTGATCGATGAATGCCGGAGTGCTCATCTGTTTACATGCCTTTAATGGCATAGATGCCCGGAGCGTTACGCCAGTAACCTTTGTAATCCATGCCGTAACCGAAGATGTAACGGTCAACGCACGGCAAGCCAACGAAGTCGGCTTTCAATTCCGGGCGCGCCTTGCGGTCGTGGTCTTTGTCGATCAGCACGGCAGTGTGCACAGCGCGCGCACCCGCGTGGTGACAGAAGTCGATGATCGCGCCCAGGGTGTGGCCTTCATCGAGAATGTCATCAATGATCAACACATCGCGGTCAATAAACGAAATTTCCGGCTTGGCTTTCCAGAACAGTTCGCCGCCGCTGGTTTGGTTGCGATAACGCGTGGCGTGCAGGTAGGAAAGCTCCAACGGGAAATTGAGCTTGGGCACCAACTTGCCAGAGAAAATCAGGCCGCCGTTCATGACGCAAAAAACCACTGGGTTGCTGTCGGCCAATTGGCTGTTAATGGCATCTGCAACCTGGCAGATGGACGCCTCAACCTCTGCCTCGGTGTAGATACAGTCGGCTTCAGCCATAACTTGACGGATGTGCGCGAGATCAGCGGGCATGGTATTTCCTCGTGGTTGACGCATTGTTGGTCAAAATAAAAGCCGGCAAAGGTACGCATGTGCCTGCCAAGGAGCAAGCCCTCATAGACGAACGAAGATCTATTTGCGGAAAATGTCAGCAATCTAAGCGACAATTGCCGCGAATCAACTGCATGACCCGCACACACTTCTATTATTAGAAAGTTTGTTCCTCGTCATACAACCCCCGACACGCTCGCCGATGCTTTAATCTAACGCACTTTTTGCCCGTTTTGCCGGAGAACCCGCCATGCCAGTCCATGAAATTCGTCACCCGCTTATTCGTCATAAACTCGGCCTCATGCGCCGCGCCGATATCAGCACCAAAAATTTTCGCGAACTGGCACAGGAAGTCGGCGCCCTGCTGACTTATGAAGCAACCAAAGACCTGCCGCTTGAAAACTACGAAATTCCGGGATGGTGTGGCCCGGTTCAGGTCGAAAAAATCTCCGGCAAGAAGATCACTGTAGTCCCTATTTTGCGTGCAGGCATCGGTATGCTCGAAGGTGTACTGAGCCTGATTCCAGGCGCCAAGGTGAGTGCTGTGGGCGTGGCGCGTAATGAAGAAACGCTGCAGGCGCACACCTATCTGGAAAAACTGGTACCGGAAATAGACGAGCGCATGGCCATGATCATCGACCCGATGCTGGCTACTGGCGGCTCCATGGTGGCGACCATCGACCTGCTCAAGAAAGCTGGCAGCACCAACATTCGCGCCATGGTGCTGGTTGCCGCACCAGAAGGCATCAAGGCGGTGCAGGATGCACATCCGGACGTGACAATCTACACCGCCTCCGTCGATGAAAAACTCAACGAGCATGGCTACATCATTCCGGGCCTCGGCGATGCGGGTGACAAGATCTTCGGCACCAAGCAGAAGGACGCTTGAGCATGCTCGACGATCACACTCGCGACTCGACGTGGCGTCAGGCGCTAGCCGGTTCGCAAATGCTCTTCGTAGCATTTGGCGCACTGGTGCTGATGCCGCTGATTACCGGCATGGACCCTAACGTTGCACTGTTCACTGCCGGCATTGGTACGCTGATTTTCCATATTGTCACCAAGAACCAGGTGCCGGTATTTCTGGCCTCGTCCTTTGCCTTTATTGCACCGATTCTGGCCTCCAAGGCAGACTTCGGGCTACCCGCCACTCTCGGCGGCCTGGTCGCTGCCGGCATGGTCTACATGCTGTTGTCCGCGCTGGTTAAATTCAACGGCACCGGCTTCATCGACCGCCTGCTGCCACCCGTGGTCATCGGCCCGGTGATCATGTCTATCGGCCTGGGCCTGGCGCCGGTTGCGGCCAACATGGCGATGGGCAAAGCCGGAGATGGCAGCGCCCAGCTTATCCCGAACGATACGGCGTTGATTATCTCGATGTCGGCACTGGTCACCACCCTGATTGTCGCCGTTATCGGCTCGGGCATTCTGCGTCTGGTGCCGATTCTGATGGGCGTTGCGGTGGGTTTCAGCCTTTCCTGGTTTCTTGGCGTAATCGACTTCAGCAACGTTGTCGCCGCGCCGTGGTTTGCCATTCCGAAATTCGTCGCCCCTGAACTGAACTGGAGCGCAATATTGTTCATGCTGCCGGTGGCCATTGCCCCGGCCATCGAACACATTGGTGATGTGCTGGCGATCAGCACCGTAACGGGGAAAAACTACCTGAAAAAGCCCGGCCTGCATCGCACCTTGCTGGGTGATGGCTTGGCCACTTCGGCCGCAGGCATGCTCGGCGGCCCGCCCAACACCACCTACTCCGAGGTGACTGGCGCGGTGATGCTGACCAAGAACTTCAATCCTAAGGTCATGGTGTGGGCCGCTATTATTGCGATCGTGCTGGCCTTTGTTGGCAAGTTCGGCGTGCTGCTGCAGAGCATTCCGGTGCCGGTGATGGGCGGGATTCTGTGCCTGCTGTTCGGCTCGATTGCGGTGGTGGGCCTGAACACGCTGATTCGCCATCAGGTTGACCTGTCCGAGGCACGCAACCTGGTAATCGTCGCCGTAACGCTGGTGTTCGGCATTGGCGGCATGGTAATTGGCGCGGGCGATGTCAGCCTGAAAGGCATCTCGCTGTGCGGGATTGTTGCCATCCTGCTCAACCTGCTACTGCCAGGCGGCAAGGGCTGGCGCAGCAAGAAACTCGACGAGCAAAGCGTCGAATAAGCGCTGGGCGGCTTAGCCCTGAAATAGGTTTGCCTCTATTTCAAACGCAAAAGCCCGACTGCTAAATGCATGTCGGGCTTTTTAATGCCTGTAGCGTTTAACCACTGAATCACTTGCTCATGTTTGGCTTTCGCCAACGCCCAGCAGTTGGACTTCGGTCACGGGCGGTTCAGGCTCATCCTCGACCGACTCACCGGTGATGGCGGCAATCAATGGCCATTGCTGATCAAGCCCTGCCCCAATCTGGGTGACATGATTAATCATACGTTGCCCGGCCTGCTTGGCGACTTCATCGCTGCTGCGCATCAGCTCGAACGACATGTCGGCGAGGGCTGCGGTCAGATGAGTCAGGGTGCGCGAATACAGGCTCATGAGCTGAGCAAGCTGTTTGTCTCTTACATCCATTTAAGCAATCTCCTACGCCCAACTTCCTATACGTAGGCTACATCGAAAACGTGATGAACATCACGCAATTTTACATTTCTAGAGCGCGGCTAGTGGCCAGTCGCCAATCTCCCTTAGCGGCGAGCCACTTGCCTCCCGCGCCGGCTCCATGAAACCGACGCTGGCAGATCACAAAAAGCGCTTAGCTTTTCAGGCGATAACCGGTCTTGAATATCCAGCCGACAGTGGCGATGCACAACACCAGAAAACCGAGAATCATGCCCACGCTGACCAACACATTGACGTCTGACACGCCGTAGAAGCTCCAACGAAACGCACTGATCAGGTACACCACCGGATTGAACAGGGTCACGGTTTGCCAGAACTCCGGCAACATACTGATCGAGTAGAAACTGCCGCCTAAAAAGGTCAGCGGGGTGACGATCAGGGCCGGCACGATTTGCAGCTTCTCCCAGCCATCCGCCCACACGCCGATGATAAAGCCGAACAGGCTGAAGGTAACGGCGGTGAGCACCAGAAATGTCCCCATCCAGAACGGGTGGAGTATCTCGAAGTCGACAAAGAACTGCGCCGTGAAGAGGATGATCAAGCCAAGGATGATCGACTTGGTCGCGGCGGCGCCGACATAACCGATCAAGATTTCCAGGTACGAGACAGGCGCCGACAGCACCTCATAAATAGTCCCCGAATACTTGGGCATGTAGATGCCAAAAGAGGCATTGGAAATACTCTCGGTGAGCAAGGCCAGCATCATCAGCCCCGGCACAATGAATGCGCCATAACTGACACCGTGTACCTGCGTCATGCTTGCGCCAATGGCCGAACCGAACACCACAAAATACAGTGACGTCGAAATTACCGGCGTGGCAATGCTTTGCAGCAAGGTGCGCCAAGTGCGCGCCAGCTCGAACAAGTAAATCGAGCGAATTGCATAAAGGTTCATGAGCGGTTCCCCAAAAATCGAATGTCTGACTGGCAAGTGGCGACTGCGCTGTTCATCGGCCATGCACCAGGCTGACAAAGATCTCTTCCAGCGAACTCTGGCTGGACTGCAGGTCTTTAAAATCGATACCGCGTTGCGCCAGATCTTTCAGCAATTCGGCAATACCGGTGTGCTCACGCTGGGTATCGAAGGTGTAAACCAGCGCATGCCCATCATCGACAAGCTCAAGGGTGTAGTGATTGAGTTGCTCAGGAATGCTCGCCAGCGGTTGCTGCAATTGCAGGGTGAGCTGCTTCTTGCCCAACTTGTGCATCAGCGCTTGTTTGTCTTCTACCAGAATGATTTCACCGCGGCTGATCACTCCAATCCGGTCAGCCATTTCCTCGGCTTCCTCAATATAGTGAGTGGTCAGAATGATCGTCACGCCGCGCTCACGCAGCCCGCGCACCATGTTCCACATATCGCGGCGCAGCTCGACATCGACCCCGGCGGTCGGCTCATCGAGGAAGAGGATTTGCGGTTGGTGCGACAGCGCCTTGGCAATCATCACGCGGCGCTTCATGCCGCCGGACAACTCGAAAATCCGCGCATCGCGCTTGTCCCACAGAGAAAGATCGCGCAGCAGTTGTTCGAGGTAAGCCGGATCCGGTGCCTTGCCGAACAAGCCGCGGGTGAACTTGACCGTGGCCAGCACACTTTCGAATCCCTCGTTGAACAACTCCTGCGGCACCAGACCTATCTTGGAGCGAGCCGCACGGTAATCACTGATGATGTCGTGCCCGTCAACCAGCACCTTGCCGCCACCCGGATTAACGATGCCGCAGATAATGCTGATCAGCGTGGTTTTACCCGCGCCATTGGGGCCCAGCAGCGCGAATATCTCGCCCTTGTGGATATCCAGATTGATGGTTTTCAGCGCCGGATGGCCGGACGCGTATGTCTTGCTCAGTTGCTGAATCGAAATTACCGGCTGCACAGCAACACCTTATCTGCGAGAGAAAATACGATTGTAGGGAAATTAACCGGTGCACGCACACCGCACATTTACCGCGCCGCCGTTTATTGAATAGACCAAAGTGCGACCCACGAGGCGCTCTAAATAGGCTAACCTGCCCGGCCTTCACTGCTGCAAACCATTAATGTAGTCGTTTATGACACCCTCGACCCAAAGCACACAACCCAGTCAATTTCCACGGCATATTGCCGTCACCATGCTGGCGCTGCTGGCCTGTACATTCGGCGCCAACCATGTGGCGGCACGGGTCGCGTTTGATCACGACACCGGCGTCATGCTCGCGGTGCTCTGCCGCAGCGGCGTAACCCTGCTGATTCTGGGCAGCCTGGTGCTGTATCAACGCCAACCCATCGCCCTGCCCCAAGGTGCCTGGCGCTGGCAAGCCCTGCTCGGCCTGTGCATCGCCATCCAGAGTTTATGTTTGTACAGCGCAGTGGCGCGCATTCCGGTCGCGCTGGCATTACTGGTGGGCAACACCTTTCCGATGGTACTGGCCCTTTTGACCTGGGCATTGGGTGGCCCGGCGCCTACCAGGCGCACCGCCGTGCTGATGGGCGTTATTCTGCTCGGCTTGCTACTGGCGCTGGATGTGCCTGCGCGCCTTCAGGGCAGCGGCGGCGAAGCAGAACTGCCGCGCTCGGTCTGGCTATTGGGAATAGCCTTGGCCATGTGCGCGGCGTGTGCCTTCGCCTGCGCCCTGTGGCTAACCGAACATAAACTTTCAAGTGTGCGCGGTTCGGTACGCAGCATGCTGACCATGGTCGTCGTGTTCAGCAGCAGCCTGATTGCCGGTTTCAGCGGCTTGATCGAGAACGGCCTGGCATTGCCCAGCGCCGCCACCGGCTGGATCGCGCTGGCAATTGTCGGCGTACTTTACAGCAGCGGCTTCTCGATTCTATTCATCAGCATGCCGCGCCTGGACATGCCGAAGAATGTCTCGGTCATGAACGTCGAGCCTGTGGCTACGCTGATACTCGGCTGGGTGATATTGGGCCAGGTATTGAGCCCGATCCAGATGGTCGGCGCGCTGATCGTGATAAGCGCAATTGTCCTGCTGACTTACCGTCAAAATCATTGAATACGGGTTAAATGCACAAGGAACGCAGACTGCAGAGTGCAGTCCGATAGTGTCTCAAGGCAATACACAGGCCCATTACGCTTGCCTTGCCGGATAAAATTGAACAGTCTGTTCACCAAGGAATTCGATTAAGAGGAGAACATCATGCAATTCAAACATCTCGTGGGCCTCGCTTGCCTGACCGTACTTACTGCTTGCAGCTCAGTCGACAGCACGGATGAAGCCGCCCCGGCATCGAGCCTCGGCGGGCGCTGCGATGCCTCTGCAGTGCAAAATATGCTCGGTAAAAGCGTCACCCCGGAACTGGTCAAGAAAATGCGCACAGCCAGCGGCGCCAAAACCTCTCGCGTACTCGGCCCAAGCGACCCGATGACCCTCGACTACAACCCTACCCGCCTGAACATCGACACCGACGAGGCTGACGTAATCGACCGCATTACCTGCGGTTAACTATTCGGGCGCATTACTCGCAACCCGAGCATGGTTCCTTAACCCTTCTGGCTCTGCCGTATGCTGATTGATCAAGAGTTCACCCTGAAGAAACTTGAAACATTCCTGGCATTCATGCGCAGCGGCAATCTAAGCCGTGCGGCGGCGGAGCTTGAGACTAGTAACGTCAGCGTGCACAGGGCGCTGCATTCGCTCGAAAGCGCGCTGCGTTGCCCGCTGTTCAAACACGAGGGGCGCAACCTGATCCCTCTCGACAGCGCCTACATGCTCGAAGACCGGGCCCAGAAGCTGATCCAAAACGCAGTGGAGACGATTCGAGCAACGCGCGAAGCTGCGGGCTTTTCCGCCGAACGTTTCAAACTTGGCTCGCTATATTCATTAACAGTGAAGACTGTTCCGCAGTTGATCATGGGCCTTAAAATACGCCGCAGCGAGCTGAACATCGACCTGATCCTGGGCTCGAACGTCGACCTCATGTTCAAACTCAAAAACGTCGAAGTGGATGCCATTCTGGTGTCCCTGAACGAAAACACCAGTGATCCCGATTGCGAACAATTGCCATTGTTTGCTGACGATATTTATCTTGCTGTACCTGCCGAGTCGCCGTTCTCGCAACAGCCAGAAGTCGATTTGGCTGACCTTCGCGATTCTACGTTCATTACCCTTACACACGGTTTCGCAACTCACCAGGACGGCGCCAGAGTCTTTGAGAAGGCCGGCTTCGAGCCGAAGATTGCGATGCAGGTGAACGACATTTTCACCTTGCTCAGCATGGTCAGTTCAGGCGTTGGTTATGCGCTACTACCGGGGCGAATTGCGGCGGTGTACGAAAATCGCGTCAAACTCATACCCCTGCAAGCCCGCTACCATCTGCAACAGCATATTGGCGTAGTATTTCTCAAGGCCAAGGAACGCGATCCGAATCTATTGGCATTGCTGGCCGAATGCCGAATGTACAGCCTCGATAATCGCAAGTAAGCCGTGCAGAGGCGAGTGCCTCTACACGGCTTTTAACGGTAGACGGAGCGTTATTAGCCCATCAGTCCACGCATGATCAGAAACAGCAGCGAAGGGCCAAGCAGGCAACCGAGTGCCGTGTAGAAGGCCGCCGTCAGACAGCCGTATGGCACCAGCTTGGGATCCGTCGCCGCAAGCCCACCGGCAACACCGCTCGAAGTGCCGATCAACCCACCAAAGATCACAGCGCTGCGCGGGTTGTTCAAGCCAATGTATGGCGCCACAAACGGCGTCGCGATCATCACCAGAATCGCTTTGACCAAACCGGCACCAATCGACAGTGCCATAACCTCAGAACTCGCACCGATGGCAGCTCCGGTGACAGGCCCGACGATATAAGTAACAGCACCGGTACCAATCGTGGTCAGGCTAACTGCATCGGTATAGCCGAAGGCCAAGGCCACGCCAACACCCGCAACGAACGATGACCCGATACCAACAAACAACGCCAGCACGCCCACCATCCCTGCCCGCTTGAGCTCCTCGACATTAACCCCGTAGCCCGTTGCAACAATGGCAAAGTCGCGAAGCATTGAGCCGCCCAGAATGCCAATACCGGATAACAGCGGTATATCAACCAGCCCCTTGCTGCCGCCGGTCATCGAACCGCCTGCATAGGCCAATGTCAGACCGCAGAGAATGGCAATGGCTGAACCATGCAAACGCCCATTGGTGAGTTTGTCGGAGAGCCAGTAAGACAGCCACATGGTAATACCGATAATGGCAAAGCCGCTGAGCAGGCTGTAGCTGGTGAATACTTTCAGAATGCTTTCGTACATGGTTATCACCGTGGCTGCTTGGACAGAGATGCCGCGTCAGGTACGCGAGGCTGATCAGTTTTTTTCTGGCCCATCCGGTCTAATACCGGTACCAGAGCAAATGCCAAAACCACTGCAGCAACGCCTGCAAGAATTGCCATTGGTCCACCACTCAGTGCGCCGAAGACGTTTTGCTGGGCAGCCATGGCGACCACGATTGGGATGTAGATTGCGCTCCAGAATTCGATACCCTGCTCAGACTTGGGCACCATGAGTCCGCGCTTTTGCAGGTAACCACCCAGAAAAATCAGCAACATCATGGCAATACCCACACCACCTACATTAGCGGGTACTCCAATCAGTTTTCCCAGTATTTCACCGACAGTGATGCCTACCAGAGTGCAGAATGCTAAAAAAGCCACACCGTAAATAATCATTGTTTTTATCCTCATGAAACTGTTCGAAGTTGTTGTTTTTGTCCTTCGTAACGATCAAGCGGTATTACTCACTCACAACGCCTCAGCTCAAAAGTCGCGGCTCGCCTCCTGACGCAACATGGCGTCCAATGTATCGAGACGAACCCCTTGAAAAGCAAGTGCCTGGCCTGCCCCAAATACACGTCGGGCCAAACCGGTCAGCACTGTTCCAGGAGGCAATTCAAGGTGCAATCTAACGCCGCGCTCGTAGGCAGTTTGCAGCGTGTTACGCCAGTCGACGATACGGCACATATTGTTGGCCAGGTCATCGCGTAGCTGTTCAGGCCGGGTCAGCAAACGCGCGCTACTGCTACTCAGGTAGCGAATAGCGGGCGCTTTCACACAGACCTTGGCAGAAGCTTCTACCAGCTCCAAAGCCGGTACCGCAAGCAATGGACAGTGCGAGGGCACACTCATGGCCAGCCGTTTGGCGCAACCAGCAGCTGCATTTTTCGCCAGCGCGGCCACCTGTTGCATAGCGCTGTCACTTCCGGCAATCACCTGTTGGGTATCAGCGTTGATGTTGGCCAAATACACCGGTTGTTCAGCACAATTCACCTGCGCCAGTAAACGCTCAGTGGTCGCCAGATCAAGGCCGATAATTGCAGTCATGCCGTAGCCTTGAGGGTACGCCTGCTGCATAAGGTGCCCACGCAAGCTGACCAATCGCAGCGCATCGGCAAAGCTCATTGCACCTGACACCACTGCCGCAGCGTAGGCCCCAATAGACAAACCCGATACGTAGTCCGGACGATGCCCGCGGGCTAGAAGCAGACGCGCATAAGCCACGCCGGTAATCAATAAACACAGCTGCACCGCACGTGTGCTGGACAATGCTGTGTTCGAGTCCAGTTCCAGTACGTTCTGCCCAAGCGCAGCGCTGGCCTCATCAAGACACTCACGTGTCGAGTCGTCGCTAGCAAGCACATGTAACATGCCCGGCTGCTGGGCGCCCTGCCCCGGAAAAGCCCATAGGGTACTCATGCAACCACAGCCTCTTGGGCCCAAGGATCACTCACGAGCAGAGGACCAGACTGACTCTTGAGCAATACCCTTGCTGTAGAACACGCCCACTCACGGAGGGCTACCGCGCCATGCGGGCATTGCACCTGGACATCGACAGCGGCTGGCACATCACTCATTTGCGCCAGCAAGTGCTGAGCCTGCAAACGAGACAAAGGCGTAGGTGCGCGCAACAGTAGATCAAGATCGCTGGCCGGATGAATGACCTTGATGCCACTGGCCAACTGGAATCCTAAGCTTCCGGTTACACCCCATCGCCAGTCACTCTGATGCAATACCGGTGCAACACGTTTGAGTGCTTGAATCACCGGATAATCAGCCTCCGCTAATGACTGCCAGCCTTGTGAGTGAACGAGTTGCTCGGGACGAACACAATGGCTTACCGCCAAAACAGGCATCCAGCCAGCAAAGCGCTGGTCACGTTGTTTACCGCGCACGCCAACGGCAATCCAACCAGGTCTGCCAACTGCACGCCTAACGACGACGGGAGGACGCTCGGCCAGTGCCGAAACAACCCAAGCGGGTGCATCTGCCGGCAGATACGCCGAGGTAAACCCCCAGAGTAAATCATGCGGCAAATAGCCCTGAGGCTTTGGTTGGCTAAGGCTTCTGGTCATGCAATCGGCTCCAGCTTTGCTTAATCGAGTCAGATAACGAGGAGCGGCGTCACCACTGAGCGCGCAGCAATTCGCGAACCTTGCTTGAAGCGGCCCGGTTTTGAGCACCCAAACGGCTGCGCAAGTCCACTGGTCCATTGGCAATGTCGGTCAAGGCACTGGAAAGACAGTCTTCAACACGCAACAAGTCCTCGGCACCCGGATTCAACGCGTCAGCCACACTCAAGGTTTCCCAGAGCAGGCCAAGCGACTCGTAGCTTTCAAGGTCGTATGCCATCGGCGGTACGGTTGCGGCTAACGCCTCAAGCTCCTCAACGCTACGCAGCGTTACCCGCGCCGCCGATTCTTTGCCCATCGCATGCACCATTACGGCCGGGTCACGCAGTGCTATAAGGCGGTTGGCCTGATAGCCGTGCGCGAGAAACGCCCCAGACATGGCCTTGCCCACCAGCAAACTGATGACGGAGTGACCCGCCAGACGCGCTCGGGCATAGGCATCCACCGCCCCGGCAAGCGCCTGATGAATACCCAGCGCTTCCTCTCTACGGCCATAGGCCTGACTCGGTACATCCACAATGGCGATCAATGCACGCTTATCTTCGCGCTCGCGATCTTGCTCAAGCGCCTGGTCAATGGCCTTAGCCAGCCCCCAGCCTTCAAGCAAGCCAACTTCGCCATTACGGGCGCGGGGAAATCGGTTATTGCTATCCGGAACTACCGCCAGATAGCGCACTCTCTGCCCCATTAGTGTCGTGTCTGCGACTCGTAACGAGTCGGGCAAATCACGCTGTACTTCGCCTTTGGCAGCCAGCAACTGAAACCACCGAAGACCACGTTGGACAGTCGCTGTACTCATAGTTGTTCTCCTTGATAGAGGCTGCGCACCGACGCAGCATCGGCCTGTACCGAAGCATCGAATTTCTCTAAGCGTTCAAGGAACCAGGCATGCCGATGACTGCGCTGCTCTGCTGGAAGCCCCTGCTGGAAAAACCGGCGAATCTGTTCGCCAATCAGCTCCAGGTCATCGGCCAGATAGCCGTCGACGAGGCCGCTGGCGTAGCGCTGCTCCCCTCCGGTCAGGCTCCAGATAAATGGCCGGTCACGCGAGTCGTACTCGTCTACCCCGGCTTCCTGCTCAATCACTTGAGGGCCGTTGAGGCCCAGCCGCGCCTCCTGGGTTACCAGCAAATAGCTGCAAAGCCCGGCAGCAATAGACATGCCGCCAAAACAACCTACCGGCCCGGCGACCAAGCCAATAACAGGCTGGTACTGCTGCAGTTCAACAATCGCCGACTGTATTTCGGCAATAGCTGCAAGGCCGAGATTGGCTTCCTGCAAACGCACCCCACCCGTTTCAAGCAGGAGTAAGGCACGAGTGGCAATGCCGTTGCGGTTGTCTTCAGCGGCCAGCTCCAGCGCACCGGCGATTTTGGCGCCGCCAACTTCTCCCAAACTGCCGCCCTGAAACGCGCCTTCGATAGCTACAACAACAGCCGGCTGACCATCGATTGTGCCCTTCGCGACAACTACACCATCATCGGCCTGCACCACGATGCCTTGCTTGGGCAACCACGGAGACGTCATTCTGGCAAAGGGGTCAAGCAACTCGCGAAAGCTTCCGGCATCAAGCAATGCCCGCGCCCGCTGACGCGCACCTAACTCAATAAAACTGCGCTGCTGTAATAAACGATTAATTTTTTCGGCGTTTGCATCAGACATGTGACAGCTCCTCCAGCGCTTGCTCCATACGCAGGCGCACCACACCAGGCGTCGCACCAAAGTCGTGGATAGTGATATTCAGAGCAGGCATCTGCTGATCACTGAACATCCGCTGAAAAAGCTGCTGCCAACGCTGTTCGCCACCATTCACTGAGGTCACCACAGCAATCGCCAACCTGCCGCTCGTGCCGGGTTCAAGCATCACTTCAAGGTCGCCTGAACCAACACAACCGACCAATACGCGGCCTTGTGCGGGATGCCCGGCACTGAATTGAAAAGACAGGGTCTGCATAATCAAACGCTCCCAATCTGCGCCTGCAGTGCAGGCGTCAGGCGGTCGAGGAATAAAGTCACGGCGAGCAAATCGGCTGCACCGCCGGGTGAGGCACGAAGCCTCAACATGTCGTTATCGAGATCACGTAGCAGCCGTCGGCCATCAAGGCTGGCGCACCCGCCTGCCGCAATAACCGCCCGCGCTCCGCTCTGCATGCAGTCCAGCCCGGCCATGCCAGCCCGGTACAACACGCAGGTATCAGTCAGTTGAGTCATGATCGACAGAAGTGCATCAAGTCGTGAGTTCTGCTCGCCGGATTGCGCTTCGCGGCTGCGGTGCAATTGCGGCAAGCCGTGCTGCATTACAGCCGGGAACCCCAACTGCGCTTGCTCACGTGCGCCGGGCAAGCCATAGAGCCGGCAGACTTGGGCGCCATGGCTCTCAGGCGCTGCTGGCATAGCGCGGTCATTGAGCATGGCTATTCGCGCGGCCCGCAGTGTTACTTCTGCAGCGCTTGTTGCTTGAGAGTCCAGCGCAGCACCCGCACACAAAAGCCCCAGCGCCCAAATAGCACCACGGTGGGTGTTAACCCCACGGGTGACGCGCAACATTTCGGCCTCAGCCTCACGCCCCAGGCGACCAAGCTCGTCGCGCAGCGATTGATTAACCGCCGATTGTTCAGCCGCCGCCTGAGCCATCTCTTTGAAGGCGGGCCACAAAGACAGCGCTGAAGCATGCATCAAGCCGCGATGCAGGTCGTCGTGCGCACCATTGCCTCGGCGATCAACCAAGCCGGGTTTTGGCGAAAGATCGACTTCGTCTATAAGCACCTCCACCGCAAGGTCAGCCAGGCATTCGGCGACACTGAGCGCGGGCTGGTGTTGATTCTTCAATGCGCTCATCACCAACTCCTGAATTTGGCTGGCGGGTTGTAAAGGCCACCCGACCACTCCACGAGTTCACTGATACTCTTCGCCGCCAGCAGCTCGCGCGTGGCATCGGCGCGACGAATTCCCAAATCTTCGGGCAGGGCGATCAGGCCTTCGCGGCGCATACGCAGAGTATCTTTAGGGTCATGTCGCAGACCGATGCTGGTCACACCGGCAACCGCAGCAATCATCGCGCGGCGTTCATCAATGGAGCGCGCCTTGTACAAATAGGCGATGCCTTCTTCGGTCAGCAGGTGAGTGACGTCATCGCCATAAATCATGACCGGCGCTAAAGGCATGCCACTTTTGCGCGCCACCTCGACAGCATCCAGCGTGTCGACAAACGTGGGCTTGCCTCCTTCCTGAAAGGTTTCCACCATCTGCACGACCAGCTTTTTGCCACGCTCAAGCATGGTCAGTGGCTCGCCCGTGTCGGAACACATATCCAGCCAAGCCGGAGTTGCATGACGCCGGCCGCGTGGGTCGTGGCCCATATTGGGCGCGCCACCAAAACCTGCGAGTCGCCCCTTGGTGACGGTTGACGAGTGCCCATCGCCATCGACTTGCAGTGTCGCGCCAATAAACAGGTCGACCGCATACTGGCCGGCCAACTGGCACATCATCCGGTTAGAGCGCATGGAGCCATCACGGCCGGTGAAGAACACATCGGGACGCATCGCTATGTAGTTTTCCATGCCTAACTCGGTACCGAAGCAATGCACGCTCTCGACCCAGCCGGTCTCAATCGCGGGAATCAATGTCGGATGCGGGTTGAGGGTCCAGTTTCGGCAGATTTTGCCCTTGAGACCGAGCTTCTCGCCGTAGGTTGGCAGAATCAGCTCAATGGCCGCCGTGTTAAAACCAATACCGTGATTCAGCGACTGCACGTTGTGCTTTTCGTAGATACCGCGAATTGCCATCATCGCCATCAACACATGCACGGGTTTGATGTGGCGAGGATCACGAGTAAACAGCGGTTCTATATAAAAGGGCTTATCGGCGACGACTACAAAATCGACCCATGAAGCTGGGATATCCACACGGGGCAATTCGCTGACATCATCTACCAGTTCGTTAACCTGAACGATCACAATGCCATCACTGAACGCCGTCGGTTCTACCAGAGCGGGTGTGTCTTCGGTGCTTGGCCCGGTGTAAATATTGCCCGCACGGTCGGCCTTGAAACCGGCCACCAGCGCAACATTTGGAATAAGGTCTACCAGCAGCCGCGAGTAAAGTTCGATGTAGGTATGGATTGCCCCGACTTCGAGCAAACCATCTTCCAGCAGTTGGCTGATACGAAGACTTTGTGGCCCCGCAAAAGAGAAATCGAGCTTGCGAGCGATGCCCCGTTCGAACAGATCCAAGTGCTCGGCGCGACTTACGCTTGGCATGATCATGTGCAAGTCATGCAAGCATTCTGGACTGGCCTTAGCCAGTGAACGTGAGAGGAAATCGGCCTGTTTCTGGTTGTTGCCTTCAAGCACCACGCGATCACCCGGAGCGATCAGCGCTTCAAGTGCCGCAACGATTTTATCGGTGGGCAGAACCACGCCGTCGGCGAGTGCTCGGACCTGCTCAAGACGCCGATTTTTTCAGTGCGGCGGCGCGACCAGTTCGGCGGTGGGGATATTCTTGTTGTCATGATGACTCCACGTAGTGCCTTGTCGTGGTGTCACATTAGGTGGGTGCGACAATAGGTATCAATCAAGCAAAACGAACAATCGTTACGCTAAAAGTAATAATTAACTGCACCAGGCTGTGCCGACACACCTGCGGTTAACTAAGCGCCACGGACAAGGCATACTGACGCCCTGATTCTTACTGCCAGTTGACCGTATGCGCATCCACGTAACTTTCATTGACCGCGTTGGCATCACTCAGGAAGTGCTGGCACTGCTGGGTGGGCGCAACCTGAATCTGGATGCGGTCGAGATGGTGCCGCCCAACGTCTATATCGACGCGCCCACGCTGAGCGCCGCTGTGCTGGATGAGTTGCGTGATGCGCTGTTCAACGTACAGGGCGTTCAAGCCGTCACCATTGTCGATATTTTGCCGGGGCAACGTCGCCGTCTGCAGCTTGATGCATTGCTCGCGGCGATGACAGACCCGGTTATGGCAGTCGATGGCGAAGGCCGGATTCTGTTGGCGAACCCGGCGCTGATTGCCTTGTGCGAACAGGAGCCCGAAGGCCAATTACTCGCTGAGCTATTTACCGACCCCGGAATACTGGATGCGTTGCTGGAGCAGAATTTTCGCCTGCCTTTGCGCGAAGTGACGCTCAATAGCCATGCACTTTTGCTCGATGCGATGCCGATCAGCGAGACCGCCGAGCCCAACCAGTTGCAGGTCGCTGGCGCGCTGCTGACGCTGTACGAGCCCAGCCGGATCGGCGCGCGCTTGTCGGCGCTGCACCACGACCATGCCGAGGGCTTTGACTCGCTGCTTGGCGACTCGGTACCGATTCGCACACTTAAAACCCGTGCTCAGCGCATTGCCACACTGGATGCGCCGCTGCTGATTCATGGCGAAACCGGAACCGGTAAAGAGCTGGTCGCCCGTGCATGCCATGCCAGCAGTGCCCGTCGCGACGAGCCGTTTCTCGCACTCAACTGCGCTGCCCTGCCGGAGAATCTTGCCGAAAGCGAGCTGTTTGGTTACGCGCCAGGCGCGTTTACCGGCGCCCAGCGTGGCGGCAAGCCGGGCCTGCTTGAGCTGGCGAATCACGGCACGGTTTTTCTCGATGAAATCGGCGAGATGTCGCCTTATTTGCAGGCCAAGTTGTTGCGCTTCCTCAGCGACGGCACCTTTCGCCGGGTTGGCGGTGAGCGTGAGGTCAAGGTTGATGTGCGCATTCTTAGCGCCACTCACCGCGATCTGGAACAGATGGTCAGTGAGGGTGGCTTCCGTGAAGACCTTTACTACCGGCTCAATGTGCTCAACCTGGAAGTGCCGCCACTGCGCGAACGCGATCAGGATATTCTGCTGCTGGCCCGTCACTTCATGCGTCAGGCTTGCGCGCAGATCCAACGTCCGGTCTGTCGTCTGGCGACTGAAACCTATCCGGCGCTGTTGAGCAATCGCTGGCCGGGAAATGTGCGCCAACTGCAGAACGTGATTTTCCGTGCGGCGGCGATTTGCGAAAGCAATCTGGTGCAGATAGACGACTTGGATATCGCCGGAACAGCCATTGCCCAGCAGCACAGTGACAACGAGATCGGCAGCCTCGATGCGGCGGTGGCCAGCTTCGAAAAAGCCCTGTTGGAAAAGCTCTACCCCAGCCACCCATCAAGCCGCCAGTTGGCCGCACGGCTGAGCGCATCGCACAGCGCAATCGCCATTCGCCTGCGCAAATACGGTATCGGCAAGAGCAACTAAAAACGGGCCATGCGGCCCGTTTTTAGTCAAACCAGTAATGCGCCGTCAGATGGCATACTTCTGCAAGTTGGCCATCATCTCTTTCAGTGCTTCGATGTTGTCAGCCGGATGCGCGGCGCCTTCAAAGTCGCAAATCTGCTGCCAGTGATCGGCGACATCTTCAGGGCTGAAACCTTCACGCGGATCAAAGCCTGCGCCCAGGCTGCGCTCCCAACGAACTTTGCCGATCCAGCCGCCACCCACTTCGAACAAACCCGAGGTATCGGTGCAGGCATTGCTGGCCAGATACACCACCAGCGGGCTGACCAGCTCTGGCTTGAGCTGTTCGAACACTTGCGGCGGAATCAAGCCTTCGGTCATGCGCGTACCACCCGTTGGTGCGATCGCGTTGACCATGATGTTGTTCTTGCGCCCTTCAATGGCGAGCGTGCGGGTCAAGCCATACAAACCCAGCTTGGCCATGCCGTAGTTGGACTGGCCAAAGTTGCCGTAAATGCCTGAAGTAGATGCAGTGAAGATCACCCGGCCATAGCCCTGCTCACGCATATACGGCCAGGCGGCGCGGGTCACTTTATAAGCACCCTCAACATGGACCTTGTAGACCAGATCCCAGTCAGCATCTTCCATCTTGTGAAAGGTCTTGTCGCGCAGGATGCCGGCATTGTTGACCACCACGTCGATGCGACCGAACTCAGCAATTGCGTGGGCGACAATCTTGTCACCGTCGGTCACCGAGTCATGGTTGGCAATCGCAGTACCGCCCGCCGCGCGGATTTCCTCGACAACCTTGTCCGCCGCCGATGCATTGGCGCCTTCGCCATGGGTGCTGCCGCCCAAGTCGTTAACCACAACCTTGGCGCCATGTTTGGCGAACAACAATGCGTGTGCCCGACCCAAGCCGCCGCCGGCGCCTGTAACGATAACTACTTGATCCTGAAAACTAACCGCTGCGCTCATGACAATACTCCGGGGCAATTTCAACAATGCGACGAGTTTCATTCAGCCGGTGGCAACTCACAACAAAGTCGCCCGCCGCTGAATAGTGCCCGATAAGGCAGCGGGATAACCACTGCCTTATCGGGCATGCGCTCACCATCCTTTAATTTGCGAACGCGCGACGGGGGTTTTCTTCCAGCCGGTCATGCAAGGCCAGAAAGTGCTCAAGCACCTGCATGGGCGCCTCTGTTTGCGGGTAATGGCCAATTCCCGGCAGCAAAACCGTGTCGGCATCGGGAACCAGTTGGCGATAACGATTGAGCATATGCTCGCCCGATATCGGATCAACCGCGCCATCAATCAGGCGCAATGGCACGCCCGGTGCTTGCATGGCTGCCAGCCAGCGATCCCGGTGCACCTTGCGCTCGGGCATGTAGCGAATCAGCCGATGCATGATGCCGGGGCCATCGTTCTGGCTGATCAGCGTCCAGAAGTCGTCCAGCTCGGCGGCTGTTGGCTGGGTGTTGGCACCAAATATTCTGGCGAAACTCTTGTCCAGGGCGCTCTTCGAGAACAGCTTACCGAACAACGCGCCGAGCGGGCTGAGCAAGAGTTTCTGCACCAGCACCGGATGATGAGTTTCAGGAAACAGCCCGCCATTGAGGAATACGCAACTGGCCAGCGCACAGTTGCCGGCCACGTGACGCGCCAGCAACTCCTGCGCCACGCTGTCGCCGTAATCATGGGCGAGAATATGCACAGGCTGGCTGACTTGCAGATGCGCCAGCAATGCCTGCTGCAAATCAGCCTGTTCGAGCAGGCTGTATGCATGGCCGCGCGGCTTGGCGGAGTCGCCGAAGCCGAGCATGTCGCAGGCGATCACACGGAATCGCTGCGCCAGCGGCTGCCAGAGATAGTGCCAATCCCAGCTTGCTGTCGGGAAACCATGGATCAGCAGCAACGGCTCAAGACTCAAGTCGTTGCTGCTCTGCCAATAGGCAATGGTGTGCCCCTTAAAGCTGAAGTGCTGCGCCTGAGAGCGCCAATCACTCAGCGCAATGCCTGCCAGAGCCATTAGTTGGCGTAGCCCGGCATTTGCTGATCGAGCTTACGCAGCAAGGCGGGCCAGGCCAGCGTGCCGCCCATACCTTGGGCACTTTTCATCACGCCGGCG
>MDTG01036361.1_pt1 | contig 22179 bp, 24 predicted proteins | sample 811421 | NCBI WGS metagenome assembly MDTG01 (sample SAMN05326645, study PRJNA326480) | marine metagenome | isolation source: seawater | place: Pacific Ocean: South East | collected 2011
AATATTGATTAAGGAAGATTAAAAAGATATGCCAGCAATTATAACAAACAAATTTAGAGTTCATAATAGTGAACAATTTAGAGAGTCTTTTAGTGAGGCGGCTCCTAATACTTACTATTTAAGTATTGGTAGACCTCAAGCATTTACCACTCATACTAGACCAGATACTAGAACAGACAACGAGGGTACTGACCAGTCACCTATCACACCTACTGATACAGAGAATACACAAAACTTTACTTATGACGATATGCTGGCTTCTAAAAAAATTCAAACAAGTGATGTTTCTATAGTTATTCCTAGAAGAAACTGGACAACAGGTACGGTTTACGACCATTACAGACATGACTATGGTGATTTCTTAACTGGTACAACTACAGCAAACACATCTAATAGTGGTGGTAACAATTTATTTGACGCAACTTTTTATGTATTAACTTCAGCAAGAAATGTTTATAAATGTTTAGATAACAATAATAACGGTCAATCAACGGTTGAACCGTCAGGTACATCTACATCTATATTATCACTTGCAGATGGTTATAAATGGAAATATATGTACACACTATCTGCTTCTCAACAAGCAAACTTTTTATCTACAGATTTTATGGCGGTTGAAACAAACTCAACCGTATCATCAGCGGCTGTTGATGGTGCAATCAATATTGTAAAAATTAAAACTGCTGGTTCAGGTGGTACTGACGGAACATTTACAAATATTCCTGTTAGAGGTGATGGTTCAGGTGCGATTGCTACGGTGGTTGTAACTTCAGGTGCTGTAACCTCTGTTACAATAACTAGTGTTGGTACAGGTTATACATTTGCCACAATAAGCAATGCTCAAATAGTAAATGCAGGTTCAACAAACCTTGTTGGTGCAGAATTAGATTGTATAATTGAACCAAAAGGTGGTCACGGATTTAACGCAGTTGAAGAATTAGGCGGTTTCTTTATTATGCTTAATACTTCTTTAGAAGGCACAGAGTCAGCAAACTCTGGAGATGTTACGGTTGCAAATGACTTTAGAAAAGTTGCATTATTGAAGGATCCAAAATCAGGTGGTAATGCGGCTACAGCAAATACTTTAAGAGCAACAAGAGCTGTTAAAGTTTCTGGAGTATCTGGTACCTTTTCAGCAGATGAAAAAATTACACAAACTGGAACAGGTGCTGTAGGTAAGGTTGTTGAATGGGACTCTACAAATTCAATCTTATTCTTCATACAAACAAGACATTCAAACGAGGGAGTAGATAGCAACGGTAATCAAACTGCTTTTTCAGGTGCAACAACAATAACAGGTGGTACAAGTGGTGCAACAGCAACACCTGTAACATCATTAAACGGTAGTTCAAACAATGTAACTTTCAGTTCAGGATATTCTGTTCCTGAAATAGACCATGGTTCAGGACAAGTTTTATATGTTGAAAACAGAGCGCCTATAACTAGAGCGGCTGACCAAACCGAAAATATAAAACTAATCGTTGAATTTTAAGGGGAGATAAATGCCAAGTCCAACTGATTTTAACCTCTCACCTTATTATGATGATTATGCTGAGAGTAAAAACTATCATAGAATACTTTTCAGACCATCATTTGCTGTACAGGCGAGAGAATTAACACAATCACAATCTATCCTTCAAAACCAAATTGAAAGGGTATCAGACCACCTATTTGAACAAGGTGCAATGGTGATACCTGGTGAAATTGGTTATGATTTAAATTACTATGCCGTTAAGTTAACAAGTTTTACAGATACAGCAGCTGCCGGTATTTCACTATCAGATTTTAAAGGTCTAACATTAATTGGCGGTACTTCAGGTGTTCAAGCGTTAGTTATTGAAACAGAAGCTACTGACGGAACAGACCCGAACACTTTGTTTGTAAAATACCTAAAAGCGGGTACAGATAATATCGCTCAGACTTTTTCAGCCGGTGAAACAATTTCAGCCTCAACTACAATTAATAATGTTAACACAACTGCTCAGGCAGTAGTTAATGATGTAGCGACCGGTTCAGCTGCTGAGGTTCAAGAAGGTGTTTATTATATCAATGGTTTTCATGTTCAAGTTTTAGGTCAAAGATTAATACTTGACAAATATTCAAATACACCATCTTACAGAGTAGGTTTACAAATAACAGAATCATTTGTTACTTCAAATGATGATACAAGTTTAAATGATAATGCTCAAGGTACATCAAACACAAATGCTCCTGGTGCAAACAGATTTAAAATTCAATTAACATTAGCTAAGAAAACATTATCAGCTACAGACGATAATAACTTTATAGAATTATTAAGATTAAAAAATGGTTTTATTCAGAACCAAGTTAGAACAACTGAATATGCTGTATTAGAAGATACATTTGCTAGAAGAACATTTGACGAATCAGGTGATTACGCAGTAAAAGATTTTGATTTAGATTTAAGAGAACACTTACTATCAGGTGATAATAGAGGTATTTTTGCAGCCGCTGACGGTGGTTTAGAAACAAAAATAGCTGCTGGGTTATCTCCAGGAAAAGCATATGTAAGAGGTTATGAATTAGAAACTATTGGTACAACTTTTGTTGATGTAAATAAAGCAAGAGATTTTGATACTGAAAATAATTTTAACACTAGATTTGATATTGGTAACTTTGTAAATGTAGAAAAAGTTTTTGGTTCGCCAGATATAGGATTTGTAACTGGTGACGCAGAAGCATTTAAGAAAGTTAATTTATACAATATTCAAAATGCTACAAGAGGTGTTGAAAATACACAATCAGAATCTAAAGTAACAAATATTGGTATCGCTAAATCAAAAGGATTTGAGTTTAGTTCAGGTTCTGCTTCAGCTAATATATTTTCTAGTGGTTCACTAACAAGTGCCATTTACAAACACTTTCTATTTGATATAGAAATGTTTACTCACTTAAACATTACAAGTGCTCAATCATTCACAACTGGCGAAACTATAACAGGTTCAACTTCTGGTTCTACTGCTACGGTTCAATCTGTAAGTACAACTGAAACTGGTGCAGTATCAGGTATTTCAGTTGCTAATCCAGGTGTTGTTACAGCAACAGGTCATAACCTAAAAGAGGGTATGCAAATCAAATTTACATCACCTAGTTTTTCTATAGGCGGTGTGGCTGTAACTGCTAATGATGTATTTACGGTAAGAAATCCAGGAACAAACACATTCCAATTATTTGGTTCAGACGGCACTACATCTCAAAATGTTACAGCATTTACATCTTCAGGTGTATATAACCATGGTGTCGTGATAGTATCAAATGTTCAAGGTACTTTTGTACCAGGTGAAACAATTACTGGTGGTACTTCAAGCAACACAGCAAGCATTCAATCAAACGCAGTTGGTTTTAGAGGTGTAAGAAGTTTTGATTTTAGTCAAGTAAAACATTTAGGTATGGCAGGTTCGCCAACCTATACATCTAATACCGTCATTGACGCAACAAATGGTGGTGAAACAATATTATCAGGTAATGTTAATATTACTCAAAATACAACAATCGTACAAGGTAACAATACAAGATTTTTAACAGAGATAGAAGTAGGCGATATTATTGAGGCAGTTGATGTAACTGGTGTTGCTAGAACAGCAATAGTTGAGTCAATTCAATCAGATGTGTTATTGCAAGTTGAGTCAACATTTAATGCTTCTAACGCTGTATCTGCTGGTGTTTTAAAAAGAAAAAGAGCAAAACTACAAGACGCTAATAAAAACACTTCAATATTTAAATTACCTTACAACTTTATTAAGACTTTAAAAACAACTTTAAATTCAGGTATTACTGATACAAACTTTGCAGTTAGAAGACACTTTACAGGTACATTGTCATCAAACGGTGATGTAACAATAACTGCTGGTACAAATGAAACATTTACAACACTATTAGAAAAAGATTTTTCTGTATCTATTATGACAACAGGCTCAGGTGGTACTGGTGTTGTAGGAGATGTTTTAAGTTTGACAGGCAATAACCACGAGGGTGACCCAATATTCTCATTAAGTGGTTCGCCTACAGGAAAAACTTTACAACTAGACTTTGGCGCTAACTATGCAGGTCATAAAGTAAAAATTTTGGCAACAATCAACAGAAATGTTGCAGGTTCAAAAACTAAAACAAAAAATACAGGTTCAACTTTACAAGTATCAACACAATCTGTTATAGAGAGTGGTACAATACCTCTAGGCAAGGCAGACATTATTTCTATTACCTCTGTAAAAATGTCTTCAGGTTTTGGTGCTAATGCAACTTCAAGTGATACTGACATTACAAGTAGATTTGATTTAGATAATGGTCAAAGAGATAACTTCTATGATATAGGTAGATTAAAATTAAAAACAGGTGCTTTAACACCTACTGGTAGATTGTTAATAACATTTGACTTCTTCTCTCACGGTTCAGGAGATTACTTTGATGTTGATTCATATTCAGGTCAGATTGATTATTCAGCGATACCGTCATTTAATTCAGATACTACAGGACAAAAATTTGATTTAAGAGATTGTTTAGATTTTAGACCAAGAGTTGATGACGCCTCTACAATAGGTTCAGGAGCTGCTGGTGGTGACCGTTCATATGACGGCACAGGTGCTTCAACGGTTGATGTAGTAAAATTCGGAACAGATATATCTACAGACTTTGAATTTTATCTACCAAAAATTTCTAAAATCTTTATTGACAAAGAAGGTAATTTTAAAGTTGTTGAAGGTGCTAGTTCACTAGACCCACAGGTTCCTAAAGACCTTGATGGTGCAATGCATTTATACACTTTAGATATTCCTGCTTTTACTAATTCTACAGACGAAATAGAAATTACTAAACAAGATAATAGAAGATTTACCATGAGAGATATTGGTAAATTAGAAGGCAGAATTGAGAACCTAGAATACTATACTCAATTATCTTTACTAGAAACATCTGCTCAAAATTTACAAATTCAAGACGCAAACGGTTTTGATAGATTTAAAAACGGATTTATTGTAGATAACTTTACAGGTCATAATATTGGTGATGTAGGTAATGTTAATTACAAAGCTGCTGTAGATATGGCGCAAGGTGAGTTAAGACCTACATTTAACGAGGACGCAGTTAAACTAATAGAATCAGATGATGATGGTACTGCTATTATAGCAAGTGATAGAACAGATGGCAACTATACTAAAACTGGAGATTTAATTTCACTACCTTACACAGAAGCAACTTTGATTGACCAACCATTTGCAAGTAAAACGGTAAATGTAAACCCATTTGATGTATTTACATGGTCAGGAAATGTTGACTTGGATCCACCAGGAGATGAGTGGAAAGAAACTGAAAGACGACCTGAATTAGTATTAAACAATACAGGTGGTTTTGATACATTAGTTGCAGGATTAGGCAATGAGGCATTAAATGGTGTAGAGATAGGTACCGTATGGAATGATTGGCAAGATTTCTGGACAGGTCAACCTAGAGATGTATCAAGTAGAGATACTTCAGGTAACCAAAGAAGAGGAAGAAGAATTTTTAGAACAACTGAAATTACTTCCGAACAAACCGTTAGACAAACAAGAACAGGTGTTAGACAAAGATTAGTTCCTCAAGTAGTTAGAAATTCTATTGGTGACAGAATTGTCAATGTGGCTTTCGTACCGTTTATAAGAAGTAGAACGGTAACATTTAATGCTACAAGAATGAAACCTAATACTAGAGTTTATCCTTTCTTTGATAATATTGCTGTAACTCAATATGTAACTCCTTCAGGTGGTTCATTGGGTGGTAATATTGTTACAGACGCTGCTGGTGCAGTAACAGGTACCTTTGCAATACCTGACCCTAAAGTAGATACAAATCCAAGATGGCGTACAGGTGAGAGAGTATTCAGATTAACAAGTTCAGCTACAAATGATAGAACAAGTGATGTTGAAACTTCAGCAGAAGCAGATTATGTAGCAAGAGGTATTTTAGAAACGGTACAAGAAACAATAATATCAACTAGAGAACCTAGACTTGTTAGAGAAAGTACAAACGAACAAAGAGCTATTGTTAGAACATCAACTAGACGAGCAGATAGAACGGTTGGTTGGCATGACCCATTGGCACAAACATTCTTAATTGATGACACAGGTGGTGTTTTCATAACTTCACTTGATTTATTCTTTAGTACAAAAGATTCAAATATTCCTGTAACGGTACAAATAAGAGAAGTTGTAAACGGTTATCCAGGTTCTAAAATTTTACCTTTCGGTGAAGTAAGTTTAAATCCTAATCAAGTTAATACAAGTGCTGATGGTACGGTTGCAACTAAATTTACATTCCCAGGTCCTATTTACATTCAAGAAAATGTTGAGTATTGTTATGTTGTAATGGCAATGACAAACAACTATAATGTTTATGTTGGTAGATTAGGTCAAACAGCAATAGGTACTAATAGAACAATATCACAACAACCTTATGCTGGTGTTATGTTTAAATCTCAAAACGGTTCTACTTGGACTGCTGAACAAAATGAAGATATCAAATTTACTATGAGAAGAGCAGAGTTTGAAAATGTAACAGGTACGGTAACACTATGTAATGAAAACTTACCGACAAGAGCAATTAAAACTAACGGATTAAGAACAACAAACGGTTCAAAAGTAATTAGAGTTTTCCATCCAAACCATGGTATGCATGGTACAGATAACAATGTAACAATCGCAGGTATAGCTTCAGGCACTTACAACGGTATTGCTCATTCAGATATAAACGGAACATATACAAGCATTTCAAATATAACTTTAGATAGTTACGATATTACATCTCCTAGTTCTTCAAATGCAAACGCAACTGGTGATATAGGTGGTGCTACAATAACTGCTACTCAAAATAGATTGTATGATTTATTGAATTTAAGTTTACAAACTATGACGGTGCCAGGCACAGATATTAGATATAAAATTAGACCTACAACTGGTAAATCAGTTCATGGTTCAGAATCAGAATTTAGTTTAACGGCAGCCGTAAACGCAGAATCAGTTATCGCAAACGATAATATTTACTTTACATCTCCTAAACTTGTTGCAAGTGGTATTAATGAAACTAACGAGATGTCAGGAAGTAAATCACTATTTACAACTCTAACATTAACAACATCAAATACTAAATTGTCACCTATTGTTGATACTGCTAGAATGAGTGCTTTCGTTGTTCAAAACAGAATCAATAGTCCTACGAGTGGTAATACACCAGACTTTGTAAATGACACAGCATCCACAGGAAACTCGGCAGCTGCTCAATATATTACAAGACCAATAGTATTAGAAAACGGTTCAACCGCTTTAGATATTAGATTGACAGCAAATATTCGTTCAAGTTCAGAGGTCAAAATGTTCTTTAGAGCTTCAAGTTCAGACGAAGTTAGAGATATCAATACATTAAATTGGACTCCTTTCAATACTGACGGAGGTCCTGATATTGCGATAGCACCTGCTGAAGATGATGATACATTCAAAGAGTTTAAATATTCTGCTTCAGGCATAAATGAGTTTACAGCATTTCAATTAAAAATAATTATGAAAGGTACAATATCAGCATATCCACCAAGAATTAGAGATATGAGAGGTATTGCATTGGCTGTATAATGAGTAAATATTTAAAAGTTGAAGGACATACAAGTTTAGTAAGAGATACAGGTAATAATGCTATAATTAATACTAATGTAAGCGAGTATCAACTTTACATGCAAAGAGTTAGAAATAGAGAAGAACAAGGCGATAAAATTAGACATGCAGTAAAAGAGATAAATATTTTAAAACAAGAGTTAAGAGAGATTAAGGGTTTAATAAAAGAGTTGGTAAACAATGGCAGCTAGACAGATACAAATTACAGATACGCTAGAAACATTTAGACAGCAGTTCAACGCTCTGTCTGCTACTGACTTTGGTGATATCGGAACATTATCAGGTACATTATCTGCTACAAGTATTGTGGGAGCAATGAATGAGTTAGCAGGTATTGTTGCGTCATCTGAAGGTTTTAGTGTTGAAGATTCTTCATCTTCACAGCAGTTAATCGGTGCAGGTGAAATTTTAAGATTTTTTGGTACATCAAATCAAACAAATGTCGTAGTTTCAGCACCTGATACCGTAACGGTAAGTTTAGTTAATTCGCCAACCGTAAGTGGAACAATAACAGCACAAACAGGTTTAGTAGCAAATACAATGTCAATTGCTACAGGTTCTATTACTGACTCAACAGGCACTATTTCATTTGGCGATGAAAACTTACAAACAACTGGTACATTAACCGTAAATAATAGTGGCACAAATCAATTAGGAACAATTGTATTATCAGGTAGTACAATAACTACATCTGATTCTTCAAATATAAACATAAATCAGAATACTAATATTAATGCTGATTTAGAAGTAAATGACTCACAGAAAATTTTATTAGGTAGTAAACTATCTATATCTAAAGACGCTTCATCTGGTGTACCAATTATTAAATCTAATGATAGTTCAGAATTATTAATTATAAATGCAAAACCATTATTACTTGATAATGAAATAAAATTTGAGGGTTCATCAATTGACACAAATGATACTACACTAACAGCAGTAAACCCAACATCTGATAGAGTTATTACTTTACCAGACGCAACAGGTACCGTGGCACTAACAAACACAACTGGTTATGCTACATCATCAATATTCACTTCAGCAGTAACATTAATTGTTTACAATTCAGCAGGAGCGGCTGTTAAGACAATAGTAGGTTCAGCAACATAATGGAAAATTTAGATGGCGACAAGAACACCCTTATACAATAATAACGGCAACCTACAAGAGATGACCACAGCGATGGTCGACTCATTAATCAGTCAAGCAATCTATCAATATTCATTATCGCCTTCATCATTACTATCAGTTGTTGCTTCAGGTGGTAACATGGGTACAATCGCAGATACAAGATTGCAGGCAGGTGCTAGTTCAACGGCAGTTTCTTCATTTCCAGGTGAGGCTACTACAGCAGAGCCTTCAGTTGTCACCGTTAATTATACAAGATTAAATTCAAGCAATTCAGGTCCAAGTGCGCCTTCAGCTGATACAGGTAAATCATTTCCTGTTTATCAAGATGGTGGCGATATTAAGGCAATGACTTTAACTGATATGAAAGATACATTTTTTTATCCTGCTATAAATTTATTGGCCTCTGGTTCAACAACTTCACAACAAGGTGGTACCTATCACATTGCAACATCAACATCTGTAACAGGCTCAACTTTAGTTTCATCAACTCCAGTTTTTATAGATACAAGAGCAAACACAGCAGCTTATACAGCAGGTGGTATACCTGAAACACTAGACCAACCTACAACTATTAACAATTATTATTTACATAGAGTTAACGGTTCTTTACAATCTTATACTTTACCACTTTTTATTACATCTTCTAATGATGTTCAGGAATATTCAGTTTCAGATTTTGATAATATTCTAGCAAATCACATAAGATACTATGTGATAAATGAAACAGGTTACAGAATAGGTTATAGTTTAACTTCAGGCACAAATAGAGGTTCTGGTATGGCAGATACAAGATTAAATGGTTCAGGTAACTATCAAACAAGATTAATTAACATAAATGATTACAGAGCTCAAGAATTTCCAGACGGAACACCTGTAACACAAACTACAACATTTTTGAAAATAACAAAGACTTAATATGAAACCCATAACAGCACTTTTTAGTGGTTGTTCTTGGACATACGGTGATGAATTAGAAGAAGAAAAAAGATTATATCAAAGATTTCAAAATCACATTCCAGGTATCAATCCTATAAACAATTCAAAAAGAGGCGCAAGTAACGATTGGATATTTCGTAATACGATACCATATTTTAATAGTGGCATAAAAGTATTTTTTGTTCAATGGACAATGCCATCTAGGACTGAATACAGAATAACTGGCAGTTCAAAATATATGGATGTTACAATACAAAACACTAATCCTAAAAAATATTATGAATATTATACAGGAGAAATAGGCGAAGACAACTTATTAAAAAATCATTATTGTATGCAAGAGTTATGTAAACTTTATGATATATTATATTTACCTCTTCTCATAGGTTTTAAACCTAGTATTGCCAATAGTTCATCGCCTTGGTTAAAATTATGTGATAATCTACCATATGACATACGAATGAGCGTAGGTGATGAGATATGTGCAAATAAACACCCAAATCCTACAGGTCATAAACTTATTGCTGAGGACATATATAAATACTATTATACGAAATTGAAAAATTTGGAAATTAAATTGAATGAAAATATTAATAACGGGTAGTGATGGTTTTATAGGCAAAAATTTATATAATAGTTTAAAAGACCAACCAAACACACAAATAACATTACTAGATAAAAACACAGGCCACAATATAAAAGATTGTGAATTGCCTTTAGTAGATGTTGTAATACATTTAGCAGGAAAATCAGGCGTTAGAGATAGTTTAAATTACCCAACCGAATATTGGGAAAATAATGTAATATATTCTAAAAGAATATTTGATTTTTATTCTAATTATCATAAGGCAAGAATTTTATATGCGAGTTCTAGCACAGCAAAAGAACCTTGGCGTAATCCTTATGCTATGAGTAAATATGGCATGGAGTTAATAGCACCTGATAATAGTTTAGGTATGAGATTTACAACCGTTTACGGACCAGGTGCTAGAGAAAATATGTTAATACCTAAAATATTAAAAGGTGATGTATCTTATATAAATTGTGACCATCATAGAGATTTCATTCATGTGTACGATATAATTCATGCTATAAAATTATTAATGCATGTTGACGATACTGGAGTTACAGATATAGGAACAGGTTATTTGCATTTTCTACCTGACTTAACATCTGCTTTTGGCATTGAACCTAAAAAAGTTTTAGGTGGTGATACAGAAAGAAAAGAAAATAAAGCAGACATATCCTTATTGACTAAATATGACTGGAAACCAGCAGTTAATCTTTATGATTATATAAAAATGCAGAGAGCGGTAAATTGAAATGGAAATAAACAAAGATAATTTTTTCACAGCACACTTTATTAACAACGAAAGAACAATTATAGAAGTAATGTTAAGAGAGCCCGACATGAAAGAGGGCGAAATTACCGTAACTCCTATGATTATTGAATATGACGAAAATCATCCTGATTGTCAAGCATTATTAAAATTATGCCCTTTAGATGAATTGCATGAAAACACATGGCAAAAGAAAAAAGAAGAAAGGGAAGATTTTGTAAGACAAGTAAAAAAGATTGCAGAGAGTGAAGGTCTTTATAATCAATTTGAGGATAAAGTTGATGAAAGACTCTATGAACATATTATAAATTTTCTAACAAACGATAGTCCTGAATTTATTGATAAACTTTTTTCTTGGAAGATATTTTTATTTGAACAAGATATTGTAAAAAACTATAAAGATGAAAAAGTTAAATCTGATATTAGAAAATCTAAAACACCTATGGAAGCTTTAAAATTATATATTAAGATTTGGGAAGAAAATAAGAAGTCCACCAATTAGTCCAGCCTTCTTCCATGAGATATTGTTTTTGATTAAATAATACCATTGAGAAATTTGTATCTCTATTCTTTTCATATTCTCTATCTTTAATACTATAACAAACTTTGTCGTAAGTATCAGGAAAAAAGTTTTCTTCTAACATTTGGTCAATACCTCTATTGTATTTCTTCTCATACATTTCAGTATCTTCAATAAATGTTTCATAGATATAAGATTGGTCACCTTTCCAAGATATGATTGATGAATTAAGAGATGTGTGTTGTCTATCTCGCCACCACGCTTTTAACACCGTTAAATTATCTCTCTTTAAATCAGGTAGTGTATCGTAAATACAAACATCTAAATCAAAATATAAGTTTTGGCCATCTCTAAATTTATCAAACATTTGAAGTTTATTAAAAACACCAGTATGTTTCTCTTCAGTAATTACTTCAAATTCATCATACTTAATACCTGAATAATTATCAATCATAAACTTTAGATTATCAGTATGCCAATCAGTAAATTTGTTACCTGTGTTTACACAAATTATTCTCATTTTAAAAAGTCTTTCTTAAATTTGTACATTCTTTCTTTATGTTCAATAAATCTCATATCTTCTAAATCAACAAAATATAATCCATCAGTATTTACAACAAAATTACTAGGGTGATAACCAGCAGCTGAAAATATCTCTGGTCTTTTTACTAAATCTTCCCAAATAATATGCTTAAAAGGTAGTTTATTGTGTTTATTTAAAACATCACCTTTTATAAATTGCATATGAATTGATATAACATTTTGAAAGACATTAAAAGTAAAGTGAGGTATTTTAATTCTTTGAAAAGTCCTTTGTTGTAATAACTTTAAGTTATTTGCTTTATCTTTTACTACCTCTTGGTTAGCGTAAGTTATAGTTTTTAAAAATGTCAAACTTTTATTTGTAATCATTTCCAATAATCCTTTATCCATTCATATTCTGAATTGTGTATATCCGTATGTGGGTTAGCAAAGTGAATAACTTTTAATGAGGGATTAGGTCTATCTAAAACCATATAATCCTTATCATATTTTTTACAATAATCAATATTATTTTTTAAATTTTGTTGAGGGTCAATTGTCATTTTACCAATCCATTCACCAGGCATTAATGTAATATCAAAGCCGAATTTTTTACACATATGTTGCACAAAATTTTGTTCACCAAACCATTTGTAATGAACAATGCCTTTTTTAAACCATAATAATTGCCAATCTTCAGGCGACCTGATAAATTTATCCCATATTTTTTGTAGATGACCAGATTTAAATTTATAAAACCCACCATTTAACATCTGGCCATCTTTAGCACCCCACCATTTTCTATAAGAAACTAATTGATTATCTTTTACTTTATAACCTATAATATCGTCCATGTTACCTACAATTACTTGGTCAATATCCATGACAATTATTTCATCACCAGGTTTTTGATAACCAAATAAAGGGCAAAAGAAGGCAATCTTATGCCAATGTTTTCTAATAGGCGTTGAATGTTCTCTTGGCAAGGGTATAACTTTATCTGCTTTTACATTTGGATTATCACTATAACATATAAATTCAAATGGCAAGCTTGTATTTCTTTTTAGACTATCATATAGTTTACCAACATAATCTGGTGTGTATTTACCTTCAAAGTAAACGGTGTAAATTTTAATACTCATTCCATAATCCTCGCCAATCAAAGTTTCTATGTTTTGATAAACCATCACAATATGCTTTCATTTTTTCAATACTACCTTCTAATGGTTCTTCTAATAATTCATTCTTTATATAACCAAAATGTTTATAATGTCCATACTTTTCTGTAACCCATTCTTTTTGTTTTGGTGTTAAATTTCTTATTGATAAGTGCTTAGGCCATCTACAGATATTCATAAATGTTACATCATAATCAAAATTGTCTTTATAATAATTTTTTATTTCTTCTAAATCAAATATATTTAGAAGTGATACGGTGCAGTTCAATTGTCTTACAATACCTCTACACTCAACTAAATTAGATTCAAATTTCTTAACATCTATCGGGTATCTAATCCATGCTAGTTTATCTTTATAATGGTCACACGATACACCAAATTTTACTTTTTGAAACTTGTCAACAATATCAAATACAGAGTGATTTTTATATCTTATTTCTGTCAGGTTTGTATCATAAGTTAGTTGAATATTTTTTGCATGTTCTTTAGGTATTTTTTCTATCATTTCCCAATGTTTAGGTAATTGTAATGGTTCGCCACCTGTAATATTCATATAAGCAACTAAATGTATATTATCTAAAATGTTTGTCATAATACTATGCCAGCGGTCATGCTTTACAGCTTTGTATTCTGGCTTCCATTGACTTAAATAATCTTTATTAAATGCCTCTGTAAGTTCTTTTCTTCTAGTAGATGAATTGTAAGGGTGGCACATGTAACAACCAAGATTACAATAAGACCCATGAATTCTTAATTTTAAACCAATACCTCTTGCCTCAAAATCAACACCATACTTATCAAGATATTTACCAGTTCTATATGATACTCCTGATGTTTCTTCTAAATCATAACAAACTTTACAGGCGTCAATCTTTATACCACTCATCATTTTATTTCTAATCTCTTCCATTTCAGGAGAAAAAAAATAATCAAATGGGTTCGTAGATTGTGTATCGTATTTCATACAACTTTTCACTCTTTCGGCATGACAGCAAAGTTTATAAGCGCCACCATTGTTAGCATAAATTTCTTTAAATGCCATAGAACAATATGACTTATTCTTATTATAAAACTTTCGTATGTCTTCTATTTTCATATTTTGCCACACATTTGTTCACATACCTTTACAGGTTCATTTATCCAACTATTAGGAAGTGTTTTTGTAAACCAATCATTCTTCACAATACTAATTAAATCATTATGAAAAACATTCATTTCTTTTTCATGTTTTTTATATTCAATCATAACTGGATGTTGCAAAAATTTTGGATGATGATGTTCTTTATTAAATTTTGTTTCATAAGCACCATTACAAAAATAGCAACAAGGATAAACTTGACCGTCAGGATTAATAACTACTTTTCTTTTTACTCCCCACTCACAAACAATATCAACTTTCTTTTTTTGTTCTTTCAACTTTGATATTACTTCTTTTTCAGTTCTTGTTAATACCTCTGTTTTTCTAATATATTCATAATTACGAAAAGCGAATGATTTTGAGCGTTTATAATTATCTTCACCTTTAACAAATTCTCTTCTATTTCTGACCACCATTTCTTTATTATTTTTTAGATTGGCACCAGTTTTTTCTAGTATAGCAGTTTTTCCTTTGTTTTTGAATATTAACTCTGTTACGCCGTTTTTCCATCTATCTGTAACTCTATATAAATGACGCATAGAACCATATTCATTACACATATCTTCAATCTCATTTAAATAATCTTGATTATGTTTCCATATTAATGTTTGTGTAACAGGTTTAGCTCTAGTTAATGCCAGAGTTTTCATATTGTTTAATATCTTATCTAAATTTGTATTCTGTCTATAGACCTCATGCATTTCTTGATTAATACCTTCAACAGCAAAAAATACGGTAAGTCTATTACCACCTACTTTGCCTAATTCCCACCAAAACTTTTCATTTCTCAAAGAGCCATTTGTGTTTATTGACATGGTGGTGTGATTGTTTGCTTTTACAATATAGTTTACCATTTTAATTATATCTTTATTTGCCATGGGGTCTCCCCATGTTCCACAAAAATCAACATCTCTGACTTTATCCAATACTTTAATAGGATATGCTTTAATGAAAGTATCAATATCCCAATTTATATCTGGTAACCAAGATACTTTTTTTGATACATTATTCAAGTCAGTTCTATGACATTGAGGACAACCAGCATTACACCTTGTTGTTATATCAACAAATAAATTTAAAGGTAACTCAAACACTCATCAAACCTTTTGTTAATTAGATGTATCATCTTATACTTTTTAACATCTTCATTTATTTCTGTTTTTGTATAATAAATTTTATGCCATTCTTCAGGTAAATTAAAGTATTCAATATCATATCTTTCTAACAAATAGTGAAAAAATACCTCATTGTTTGGGAAAAACATATCTGTTATATCTTTACCATAAAACATCTCTTCTTTTACGGTTTCTAATATCTTAATCATATTGTCTAGTTTATCCGTAAATTTCACTTTAACTATCACATCTTTATTACCGCCAAGTATTGCAGTATTAACAATGTCAAAGTTATTACTTACAACATTTTCTGATAGTAACATTGCCTTTTTACATAAACATTTTATATGCTCACTATATCTATCTAATGTTTTTACTTTCCACATATAAGATTTATTTTTGTGAGACCAGGTATCTTTCAAAGTAGAATCTATAGAGCGAACACAAATTTTATTTAAATCAAAATTATCAAAGAAAGAAACATCTGTATTTGGTAATACATCAAAATCAAAATATAAAACACTATCAAAGTCTTTAGACAATTCTTCAAATAGATGAAGTTTATATAAATTGATTACATCAAACTCATAACTTTGATACTTCTCTTTAAAATTTGACCATCTTTCATCATTGCCAAATACTCTGTATTCAGCACCACAAATATCAGCATATTCTTTTTGACGATTATATATTTTATGGTAATTTTTTTGAAATTGAAGAAAAGAATTTATATGTTTTTCATCAATATTTTTTTGACTATTTTCAATAAAAATACTATAAATTATTTTTTTCACAAAACCTCCAGACCGTGTCAAAGTCTTTATTTACAGCATGAACAATTTTAGTTGTATCAGGTATAAATTTTTGATTAGTAAAAAAGTAATGCCAATCTTCATTCAACCATTGAATAGTTACCTCATTCAATTTTACTTTATAGGAAAATATAGTTTCATTGTCATACCTAAACAAATCTTGTATATTTTTAGGATACATACTATCTTTTTCTTCTCTTAGCATGGTCATTAATTTCATAGTTTTGTCAAAGTCACCAAAGAAATCTAATTTATTAATATCTTCTTTTGTAGCACCTATTATGCCTGTATTAATAACATTATTTTTAGGACTCCTATTACTATGCAATAACATTGCCTGAGCATTATAATATTTTGCTGTAGGACTTCTTGTACTTTGTCTTAATTCTAATAATGGTTTATGATGTCTAATTTCTTTATCATTATTTTTTACACATATACCATCTGACAGGTTCCATTTGTCAAAAAAGTTTAACTTTGTCAAAGGTACAGCGTCAAAGTCAAGATATAATATCTCATCATATTCTTTTGCTAAATCACATAGTTTTTTTATCTTATAAAAATTTACAACTTCATAACCGTTGATAACAGGATAATTATTAACGAAGAAATTATGATAATCTTGATAATCATTATCATACTCAAACATCTTAAAATCAACGCCAATATGATTACAATATTTTACTTTGCAATCAACTAATCTATTATAGTGTTTTTTGAAGTTTGCTCTGGTCTCATTAGCTCTTTTAATACTATGTGGTAGTATTCTATCTAAATCGTTACCAAAATGTTCCTTTTCAGGCACATCAATGTATAAACTAAATATCGCTCTTTTCATCTTGTATAAATATCCATAACAATTTGGATATATTTATAAGACCATGGATAGAGTATTAGAAGTGATTGATATGTTGACCAGCGATAAGCAGGTTAAGTCAATAATCAATTCAGTAAACGATAATCAAGAAAAAAGTAAAAACTGGTTAATAGAAGAAAGTAACTTTGCATTAGCCTTTCTAAAAAACCCTAGCATTGTAGTGTTAGCAGGTTGGTATGGCAATCTTGCAAATAAACTTTACCACTATTCAGAAAATGTTACCTCGGTAGATATTGACCCTAATTGTAAAAAGATAGGTCGTAAACTATACCCACATATAAACTTTGTAACAAAAGATATAACTAAAAGTGGTTTTAGAGATGATATGTTACCTCATTATGATGTTGTAGTTTGTACATCATGCGAACATATAATTAAAAAAGATTTTGATAAAATGTTTAATAAAATTAAAAAAGGTGCTTTGGTCATATTACAATCAAATAACTACAAAGAAATTAAAGAACATGTAAATTGTTTTTTATCATATCACGAATTTGCAGAAAGTTTAGATTTTGATTTGAAGTATAAAGGTAAATTAAAGTTAGATAAGTTTACTAGATTTATGGCAGTTGGTATTAAATGATAGGTAGAGTAGTTATAACAGAACCAAAAAAATATTTAAGTCATATAAAAGAGTTTTGTCATATAGCATATCAAGAATCTGGTGATGAAAATATGTCATTGAATATTGATGAAGATAGTTCAAGTTTGCTAAAACATATACATTATGATACCGTACCTATGATTACGGCCGTTTTACAAGATGAAAAGATTATTAGTTTAAGTGGTGTACAGAAATATAGTAATGATGTATGTATATTAGGTAAGAGATTTTATACATTAAAAGACCATAGAAAATCTCCTATGGGAAAACCTAATAATTTTTTTCAAGATTATATGTATGAACCACAATTAACTTGGTCTGTAAATTATGGTTTTAAAATTGCTCTGATTACTTTTAATGAACACAATAAAAAACTAATACCAGTTTTAGAGAGAGAACAAAAGAAAGGCAGGTCTTTTCAATCGTTTAAAAGACTAGATAAAAAACTAACTATAAATAATACTGAACAATATGTATTTTATAAAAAACTAGATGAAAATTATGATGTGGAAAATATTACAATACGGTAACTTTATAGGTACCAGTTTCTATAAAAAAGCAAAAGATATAGAAAAAGATTTAGATGAGTTTTCTAAAGACTGGAAACCATATAATCCAAAAAAACACCCAGGCAGAGAAGGTTTAAGTGTTACCTCACTAGATGGTGGCTTTAGTGGCATTCCTGATTTAGACTCAATTAGAGAGTATTGTACAGAAAATAATGTTGAGTTAAATGAGATGTCATTTAATAAGAAAACGCCAGCAGCTAAGTTGCTTGATGTTTACTTAAAACCTTTTGAAGGCCATATTGGTCGTTCACATTTTATTAGAATGGATAAAGGCGGACATTTTCCACCTCATAGAGACCACATGTTGCCAGAGGTTGATACAATGAGATTATTCATACCTATCAAAAATTGTAATCCACCAAAAACTTGGTTTATGTTAGGTAGAGAGGCATTAACATTTGAACCGGGTCGTGCATACTTTATAAATACATGTATAGAGCATACGGTGTTTTCGTGTTATCCTTCAATATTCGCAGTATTGAACATTAAAGTAAATGATGACACGATTGAAACATTATTACGAAATATGCAATGGAGATAAGAAATGGCTTGGCAAGTTAAGACAAGATATACAGGAAAACCATCTACAGATTCAGTTTTAAAATCTGATGATGGCACAAAAGGTACTGAAGTTCAAAACCTGTTTAATCAATATCTAGCTGATAAAAAAATATTAAATCAAGAAAGAGCTAGTATTGATGAAAACACAAAAATTGATACAATAGTATTCATTGATGAAGCGACCTATACAGAATATAGAAACGCTTTGATATCAATTATTGGTAATGACGAAAATCAATTTAGTTCTCATTCTGTAGAAGTTATTGAACAAAAAGAAGTTATCTGGGGTTAATCTCTAAAAAGTATTCGTAGTAGTCAACACTACAGCATATCTATGGTATGAAGAACCATTTATAACAGCATGGTCTTTTTTACCGTTAGTCCAGTAAACAGAACCATCTGCTGGTAAATGTGTGTAATGTAAATTTTCATTATCTCTAAAAGCACTAATACACATATCATCTGATATTAAAGGTATAATTAATCTTGAATAATTACTAGGTGTTTCATCTTTATGCCATGGTATTGATGTACCTGATAATAGTTTAGTAATTCTTACTCTATAAACATCACCTATCGCTTTCTGTAAATGTTGTATGGCGTGATTATATTTTATTTCATGTTTATTAAAATTAATCTCATTTAGTTCAATGGCAAATTTTTCATAATTATCTTCTAAAAATTTATATTCTTTCATTAAGTTTTGATTTTTATTATTTCTCATCATTGACTTAATATAAATTTCACTCATTCTATCCTTTTTGCCATTTACATAATCACATGATTGAAGATAATGAAATTGTACACCACAATTGTTTTGCTCTCTTGATTTGTCTGAATGAGAGTATGATGATAGTACACTATTCTTATCTTCAAAAGGAGATTTAAATTCAATACCTGAAGAAATGATTTTGTTAAATATGTTTATGTCAACTTTGTAAGGTAATTTTCTATAAAATTTATCCATCTAGTTTTTCTAACTCCTTTTTATAAAACTCAAAAAATGGTGCTATCTTATAATTGTTTGTTAAGATAGCTCTTCTTTTACTACCAGCGTCTGGTACTCCGTCATCATCTACCGACCAATCTGTTAATTTGCCTAGAAGTGTTCCGGCCGGCGTATTCATTTTATATATCACACTTCTTGTTTCAGAATAACCATTTATATTTGGTTGAAATACTAAATCGTCTAGTTCACCTGGTATTGTATCACTAGATTGAAATAAGTTAGAGGCTATTTCTGCTAATTCGGATAACGAGAATGTTTTAGTCTTCATATAATTACCCATTTGACCTATTGACTTTAATCTCAACATAACAGGAAAAGTTACAGGACTAAATCGTCTATTATATTTTAAAGCCATCTCAATGATATAGTCTAATAAAGGCTTTAAAACTTTTACATTTGAGGGGTCAACAATGACATTTACATGAGGTAATATATTATACTTAAAACAATTTTCTAACGCAATCATTTTTTGTTTAGCATATTTACCATTGTCAAATACTTTATACACTTCATCATCTAATCCACCATTCATACTCAAACCTAACATATTAAGACCTGCCTCTTTTAATTGTTTGACATACGGTTCTCTTCTTAATGTTAGGCCATTTGTAAGTAATGAGGGTCTATGACCATTCTTTCTGGCAATAGATATTAATTTAGGTAAATTTTTATTGAGAGTAGGTTCAGCACCAATGAATCTGATATCACACCTACCTTTTAGTTTTTTCATTGTATCTTCAAACCTGTCAATATCAACTTCAGGATATGCAGGATTATTTAACATATCACCAAGGTAACAATTAGCACACTTCAATTGACACATATAAGTAGTCTGTATAGATATGGTCTTAAATGTGTTATTTTCAGGTTCAAGTTCGTAATAATTAATCATAATACTTTTTCTCGCAATAAGTATTTATAACTCGTATAAATAGTTATATTACAAAGGAGAATATTTATGGCTATAGTAATTGACGGACAAGAATATGATGACTCAAAGTTCAGTCCTGAATTGAGAAATTATATTACATCTAGGCAAGAGTTACAAGTAAATAAAACTAGATTGAATTTAGAGTTGGAAAAAATAGAAGTTCTAACGGAACACTTTAACAAAAAAATCGTAGATTTATTAAAAACCGAAGCAAATAAAGAAGAAATAAAGACAAAGTAAATGGCTGCCATAGCAAACTTAACAATAGACCAAGGTGCTAATTTTAGTTCAGATGTTACCGTGAAAGACGCAAACGGTAACGCATTTAATCTTACAGGTTATACAGCAAGGGCTAAAATGGCAAAGGGCTTTGCCTCTACAAGAACAAGGACAGAGTTCACAACCACGATAGCTAGCGATGCCACGACTGGAAAAGTCGCATTAACACTCACAGCTGCTCAGACAGCCGCTTTAGATGACGGTAGATTTGTCTATGATTTAGAAATTGTACAAACCGGTACAGGAAATGTAACCAGGGTTATTGAAGGTATAATCACCGTTAGACCTAATGTAACAACTTAAATCTTATAAATATACGAGAGGGAGAGCAGAATGCCTGATATAACAGCAAAAATCAATGTTAACACATCAGCGGGACCAGAGAAAGTATCAGTAACATTGCCTTCAGCTCAAGCAGCTTCTAATAGTTCACTACAATTAAAACTATTAGGTGATGTTGACACAACTACTTTAGATGATGGTGCTTTATTGCAGTATAGGTCAAGTGATGGAAAGTTTGTAACAAGAACCGAAATTATAACCTCAACTGGTACGCTGTTATTTAATTGTGGGAGTTTTTAATAAATGGCAACAATAATTCAGATAAAAAGAAGTTCAGGTACTACATCACCGAGTACGCTGAAACTTGGAGAACAAGCCTATACTTTTGGAGCAGGAACGCAAGGCAATGGCGGTGATAGACTTTATCTAGGTACAGGTGGTGTTGATGGTAATGGTGACGCAAATAGTATTGATATAATCGGTGGTAAATACTTTACAGCGTTATTAGACCATGTAGCAGGTGTAAATACTGCTGGCTCAGCACTAATCGTTGACGCTAACAAAGCTATTGACGAAATGATTGTCGGTAATAGTGCAAGTGCCGGCGGTACAATCAAACTAAACGAAGGTACAAATAACGGTACAAATTTCGTAGGACTTAAAGCTCCTAACGCAATGGCAAATACCGTAACTTTCACACTTCCAGGTGGTGATGGTTCAGCA
>MDTG01269906.1_pt1 | contig 22179 bp, 21 predicted proteins | sample 811421 | NCBI WGS metagenome assembly MDTG01 (sample SAMN05326645, study PRJNA326480) | marine metagenome | isolation source: seawater | place: Pacific Ocean: South East | collected 2011
CTGGATTTTAAATAGTTGTACAAAGCCCTTTCTAATGCATCGTAAAACAAAGGTTTATTAGTCAAATTTTTTTTGGCCTCCCCCAAGTATTTTTTAGACAAACGATTGGCCAATCGTAACCGAGAGCCTTCGATATCTCCTGAAACCTTGAGATTTCGTCGCATCAACAAAATAAAGGAAATTAACAAAAGTAGGGGCGCAACCATCAGCCCATAAAAAAGTTTACTTTTCCAGAATTTTTCCTGTACAATGGGCTGGAGATTAGGCCTTAATTTAATAAATCGAAAAGATTCATCCTTATTGTTGATCAAGGGATTAGAGAGGGTCGGGTTGTTTCCTTGGGAAGAATTATTAGACAGGGGACCTCCAAAAACATTAACAATCTGTTCGCTTGATCGCAGTGTAAAATACTGCTTCTTCTTTGGGTCAAAATAGGAAAAAGACAATGGAGGAATCGGATATTTTCCTTGAAAACGGGGAACAACTGTATAGTTGTCTTCAGCACTCCCTTGCATCCCCGAGAGGTTTGTTTTGACATTTTCTATGTGCTCCGGCTCAAAAATTTCTAGGGTATTTGGTAAAACCAATAACGGAATATTAAAAAGTTTGAGGTTTCCTGTACCCGAAACCTTCAGCTTAATTTCAAAAGACTCTGATACCTTCAATGATTTCTTGTTGAGTATCGCATCAAAATTAAATTGACCTACAGCACCAAAGAAGTTGACCGGTTTTCCGATCTCTGGCAAGGGCTTGACGTTGATGGTTCTCCTTCCTGCAGTCACCGTTCTATTGGATTGTTGTAGGATTCTGTTGCCAAAGAAGTCTCTGCGGTTTGAGGGCAAGTCAATGACCAAGTTCAAACTCAATGGTTCTAAACTGAGCTTTCCTGTTTTTTGAGGATACAAAACGCTCTTTTTCCAAATCACCATATTATAGGGCTCTCCCTTATAGGTGCCATCCTCAACCTTTAGTTGAGCAATGTCAATGTTATGACTCCAAAAATCAGCGAATTTGGGGTTTTCTACTGCCCTCCCATCGGAGATTCTCAAGGGGTTCCTGAAATACAATTTATAAACAACAGTTAAGGCCTCATTGATGTAGGGTTGCGTATTGGAAATCTCTGCCACCAGATGAAGATTGTCGTCGATCAGGTATTCAGGACTGTTGGGGTCTCTGGGGACTTCTACTGCTTCGGTTACCGTAATTTTTTGAGGAGTAGTTTTGTAGGTTTCCCCTGCAATATTAATCGTTGCCTGCGCAATGGTCAGTGACCCCTTTTGGGTGGGGGTCAAAAAATAAGTATAAGTTTTGGAGAAACTTCTTTTTCCATTGACCCAAGAATTACTTATCGACTGATTGGGACCCCCGACCACTCTCAAGCCTGTAAAATTTGGAGGAGTAAAATTATCCCCATTTTTATTCATAATAAAATCAACCCTCAGTCGCTCGTTTAATCCTAAGCTTCTTTTGCTCAGTTTGGCCTGAAAGCTAACTTCTTGGGCAATCGTAGGAACGATTCCTGTAAGCAATAAAAAAACAATTAGAAAAGTCTTTTTCATCAGAAATTTTACCAGTCTTTTTGTCCTCTTATAGGTATTCCTTGCACTTTTTCAGCATTGACTTTATCCTGAACTTTTTTCTCTTGATTGCTCATGGCCTCTAAAAGGCTTTTTACTTGCTCTGGGGAAAGCTCCGTTTTTTTGGGCTGAGCTGGTTGCTCTTTTTCCTGATCTCCTTGCTGGGGCTGATTCTCTTTTTTCTGGCCTCCCTCCTCTTTTTTTAACTCATCCTTGTCCCCTTCTTCTCCTTGCTCCTCATCATTCTCTTGTCCTGAATCTTTATCCTTGTCTCCTTCATTCTTTTGGTCTTGATCCTGGTCCTTATTTTCCTGCTCGTCCTCGTTCTTTTGGTCTTGTTGGTCTTGTTGGTCTTGATCCTGGTCCTGTTCTTTTTTTAAAAGCTCCTTAGCCAGAGCATAGTTGTAGCGCGTTTCTTCATCTTGAGGGTTGTTTCTCAACCCATTTTTATAGGCCTCCACGGCATTGGCATAATCTTTTTGTTTCATAAAAACATTCCCTAAATTGTGGAATGCCTGCTGTTTACTGAATTTATTTTCAGTGAATTTTTGAGTCTGAAAATACCGTTGTTTGGCTTCATCGAAATCTTGTTCTTTGAAGTGTGTATTGCCTAAATTGTATAGCGCTTCTGGTTTTTCTGGTGCCTTGGAAAGTGCCCGGCGATAAGCCATTTCGGCTCCATTAAACTCATTAGATTCAGCCTGTTGATTTCCGTCAAATATATGGTTGATGACTTCTCCTTCTTGGGCGGACAAAGTCAATGCACCAATGATGTAAGCTGTCAAAAATAAAATTTGTTTTTTCATCCTTTTTCGTTAAAAAGATTTAGGCGTTCCACCCATTTCGTTTTGGTGTCAAAAAGAAAAATCTCAAATAAAATTAATAGGAATCCTGCGAAAAGAAAAGCTTGAAATTGATCTTTATAACTAATAAACTTCTTTGCCTCAAATTCCTTTTTCTCCATGTTTTTCAAAGTTTCAACCACAAACTCTACAACGACTTGGGTGTCGTTACCATCAATATACTGACCATCGGATACCCTTGCAATATCTTGAAGTATCTCCGCATTTCTTCGGGTAATTACTGTTTCCCCTTGTAAATCTTTCTTATAGGAAGACACAACTCCGTTTTGTTTGACGGGTATTGGGCCGCCGTTATCACTTCCAACACCAAAAGTAAAAATCTTAATCCCCATGTCAGCAGCCCTTTGCGCAGCAGATTCTCCCTCCTGGGAATGGTCTTCGCCATCAGATATTAAAAAAACAACTCTGTTGGTTTGGTCCTCGTCATTGAAATAGGTCGCCGATAAATCCAAGGCAGCGTCCAGTGCGGTTCCTTGGGAGGAGAGCATATTGGTGTTTAACCCTTTAAGGAACATTTTGGCGGCTCCATAATCAGTAGTAATGGGTAACTGTGGTATCGCTTGCGCCGCATAGGCAACGATACCAATACGGTCACTGGCCAATTTATTGATGATGGCCGAAACCAATCGCTTTGACTTTTCCAAACGGTTGGGTGCAACGTCTTCGGCCAACATACTTTTTGATACATCAATGGCAAAAACAATGTCCACACCTTCTCTTTTTACAGTCTCCAACTGGGTGCCAATTTTAGGATTAACCAAGCCCAAAATCAACAAAGAGATTCCCAAACTGAGCATTAATAACTTTAAAAAAGGCTTAAACTTTGAACGGTAGGGGCTCAATTTATCCATCAGTGTTGAATGCGCAAATCTGTTTTGTGCGCGACGCTTCCAGCCCATCAATAAAAAATAGGCAGCCCACAAGATCGGTAAAATCCCTAATCCGTAAATGTAAAAAGGTGCGTCAAATTGGTACATATCAGATAAAACTTCTAAATAAAGTATTCTTTAAAAACCATTCTATAAGTATCAAAACCAATGCCAGTAAAACCAAAGGCCTAAATTTTTCGTTATAGTTATAGTATTTAAACTCTTCTATCTCTGTTTTTTCGAGTTTATTTATTTCGCCATAAATCTCCTCTAACTTTTTGTTATCGGTGGCTCTGAAATACAAACCTCCTGTTTTTTCGGCTATTTCTTTTAATAAGTCTTCATCAATTTCAACTTTTGTCATTCCATATTGGAACTTTCCATTGGGTAAAAGCCCCACAGGGGCGCGGGCCCTTCCATTACTTCCCAATCCTATGGTGTAGGTTTTTATCTGGTACTCTACAGCCAATTCACTCGCTATTTTTGGATCGATAAATCCAGAGTTATTAACACCATCGGTAAGTAAAATGATGACTTTACTCTTCGCCCGGCTGTCTTTTAAACGGTTTACTGCAGTTGCCAATCCCATTCCTATCGCAGTCCCATCCTCTATCAACCCTTCAAATCTAATGGCGGCAAGTGCAGTTTTTACAATAGAGCGGTCGCTGGTAATCGGTGTTTTGGTATAACTTTCTCCCGCATAGATTACCAGTCCTATGCGATCACTGACTCGATCATCTACAAAAGATGATGCTACCCTTTTTAGAGCGGTTAAGCGGTTGGGGTTTAAATCTTGGGCCAACATACTTGATGATACATCTATGGCCATCACAATATCTATTCCTTTGTTGGTTTTGGTGCGGGTAGAAACGTCCGTGGTTTGTGGGCGAGCAAGCGCCAATATTATCAGTGCCAAGGCAAATATTCTGAATAAAAAAAGAAAAGGTTGTAATAAGGCTAAAAAACTCGACTTGAGGTGAAATCCATTTAGAGAAGAAATCTTCAATGCTGCTTGGGATCTCTTTCTGGTAAATAGGTGCCAGCAGATCACCAATGGCACTGATAACATTAGCCAAAGGTAGTAGGGATTTGAAAAATAGATACCTTCAAACATTCCTTATAATTCTTTTATCAATTCAAAACTGTCCATGACCCTTTTTTTGATTGATTCACCATAGCGGTCTTCTTTTTCAAAGAGCAAGGTAAGTTTTATCCCCCCCTGATCAAAATCGAAAACATGGGTCGTATAATTACAACGCACTCGTTTATCTTTACCCTTTTTGGGATAATCGAGTGTCCCAAATATTTTTAACGCTGGTAAACCGGAAAGCGTGGTGATCTCCTCCTCTTTTATCAGGATATTAACAGCGCCTCTCGATTGAAAATCGTTAATGATGCCATTTACCAGTTCTTGAATTTTTTGTTTTTGCAGCGCTTCCATCTCCTCCTCAGAGGGGGATGGGTCGCTTTGTTCTTTAGGTGCCTTTTTGGTGAATACCAAATCGATGTAGAAAGGAGCATCGTAATCCCCAGAAGAAAATCGCAATGGGCTTGCTTTTTCTGAATTAATCCTTTTCAACACCTCGGGGGTAGAAAGCTTTACGGGCGGAGTTCCATATTGACTGCTAATCCATATTTTGTTTTTCAACTTTATTGTGGGGTATCCTACTAAGCTGTCTCTTACAGGGTAGAAACCGTAGGTCCACACGGCAATACTAAATCCTAATATCAATAAAATTCCAAGCGATGCAAAAGTCCACTGCAACTGTTTCTTTCTTCTTCTTTTGGCCAACAGCAAGTGGTACTCCTCGCGTTCCTTTATTTCATCTGGAGTGGGTTCAGGAAGGGCTTCTTTTGTCTCAATGACAACCTCCTCTACAAGACCTCTGTCTTTGTTGGTCGTCCCAAAAACAGGTAAGGAACGGGCAAATTTAACCAAGTCCGCAGTTTGTAAAACTGTTTTAAGATTTTTTATGGTTTCTCTTTCCAGCTCTAATGTCCCGGACTGTTTTAGAGCTTCTAATTTTAACATCAATTCATCGGTAGTGCTCTCCAAAGCAGAGATTTTTACCTCATCTTCTAAGTATCTTCTAACGACATCTGTTAAGCGAGAATAATAATCTTTAAACTCCTGTTGTTCGGCAGGGGAAACTCTTTCTAAGGCTTTTAATTCTTCTATGGCGCGTTCGAAAGGGGGACGCTTTTTTTTGCGTTCCTCTCTTTTTTTTCTTGCAAAGAAAAAGGCGTAGATCAACCCTATCAGTAACAACACTATCAAAAAGCCATAGACGATATTTCGGGTGATGACATCGTAGTTTTGTTCTACTTCAACTAGGGGTTTGATGTCAAATAGTTTTTGTTTTAGTGTGTCAACTGGTATCGTAGCTACTTGGATCAACAACGAATCTGATATTTTTGTAAAACCATTGATCATCACCTTTTGTGGCGGCAACCAGTAGACTCCAGAATCGAATTGTATGAGTGCATATTTTTTGGTGAATAAATAGTGACTTTTTGCCCTAAGAGTATCGATGGCACTCTCCTCCAATACTTCAAAAGGCGCAAAAAAAGGAGGGTCGGAAAAAGTTACTAATGCAGAAGAATCTGCTTTGACCTGGAGCAGGTATTCTATTTTTTCACCAATGCGCATTTTGGTTGTATCTACTGCAATCGATACATCATAATCCATTTGTGCTTGGACCCACGAGCAGGTTAAAATACTCCCCCATAAAAGCAAAATTATTTTGGTCATTTAGCCCCTGGATTTAAAATAATTCAACAATTTTTTCACATAACTTTCGTTCAACCGGCTGTGTATTGTTCCCGCACCGTTTTTATGAAAAAGAGCTTCAAACTCTACCACCATCGATTGGTAATGTTTTGCATAAGCTTTTCTGACACTACTAGATTGAGTATTGACCCAAGCGGTTTGTCCTGTCTCGTTATCGATCATGGGGACCAATCCTATATTGGGGATATTTTCCTCGTGACGGTCATAGATACGAATTCCCGTTAAATCGTGTTTTTTGGCAACTATTCTCAAGGTTTTCTCATAGCCGCCATCCATAAAATCTGACATCATAAACACGATGGCTTTCTTTTTCATAACGCCCGATAAAAACTCCAATGCATTACTTATACTCGTTTTTTGGCTTTGAGGCTGATACTCTAAAAGCTCCCTGATGATCCTCAAAATATGGGAACGGCCTTTTTTTGGTGGAATGAATAATTCGACTTGGTCCGAAAAAAGTATCAGACCCACTTTGTCATTGTTTTGCATGGCAGAAAAGGAGAGAGTAGCTGCAATTTCGGTTAGCTCCTCCCGCTTAAATTGCCCTTGTGTTCCAAACAACTCAGACCCACTGACATCGATCATCAACATCAAAGTCAACTCCCTTTCTTCCTCAAAAACTTTTACATAGGGTTCATTGTAGCGCGCAGTTACATTCCAGTCAATACTCCTGACGTCGTCACCATATTGATATTGTCTGACCTCACTGAAAGTCATTCCCCTGCCTTTAAAAGTACTGTGATATTCTCCTCCGAAAATATTGTCACTCAAACGACGGGTCTTGATTTCAATCTTACGAACTTTTTTTAAGAGCTCCTTAGTATCCATAAATGTGAAAATTTGAAGTAAAAAAGGAAAACTTCCTAAGGGACTTCCACCTCGTTTATGATTTGACTGATCAAATCTTCAGTAGTAACATTTTCGGCTTCTGCTTCATAAGTCAGCCCTATTCTGTGTCGGAGTATATCGTATATCACCGCGCGAACATCCTCAGGAATGACATACCCTCGGTGTTTTAAAAAAGCGTGGCATTTAGAGGCTGTCGCCAAATTAATACTTCCGCGAGGAGAAGCTCCAAAATTTATCAATGGCTTAATAGAGGAAAGGTTGTAACGCTCGGGATAACGTGTTGCAAATACTAAATCGAGAATGTATTTTTCAATTTTTTCATCCATGTATATTTCCCTCACCGTTTCTTGAGCCGTTTGAATCTGCTTAGTGGTAACTATAGGTTTTATTTTTTCATGGGTATTTTTTAGGTTAGATCGAACGATGATTTGCTCCTCTTCCAATTTGGGATAATCGATCACTGTTTTTAGCATAAAACGGTCTACCTGGGCTTCGGGTAAAGGGTAGGTACCCTCTTGTTCCACGGGATTTTGTGTGGCCATCACCAAAAAAGGAGCAGGCAGCTTAAAGGTAGTGTCTCCAATTGTCACTTGCTTTTCCTGCATGGCTTCTAATAAAGCTGATTGTACTTTGGCAGGTGCTCTGTTTATTTCATCAGCCAACACGAAATTGGCAAAAACAGGTCCTTTTTTAATGGTAAAATCATTCTCCTTGACGTTGTAAATCATTGTCCCGATTACGTCGGCAGGCAGTAAATCGGGGGTAAACTGAACCCTGCTGAACTGGCCTTTTACAGCCTGACTAAGCGTATTGATCGCCAAGGTTTTCGCCAATCCGGGAACCCCTTCCAGCAGCACGTGGCCCCGGCCGAGAAGTCCGATGAGCAAACGCTCAACCATGTCTTTTTGACCTACGATGACTTTGTTGATCTCTAAGGTCAATAAATCTATAAAAGCACTTTCTTTCTCAATTTTTTTATTGATTGCTTTAATGTCAACTATCTTGTTCATTGTTTCTTCCATAATAAAGTATCAATTAAATCAACTTTTTGTGGGTCCAAAATTGAAAAATATTTCTTTTAAGGGTTGTTAATAATTGGTTAAAAGTAGAGGCTTTTAGGTTTAATTTAACGCCATTAAAGTTTCTACTTTAGTTATTCAAATTTAATTATAATTTATAAAAATTACAAAGGGCTTTACAGCAATATACTGCTTTAAAAAGGACTTAATTGATTGTAAAAGTCATTAATCTATTTATAATTTATCAGTTAAACGTTTCAGAGCATAAATATAATGTTGCACACTCACAAGCTTAAATAAACGAAATCAAATGAGAGAAAAAGTCGTAATGATCACCGGAGCAAGTAGCGGAATTGGATGGGCTACAGCACAACAGATAGCCGAACAAGGTGCTCAGCTTGTCATCTGTGGCAGAAGAGAAGACCGGTTAAAAGAGCTGCAATCAAAATTGGATACCCCCTCCCATATTTTAGTATTTGATGTTAGCGATAAACAGGCCGTATTTGAAAAAGTAAATTCCCTCCCTGACGCCTTTTCCTCCATTGATGTATTGATAAATAATGCTGGGAACGCCCATGGACTCAGCCCTGTTCACGAAGCAGATATTGAGGATTGGGATGCCATGATTGACAGTAATGTAAAAGGGTTGATGTATGTTACCAAAGCCGTGCTGCCTTCCATGGTCCAGAAAAAACAAGGGCATATCCTCAACATAGGATCAATTGCGGCAAAAGAAGTGTATCCCAACGGGAGCGTGTATTGTAGCAGTAAATACGCAGTTGACGCTTTTACCAAGGGGTTGCGTATCGATTTAAATCCGTTGGGCATAAAAGTCAGTGCCATCCATCCCGGAATGGTGAATACGGAATTTTCACAAGTTCGTTTTAAAGTAGATAAAAACCTAGCCGATGGTGTTTACAAGGGGCTACAACCCTTGGTTGCTGAGGATGTTGCCCATGTGATCTGTTATATGATTCAGGCCCCTTTGCACGTAAACTTAGCGGATGTGCTGCTCCTTCCCAATGCCCAAGCCAGCACCTATGTGGCACATAGAAAACCATCTTGATTACTTTAAACGCCAACTTTAACATTTAACCCGAATGTCCAACTGAGGTTTATTTAATTTTGGTAGTACCAAAACTAAAACCAAATGAAACCTACTGTAATCCCTCCTGGTTTCGCTCTGGTTGTTATTAGATTGATCAGTTGTGAGAAAAATAACCCTTGTAAAATTAATCTTGCTGGCCATGGAAATTCTATCCCCGCAACTAATTAAGTGGAGTTATTCCAACCCTTCGGGATATAAAAAGTTATTGTAAGGAAAACGCGTAATATGGATTTTTCTAGTTTCTGAATACACACGCTCCCTAAAAAATTGGAGGTTTTCTTTGTTCAAAGCCGAAATAAAAAGGGCCCGGTTATTGACCGGATGCATCCAAGTATTTTCCCACTCTTTCAAACTGTAGTGCTTTGTAGATCTTTCCTCAATCAGGTCGGTCTCATCCCAGGGCGCTGGACGATAGGCATCAATTTTGTTAAAAACCATAAGGGTGGGTTTATCTAAGCTCTTAATTTCACTCAGAATTTGATTTACAGAGACTATGTGCTCTTCAAAATTGGGGTGGGAAATGTCCACTACGTGCAGCAGTAAGTCGGCTTCTTTTACCTCGTCTAAGGTGCTTTTGAAAGACTCTACCAGCTGGGTGGGTAGTTTTCTGATAAACCCTACGGTGTCACTGAGCAGAAAAGGTAAATTTCCAATTACTACTTTTCTGACGGTGGTATCCAGTGTCGCAAATAGTTTGTTTTCAGCAAACACCTCACTCTTAGCGATGACATTCATTAGGGTAGATTTTCCCACATTGGTATAGCCCACCAATGCCACCCTAACCAATTCCCCTCGATTGCCCCTTTGGGTTGCCATCTGTTTATCGATGGTGATCAGTTTCTTCTTTAACAATGCTATTTTATCTCGAACAATTCGCCTGTCAGTTTCTATTTCGGTTTCCCCAGGGCCCCGCATTCCAATCCCTCCTCGCTGACGCTCAAGGTGGGTCCACAAACCCTTCAACCGAGGGAGTAAATACTCATATTGCGCCAGCTCAACTTGTGTCCTGGCATAACTGGTTTGGGCGCGTTGGGCAAATATGTCCAATATAAGGCCCGTACGATCTAAAATCTTACAACGCAGTTTTTTTTCAATATTTACTTGTTGGGTAGGGGTTAGTTCGTCATCAAAGACTACAGTGCTCACCTCTTGGTCACTGATGTATTGATCTACCTCTTCCATTTTTCCAGAACCAATAAAGGTCTTAGTGTTGGGAATTTGCATTTTCTGAACAAATCTTTGGCCTACTATGCCTCCTGCTGTATGGACCAAAAATGCCAACTCATCTAAATATTCCTTGGCTTGATTTGGGTCTTGTTGGCTGTTAACAATCCCAATTATAACAGTCTTTTCTAGGGTTAGAGATTTGGATTCAATCATTGAAATTCCTTTTCCAATTTTTTAATTCTAGAGATCTCCCGTCATATACTGCATAGGTAAAATGAGTGATCCAATCTCCCAGATTAATATACTGTGCACTTTCATTCAGTTTAATGTCCAGCGGAAGATGGCGGTGACCAAAAATAAAATAATCAAAATGCTCTTGCTTCAATTTTCTTTTGCAATAGGCAACCAACCACTCCTTTTCCTCGCTCATAAATTTTACGTTTTTAGCTCCAGAAATATATTTATTTTTTTGGGACATATACTGCCCCAATAACACACCCCAATCGGGATGAAGCCATCGAAAAAGCCATTTGGAAAGCGCATTGGTAAATATTTTTTTTATGAATTTATAACCTTTGTCCTCAGGACCTAAACCGTCACCATGACCTACAAAAAAACGCGTATTACCTACTGACAAATCAATAGGGTGGTGGTGGACTTCTACACCGAGCTCTTTCTGAAAATAATCCCGCATCCAAAGATCGTGATTGCCGACAAAAAAAATAATGGGAATTCCCGCATCAGAAATTTCCGCCAATTTCCCCAATACACGTACAAAGCCTTTGGGTACTACAGTCTTGTATTCAAACCAAAAATCAAACAAATCTCCCAATAGGTATATCGCGGCTGCATCCTTTCTTATTTCTTCCAGCCAAGAATTAAAATATTTCTCACGTACCAGACTTTCCGCTGGGTTTGGTAAACCCAGGTGGTTATCCGATGCAAAATATATTTTTTTGTTTTTTGGAAGTTCCATAAAGTAGGGAGTTATACTATCCAATCGCCTGATCCAAATCTTCAATCAGATCTTGAACGTCCTCTATTCCAACACTGAGACGAATTAAACTGTCAACTACCCCACTTTTTTCCCGTATTTCTTTTGGAATGGAAGCGTGGGTCATTGAGGCAGGGTGACCTGCCAAGCTCTCAACACCTCCAAGGGATTCGGCCAAAGTAAATATTTTTAAATGTTCAACAATTTTAATCGCCGATTTTAAGTCTCCTCCTTTGGGAATAAAAGAAAGCATTCCGCCAAAAGCTTTCATTTGTGCCTTGGCGATATCGTGATAGGGGTGATCGGTAAAACCAGGCCAGTAGACCTTTTCTATTTTTAAATGTTGTTGCAAAAATGCCGCAACCTCAGCTCCATTTTCGCTATGCCTTTCCATCCTTAAATGGAGTGTTTTTATCCCTCTTAGGGTGAGGAAACAATCCATGGGGCCAGGAACGGCTCCAGTGGAATTTTGAATAAATGCCAATTGTTCCTCAAGGGCGTCATCATTGACCACCAATAGCCCCATAACCGTGTCGCTGTGACCTGCAAGGTACTTTGTCGCCGAATGCATTACAATATCTGCTCCAAAATCAAGGGGTTGCTGCAGGTAGGGCGAGGAAAAAGTATTGTCAACCGCAACCAAGGTATTGTTGGCCTTTCCCAGAGCTGCAATAGCACGAATATCTACAACATTCATCATCGGATTGGTGGGGGTTTCTATCCAAATAAGTCGTGTTTTATCGTTGAGGTATTGGGCCACAATTTCGGGCTTGTCCATATTCACAAATTGAATTTTCAAGCCATATTTTTCAAATATTTTAGTGAACAGTCGGTACGAGCCCCCATAGAGATCGTTGGTGGAAATAATTTCATCTCCTGGATTAAAAAGTTTTAAAACGGTGTCCATGGCCGCCATTCCTGATGCGAAAGCCAAACCGTACTTGCCATTTTCGATACTGGCAATGGACCGTTCCAAAGCTGATCGGGTGGGGTTGTGCGTGCGGCTGTACTCATAACCCTGATGTCCGCCTGGTGTAGATTGTGCATACGTAGAGGTTTGATAAATCGGATGCATTACTGCCCCATAAGCTTTGTCGGGTGATTGACCCCCATGGATCGTAGCACTGTTAAAACGAAGTTTTTTCTCCATTAAATTATTTTTAAACACTACAAAGGTATTGGATTTTAAAGAAAGTTGATTTTGAACTACCATATATTGATAAAACCAGACTAAAAGGCTTTTTTAATTTCACCTAAAAAGCATTTCTTTGCACTATATTTTTTAAATGAACTATTTTCTTTATCTGAGCAGTTGTGATACCTGCAAAAGAATCATTGCAGAGCTTCCCCTTACACAGGAGGTAGAAATGATTGATATAAAGAAAAATCCCATTACACAGAATCAGTTAACGGACTTGTACCAAGCCACTGGAAGCTATGTGGATTTGATCAACAAACGGGCGCAGTTGTTCAAAAAATATAAAATCGATACTCAAAATATAAGCGAAGAAACATCAAAAAAATTAATGCTGGAGCATTATACTTTTCTCAAACGCCCAGTCCTGGTCTACCAAAATAGGGTGTTTATTGGCAACAGTAAAGCCACTGTTACTGAGGCTAAAAATTGGTTGGATGAACACTAGATCATTAGCGCTACTGGCAGCCGCGGGAGCCACCACCATTTACGGACTCAATCACACCGTTGCCAAAGTGGTGATGCCAGACCATGTTGGATCCTTTGGATTTATCTTTATTCGTACGGCTGGGGCAACAATACTTTTTTGGTTGCTCAGTTTGGTATTACCTCGTGAAAAAATAGAAGTCAAAGATTATCTTCGGTTATTTTTGGCTGCTTTGATGGGAATGTGCATCAACATGCTTTCATTTTTTAAAGGTCTGGAGCTTTCTACTCCGGTGAATAGCGGGATTTTTGCTACTACCAATCCCATTATTATTCTTTTACTCTCCTATCTTTTTCTAAGTGAAAAAATTGGCACGAGGAAATTTCTGGGAATAAGTCTTGGTTTTACTGGGGCCATTATGCTTGTTTTGTACGGTTCCGTAAATTCAACAAATGCCCCCAATGTCTTCTTGGGAAATATCTTTTTTATGATCAACTCCATTTTCTTTTCTGCCTTCATTGTAGTCATAAAACCTTTGTCTGAGAAATACAGTACTGTTTCGCTAATGAAATGGCTGTTTTTGATTGGTTTTACACTCACTTTCCCCATAACCCTAGAAGAATTTTCAGAAGTTAAATGGAATAAACTCCCTTTTGATATCATTTGGAGGATCGCTTTTGTGGTTTTTGGGACTACCTTTTCAACCTATCTTTTAAACCTTTATGCCTTGAGAAATCTTCAGGCGTCTACTGTTGGGGCCTTTGCTTATGCCCAACCGATCATCGCTATCAGCTACGCTGTTTACACTGGAAACGACCAGCTGGACGAGGTCAAAGCCATCGCTTGTCTCATCATTATGTTTGGAGTGTATTTGGTGTCTAAAAAACCAAATTTTAAGAAAAAAAAAAGAGCAACTTAAAAAAAGTTTCTGTTGAAGCTTAATTATTTATTCTTTATTATTTTTGTAAATGAATCCCAACAGGTAAATCTTTAATGATGAAAAAAGATATTTACTTCATTATTCTTATGTTATTGGTAATCGGCTGTGGCCCCAAAAAAGAGAAAAAAAAATTGTTTGAATACAAACAAACTACGGTTGGGGAAAAGGCACATAACCCAAAAGTTGAAAAAGCAGCTAAAAAAATCGTAAATCAGGGGATCGGACCCATCAAATCAATGGTTTTTGACGCAGATATCAATAAAGAAATGGCAGATGAAGGTGCCCTAATTTTCAAACAAAAGTGCACCGCTTGTCACATGCCAGACCGAAAGCTGATTGGTCCTGCGTTAAAAGGAATATACGATCGAAGGACCCCTGCTTGGGTAATGAACATGATACTCAATCCCACTGAAATGTTACAAAAAGACGAAACTGCAATTGCTTTACTAAAAGAATACAACAACGTAATGATGCTCAATCAAAACCTCAGCCAACAGGAGACTACGGCATTGGCTGAATATTTCAGAACCCTATAGGGACCAGGCTTTTCCTCCTGTAGCCTCCATAAGATCTACACAACCCTTTTGCTCACCTGGAATGGGGGCATAGGCCAACACATTCTCAGCGATATACTCATTGGTTTTAAAAGCAGTAATGGTCATGTTTCTAAGTTGATCCACAAACGCAAAGGCCATTGCTGAAACGGGTGCCGATGCTTTGTTGTTTTGACTTTTCCATCTTGCTTGCTGATCAGCATCTGCCTTTAAAAACTTGGCCAATTGACCATCGAGATCCGATCTGATCAACTGTGACGCTTTGCTTTTGCCCGTGTCCGCTAGAGACACACTGATGAAATGACCCAGTCCATCTGATACATTTTGTTGCGCATTTTTATTATAGATAACATCTATAAAACCGTCTATAAACTCAGGTAATTTTAATGCTACTGCTCCAGGTATATCTGTGTTAGGAATGATTAAATCCATAAGCTGAGATACTACCGAAAACTCATCCTTAGAAAAATGAATGGGAGTAAATGCATCGGTTTGAGATTGGCAACTTTGAAGTAATCCAACAACTGCTGGGGTTACTATGATGGCGCTTGTTCCAAAACCTATCGTTCTTAAAGCTTTTCTTCTGTCCATAATTTGGTATTATTAAATATTCATTTTTTTGAGCTCTTTTACAGCATGATTTACTGCTCTTGCAGTTAGTGCCATATAGGTGAGTGATGGGTTTTGATTCCCGGCAGAGGTCATCCCCGAGCCATCAGTAACATAAACATTGGCAACAGCATGTAAGTTATTGTACTTGTTGAGTACCGATGTTTTTGGGTCACGACCCATTCTTGCAGTACCCATTTCATGAATTCCCAATCCCATGGAATATCCCTTGTCGTACTGCGTCACATTTTTAAACCCTGCGGCGTCAAGCATTGCTGCTGCCTGTTCGGACATGTCTCTTCGCATGGTTTTCTCATTGTCTCTTATCTCAGCATCAAAAGTAACGGTTGGAAGTCCCCACTCGTCTTGGTTATTGTAATCTAAGTACATTTTATTGTCGTGATATGGCAAAGTCTCTCCAAATCCATTGAGCCCTACACTCCAGCCTCCAGGTTTCACGATCGCTTCCTTGAGTTCTTCTCCATAACCCATTTCGCTGATCATTTCAGTCCAATTTCCACGGCTGGCTCCACCTTGGTATCCGTAACCACGGATAAAATCTTTTCGATCGGTAACGCCCCCTAAATTTCTAAATCGAGGGATGTAAATGCCGTTGGGCCTCCTCCCTGTGTAATATTTATCTTCGTACCCCTCTACTGTGGCAGTGGCACCCACTCTAAAGTGGTGGTCAATCAAGTTATGACCCAGTTCTCCAGAGTCGTTCCCAATTCCATTGGGAAAACGATCTGAAGTAGACTGAAGCAGAATGGAAGTAGAAGCAACTGTTGAGGCACATAGAAAAATAACTTTGGATTTGTATTCTATAACTTCTTTGGTTTCAGCATCAATCAGCCTTACACCAGTCGCTTTTTTAGTGTCAGCATCATAGAGGACTTCACTGACAACTGAATTGACCCTAAGGGTCATCATGCCCGTAGCCTCGGCGGCAGGCAAAGTAGATGAGTTACTGCTAAAATAGGCTCCATATGGACAACCACGACGACATAGATTTCTGTATTGACAGGTATTTCTCCCCAAGCCAGGCTTGGTGCCTTCAGTAATATGGGCCACCCTTCCTATAGTTAACAGGCGGTCGTCATTAAATTTGTTCGATAAAGTACTTTTTAGATCTTCCTCAACACAATTCAACTCCATCGGTTTTAAAAACTCACTGTCGGGAAGATAAGTTAAGCCCAACTTTTCTCCACTGATCCCAATGTATTTCTCCACATAACTGTACCATGGCGCAACATCTTTGTAACGAATGGGCCAATCCACAGCAATACCGTCTTTGGCATTGGCTTCAAAATCAAAATCACTCATACGATAGCTTTGTCTTCCCCATAGCAATGAACGTCCACCTAAGTGATAACCCCTGATCCAATCAAACCTCTTTTCTTCATTATAGGGGTGTTTGTTGTCATCTACAAAATAATGAGAGGTGGACTCGCTATTAACATAATTCGTTCGACTTTGTTTGGGTTGGCGTTTTCTAATTTCTTGGGTAATCCTGTCTCCACCTTTGAAATCCCATTTGTCCATATATGCGGTTTTGTAATCGACAGGATGGGTAATCATTGGGCCTCTTTCTAAAACCAGTGTTTTTAGTCCCTTTTCGCACAGTTCTTTAGCAGCCCAGCCTCCGCTAATACCAGTACCAACCACTATGGCATCGTATGTATTATTCATAAAAAGATAAAGGTTTAATTGTTTAGTCTTAGTAAAATTATCTCTTTGAGTGACAAACTACAAGGAATTTCAGTTTTTTTTAAACCAGAGTAGATCAAAACATTCAATATAATTGGCTTTTAAGATGTCCTTAAATGGATTGCTTTAATATTACATTTTGGGTTTGAAAAATTAATCCTATTTTTACTTTTAACTGAAATATTTAATCAAATGAGTAAAATTAGACTGGGCGTCTTGGGGGGGGGTGGAGATTCCCTAATAGGTGTATTGCATCGTGTAGCTTCCTACATGTATGACTATTATGAAATAGTTGGAGGTGTTTTTAATCCTGACTATGAAGAAAATATAAAATTTGCCAAAAAAATCGGGGTGAATTCAGACCGTGTATACAAGGATTTCGATGAATTTGTGGCGGTTGAATCTGCCAAACCAGAGGATGAAAGGGTCGAGGTCGTTTCTGTATTGACCCCAAACTTTTTACACTACCCCATGGCCAAAAAGTTGTTGGAGCATGGATTCAATGTGATTTGTGAAAAACCATTGACCACCTCGCTTGAAGAAGCAAAAACACTACAAGAAATTCAAAAAAAGAACAAGGCAGTTTTTGCTGTAACCTACACCTACACGGGCTACCCTATGGTCAGAGAAATGAAGGAGATGATTGCCAAAGGTGTCATTGGAGACATCCATAAAGTAGATCTACAATATTACCAAGGTTGGATAAATCCCGTTATTCACGACAAAGAAAAGAGAAGTCAAGTCTGGCGATTGGACCCCAAAAAAGCGGGAATCAGCTCCTGTATTGGCGACATAGGTACCCATATTTTCAATATGGTAGAATTTGTTACAGGCTCAGAAGTATCAGAACTGCTCTCTGATTTGAATACACTTTACGAAGACAACCCCTTGGACATAGACGGCTCTGTTCTGATCAAAATGGACAATAAAGCCAAAGGTATATTGCGTGCAAGTCAAATTGCAACCGGGGACGAAAACAATATTACCGTGGCCATATTTGGACGAAATGGTGCCCTTAAATGGGAGCAGGAGAATCCCAATTATTTGTACCTCTTAAAAGATGACGAACCCAGAAGATTGATAAAGCCTGGAAATGCTTCCTACAACACTGAAGTGTCTTTAGACGGCACAAAACTGCCGGCGGGTCACCCTGAGGGTATTTTTGATGCGATGGGTAACATATACAGAGGTGTTGCCAAAGCCCTAAAGGGAGAAAATTCCTTCAATGGTGAGTTCCCAACCCTTTATGAAGGGGTTAGGGGGATGTTGTTTATAGAAAAAACGGTTGAATCTAATCAAAAAGGAAATGTATGGGTAAGCATGGAAAATCAATGAAAACCATAAAAGGACCTGCGGTTTTTTTAGCGCAATTTGTAGACAAATCTGCACCATTTAATTCTTTAGACGGTATGTGTAAGTGGGCAGCTAACTTGGGGTACAAAGGAATCCAAATCCCGACCTGGGAAAGCTTTCTGATCGATTTGGATAAAGCCGCAGAAAGCCAAACATACTGTGATGAACTAAAGGGAAAAATAAATTCCTACGGTTTGGAAATCACGGAGCTTTCTACCCACCTACAGGGTCAACTGGTAGCGGTTCATCCGGCCTACGATCTCATGTTCGACAACTTTGCCCCCGATACATACAAGAACAACCCAAAGGCGCGAACCCAATGGGCCATTGAAACCCTTAAAAAGGCTGCCAAAGCCAGTAACAGACTCGGACTCAATGCCCATGCCACTTTTTCCGGTGCGCTGCTGTGGCATACCTGGCACCCTTGGCCTCAGCGACCCTCCGGCTTGGTTGAATTGGGATTCAAAGAACTCGCCGACCGATGGCTTCCCATTCTCAACACCTTTGATGAAAATGGTGTTGACGTTTGTTACGAAATACATCCCGGTGAAGACCTTCACGATGGAGTCACTTTTGAGCGGTTTCTCCAAGCTACTGGCAATCATAAAAGAGTAAATATACTTTATGATCCAAGTCATTTTGTACTGCAACAACTGGACTATATCGAATACATTGACCACTATCACGAATTCATCAAATCCTTCCACGTAAAAGACTCCGAATTCAAACCCAACGGAAAAAAAGGAGCCTTTGGAGGCTATGGCGATTGGATTGACCGTGCTGGCCGTTACAGATCGCCAGGTGATGGACAGATTGACTTCAAAACTATTTTTACTAAACTCACAGAATACGGATGCGATGTGTGGGCTGTAATGGAATGGGAATGTTGTATTAAAAGTCCAGAACAAGGGGCAAGAGAAGGCGCTCCATTTATCAAATCTCATATTATTGAAGCCACTCAGAAAACATTTGATGATTTCGCTGGTTCAGAAATTGATGAAAATCACCTAAAAAAAATACTTAATCTTTAATTCTCAATAAAATGAAAAAATTAATGTTAGTTGCGCTTATCGCGTTCACCGTCTCCTGCAAACAAAATCCTAAGAAAAAAGCTATTGCTGAGGTCAAACCCGTCGAAAAAGAATGGATAGATATATTTGACGGCGTTTCCTTAGCGGGATGGCACCAGTTTAATTCTGCTGAAATTAGCGATGCTTGGACCGTTGAAGATGGTGCCATGGTATTCAATCCCGCTTTAAAAGAAAAAGGAACCAGCAACGATATCATTACTGATAGTGAATACACCAATTTTGAGCTTTCATTGGAATGGAATATTGGTGAAGTAGGAAACAGCGGGATTTTCTGGGGTGTAAAGGAAGGTGAGGGATTTAACAAACCTTATCAGACTGGACCAGAGATTCAGGTCTTAGATAATGAAAGGCATCCAGACTCCTTCCAGAATCCAAATTTTCATCAGGCAGGTGCATTGTACGATATGGTAGAACCCACTCAAGATGTCTGCAAACCGGCTGGCGAATGGAATCATGTGCTACTTTCCATAGACTACAATGCCAACAAAGGAAGTGTAAAACTCAACAATGTAGAAATTGTTGCTTTTCCGCTCAGTGGACCAGAGTGGGATACTTTGGTTGCCAACTCAAAATTCGCCGACTGGGAAGATTTTGCAAAATACAAAACTGGAAAAATTGGCCTTCAAGATCATGGAGACAAAGTCAGTTATCGCAACATCAAAATCAGGGAACTCTAAGCTCGTATGATTCAATCAATGACAGGCTTTGGGAAAGCCGAAAAACAATTTGAAAACAAGAACTACGTTTTGGAATTGCGGTCACTCAATAGTAAAGGTTTAGAGGTAAACTTGCGCATGCCTTTACAGGTCAGGGAAATTGAAATTGAACTCAAAAAAATCATTGGAGAGCACTTAGTCCGTGGAAAAATAGACTTAAACCTCAATATAGAAAACCTCGGTTTACCAAGTGTTAAAACCATTAACCCCAGTGCCATCAATCACTACATTGATCAACTGAAAGACATTGAAGATGGGAACAGAATGGAGCTCCTTAAAATGGCCATCAAATTACCGGAAACCCTCACCACTGGAAAAAAGGAATTTGAAGCAGAGGAAATTCAAATGATCAAGGAGTTGTTAAAACAAGTCATTGGAACGCTGAACCAATTCAGAGGAGATGAAGGAAAAGTCTTAGAAACTGAATTCCAAAAAAGACTGTTTAATATTGAAAGACTGGCGGGTGATGTTGAAGAAATTGACCCAGTAAGAAGTGCTAATATTACAAAAAAGTTAAAAGCTTCTTTGGAGTCCCTCCAATTTGAAGTGGATCAAAACAGGTTTGAGCAAGAATTAATATATTACGTAGAAAAATACGATATCACCGAAGAGAAAGTCCGGTTAAAAAATCACATCGATTATTTTAAGGAAACTATGGATCAAAGCAGCTCAAATGGAAAAAAATTAGGATTTATAACCCAAGAAATGGGTAGGGAGATCAATACCATTGGGTCCAAAGCCAATCATGCTGGTCTCCAAAAATTAGTCATCCAAATGAAGGATGAATTGGAAAAAATAAAAGAGCAATTACTCAACGTTTTATAATTGAAAAGAGGAAAACTCATCGTTGTTTCGGCACCCTCTGGAAGTGGAAAAACCACCTTGGTTCGCGCATTACTGAGTCAGAAAATTCCCCTGACTTTTTCTATTTCAGCCACCTCGCGGCCGCCCAGGGGAAATGAACAAAACGGGAAAGATTACCACTTTCTTTCCACAGGTGATTTTAAAAAAAAAATCAAAGAAAATGCCTTTGTTGAGTTCGAAGAAGTTTATACCGATAAATTCTATGGCACCCTGCGGTCTGAATTCGAGGAAAAAGTAAAAGCTGGTCAACATATCATCTTTGATGTGGATGTGGTAGGGGGACTCAATATTAAAAATCAATTCCCAGACCAAACATTGGCGCTTTTTATAAAAGCTCCCAGTTTTAAAGATCTGGAAATGCGGCTGCGATCCAGAAGTACGGAAAGTGAAGCCCTAATTGACGAACGTCTCGCTAAAGTAAAAATAGAACTGGAGTATGCCCCAAAGTTTGACAGGATAATTATAAATGACGATTTACAGCGGGCGAAGCAAGAAATTTGCCAGTTGGTAACTGCCTTTCTCGATCAATCTTAATTCATGAAACAGGTGGGTCTCCTTTTTGGTTCCTTCAATCCCATTCATCTTGGGCACCTCGCCGTAGCTGACTTTTTTATTGGTAAAAATAACCTGAGTGAAATTTGGCTGGTAGTGAGCCCACAAAGTCCTTTTAAAACCACTGAAGGGCTGATAGAAAAACGCCACCGCTTGGCTATGGTTGCATTGGCCCTAAACAATAATAAGCAACTTAAAGCATGTACCGAGGAATTTAAGCTCCCAACGCCCAACTATACCATCGATACTCTGGATCACTTAAAAGAAAAATATCCTCAACATCAATTTAGCTTGATTTTGGGGCAAGACAATGTGGTAAATTTTGATCGCTGGAAATCCTATGAGCAAATTTTGGAGCATCATCAAATTCTTGTCTACCCCAGGGCCAACGCTAGTAAGCCATCATCCGAACTGTTGGTGCATCCCAACATAACATATTATGCCGCATCGCTGCTTGAAATTTCAGCAACCGATATCAGAACGATGCTCAAACAAGGGAAGGTGAATTCTGAATGGTTACCCCCTGGAGTTGATACTTATTTAAATAAAATTATTAGGTATTAATGTTGTTTTACAATAACTAGAAAAACTAATTTTAAAAAATCATATCTTATATGAACTAAAAAAACCTTTGTAAATGGAAAGGAATTTATTTTGTTTTTAATTATAATGAATATACTATGAAAATATTTGGATCTAGTAAATCTTTTTTTAAGGGAAAGGCTATGGAGTGGGAAACCGTAGATAAGGGAGTAAAAAGAAAAATTATGGGCTATGACGATAAAATCATGCTAGTGCGTGTTCTTTTTGACAAAGAAGGGGTTGGAACTGTTCACGAGCATTATCATTCTCAAGTCACCTATATAGCTTCAGGAGCCTTTGAAATCACCATTGATGGAGTTAAGCAAACACTTGAAGAAGGAGATTCTTTCTA
>MDTG01119014.1_pt1 | contig 22176 bp, 23 predicted proteins | sample 811421 | NCBI WGS metagenome assembly MDTG01 (sample SAMN05326645, study PRJNA326480) | marine metagenome | isolation source: seawater | place: Pacific Ocean: South East | collected 2011
GTACTTGTCTAACTTTTGTGTATTAACTGTGTCTATCTACAAGTTGTACTATTACGTTATGAAAAAGAAATTAATTGTCTTCTCTTTGGTTTACCTTTTAATTGTTCCCGGTTTTGTCGCTGCAAAGAAGGATACTATCAAAGACTTTCCAAAATCTTCCTTAGGGTTAGACCTGGCAAGTTTTACTAAACTTGGCGAAAAGTTAGTTGAATTTAGCATTTTTAGTATCGATGTCTATGTTGTTAGTTATTATGAGAAAGTGAGTAAAGATGTCTCGAAGGCTCGCGCCATAAACTTGAATTATAAAATGAACGTCTCGAGAAGTTTATCCATAAAAGGTTGGAATGAAGGCTTCAAGTGGATGAACAAATCTGAAAAGAATAAATACAAAAAAGCAATAAAGTGGATTCATGATTCTACAGGTGATCTTTTGAAAAGAGATAATTTAACTATTTTTGTTGTCGAAGGTATTACGACTTTAAAAAGAAATAATAAGACGATAGCAGTTACTGGTGACCCTCTAGTGGGTGAGATTATTCTCGGTCCATGGGTAGGCGAGAAACCAATCAGAGAAGATGTGAGAAAAGCTCTCCTAGGAAAATAGCAAATGAATTATTGTATCGTTGATATAGAAACAACCGGGGGGAACAGAACAGGTAACAAAATAACTGAGATTGCCATTGTTAAGACTGATGGGAAAAAAATTTTAGAAACCTTTGAATCACTTATTAACCCGGAAAAAAGAATTCCTTCAAATATCACGTACCTCACAGGAATCACAAACGAGATGGTATCCGATGCGCCAAAGTTTTACGAGGTCGCGAAGGAGATAGTTCAATTTACAAAGGACTGCATCTTTGTTGCTCATAATGTTTTTTTTGATTATCAATTTATTAAAAGAGAATTTTTAGAGCTCGGCTTTACTTTTTCTAGAAAAACCTATTGCACGGTGAAGGGGGCTAGAGAAGTTTTGCCAGGCCATAAAAGCTACTCTCTCGGAAAGATAGCACCAGAGCTTGGGATAAAAAATAGTGCCAGGCATCGGGCAATGGGCGATGCCATGGCCACCTTTGAACTTTTTAAAATAATGAATAATAAGTCAAAAGCCTTTTTAAAAAACCAAGAGAAGCAACTTAATATCCGAGCAAACATTCCTGCAAATATTGATATAGAGACTATCAATTCGATACCTGAATCTTGTGGTGTGTATAAGTTTTTTGATTCAAACAACAAAATTCTCTATATTGGAAAAAGTACAAACATAAAAAACAGAATTTATGGACATTTCAAAGTTAATTTGACTAAAAAAAGAGACATAGAATTAAAAGCGTTGATTAAAAGTATTGAGTGGATGGAGACGACAGACGAACTTGCTGCATTGGTTATTGAAGCATGTCTTATAAAAAAACATCGACCAAAATATAATGTGAGATTAAAGAGTAGACGATTTATTTATGGTGTATTTTGGGATGGAGAGAAACTAACTTATGCAAGAAAGGAGAATATAGATCAGCGATTTGTACTGGTAAAAAACAAAAGAGCAGCTGAAGCCAAAATTAAATACATATATGAGAAGTCCTTAGGCATAAAATTTGAAAACATTTTAAGTGTCGATACTACACTTTCAAAATGGAGATTAGTGCTGGGGGAAAAAGCCTTTGGCAAAAGGATTGTTGGTACACTTTTTGATTTGGAGTATCCAAGTGAGTATTTTTTTCTAACAAAGAAATCCTCTCATGGAGAAGGGCACGTTAGATTTCGTGTTAACGAAAGCGCACTTAGTAAAGTTGAAATATTTGATAAGGAAGAAAATTTAACGTTTAGCATGAGCCTTATTGAAGACCCAGAGGTTAAGACAATTTTCATGTCTCACATAAAAAAATTAAAACTTGAAAAAAATATAGAAATAAAAAATGATACTAGAAACTGTTAATTATATTTAGAAGGAACTCAACCTGCGCTTTTGAATTATATAGATGAAATGAAAGTCTTAGACTGCCTTCCCTAATTGAAACATCTATATTGTTTGATGTTAATTTCTTTTCAAGGTCGCTTGCTTCTCCACCAGTCACTTTGAAACATAAAATGTTAGATGGGTTTTGTGTCGGTGTTATAAGTTTTAGGTTTTTAGATGAAAGGTTTTCAATAAAATATCGGACAAGCTCCTGGTTGTAGCTTTCTATATTATCCAAACCAACTTCAAGAAGTAATTCAAGTGATTTTTCAAGACAGCTAGTGGCCAAAAGGTTTGCTGTTTGCCCACGGTCAAACTTTCTTGCTCCAGGTAAAGTTTTTGTTGTGTACTCCAGAAGACTTTGGACATTAGTGGAGTTGGCACTTGTTATCCAGTTTCCATTGTTATGTGTAACTTCACGTTTTGCATTCTTTGAAATGTACCCAAAGGCATGGCCGTAAGGCCCTAATAACCACTTATAGGATGCACAGCTAATAGCATCGATGAGCTCGAGTTCTTGATGTTTTAACTTCAACCCGCCAAGACCTTGAGTGCAATCAACTATAAAGAAGATATTTTTTTCTTTTAGGTATTTTCCCAGGTCAGTGAGGTCAATTCTTTTTCCCGTATCAAAAGTAACCCAACTAATACAAAAGACCTTTGTGTTAGGGTCAATGTGATCGTCGAGCCATTTAGATGTTGGGAGATCCTCCAAAGGTAGATCAAGGAGTTGGAGTTTATTTCTATTTTTTTCCTCTGCTAGAAGAAAGGGGAGAACGTTCGATGGGTAGTCCTTGTTTATTACAGTCACTACATCATTCGCATTCAGGTTTAAGCCTTGGATGAGTGTATTGTTCACATCTGAAACACTACATGAGTGGAATACCTCATCAGCAGTTACTCCAAGAAGATTCGCGAAATGTTTTCTGGATATCTCTGGTTTTTGGTACCACTCATCGTAAGGAATAAAACTAGGATTTACTTCTTTGGCGAGTGTATCTTCAACTTGTCTTTTTGATCTTAAAGGAGAAGGGCCAAAGTATGCAGCATTGAAATAGTGAGATTTGAGTTCTCCAAATTCATCACGTACTTTTTCGCTGATGACCTCGTTCATTCAGACTACTTTGATGTTTCTTCGGTTGTTGTAGCTTTCGCTTCGACACTAGGTGCTTTGGCAGCCGGCACTGTAGATGTCTCTTCAGTGTCAGAGTTTAAAGGAGCAGCAATCGGTGCCTCCGAGTCTAAAAGAGATTTTTCAGAACCACCTTTTCCTCTTGCGAGATATAGAGAGCTCGCCATGAAAGCGACTGCTAATACTGTTGTGATCTTATTTAAGATATTACCTTGCTGAGCACCTGTCATAATTGAGTCAGAACCACCGCCGGAGAATAGTCCCGCTTCAGCACCTTTTCCAAACTGAAGAAGAACGCTGATGATAAGTAAAACAGTGATAATTCCGTGAACAATCATTAAAGTAGTGACCATGTGATAAATCCTTAAAATTTTGTAAAATTATTATATGAATCAGCCTAAATTGACAACTAAGCCTGAATATTTGCAGCGATTCTACTTATTTCATTAAAGTCAGAGGCTTTTAAGCTTGCTCCCCCAATTAATGCGCCCGAAATCTCAGGGTTCTCAAGAAGCTCCTGAGCATTTGAAGGCTTTACACTACCACCGTATAGGATCGGAGTCTTTGAGAACTTAGCTGGTAAACTATTAGAGATAATGCTTTTTACCATGCGATGGGCCTCAACTGCTTGTTTTGCAGTAGCAGTTTTCCCCGTTCCAATCGCCCATACCGGTTCATAAGCGATACAGGTGAGCTCTGGTTTGAGGTTTTGAACTTTGGGCAACACGTTGGTTAATTGAGCACTCAAAACTTCGTTAACTCTATTTGATTCCCTTTGCTCAAGAGTTTCTCCAATACAGAAGACAACACCAACTCCATGTTCCATTGATAAATTAATCTTTTTTATCAGTAGTTCATCATTTTCGTGAAAAAGTTGCCTTCTCTCAGAGTGACCTACGAGGGTAAAGTTTGAAGAGAAGTCTGAAAGGGTTTGGATTGAAGTTTCACCGGTAAAGGCGCCTGAGGCCTCACTTGAGATATTTTGAGACCCTACAAGAAAGTTCCCTATTTTTGGACGAATATTTTCTAAAATTGATAGGTAAGGTGCTTGGGGGCATATACCCTGTGAGATGTCGCCAAAAGTTTCGAGTTCCTCAAAGAAAGACCTTACCTGGTCTAAGTTTTGGTTCATCTTCCAGTTTCCAAGAATGATCTTTTTTTGATTTAAAAACATCAACTAACTCCATGTTAAAAGTTTTAAAGCTCGGTTATTTTAACCCATGTTTTAGTGCCTGAACCCCGACTAATGTGCCTTGCTCAATATATTCTAGAGAAGCGCCTCCTCCGGTGGAGATATGGCCCATATACCTTGATAGTCCTGACTTATTAACAGCACTTACGGAATCTCCTCCACCTACTAAACTAAAGCACTCTGTGTTCTCTGACAGGCTTTTAGCGATTGAAAAAGTCCCTCTTGAAAAATCTTCTATTTCAAATAGCCCCATTGGCCCGTTCCATAAGATAGTTTTCGCCTTTGAGCATATGTCAGAAAATTTAGCGACTGTCTTTTCTCCAATATCAAGACCCATCATTTCATCAACAATATTTTCATCCTCTGAAAACTCTGGTGCTGAGTCGGGGTTTTCCGCAATTATATGATCCGAAGGTAAAATAATCTTTGCGTGGTTTTTAGAGCTAAGAATCTTTTTTGCCAAGATAACATCTTCTTCACTGCAAAGTGATTTTCCAATGGAATACCCTTTCGCATTTAAAAAGGGGTAAGCCATAGCTCCACCAATAATTAGGTGATCAACAGGCCCTAAGAGTTGCTCGATTATTTTAATTTTATCGCTGACTTTTGCACCACCGATAATACCCACGAATGGTTTTTTTGGACTTTCGAGTACGGTGTTCAATGCAATCAGCTCTTTTTCAATAAGAAGTCCAGCAATGACATTTTTGTGGTCAAAATGAGATACTATGCCATGAACTGATGAGTGTTTACGATGACTAGTTCCAAATGCATCATTCAGATAAACATCTCCATAGCTAGCAAGTTTTCTTGAAAATTCAGAGTCATTACTTGTTTCTTCCGGGTGAAACCTTAAGTTCTCTAAAAGTACTAACTTAGTAGTGGGAAGAGACAGTAGGGTTTTTATCCCTCTATCTGTAGCTGACTCTGTTAAAACAACTTCAATGCCCAGTTTATCTGCAATGTATTTTGCCACAGGCTCAAGAGATAACTTCTTGTCAAATTTACCTTTGGGACGCCCAAGATGAGACATCATCGTAATCTTTGAGGCACCTTTTTCAATAAGTAGCTTTATTGTATCAAGGGATAAGTCAATTCTTGTGGAGTCCGTAATCTGTCCATCTTTTAGTGGGACGTTAAAATCAAATCTCGCGATTACTTTTTTACCGCTAATGTCTTGGGTGTTGAGATAGTTAATCATTATTTTCCCACATATAAGTCTAGATTAAAGTTTGCTTGCAATTAGTTCTGTTAAGTTAATAACTCTGTTGGAAAAACCAGACTCGTTATCGTACCACACGACTAACTTTAGAGATTTTGGTGTTACCATATTCGTTAAAGGAGCATCTACGATTGAGCTATATGTGCTTCCATTATAGTCACAACTAACGAGTTCTTCATTGGTTACACTGAGGATGCCAGATAGATTCGATGTGGCAGCTTCTTTTAACTTTTTGTTAACTTCCTCTTTGGTTGTGTCCGTTTTCAGGTTCACAGTGAAATCAACCATTGATACATTTGGAGTGGGAACTCTAACAGCATACCCATCAAGTTTTCCTGCAAGCTCAGGAATAACAAGTCCAATCGCTTTTGCGGCACCCGTTGTTGTTGGGATCATGCTCATCGCAGCAGCTCTCGCTCTTCTTAGGTCTGAGTGAGAGTGATCCAAAAGCCTTTGGTCACTAGTGTAAGCATGGACTGTTGTCATGAACCCATTTTCAATTCCAAATGAGTCGTTTAGTACTTTTGCCACTGGCGCGAGGCAGTTAGTTGTACATGAAGCATTACTCACGACATCGTGAGAAGAAGGGTCATAGTCAGAGTGATTTATCCCCATAACGATCGTATGATCGATGTCTTTTGCCCCTGGTGCACATAAAACGACTTTTTTTACTGTGTCTCGAATATGCATTGATAAATCTTCTTTTGATTTAAATTTTCCAGTTGCGTCAATCACGACCTGAACACCTGCATCACTCCAGGGTATTTTAGAGGGGTCTTTCTCGGTGAAAAACTGAACAGGGGATTCATTAATATAAAGTGTATTTTCAGAGTAATGAACATTTCCAGCAAATGTAGCGTGGACTGAGTCATGTTTAATGAGGTGCGTGTAGGTTACGGGGTCACCAGGGTTATTTACTGCAGTGATTTCAATCAAATCACTTGGTGATGAAAAAAGTTGTCTGATAAGTGTTCGTCCAATTCTTCCAATGCCGTTTATACCAATTTTGATTTTAGCCATAGTAATTCTCCGTGAAGATCTGCGGTTTTTAAATTGGCCATAATATGCCATAGTCATTCTCGCTTGGGTAGCTATCAAGGAAACATTAATGAGTAAAAAACAACTTTTTATTAAAGAAATTGAGCACGGCATTAGCTTTGAAGAAAGGTTTCTCGTCAAATACATTGCTGAAGGTAAAGGAAAGGACGGACGTGGATATCTGAATATAATTCTAGCGGATAAATCGGGTCAGATTGAAGGAAGAATGTGGAAAAACTACGAAAGCTCTCTGGGGGAGCTATCTTCAGGGGATATTGCTCTAGTCAAAGGAAAGGGAAACCGCTACCAAAAAAAAATGCAGGTTATTTTAGAGAACATATCTAAAACTGGGTCAGAAGACCTGACTGATTTCCTCTCAACCTCAAGTAGAGCCTCAGCAGAAATGAAAGATGAGCTGATGAAAATTGTCAAAAACTTAGATGATTATTACGTAAAAGAACTTCTTTCTGTGACTCTCAATGACCCCATAATTTCCGAAAGGTTAGACACATGGGGCGCTGGTAAAAGTATCCACCACGCCTATCAAGGTGGGCTTCTCGAGCACATTCTTAGTTGCTCGAATCTTGCGGTGCAATTAAGTGAGCACTACAAAGTGAATAAAAACTATGTAGTTGCTGGAGCAATTTTACATGACCTGTGTAAAGTTTTTGAGTTAAGTGGAGGAGCTGTAACCGACTATACTTTGGAGGGAAAACTTATTGGCCACCTCGTCAAAGGGGTTGAGTTAATAGAGAGGTTTTCAAGGAAAATTCCCGATTTCCCTTATGATCTAAAGCTCCACCTAAAACATATCGTTGTTAGTCATCATGGAGAGGTGGAATACGGGTCGCCAAAAGTACCGTCAACTCCGGAGGCTGCACTAGTGCACTATATCGACTATTTGGACTCAAAAATGGCAGCAATGGATGAATTAATTAAAAAAGACACGAACTCTGGAGATTGGACAGGCTATGATCGCGTATCAGGACGTTCTGTTTATAAAAAAGATCTGCCTTTTTATGAAAAGCCAGTCGAGGAATTAAAGTCAGCTCCCTTAAAAAACGAAAATAAAGCAAAAATCGGTTTGAAAAATAATGACTTGGCCAATCAGCTCAAGAATCTAAAACTTTAGAAATTTTTTAAATTCTCAAAGCAATTTAAACTGTTCTGATAGACTCGCTTGAGAAGGTCATCGATAGGGATATTTTTAATTTCAGAAATTTTTAACGCCACAAGTGGTAAGTAGGATGGATTATTTTCATTTCCTCGGTAAGGCGTGGGTGTTAGAAAAGGAGAGTCAGTTTCCAAAAGAATTTTATCAATGGGGCAAAGTCTTATTGCGTCTCTGACATTTTCTGCTGTTTTGAAGGTACACATGCCATTAAAGCCAAGGTAGAAGTCATTCTCCAGGGCAAATTCAGCCAACTCTATGCCGCTCGAAAAGCTATGTATGACTCCTTTTTTTTTCATATTTTTCACATGATTTTTTAGAAGCTTAGTCATGTCTTTGTCACTTTCACGATTATGAATAACCACAGGCATATGCTCTTTGGAAGATAAATCTAAGTGATAATCTAGGCAGGCTTTTTGTTTCTCAGGAGAGGAGAAATTGTAAAAGTAATCAAGTCCAATTTCTCCAATTGCACACAGTTTTGGATTATTTTTATGAGCATTGAATAAACTATCAAAACCTGATGATTCGAAATTATCAGCTTCGTGTGGATGAGTTCCTAGAGTGAAGCCCAGGCAATCATGCTTTGAAGAGAGATGTTCAACAACGTTCCAGTTTTTCTTAGAAGTGGAGATTGTAATCGCTTTTTCAATACCTAGACTTCTAAAATCATCCACTACTGATGAGTCGTCTTTTTCTTTAATCATATCTAGATGAAAGTGAGTTTCAATAATTTGATGAACAGGGTCGGCTCCATCGAAATATGGAGAATCTTTTAGGTAATCAGAAAGTAGAGCTTTTTTTCCCATGTTTAAAGAAGTGAATCCATAAGAATATAAAGTTGAGATAAAGGAAGAGCACCCTCTATCTTTTTTTCATTAAGTAAAAAAGTTGGCGTGCTTTTAATTCCAATTTCATTTCCAATATCAACAATTGAAATTAGTTCTTTTAGTGTCTCTGGATTTTCATAACAGTCTTTTACATCTTCTTCGGCTACTTTATTTTCAATCCACTCATCATCTAAAGTGGCTTGATCGTGAAAAATTTCGTCGTGCACTCTCAGCAGATCATCTTTTTTACAAAGACTAAGCCTGGCGGCATTGCAGGCTTGAGGATGTAAGCCGTATGTCATTTTTGAATTGCAACTATTGTCCAATGGATAAAACATATATTTAATTTCAACTTTATTTTTATAGCGCCTCATAATTGATGGGATCATTTTCGATAACGCTTTACAGGCTGGGCACTGAAAATCACTAAAAATTACCATGCGAATAGGAGCATCTTTGGTAGATGTTAAATTTAACTCGGGTAACTTTCCAGGAAGAGGAATTGTTTTAAGTTCTTTGTATTGATTTATTAAATCGTCTTTAATGGATAATAAATCCTTTTGCTTTGAGGAGTAGGTGAGATTTCCAAGGCCAATAACTATAAAAAAAATGACAGATGTACCTATCGTTGGAATGATTTTTATCTCTTTAGTACCTATATTTTTGTAGGAAAGAAAAAAAGCAATATTGCTGGATACCCAAAAGATAGAGCAGACAGGGCATAGGGAACCGAGAGAAACAAGGCTGTAAATAAGAAGTCCAACGCATCCAATGAGGTTAATACCTCCAAAGAGATAGACAACGCCAGATAGATTAATTTTACTCAGGATAAGCGGAGCTAAAAAAAGAGCACTCGTAACAATTCCTAATGAAGATATCGGGGCACCAAAAATATTTGAAACACTTGAGTTAGTTGCACTATCGCAATTAAAAAAAGATGAAAGATCACATATCCCTCCACCTCCAAGACCTTCAGGGAAATGAACAGAATAGTAATGTTGTGTTAAGTAAATCGAGGCGGCCAAGGCAATTATAGAAAATAATCCGATTAAAAACTTTGTGTTAAACGAAGTATCACTTTTAAATGTCGACATAGTTATATTCCCGGTTTTTTATTTGTAATTAAAGTATAATTTCGCAGGATAGTTTTGTCTCGCCTAAAGCTATGAAAGTTTTCTTTTGAGCAATATGTGCACCTTGGGTCAATATTAAATTTGGCTGATGGAGAAATCCCTAAAACTTGACGCATTACCTTGCCAGTTAAATCAAAAAAAAATTTGTCGTTTTTCATTTTAAAATTACTGCCACAGGGAAAGTAATTATGAAACTCTGAAGTCACTTCGAAGCAGCATTGTTTTATTGAGGGAAGTATATGTATGTTTTGTGGACTATCAATATTTGTAAAAATATTTTTTTTTACACCTCGCCAACCAGCGTGAATAAGGTAGTAACCTGTACTTGACTCTATATATACACTCAGGCAGTCGGCTGTTTTTATCGCGATGCTCTCCCCGTAAAGAAGTTGTTCTTTACTCCAAAAGATACCATCTGCCTCAATCTGATTTGGAGAATTTTTAATTTCATTTAATGAAACTATTTTATTTGAGTGAATTTGTTCGACCTCATAAAAAGGAAGACTTGGCTTTTCTTTAAGAAAAGTTAATTCATAACTAGTTTTCACTTTTAATCACTTGGAGTTTTTCAAGTAAAGTCTCAAAAAACTTGGGTCTTGGTGCACTAAAGTGAAGCTTCTCTTTTGTTATGGGGTGGACAAAACCTAGCGTTTTAGCATGAAGAAGAGGGTATTCATACACGAACTCATCCTCTGTCTTTAACTCTTTTTTAAGTCTTAAAATATCTTGTGCTGGGTTTCCGTAAGTTTGATCAAACAAAATAGGTGTTCTTTCCACGACTGAGAGGTGTACTCGAATTTGGTGAGTTCTTCCCGTTTCTAGTTGGCATTCTATATGATGAAAAGGTCCATAAGAATCGAGCTTCCTGAAGTGGGTTACAGCGTGTTTTCCTGCTTTTACATTTATCGCCTGCTTCAATCTATTTGTAGGGTGTCTTCCGATGGTGCTTTCAATTCTTCCGGTTAATGGAAAGTTTTTAGCTGGGACAATTGTTTCGTAAATTCTTTCGATGTCGTGCTCAGCAAAAAGTTTGGACATTCCCTCATGGGCTTTTGCCGATTTCGCGACAGCCATAACGCCGGTAGTTCCCTTATCAAGTCTGTGAACTATTCCAGGTCTTTTTTCACCACCTATTCCTGTAAGGTCATTACAATGAAAAAGCACCGCATTGACTAGTGTTCCTGTGTAATTACCAGGAGCCGGGTGTACGACCATTCCTGCAGCTTTATTTACAATGATTAGATGTTCGTCTTCAAATAAAATATCCAGAGGGATATTCTCTGCCTTTATTTCTGTATCTACAGCCTCCGGGATATTCACTGAAATTTCAGTATTCTCTGGTGGAAGTTTTTTTAACGACAACTTTTGAGTTTCACAGTTGATTTCTCCTGCCTCAAAGAGTTGCTTGACGACACTTCGACTCAAGTCAGGAAGCTTTTCAGATAAAAATTTATCCAGCCTAGAATACTTTTCTAGGTCTTCTTTTGTTATTATAACTTTCATATTGTGTTCTTTTTGAATTTAAATTTTTTGTTGCTTCTGGTCTACTCTATTCATATACGATGCGGCAACCTCTTCTGGGTTCATCTTTAAACATTTTGCATATTGGTAAACGAAGCCTCTGGTATAAACTCTAGCGGGTAAGGCGCTAATGTTTTCTTCCTCAATATTTTTAAGGTGTGTTTTAGATATTCTAGTCATTTCACACATCCTTGCGATATCCACGTTTTTGTATTCTCTTACTTTTTTGAGTGTTTCTCCTGAAAACTCTTTTGTCTCTTTAATCTCTTTTTCAAAAATTGGATCAGTATCATATTTGAGTGCAAATTTATTACTCGCAACAAGGTTTGATATTTTCTTTTCAGGTTTTGTCTTTGTATTTGTTGCCTGAATTTGTTCTTCTGCCGAGACTTTTTGAGTGATAGTTGGTTCCGTTTGTGTTTTTTCCTGAATAGTTTCCACAGAAAAGTCATTCTCAAGGTGATATTTCCTTCTGTTTCTTTCGTTTCCGAGGATGTTAAAAGCTTCTTCAATCTGGCTTATATTTTCCTCGATATCACTTGAGGACATAATACTATAAAGGGCCATATTGTCTTGCGAAAGGGATAGTTTCGCTTTCTGGTAAGCTTCTTTGATTTCTTCAAAAGTGGCTGAATGTTGTATGTTTAGTACTTCATAGAAGTTTTTTTTCATCCGACCTTCTCCTGGTTCTTTTCAATTTGGTTAGGAATTAATTTGTGAACTATTGACTCGAAGTTATGGATGAGAGGGGAGTTTGGGAACTCCGTTAAAAGAGGCTTTCTTTTTTTTACGCTTTGCCAAACAGATGGGTCATGCTCGAGGTAACCTGTGTAGTCAAGACTAAACCCAAAGTACTTTTGACAAATAAATTTCATCGAAAATCCGATGTCTATGTCTGCTTGAGTTCTGGTTTGATTAATTATTAAATTTGGAATGAAATCACTTATTTCAGCTTTTATGATTTCTCCTAGCTCTGGGTATTTATTAGAAATTTCATTAATCATTTTTGATGGGTTCGATTCACCTGTTATTTTGGAGTTCATGGCCTGGTCAATCAAATGGTTTACGTCTAATAGCTGGTCACAAAGACTTAGTTTTCTGTGGAACACAGATTTAATAAATCTATATGTATTTTCTATAGATGTAGGTTCAGGAAGAGTTGTCATGATACCTTTATCAGCTGCTAAAAAGAAGTCTAAGGTGTTGTATGTTGTTCCAGCACCAAGGTCTAATAAAACAAAGTCGGCATCCATCTCATAGAGTTGGTGCAGGATTTTTGCTTTATGAACTTGCTTTAAATTGGCCATTCCGAAATCATCATGGGCTCCGCTAATTATGGATAGATTGTCAATTGGTGTTGGTGTTATTAGGTCATCAAAGTTACTGACTTTTTTTGTTAAAAAGTCGCTTAGAGTTAAAGCGGGAATGTTGGCGCCAAGACAAGTATGAAGATTTGCACCACCAAGGTCTAAGTCTATACTTACAACTTTGTAACCCATAAGTGCGAGACAAATAGAAAGGTTCGCGGTTGTTAGACTTTTTCCGACACCACCTTTACCGCCGCCGATTGACCAAATCTCTTTGCTTTTTTGAGCAGATACTCTTGATTTCCAGTCTGATTCAGTTGTAAATTCCTTTAACCTATCTTTGATAATCGTTGTCACTACGCTTTCCTTCCTTGGAGTCCCTGACTATTATAAATAAAATTTAATTATTATGTAAGAGGTTAAAATTACTTGGGTTTTTGAGTCGGGTAATGGTCTGAAAATGTAACAACCTAGGTAGACAAGAAAACTTACATTATTGTAATGTCTGATTTTTTAACGGAGTTACATTTTTGGTTTCAGCATCAAAGCAGGCGAAATTAAAGTCGAGGTCAAATCTTCATTTGAGTAGGAAGTTTTGGCATATGGGTGGTGGGATCGTAATACTTACAGTCTACATGCTCTCCGGCTTAGATGGCCGAGACGCAGGAGTGATTTTAATTTCATACTCTTTACTAAATTTTATTTTTGAAATCGTAAGGCTTGGCAGCAGTCGATTTAACCAATTGGTTTTGTCGGTCTTGGGGAGTTTTATGCGTGAGGAGGAAAGGAAAAAAGTAAGTGGAATGCCTTTCTATGCTCTCGGTTGTGGCCTTTCTTTTTACTTGTTTCCGGAGAAGATTGCGATTCTCTCAGTTTTATTTCTTACATTTAGTGATCCTATTTCTTCAATAGTTGGTGTTCTATATGGGAAACATAGATTTATGCCTAACAAATCAATACAAGGGTCCTCTGCCGGTTTCTTTGTTTGCTTTGTGATTACCTATGTTGGAATAATTTCTTGGAATTCAAATCCAGCAAATCTATTTGCTTTTTGCTTTATGGCCGGAATCATTGGTAGCTTTTCCGAGCTGTTGTCCGTTCTAAACTTAGACGATAACTTAACAATCCCCCTTTTTAGTGGGCTAGGGCTATTTGCTTTAAATAATCTTTTCCAAATTCTTTAGTACAAAATATTTCTTTAATTGAATCAATTGAGACTGTAGATTAGAATCAAATTCTGTTTTGTTTCTCTGGAGTTTTGATGAACGAAAAATTAATGAAATTAAAGCCTTACTATGCTCAAAAAGTCTGGGGTGGAGATTTCTTATCCCGAGTGAAGGGAAGAAAAAAAAGTGACCCCATTGGAGAGCTCTTAGAGGTTTCTATTCTTAAGGATTCTCCATCTAGCTATAATGACTGTCCACTGTATGAACTATTTAATGAAAATGAAATAACTTATTGTGTTAAGTTTATTGAGACAACTCAAAACTTAAGTGTTCAAGTTCACCCTGGAGATGAGTATGCTAAAGAGGTCGAAAACTCTCGAGGTAAAGCAGAGTGTTGGTTAATTTTAGAGGCAAACCCAGGTGAAGGTATTTATCTTGGACTTAAAGATGGGGTTAGTAAAGAAAGGTTTACAGAGGCAATTGAGAAAAAAGAAGAGCTAAATGAGTTGATGAATTTCTACCCTGTTAAAAAAGGTGATTTCTTTTTTGTTCCTCCCGGGTCAATTCATGCCATAGGAAAAGGGGTTTTACTTTTAGAAGTTCAACAGTCATGTGGGGTGACCTACAGAGTTTGGGATTGGAATCGATTAGACCTGAATGGTAAGCCGCGTGAATTACATATCAAAAAAGCAATGGATGTTATAAACTTCGATCCTAACTTTAATACTAAAAGGTTTTTTCAATACTCAGATAAAGGGTTTTCAGAGACGCACGAGTATGAAATGGCAACACATCAGGACTTTTCTTTTAAAATGGTCGAGGGAAAAAAGTCAGAGAAAATTAAAGTTGAGCTCAATAAAAGAGGAAGGCCTACTGCAATTATATGCTTAAAGGGAATTGTTCAAATTCATAGAGGGAATGACTCTGCAAAGTTATCTGAGTATATGACTGTTTTGTGTCCTAAGGGTGATCAACCTGATGTGATGGATTTAGATGTCCTCAGTAGTGAATGTTTCCTGGCAGTTATTCATTAACTAGTTAAGTAACGGATTTTACATTCTCAAAAAATCTCGTTTAGAGAATAATTATCCCAAAAAAAAATTAAGCACCGGTTTGTGAAAAAATATTCCTTTAAGGAGTATTAATGAGCAAAATTATTTTCTTATTATTTATAATCTTCAGTCTTAATTCTAATGCAAGCGTTGAACACGCGCGAGTCGATCTTGAAGATGTTGTAAGTAATTTTATTCAAATTAAGGCTCCTGAAAAACTAGACTGGAACTGGGAAGAAGCAATAGGTTTATTTGGACTTGTTAGAGTCGCAGATGTGGTGAATGAAAAACAAAAAGTAGAGATTTTAGAGTTTATCAAAAGATACCATTATTATTACGACAAAAAAAAACCTAAAGTCACATGGGCGGACGAGTGCCCCTCTGTTTTATCAGCATTATTTTTAGAGGATGAGTACTTTAGTAGTGATGAAATTAATTTTTGGCGCGTTCTTGATTATCTTAAAACAGCTAGACTTAATGAAATAGGCTCCATTGACCATCTTGGAGAAGATTCTACAATTGGTAAGTTTTTTCCACCTTATAAGAATTCAGTTTGGTTAGATTCATTAATGATGTGGGGAAATTTAAGTATGCGAGCTGGCCTATTAATGGGAGATGCGCAATTAATTGATCTCGCATTGTCTCAACCAAAGATTTTCTCTACATACCTTCAAGATGAAAACTCCGGCATGTTTATCCATTCATATAACTATCGTGGTGACTACACTTTCCCTCGTAAAAAGCTTTTTTGGACTCGTGGAAATGGGTGGGTTGTGGCAACTCTCGCTGACTATCTTGAGCTCATGCCAAAAGGGGATCACAGGTATGAAGAGATAAAAAATATATTTATTAAATTAGTGAAGGGCTTCTTTGAAGCACCAACGAAAAATAATTTATGGAGAAATTTATATCCGGTAAATAAAGACAACAGGATAGATACATCTGGCAGTGCACTTGTTGCTTACGGAATGGCCAAAGGTTTTCGATTAGGTGTCCTTGATGAGAGGTATTTCGTTCAGGCCAAAAAATCTTTTACGGCAATAAATAGTCATTTAAAAAAGACAAAATTTGGAAAGAGATTAACAAAAGTAATAGGACCTACTGTTCCTGGGCCAAGGCTTTTTTATCGAATCATCCCTTACCAAAAAAATTCTTACTATGGGCATGGTGCCTATTTTTTATTGGCCAGTGAGATATTGAAATAATTTTCGTTTATCATTAATTTATTCATCTTTAAGCCCGAAGATTCTTATTGATGAAGCTAAAAGTAACGTTAATATTTATAGTCCAATTATTTGTAATTCCTTTCAACTCTTTTTCAGAAGATGGGTATTCAAGGGTCATTAAAAATTGCTTTGACAATAAAGACTGGGGAGAGCAACTTTGCAGACTTTATGAATTGCCAGATGATCCAATGTATATGGAAACTCCTGATGGTAATTTTGCGATGAACACCACTCCTATTCTTTTTGAGTTCATTGATGAAGTTTTTGATGTACTTGAGACACCTCTTTATATTCCATATGTTCTCACAAATAGAGAAGACCTTATTTTAGACAAAGCCGAAAGCAGGAAGCAGGCTTACAAAGACCTAGTTGTAAAATATTCGATTGAGAATAGGTCCTTAAAAAACTGTCAGAAAGCGTGTTTAGTGAAGTGTATAACGGCCAATATTCTTAAGGGGCAAAGAAATTGGCGTACAAAACTAGGAGCAGTTGAGAGTTCATTTCTTCATGAAAAAGGAGAGTGCACTGAATACTCTAGAATAGCTACATTTCTAGGAAGTAGTATTGGCTTAAAGACAGGAATCGTTGCAGGTAAAAGTCATGCTTTTGTTGAGTATACAATTAATGGGCAAAGGTACTTTGCCGAACCTCAAGACTCTAGTTGTAGTTTTTTTCAAACAAGGAAAAGGCATATACCAATGCTTCAGGCGATGGAAGAAAATTTAAATCAAAAAAACCGGTTCTTACAAAGTATGGATTCACCAAGCTTGGATCAAGGTTGGGACTCTGCTCCACCGATATCTTCAAAGCCTAGATAAAATTAAAACTCACCGTGAAAACCTAAATGAAATCCTTGAGCTGTTGCCGAGGGAATTAACTCAATTTTTCTTTTTTTTCTTTTTTTAGGATCGGTGAAAATTCTGATTCCTTCTATCGCCAACGCTCCAGTTCCTATAATAGCAAAACCTAGTTGTGGAACTTTTACTTGTCTGTAAGCTATGTTGTATTCGGATCCATTTTTCTCTTGAAGATAAGCGATTAGTTTTCCCGAGTCGCTGTAGGGGTGGGTGTTCCTGGCGTGATTGTATAAGTCAACTACCTGGGTCGCGCCAAGGACAAACGTTGCTGTTTTTGCCCATTTATTTTTAGGGAGTTTATTTGAGAAGGCTAGAGTAGAGTAAACACTTATAAGACCTGCATTCGTGATCATTGGTGCCGCTGTGATTAAAGCATCTTTATCAGGAGACCCCACTCCAAGGGGATCTTGATATCGCATCGATCCAAAATAAAAGTAGCCACTTTCTTCATCGGTGTATGGGATAACTCTAATATCAAAACAGTCTAAGTTTTGAAGCTCAGCGGCTGCACAGTGTGCGCCTTCATGAATAGTCGTTCCAAGAATAAAGGCGCCAGGAGATAAAGCCACGCCTGTCAAAGCATATTTCCAGGAACTCGGATCAAATTTTCTTTTTAAAAAGAACTTGCCTCTTTTTTGTTCTTTATTACTTTTTGAACCATTATCATCGCAATTATATCTGCTTATTGTTGGAGAGTTTATTTGGTCAATTTCATCTACACAGTTGGATATGGAGTTACATTGCGCAATGGCTTGTGCAGATAGAGTTATAAGAAATGTGATTAGAATAAAGTTTTTCATAATAACTCCATTTCAAGCGGCAATTTAAATGCCAGACTGCAAATACAGCCTCAGAGGGATCTTGGGTTAAATAGGTCAAAATCTATTAATCCGTCTAAAGTTTGGACAAAAAAATAGATTGAGTAGATAATTAAAAAGACTAAATTTAAGGACAAAAGTGGAAAAAATAATTTTGATCGTTTTACTTTTTTGTGGTGCATGCTCACTAGCTCCAGTTGTTTCTGAAAAAACCGCCAGAACTCTAGGGGATGGTAATTGGGAAACAAATGTTGGAATGTCTCCTGCCGTAAGTGTTACTGTTGGGAGGGGCTTCGGAGAAAGCTTAGATCTTCATTTTTCTTATGAGAGCCAGATAGTTCCTATAGTTGAAGTAGGCGGAAAATTTTCAATTATACAAAACAATGAAGGACTTTCGTTTTCCCTGTTTGGAGGAGGTTTCACTGATGGGGGGAGCTCAAGCGGCTACTACGCAGGGCCTGTTGTCAGTTTTAAAAAAAATTGGATCGAATTTTACGGTTTGGCCAAATATAATAATGTCACATGGGAGGCAGATGCCTCAACAGACGATGATGATTCTGTTTTTAACTTTAACTTAAGCATAAATCAAAACTTTGATTACTGGCTTGCTGTTGCGGGGGTTAACTTCTGGTTCAATGAGGGTTTTGGACTAAACATTAATGGAAAAAGATTTTTTATTGATGATGCTAGTGAGGATGGGGAGAGGATCATACCTTCTCTCCATTTACTTTTTAGGTATTAGCAAGCATAAAATAGATCTTTCAGAGGTTCAATATATTTTGTCCAAAGTTAAAGGAACCATCTCTATCAATTTCAAGAAGATCAGGGCAATTATTATTTAATCGGCTGTAAATGCCATTAAAAAGGTTTTTTAATTCTCTACTTTCAAAAATTTCTTTGATTTTAGGTTGGTTCTCAACAACGCGAATTTTCGTATAAGCGTTCCTGCTGTTCCCCTTAAACACCTGACCTCTAATGTTTTTTGCAGATAGTTTGAATCCATCTGATCTGTTACAGGTGAGTTTGATGTCCATATCAACATCGATTCTTACCTTTCCGTCATAATCAACAAAAACCCCTGCTGCATTATAAAAGGAGCAAGTTGGATTAAAAAAGCTACAATTTTTTCTCTTTTTAAATGAACTTTTTAATTTTGCTTTAAACTTCATTTTAACCGAATACGTATCGTTTGACTTTCTTCTTACTACTACATTGCGGAGGGACCTTCTCTTTGACAGAAAATCGAAGTTTCTAATTTTTACTGTTAATACATTACTTTTAAATGCTGGAAATGAGCTTTTTTGACTAATCTTTGAGCCAATGAAGCCCTCAAGTATGTAGCCCCAGCTAGATTCAGATATGCTTCCATAAGCATAGATTGCTTCATCGGTTTCTTTGAGGTTTATTTTTTCAACATTTTTCCATTGAGGGTGGGCCCTTAGTTGAGCATTGTTTGCGATTAACCTCTGTTGTCCGCTATAAATATTTAGACCATTGCCTGAGTATGATTTTTTAAAAATAGTTTGGTTATGATTTATATTGATTCTTATCGATCTTATTGTGGCTCTCGATCCATTATCTACACCAACAACCAATCTTTGAATGTCTCCAATTTTGGAAACATGTCCTACAATATCATATGTCCATTTTGATCTATTTTTAAGTTGGCTGTTGTTATTGCCGCTCCCATAGTTACCGTGGTGCAGGTAAAACTTTTTAGAGGAATTTTTAAGTTTTACGTAAATATTTTTTTTAACCCTAAAATTATGTCGCCTTCCAAGTTCTAGAGTGACTCTGACCCTGTAAATAGGGATATTCTCGGTATCTATATTACTAAGGTCACAATTTCCAAAAGTGAAAGATATGACAACCAAAGCTGTTATCACGGAGAACTGCGATAAGATTTTTACTGAAGAACTCTTTGAAGGTTTCATAATCTAGCCCAGAAGTTGGATTAGAGTTTTTCGGGATAAAAATAAAAAAAAATTAAGAAATTTTATAAAAGTTAATAATTAATAGGTGTTTTTTAGCCTAAAGAGTTAAAAAAAATAATCTTTCATTTCAATTTAAATTGTACCTTTGGCGTAGGCATTTTTTGTTTATTCTCAAACATAAACATGATTTAAATAAAAGCTTATTGTGATTAGCTAAGTTACTAAAAGTAAATGAGGGGGATAAGTTTTAAAAATTTAAGTTCCGATAATTCAGGTAGGGAGATAGCCATGTCAAAGAAAATTTTAAGTATATTATTTTTTTCTTCGCTTGCAGCTCTGATGATTTTTACACGTTTTGAGGATAAGCCAGATAAGGAGATTGTCAGCAAAAAAATTAAAAACTCAAATACTCCAAATTTAAAAAATAAACAAATCCAAAACATTCAAAATAAAAAGACCGCTTCAGTGACTAAAAGTAGAGAGGAAAAAATAAAGAGATTACTACTTGAAGACCCCAATTATAAAGAGACAGTTACAGAGTTTTTAAAAGTAAATAATGAGGAGGTCGATAAAATCCTGGCCCAAGATTATGAGGACCTTCAAAAGTACTTGTTAGATATTGCGCCAACAAAAAGCGACTTAATTGCAAGAGGGCTAGATCCATACATGGATGGTATCGAGGAGTTAGACGAAAATGACCGAGTTATCAGCATTGGGGCGATGGAGTTTGTTAATGAGGCAACCGATGGAGTTATATCTGATAATAAAACGGAGCATAGTTATTCGATCACTGAGGAGGAGAGACTTTATATTGAAACGCAAGGAGCTCAAGACTTGGATTCGAATGAGGTGATCAACTACCTTGAAAATCTTAGGTATAGATATGATATTGCTTCGCGTGTAGGCCAATAAACATTTAAAATTTGAGTCAAATATGAAAAAGTTTTCTATCTTAACAAGTCTTCTGCTGATTTTAACGGCGATAATTTATTTTAATGCAAGGACAACCCGAATTCTGTTGCCTCGAAATTCATCCAAGTATGCGGATTTTAAAAGAGTTGATTTACCAGGTGACAAAATAAAATCAAAGGTGTTTCGAAAGTTTAATTTTAAGATGAAAGTTCTTTGCCCAATGATGACAGACGATAATAATAGAGTTACCAACCGCAAAACTAGAGACAGCATCAATTGGAAGAGGGGTTGTACAAATCACTATTTTGAGATCAAAGCAGCCTTACCAGGGACTGATGAGATATGTCGCACTGGCCATACGGACTTTTTTGGTTTCATTGACCAAAAGGATGTTCATTGTCCAAGGGCATTCAGTCGAGGATATGAGAGGATTTACATTAGAATTTATTCTAAAGGGAAAAATCACAAGGTCTGCACAAGGGATAGAAAAGGTCATTGTGACGATGGAGTCGCCACTAGTTGGGGTTCCCCTCCACAAGATAGAAATAGGCTGAAAAAAGATCTTATTATGCCCACAATGAAGATTGGAACTGAACAAGACGCTGAGGATAAACAAGTGATGGCATATGTTTCCCAATTATTAGCACGATCGATTGAGCTCTCAAAAAGAAGATTTGGAATTAACATTCAAAATAGAATAGTAAGCGCCTACATGCGCCAACCAGATGAGGATCGAGGATGTGGTAGTCAGTCGTACTCACCAGGTCACAATACTTTAAATCTTTGTATTTCTTTAAAGAGGTATTTCCGTGAAAGTGAAGGTCCAGACACGGCCATCCTACATGAGTTGGGTCATTGGTATCATCGTAATTATTTTAAGCATAGGGCAGATAGAAGTCAGAGTCATAAAAGTGGGGAAAGAACAGATGTAAGTAATGCTTTTCAAGAGGGCTTTGCGAACTTTTTTCAAGCAACTTACTTTAGAGTTGTTGAGGGCACAGACTCTGAAGTTATTAAATTGCCTGAAATAAAATGTCCAATTGACGTAGATCATTCGCCAGAGAGATGTACTTGTTCAAATCCAAAGCATGGTTTTGATGATGAGGGATTAGTTTTTCAGTTTTTGACTTACCTTTACTTTGGAACAAACCTGGACGAGGAGTCTCATTTTAGAGGAGGACGAGGGCCTAGGAACAGAAATAAATTATTTCAAGTTGAATATTTTAATCAACCAACAGCATCTTTCAGAGATATGTATCGCCTACCAAGTGCTTATGAGTTTTTTAGAAACATAAGGTCTAGTCAACAATTCCCAAAAACATTTGTTGAGCTTTATGAGGGAAAGGGGAACCGGTTGGGGTTTTTGCAGTCATTTTGTGAGAAGGCCAATAATTACTACAATAGGAGAGGAGAAGGCCCTATGTCCATTGCGCCTAGGTCTCTTAGTGTTAAGCAGTCTATTTGCGATCATCCAAAGGTTGTCGATTTCTATAGAAAAGCAAAAGAGAGGATCACAGAGTTTTGACATCATTTGAATCGGAGGGGAATTTGCTGTTTTTAACGCTTATGCATTTTATTAATGATAAAAGTCGTTGAAAAAATGGCGACATGAGCTTTACAAGTAAAATGGTCGGAACGACTGGATTTGAACCAGCGACCCCTATCCCCCCAGAATAGTGCGCTACCAGGCTGCGCTACGTTCCGATAAAAA
>MDTG01158301.1_pt1 | contig 22172 bp, 25 predicted proteins | sample 811421 | NCBI WGS metagenome assembly MDTG01 (sample SAMN05326645, study PRJNA326480) | marine metagenome | isolation source: seawater | place: Pacific Ocean: South East | collected 2011
AAATTAATTTTCAAAAAAAACTATTTGGTGTTTATCCCATGAGAAGTCTCGTACCCAGCCATCCTTTAATGGGTAACCAAGATGATGAATTTTATTGTCCTCAAAGTAGATATGCTGGCTTGCCAGATGATGCAATGGAAGAGGCTCAGAGACAAGGACGCCTTAGATTACTTTCTTATGGAGAAAAAGTTGGTTACACAATATTTGAGACAACTGACCAAAGACAGCTAATGCATCTAGGTCATCCTGAATACAATGTGGCAAGAATTCTTGCCGAGATGGATAGAGATAAAGAGAAGGGGGAAGTGCCTCCTCCAGAAAATTTTGATCCAGTAAATGCTCAAACCTCATGGAGGTCACATAGAAATCTCCTATTTCAGCAGTGGTTATGGTTTTGTTACCAAAGAGTTAGCTTTGATAGTTGATAGATTTTATAGACCAAATGTTAAGCATGCATTGATTCTTGCCCGCTAAGTCTTTCAAAAAGATCAAGACTTTCTTTATTCAATCCTACAACTTCCACCTCGGAACCCCCTAAACTTATTCTCCTAATTATTTGATCTAATGCTCCGACTCCACTTTGATCCCATACATGCGCATTACTCATATCAATTTTGACCTTTGCTGGATGATCGTGTACATCAAACCCTTGCATAAAATAAATTTTGCTTACAAAAAATAATTGTCCAGAAACCTCATAAATCAATTCACCATCATTCCCCTCTTTAGAGTTTACTCTAATTACTTTTGCAACTTTTCTACTAAAAAGTATTCCTGCAAGCGCAACACCAGCAATAACTCCTAAAGCCAAGTTATGAGGAGTTGTGAGCATAGTCACAGCAAAAGTCATTATCATTACAGCAGTATCACTTCTTGGTATTTTAAGAATATTCTTAAGACCATTTGTATCTGCGGTACTTATTGCGATAGTTATCATCACCGCAACTAATGCAGCCATTGGTATTTGCTCTAGCCAAGGTTTGCACAAAAGAATCATTACAAGAAGAGAAATTCCAGAGAATAAAGTTGATAGCCTTGTTCTGCCCCCATTCTCTGTATTCATCACAGATTGACCTACAAGTGCACAACCAGCCATTCCTCCAAAAAGAGAAGATATAAAATTTGCAATACCTTGCCCTCTTGCTTCTTTATTTTTGTTTGAATTGGTGTCAGTAATATCATCAAGTATATCTTGAGTCAAAAAGGTTTCCATTAGTCCAACAAGTGATATAGCTAGAGCTGTGGGAAGGACAACTCCAAATGTCTCTAGATTAAAAGGTACCTTCCCTTCTACATATGATCCAAATGGTAGAGAAAATTGAGGAAGACCATTTGGTAATTCTCCAAGATCGCTTACTTTTGGAATATCAAGATTTAGTCCAATAGAAATAGCCGTTAAAACAACTATTGCAATGAGTTGTGAAGGAATTTGCCTGGTGATTTTTGGTAATCCATAAATAATAATTAACCCAATAATTACTAAAATCCATACAGTAAAAACTTGTGTTCTTTCTGGCCCCATGAAGTCGCCATAATTGTCGTTTATTCCTAATTGTTCAAATTGTGCTTGAAAAATTAGCAATGCAAGAGCATTAACAAAACCGCTCAAAACACCCTGTGGTACAAATCTCATTTGATATGCCAATCTTAAATAACCCCAAAGTATTTGAAAAATACCTGTTAAAATTCCAGCAGCTAATAAATAAGACAAACCCAAAGTTTTTGCGGTAGCTATATCAAGACCTTGTTGTTGTCCAGTCGTAATTCCAGTTGCTACGACTCCAGTCATTAAAAGAGCCGTTGATCCCGTAGCAGAGGTAATCATACCCATCCTCCCACCTACAATTGCGATAGTGATAGATAAGCAAAAAGCTCCAAAAAGTCCTACTTGTGGATCTACTCCTGCAATACCAGAAAAAGCTATTGCCTCAGGAATCATTGCAAATGCAACAACTAAACCTGAGAGAATGTCTTTACTTGGATTTTTAATCCACTGATTTTTGAGTGAAAGGTTGTAGCTTTTTTTCATAAAAATTTCTTTCTAATAAGAACTTATCTCAAAGGGATGGAAGTATTCCGTTTGGGTCATATTTTGATTTTAAGGTTTTAAGTTCAGGTAGTAAATCTCTAAACGCTAACTCTGTTTCTTTTTGATGCCAATTTAGATGTTGATGCATTTGAGCCAAATGTATTCCATCACAAAAAGGCTCCATAAGATCCCACAATTCTTGCATCCATTTCAAGCTAAGTCCTCTGGTGTATAAATCATTTGAATCCCAAGCACCATTTATCCATGGTTTCCACGATGAATTTCTTAAAGTAGTACTGTAGTTTTCATTTTTAATAGTATTTATTTTTCCACCTGTTTGTTGACAGGCTAAAAAGCAATTTGAATGAGGTCTATATTTTATAATATTTGATAGATTGTTAACAATATTTTTTACATCTTCTTTAAAGTCTTTCCCTAGTAAACCTAATACTTCTGATTGAACAATTTTATTTGTTGAAGTATTTTTGAATGGTATAATGAATTTTGGAGCTTCTTTAAAGCTAGATAAAGTATTAAATTTTTTTGGATTAAAGAAAGATAAGTCTTTAATCAAATGATCAAAATAATTTTTATCTTTATCAATCTCAATAATAATATATATAATTATATCATCTGCCCAAGCCCATTGAAGACTAATGTTTTCTGGCCATTTCTCTGCCTTTATTATGGATTCACATAATTCATCTTGACTTACTTTAGATTGATATATTTTTATTGATTTATTTTGAAATGTTCTAAGAGTTATATTTGTAATAATTCCTAGAAATGGAGCAATAGTTATCAAACCATTCCACTTCTCTTTATGTTGCTGACTTGACTCTATTTTAGGTTTCTCAATATTAAATTTTTCTCCCGTTCCCCAAATACCCCTAAATTTTTCAATATGGTCTACAGCTAAACCTTTATTTCTTCCAATGGGACTTATACCTCCTGTTAGTAAATATCCAGCACCAACATTTCCAGAGAGTCCTATAGGAAAAACCTTGTTTTTTTTGTAGAGCTCTTCAATTATTTGCCACATTTTTGTTCCGGTACCAATTTCAATAGTTGACCTATCTGGCGAAAAGATAATTTTATTAAAGTTTTTTCTCAAGTCAAACGTATATTTATTATTAGAAAAGCATTGACTAGTAGTACCCCCGCTGCAAATATGCAGTGGTTTTGGATAAAAATTATTACGTTTTATCGACTCAATTAATTGTTGATCTAAATCATAAATTATCTTTTTTGGTGTGCTAGTAGCTGCTATTTGATTTGGAATTTTGAGATCCAAATTTTCATCGTTCATTTTTCTTCTGAAATTTTACTTTTTTCTCCGCACGTTTAACTTAATATTAGTTATAAAGTATATATATATTATAAGACTGTGGATACAAAAGAACTTACAAAAAGTGAATTTCGTACGGGTATTTTAATTTGTGGACACGGAAGTCGACATGATTCAGCTCTTATTGAATTTTCAGAACTAGTAAAAAAGATCGGACAGAGATTACCGGGAGTTCAAGTTGAGTACGGATACCTTGAATTTGCTTTGCCAACAATAAGTCAGGCTCTTGATAAGTTAAAAAGGAATTCAGTTACTCATGTTATTGCAATTCCAGCGATGTTGTTTGCAGCTGGTCATGCAAAAAATGATATTCCATCAATTTTAAAGTCTTACTCCTTAGAAACTGGTTTAAAAATTGAATACGGAAGAGAATTAGGAATTAATAGTTTAATGATCGGAGCAGCTGGTGCAAGAATTAAAGAGTCTTTAGATTTATGTTCAAAATTTCAAGAATCGGAGACACTTTTAGCAGTTGTGGGTCGAGGTTCATCAGATCCTGATGCAAACTCAAATGTGTCAAAAATTACAAGAATGCTTGTTGAATGTCTAGGCTTGGGTTGGGGAGAAACTCTCTACTCAGGAATAACTTTTCCCTTAGTTGAGCCTGGTTTACGTCATTTAGTTAAACTTGGCTACAAACGGATAGTCGTCTTTCCATATTTTTTATTTTCCGGTGTATTAGTCAATAGAGTTTTAGCTCATACCTTAAAAGTAGCTTCAGAATTCCCAGATATTGAATTTATTAATGCTGGTTATTTGTCTAGTCATTCATTAGTTGTTGATACCTTTGTAGAGAGGATTGATGAAGTGATCAATGGTCACAACCTGATGAATTGTTCACTATGTAAGTATAGGTCTGACTTATTAGGTTTTGAGAGTGAAGTTGGTACTATCCAAACAAGTCATCATCACCATGTAGAAGGTTTAAATTCACAATGTGAAAGATGTGGGGATTCTTCATGTAAATGCAATGAAGGGACTGAACAATTGATAAATAAAAATTCTGAGAATGAGTCGTCTAACCATCATCACAAGCATGAACACACACATCCGAAATATAAGAATTCTGAACATCCTCTTGGACCTGTTACGCTTCGCAATTAATTAACATCTGAAAATTTAAAAAAAAATAAAATATATCAGACTCAACTGTCTCTTTCTTGCTGCGACTTAAAAGACTCGTTTAATATAAGAATTACTAATAGATATAATTACTTAGTTTTCCCCAAAAGAATTCCACAGAAATATCAACGTTTTCCACTGCGTATTCTTGTCTATTGCTTATTTTGATTATTTCTGTGGTTTATTAGATTTTATTTTCTTATGTTGATTCATTATTTACAAGTGCATAAAACCAGGTTTAAGAAAAGTTAAAATTAAAAAAAAGTGTTCATATATCAAGAGTCTCACCTAATCTCAAAAACATTATTCATAATTTATTTATTATTGACTCTTGAGAGGATTTTTAGGAAGCTTACTAGTAATTAAATTTTTAATGAATTAATGGAAGAATTCAAACCTAAAGTCGCAATATCAAAAACATCTAATTTGGATTCAAGTATTTCACCAAACTTAGTAAGTATTGAGACAGAAATTCCAGAAGTGCTTTATGAAGGAATGAAAAACTTTATTGTCTCTAATCCGAATATTGATCAATACGGAATTTTGAGTTCAGCACTTGCTAATTTTTTATATCAAAATGGATGTTCTGATAGAGCAGTTACAGAAAAATATTTGGATGATTTATTTACCCTTCCGAATGTTCTATCAAATTAATACATGCTCTTCTGCATATTGCCATCATTGTTAAGGTGGGACTTTGCCAAGAAGATGTTGGCCAACAGGAACCATCAACAACTAAAACATTTTTACAGTTCCAAAGCTGATTCCATTTGTTAACGACACTATTCTCTTTATCTTCTCCCATTGGAGCACCTCCTACCTCGTGAATATAATATCCTGGAGGAGCGGCAGAGCTTCTTGTGGCAAATGCCTTGTCTGTGATGTTTTTTAGAAACGGTAAACATAATAATCTGTCTGGAGAAACAACTTCACCGCCTGACGAAATAATTATATCTTTTATAGTTTGGTTCATATGTTTAACCATTTTTAACTCATTATCTCGCCATTGAAAATCAATTTTTGGAATATTTATCCCCCATCTATCAACTTCATTAGTTAAAGTAACTTTGTTTTTCTTATCAGCTAAAACTTCTCCATGTCCAATGAGAAAACCTATTTTGCTTGTTTGATCTCTTTTTAAAATATCTGGGGGTTCAAATCTATCAATAGCTCCCCAAATACCATATCCTCTTTTGAAATTAACATTGCCATATATTCCAGGTTTATTTCCAAAAGGTATAAAAAAACTTCCGGCGCCTGAGAGTTTTTTTGATTTGTTTTCTTCATTATTCTTTATTATTAGATCCTTAGATAAAGAGAAGAATCTACACGTTGAGACGTGGTCCATAACTTTTGTTCCGAGACTATTTGAAATATCTTTGAAACCATTTTCCTCATACGCACTTTCTGATGATAAAAGAAATTTCAAACTTTGAATTGTTGATGTACATAGTATTATTGATTTGCATTCAAAAAATTTCCTTGAGTTGTTTTTTTTATCTATTGCGATAACTCCTTTTGCTTTGTCTTTATAAGGATGCATTATAAACTTTTCTGCAATGTGATTATCTAGTATTTGAACATTTCCTGTTGCGATAGCAATTTTCAATGTAAGACCAAGACTACTAAATCTTGGCCATTCACAATCATTATTCTTTTCATATGGTTCAAAACCACGAGAATGAATTACTGGATAATTAAGTTGACTTTTTATTCTATCTGCAAAGTATTCTTCACTCTTTGTAAAAGGTAAGATACCAACACAATCTCCATTTGGTAGTTGACTTAAATTATCCTTATTCCCAAAAACTCTTAAAAGTTTCTCTAGGTTAGAGTAATGCGGCTCTAGGTCACTATATTCAATTGGCCATTTTGGACCATATCCATCAAATTCTGATGCTTTTAAATCATAGTCAGACAGCCTTAATGTTATTCCTCCCCATGAGAGACTTCTGCCTCCTAATTGTCTACCTTGAGTCCATAAAAATGGTTTGTTTATAGAGTTTTTATATAGATTTTCTTTTTCATTTACATATAAATTTGGATTATTTTTCCAGAACCCAGGATGTTGCGCTTGATTTCTGTAACGACCATTTGCAATTCCTGAAAATCTCTCAATATAATTCTCGAATTCTGATCTGAAAACTTGTTTCTTCGTTAATTGAGGACCTGCTTCTATTATTAATACTTTAACTCCAGCTTTTGCAAGAGTTAATGCTGCTACACCCCCAGTAGCACCTGAGCCTATAATTATAATTTCGTATGGTTTTAAGCCCAAAACTATTAAAATTTCTAATATTATATTTTAAAAAAAGTTTATAAGGATAGAAGACATATAATTATTACTATAAATTTGGAAATTTATATTAACTTCTGCTAACCCATGGGGGGACCCCTGAAAACCACTCACCAAGATCACCGTTGTTTTGATCAAATTTATCATCAGGATCAGTTATTCCAATACTTAAATCATCTAGTAAATTATCAATATAATCGGTTTGAGATTGATTTTTTTGTATCGCTTTGGCTTTTCTTACCCATGATGAAACAGTTTGATCTCTATCTGCAAATTTATTAAGGTAGATTCTTTCTTTCAAAGAGACAGTTTCATTGTTAGCAAGCTTATTTAGAATAGATTTTAGACGCAACCTTGTAGATGTTGAAATCATACATTTTTTTACTCTCTTTATTATTTAGCTTCTTTTTCACTTCAGGTAAATGAGATGGTTGGAGTTTTTCACATATCTCAATTTTTGAATATATATAAATAGTATTTTTTTCCTAAATAAATTATTATTGAATAAAAGCTATTAAAACATGCTGATTCGATTATTAGTTTTTATAGCAGCGTCAATCTTTCTGTTTCCATCAACTCCTGTGTATTCGTCTCTAGATTATGGAAAGCAGTCTCTTATCGGCGCTGATTTTTCAGATACAGATCTGAGAGGTGCAACTTTTTACTTAACTGACTTGCAGAATGCAAACTTATCTGGGAGCAATCTCGAGGGAGCAAGTTTGTTTGGAGCAAAATTGGAAAATGCAAATTTAAGTAATGCTAATCTTCGTGAGGTAACTCTTGACTCAGCCGTTTTAGACGGAACAGATTTAACGAACTCTATTATGGAAGGCGCCTTTGCGTTTAATGCTAGGTTTAATAATGTAAAAATAAATGGTACTGACTTTACTGATGTTCCTTTTAGTAAAAATGAAATAAAGCAATTATGTGAACAAGCAGATGGCATTAACTCAATAACGAATAGAAAAACAAGAGATACACTAGGCTGCCCCTAATATTTTTTTGTTCTTTTACTTGATTTATCCTGATACTTAGCGTTATTTTCTTTAGGCCAACCAATTAACTCTAAATGATATAAAAATTGTTTTGAGTATTTATATATAAACTTATTTCTAAAATATTTATACCCAAGCTCATTTAACGTAGAAACAACCAAATTTAAATCATATTCATATCCATTACTTATTCCAATTATTGAAATATTATTTAGTTTACTTATTTTATTAATATAAGAAATATTCTCTGTATATCCTAAAATAATTAATCCTTCATTGAATTTATATAATGTATAAATAAAACCAAATTTATTATTATTGGCTTTGATTTTTGATTTTTTTATAGATACGTTTTTGTCATAATAAGTATTCAATAGCATATATTTATTTATATTATTATATGAATTATTTTTCATTTTCTGGAGGGGTGGTTTTGTCTACATTAGATAAGAAAGCAAACTCAGCTAAGGCAACCCTTTTCTCGCAAGAATCATTATATTTATTTACTGCAATAATTGGAATAGAACCTTTACTTTTCATTTCTCTTAAACCAAATTCCAAGCACTGTAAAGCGACACTTGCAAGATCCCTTCCTTCAGCAGCGGCCCATAATTTCATTAAGTAATTTAGATTTGAGGGGACAGAAACTTGTAACTTAGACGAATTTGGTGTGTTTAATGAAATTTCTTCTATTGATTTTTCTTTTAAAAAGATATCTGATTTAATGACTTTTTGTATATTTCGAATTTTATTATTAACCTCTAATTTATGTGAATCTGCAGAAGCAAATCTTTCTTTAAGTAATTTATGCAATTTTTTTAAATTTTCTTGATTATTATCAATTGCCTCAACTACCCACGATGTTATTTCTTTAGAGTAAGTAGATTTGCTAATCCATAATTCTCTTAAGTTATGAAGCTCTTTACTCATAAGATTGGGTATTCATAGATATTATAATAATATCTAGATAGATTGTCTACGGGGTGTATATGGATTTGTTGTGGATTATTTGTAGAATAAAAAGGTCAAGTTGGTCTGATTTATTAGAAATTAAAAATTTCTCCACCTCATTAAAAAAAATTGAAAAATTAGATTAATGAAATTTAATGTGATTAAAGATAGTAATTATTGTCACCCATATTTATCCAACTTTTCTAAAAGTCAGTAACTTGTACATAAGTGTTAGTTTCCCGATGCCTGTTAAGAAAAAAAATTCTCAATTTTATTTTGACCATCAGATTAATTATGGGTTTCAAATTAAAAGAAACTATTTGTTTGCGATTTCCATACTCTTAATTATTTCTTTTATAACCCTTTCAAGCAATTTTTTACCTTTATTAGCATTATCAATTTTGCTTGCCTTCGTAGTAAGGCAAGCAGCTAAAATATGAGATAGTAATCGAGAATTTTATTGAAGTTCTCTCTTATTTGAAATCATTTCATAATTGAATGTTAAAACTTGAAAAAAGATTAAAATATGATTTACTTTTAATATTTATTATTTGGATATTTTCATTAACTATAGATATATTTTGGCTATCTTTGAATAATTTGCCACCAGCGTGGGATCAATCAACTCATTTAGCTTCAGCATTTAAACTAAATCATCTATTTAATGACCCAAGATATTTTGACTCTCTCTGGTGGAAAGAAATTTATGATGTTACACCAAGCTACAGAGGCCCATTTACTTATTTATCAACATTACCTTTATTAAAGATTTTTGGACCCAGCTTTAAATCTGCAATTTTAATCAATCAATTTTTTAATGGTATTCTTTTGGTTTGTATTTATTTGCAAGGCAGTCTATTTCATAAAAGAAGTACAGGTTTATGGGCAGCCTTTTTATGTTCAGTTTCACCAGCTTTTTTAGTTCAAAGAACAGATTACTTAATAGATTTAAGCCTAACAAGTTTAATAACTTGTTCTTGGTTCTTTTTATGTTTGTGGAGGACTGGTAAATTTAATAAATGGATAAGTTCGATTTTAAGTGGTTTGTTTTTTGGATTTGTTTTTTTGTGTAAGCCTACAGGTTTATTATTTTTTATAATCCCAATATTTCTAATAATTGCTAACTCAATAATTGATTTTAAGCGTAAGAGTTTTAGTCTTATTCTTCAATTTATAGTAATGATATCTACATCGGTATTAGTTTTTTTTCCATGGTTTAGTCAAAATTGGCTTACTATTATCACCTCAATTAATAAAGCACGAAGATGGGGTATTTTATATCAAGATGGATTAGAATCTGATTCGCTTTCTGGATGGCTTTACTACATTAATCTAATTCCTGATGTCTTTGGTAAATTCCTTTTTATTATTATTATTACTGGGATAATTTATTACTTTTTAGAACGAAAGAATATTTATATTTTTGGGAATCTTAAATTTAATAGAAGACTTTTTTGGTTTGTCTCTTTTCCTTTAGGATCTTTTTTAATTTGTATATTTATGAGTACAAAGGATTTAAGATTCATATTACCTTTATTACCTCAATTATTTATATTAGTTAGTATTTTCATTTCTTCCATTAAATTTAAATGGAATTTCGTGTGGAGGGTTTCAATATCAATAATAGGATTAATAGGTGTTTTATGGTACCAATTTGGTATTGGCTTAAATATAATTGGTGAAAATACTAACTTCCCAGTCAATAATGAAGAATGGCCATTGGAGGAGATTGTTAAAACCATTAAACTAACCAGCCCATATTCAAAATCAACAGTTGCCGTTTTATCTGATTCAAAATATTTAAATGCTTTTAATATTGATGCAGAAGGAATAAGGCAGAGTGATTTAGTTTCTGGGAGGCAAATATATTATAAATCTGATTATTTAATTAACGAAATAAATAATTATGATTGGTATTTAATTAAATCTGGAGATCAAGGAATAATGAGTAATAAATACCATCTGGAACTAGGTGAGTTTATAAAAAACTCTTCAGATTTTAAAAAGGTTAAGGTATGGAATCTTCCTGATAAAAGTCATGTGTCACTTTTTAGAAGATCAAATTTAAGCTTGGTATTAAAAAGATATAAGTGTAAAAACAATGATTTTGATTTTAGTATAGAAGATAATAATATTAACTATAATATTAAATTTAAAGGTATTACGAAGGACTTAATTAATTCACAATTTATAGTTGAAGTAATAAAAAATAAAAAAAACTTCTTTTATAGTCAATCAATAGGAAATGGCTTAATAAATAAATATACTATTAATGATAATGAATGTTTAGATTTATCTCAATCATTTAATAAGCTTTCTAAAGATAAATATATTTCTTCCGATAGCTATATTAAAAATGCGTATTTAATCAGTGATTTTTCATATAAAGAATTTGATAATAATTATAACTATATTATCAATAATATAAATAATGAAAATTATATGATAAATAGATTAGATGCTTTTTTTGAAATCTCTACTCTTCTAAAAGAAGGGAGGCTTGATACAGTATTCTCAAGTATAGGAATTCTTAACCAAGGAGATCCAGATCAAATTTATTTAAAAGATGCTGAAAGTGTTTTAACTTTTTTATTAAAAAATGATCCTAATAATATAGATTATATTTATGCTTTGGGCCTAAGCCAAGTATTACAAAAAAAGGCAGCTAGTGCTGCTATGAATTTTAATAGAGCATATGAACTTGATAAGACAAATCAATACCCTTTGATTTATAAGGCTTTCCTGCAAACCTACCAATTAAAAGGTAAAGAATCTAATGAATCACTTAGAATTGCGGAGGTTTATAATAATAATAGTCAATCAATAGAAATAATTAATACACTTAAAATTGTTAATAATCTTATTACCTTCAATTTCTTAGATTTTTATTTTGGATTAAAAGAAAATTAATATAAATTTATTTAATTTTCTTTGTATATATTACTTTTCCGCTCGATTTTCTAATTGGCTTTGAATATAGAACTCTAAGTAAACCTTTTGTATCCATATTTGGGCTAGTTATTAAAAAGCTTACTATAAAAAATATGCTGAATACAGTAATTATTAATATAATTAAAGGGTTTAAACCAATCTCTTGAAATGTTAAACAAAAAATTGTCATAATTGATAATATTTATTTTATTAAATCATTCTTTCTGTAATTTTTTTTATATCTTCACAAAAGATAATCACCACATATCCGAACTTATATCTTTTTTTTCTTCTTTTCTTTTCTCTAGAAGATTAAGTCTCCTTTCCATTTCTTGCTCTTCATCTGTTAGATTTTCTCCTTCTAGACCCTTAGTTTTAATAACATCTTTAATTTTATCTTCGAATTCTTCATTGAAAAAATCTTTCATTTCTTTCCAAGCTTCTCTTTCTTCTTGATTCCCTACAGTTCCTTTTACTTGGTCGGTAATTATTGTGCATACAAAATCTTTTAAATCATCAACAGACATCGCATTTATTTTACTGGTAATGTAATTATCCTTTAATTTCTCAAGTTGCTTAGAGCTTAAGTCTTTAAAGGTAAAAGTTTCACTTGGCATGATTCTGATACAAGGTAATATTCAATGTTTTTTTATTATATCTAAAATTTTTTTTATTTCAAAAATATTTTGTTTGATTCTTTAAATATATTTTTTATGAATTTTTATATATTTTTAAATTTTTAAGAATATATAAATTCTTTAATCTTTATGTATTGTTGTTATGAATACTTCATTTATTCCAATATTTCTGATATTGCTTAACACCTCAATTATCAAGTATTATTGAATAAAGGTATCATAATGAATATGAAAAAATTAGAAGACTTATTTATTAATGCTAATACCCCAGTACTTGAAGCAATGGCTATTATCGATAAGCTAGCATCTCAAATTGTTTTAGTGATAGATAAAGATTATAAATTACTTGGAACATTAACTGACGGTGATATCAGACGAGGCTTACTCCAAGGGAAGAGCCTTAATTCAGAGTCTAAGAATTTTATGAATAGAAATTATAAATTTATTACTGAAGACGAAGATGAAAGTAAAGCAAAAATAATTATGAAAGATGAGTTTATAAAACAAATTCCTGTCTTAAATTCAAAAGGATATGTTTGTAAATTAATTTCACTTAGTGATGAATTTTATAAATCAAACTTACCTAATTCAGTTGTTATCATGGCTGGTGGCAAGGGACAAAGGCTTATGCCTTTAACAAAAATATGTCCAAAGCCTATGTTGAAAATTGGTGGTAAGCCCATGTTAGAGATAATTATTCAACAATGTATTGATAGTGGTTTTAGAAGTATTTATCTTTCAGTAAATTACTTAAAGGAAAAAGTTATTGATTATTTTAAAGATGGATCTCATCTTGGTGTAGATATAAAGTATTTAGAAGAGGATAAACCATTAGGAACAGCTGGTTCTTTAAGTTTATTACCTTCAAGTATTAATGATCCCATTTTAATATTAAATGGAGATATTCTCACACATGTAAACTTCAATAAAATCCTTGATTTTCATAAGGATTACAATGCATCTGCAACCATTTGTGCTAGAGATCATGAATTCCAATGTCAATTTGGTGTTATTAAAACTAATGGTATAAGTCTTGAATCCTTTGAAGAAAAACCTATTTTTAAACAACTTGTTAATGCAGGAATTTATGTAATTGACCCATTAGTTTTAGGACTGATTAAAAAGAATCAATACCGTGATATGCCAGATGTTTTAGCTTATCTAAAATCAATAAATAAAAGTGTTATAGTTTATCCAATTCATGAGTATTGGCTTGATGTAGGTATGCAGGAATCTTTTGATAAAGCTGGAAGAGATTGGTCTTTATAATTTAAATTAACTTTATTACTATAAAAGATAATGGTATATAAATATTATTTTAATTATATAATTTTTATTAATAAGCTATTTTTTGATCATCTTTGAGTTTTTATTGATAATATTTACTCTATTTTTTATCTATTTCTGATAATTCCTGATTAGTAATAAGAACGGAGGGGGTGGGATTCGAACCCACGGAGGCTCTCACCTCGCTGGTTTTCAAGACCAGTGCCTTAAACCGCTCGACCACCCCTCCAAATTTCACCATATTGATTGTACCACTTAGTTGATTAGCTTATCTTTTGGAAGTTTTTAATTTAAAATCTTTTTTATATATTTTTCTTTAGTTAAAAGAAACTAATTAAAGTTGGTATAGCATTATTGCTTCTTGTTTCTTTTTGTTATGATTAAGTTAAGAATAAATCTTTTGTTGTCTTTATAATAGATGGATATATTAATTAGTTATCATTAAAAAATAATATAATCATTCCAATTTGTTATACTTAGTCTATTCACACATTTTATATTAAAAATTTTATTATGATTGACTCTAAAACTATTGCGTGGCTAGGAGGATCCTTTTTAGTATTTTTTCTGTTTGTTTTTGTAAGAGTAATACAAGTAAAAATAGATTTATGGAGAAGTCAAAAAATTTCTCCTCTCCCTCTTGAAGGCTTCTTGTCAATCTCAAGCTTCTTATCAATATTAATTGGATTAACAGTTATGTTTGTTGGTGTTCTTGAGACTTTTAATTTTTCTCCTACTAGTTCATTTATTGCTTCTCTGATAATTTCACTTACAACTGGAGCACCTATGTGGAACGTTGTTAAAGGATTACTTAAAGAAGTAAAGGACGGAGAGTTAAAGGAAATTGTTCCTGGAAAATTTTAATAATTTAAAATTATTTAATTTCTTCAAACCTATAATTAAGCTATAGTGGAAAAAACAAAATTTGTATGAATAAAATTTTAGAGAAATTAAAAGAATTTAAAAATTTTATCAATGATAAAATAGATATTAAAGAGAAAGAAAAAGCATCAAAGAAATGGGATTCAATTGTAGAAGAATTAAGAAAGAGGTAATTACTTTATACTTTATCTGTTAAAATATAATTTGATTAAATATATAAACAATGGGATTTTCAAATGATCAAATGATTCAGGCTATTGAAAAAGGAGGAATTGTTGGAGAGTCAGTAGAGACTATAAAAAAAACATGTCAGACTCTTAAGGAAAATACTAATTGCCCAGATGAGGATATTGATTCTCTTCTTAATTTCTTAATTGGCAGGTGGAACTGATTTTTATATATTAATAAATTTAGAGTATTAATTTCATTATTTATTAATATTTTTTATAATAAAAAACAATAATATAAATTTAGTTAATTAACTAAACTTATGAATTTAGAAAATAAAATTGAAGATATTGTTAGAGATTACTACGGAAAGAAATTAAATGATAACTCTGATTTAAAAACAACTGCATGCTGTGACGTTAGTGAAAAATCCTCAATCTATAATAGCTTTATCTCAAATATTAATCCAGAAGTTATATCAAAATATTATGGATGTGGTTTAGTTGTACCTCAGGGTATTGAAGGTTTAAAAGTATTAGATTTAGGTTGTGGAAGCGGAAGAGACGTTTATCTTCTTTCTCAGTTGGTTGGGCCTCATGGCAGTGTTATAGGTGTAGATATGACGCAAGAACAATTAAATACTGCAAGAAAATATTGTAACTATCATCAAGAGAAATTTGGTTTTAAGAATTTTGATTTTAAATTTGGCAATATTGAAAATTTAGATAAATTAGACTTAGAAAAACAATCATTTGATTTAATAGTATCTAACTGTGTAATAAATTTATGTAATGATAAATATAAAGTCTTAAATAATATTAAAGAACTATTGAAATTTGGAGGTGAATTTTATTTTTCAGATGTTTATTCTGACCGACGTATACCTGCTGAGCTTGCTAAAAATGAAATTCTTTATGGTGAATGTCTTAGTGGGGCTTTATATTGGAACGATTTTTTACGTATGGCTAAATCTGCGGGATTTCCTGATCCAAGATTAGTAGATTCAAATAAAATTGAAATTACAGATAATAATTTAGTTGAGCTTGTAAAGGAAATAAATTTTTATTCATCTACCTATAGACTTTTCAATGTCGATTGCTTAGAAGATTGTTCTGAAGATTATGGTCAATCAGTTATTTACAAAGATTCTTTAAATCTTCAATTAGATGAATTCATATTAGATAAAGATAATAAGTTCAAAAAAGATGTTAAAACTCGAGTTTGTGGTAATACTTTTAATCTTATTAAAAATTCAAGGTTTAGGAAGAATTTCGAACTAATAGATGATAACTCATTTCACAGAGGTATATTTTACCTAAAAGATAAAGGAGATTTTCCTTTCAACCTTTCTAAAAGTAACGATAAGAAAGGTTGTTGTTAAATAAATAATAATATTTATAAATTATTTAAATTCATCTAATTTAGATTTAGATAATTTAATTATTTTGTAAGTCAATGGAACATAGCCTAATTCTTGAGCTAATTGCTGTGACTTTTTAGAAAGTAAATTATTAATAGTTATTTTTATTGCGCTTGACTTACTACTATATAAGCTGTCTTTATAGACAAGTATCCACGTCAAGTAACTAAGTGGATAAGAACCTTTTTTTATAGGATTTGGATTAAAACCACTTAGATTTTTATCTAAATTTATATCTTCTAATGTAAGTTCACCAGAATATTTGGTTGGATATATATATTCTCCTGCTTTATTTTGAATAGCCGCTGTTTGAATAGGATATTTTACAAAAGATTGATTTAAATATCCTATTGAACCCTCTGTTAATTTTATTCTAGTAGCAACGCCAGCATTACCTTTACTCCCAATACCTGATTGCCACATTATTGATTTGCCAATTCCAAGTTTCCACTCTTCAGAAAATTTTGTCAAAGATCTTGCAAATGATTTTGTTGTGCCAGAAGCATCAGATCTGTATACCCATGTGATTGGACCTTTCTTACAATTAAAATAATTCCAATTAGAAATTTCACCATTCGCTAATTTCACTAAATCTTTCTGTGATAGTTTTAAATTGCAATCAGTTTTATTATATCCAATTACAATATTTCCTCCAATTATTGGAAATTGTAAAATATCTTTTTTTTCATACTTTGTGAAGTCTATTGGGTCATCTGATGCAGCAATATCAATCGTTTTCGACATTAAAGCTTTGAGACCAAATCCTGAACCCACTGCTTGATATGTGACCTTAGGGCCACCTTCTTTGTATTGCTTATATAGAACTTTTCTATAAAAAGCAGATGGGAAAGAAGCTCCAGCAAGAGTAAGTCTTTGTTTATTATTTAAATTGCTTTTTGCTAAATTAATATTTCCATAAAGTACATATATGTATATTAATGTCAAATAAGTTAGAACATTAACCTTTCTTTTTTTATTCATTTATTTTGTTAGATAGAAACAGCTTTATTTCTAGTTATACTAATAATTAGTGCTCCAATAATAGAAGTATTTGCCAAGAAAGGAGTTGTTTGAAATGGGAATGTATGAAATATAATTGTAGTTGGTATTAAGAATATAAGAAGAAGTGATGCTCCTATTATTTGATGTTTTCCAAATAAGAAAAGTGCACTACCAATAATTAAGCAGATAATTGCAGCAATCAAAAGTATGGTAGATAAAGTCTCATCTATTCCTCTGCTATTTATAAATAAAACCGTGTCACTAAAATTAATTATTTTGCTTGGTACTGAATTTATGAATATAGCTGATATTAATACTCTCGCGAGGAAATCAATTAATTTTTCTGAGGTTTTCATTAGCTAATATTGATTTATCTAAATATATATGCCAATTTAAATAATTCATCACTTCTATAAGTTTTTAATATAAAATTCTAGACTTATATATTTTAAACTAATAGAAGAAATGATATGAATATTGTTATCAACAAAAAAACAAGAAAAAATCTAAAAATATATTTCTGAGAAAAATGAAGCCAATCATTTTCCATAGCTTAACACTAGTAATTTATATTTAACTTAGCTTATGATGCGAATTTGTAAATTAAAATAAACTATAGTTTAATATTATCTTTAAAATAATTAATTTAAATCATTCTTTTCAGTTAGAAACTCATCTGTCTGTTTATAAATTGATTCAAGAAATTTTGATGAATTTTTCTTTTTGTTTTTTGAAATATTTTGTTCATTTCTTTTTATTTTGAGATTTTTGGCTGTCCAAGTATCTCCCCCTTTTAACAGTGTTTTCCTAGCGCTCCATGCATATAAAAAAAATAAACCTATTACTAAGAATAAAATTAATATTATTGAAATTATTAATAAAAGAATTTTGATCATTACTATAATGATTTAATTTTATTTTCAATAGCTTTTAAATTTTAGAAGAAATCTTAATTAATCTTTCCATTTGATAGATTTCTGCAAATTACTTAATAAAGGTAGCCTTTTGACAATTTTGCTAATAGAATCACATTCGGTTTTCATATATAAATGACTGCTACAACACCATCTCCAGCTCTAAGAGTTGATACTCGTGGTAAAAACGAGTTACCACCTCACTTAAATGAAAACCTTTTAACACCAAGATTTTATGTAACTGAATTTAATAAGGCTTCAAAGACAAATCTTGAAGATGCTCGTGAAGAGTTTGAAGCTATGTTCAAAGAGATGAAGGCGGATTATAATTGTACCCATTTTGACAGAAAAGCAAGTCTTGAAAGACTGCAAGAATTACCTCAGAAAGCAAAAGAGGTCTATGAAAGCTATTTAGTTAGGTCAGTTGTCTCTGAATTCTCAGGATTTCTACTATTTAAGGAAATTTCAAATCGTTTAAAAAAGAACGGAAATAAGGATTTAAGTAAGTTATTTACATTTTTAGCAAGAGATGAAGCTAGGCATGCTGGATTTTTAAGTAGAGCTCTTGTTGCTGAAGGCATTGAAGTGGACTTGCCACATTTAGGAGGAAAGAGAGCTGCTACTTGGTTCCCAATTAGCTGGGTTATTTACTCTGTTTATCTTTCAGAAAAAATTGGCTATTGGAGATACATATTGATGGATAGACATCTTAAAGCGAACCCAGAGGAAGCTTTTGCTCCTTTATTTGATTTCTTTGAACCATGGTGTCAAGACGAAAACAGACATGGAGATTGCTTTACAGTGATGATGAGATGCTGGCCTGGAATAACTGGTGGATTTAGAGGAAAACTTCTAAGTAGATTTTTCTTATGGAGTGTTTTCTTAACTCATACGTTAACAGTGTGCGAAAGAGGAGACTTTTATGAACTTCTTGGAATTGAGCCAAAAGAGTTTGATGAAGAAGTCATAAAAAGAACTAATCACACAGCAAAAAATGCTTTCCCATGGGTTTTTAATTTTGAAGATGGAAGATTTCTAGAAATGAGAGTAGAGATCATTAAAGCCTTTAGAAAATTCATGGAAGCCAAAGGCCTGCAGAAAATTTCAAAGTTAACTACTTTTGTTGGATTGATTTTTAGACAATTTGCATTGCCAATGGAAGAAACAAATGCTATCAGATATGAAAAGCCTGTACCTTTTACCGGGCAAGACTTATTAAATTTCTGGACTGATAAGTAATTAGCTAAATATCGAAAGGATTGCCAGCTTGAGTATCTAATCTTCCAAAATATTGCCCAAATTGAGCTTCATAAACCTCATCTTCATCTTGTGTTTCGCAGACTAGTGGACCTGTAGCTTTAGATACACATAAGAGACCAAATCCTTTATCTCTCATTTCTTGAGAAAGACCAATGCAAGCAGTTTGGTCCATTTCTCCTGATATAACTTTCACAGCACATTCTGAACAGCATCCATTTCTACAGGAGAAAGGAAGCTGTTCTCCCATTATTTGTCCATTTTCATCTTTAGATTCAAAGTTCCTAAGTATGTATTCACCATCAGGCACCTCAAATTCATAGGTTTTACCCTTTTGCTTGTGATGGATTGTTATTTTGTGACTTGGTTTCAGGAGATTAATACCAACCAAAAAGATTCTATCTTTTTATATCTTTAAATTGAATAAAGTTTATAAACAAGAAATTTATTTTTTTAATCCAATATCTCTTCTTTCATCAGGATCAGGTGGCAAACTGGCAAACTCCCATAGTAAATTGACATCCATTTCAATAATTTCCCTTTCCCCTCCAAACCTTAATTTTAACCAAGCAATTGTAGATGGATCTTCTGCGATCACTGCTTCATATTCTGAATTTTCATGAAGTTTAAATTTTTGGACCAAATCAGGACTTAAATACCAGAGAGGATAATCAGCTCCTCTTCTTGCCCTTCTTTCATTAATTGATTCTCTAAGTTGACCGTTGCCACATAACTGTCCCTTAATAGCGAATAAAACATGCAAAGTCTTAGAATTTTCCACTGAAATAAATTAGATATTATTCATGATAAATTATGATTAATAATTTTGGAAAATAAAACCTTTGTTTTTGTAACTCTTTTTTACTACCTAAAAACAAATAATACTTAAAAATTAAGTTAAAAAGTAAATAAAAAAATAATAATCTAAATATATTATTTATTATTTAATGATTTAAATTTATCAGACATTGTTGGATTATTCTTAGTTAATCTTTTTATGCTAACTTCTTGCAATTTATTATTTGCAATTCTTAAATTCCTATCTGCTCCAATTAAAGCATCTTTTGTTTTTTGTAAATGATTTATAGATTTATCTATTTCCTCTATTGCTGTTTCAAATCTCCTAGAGGCTAAATCATAATTTTTCCCAAATGAATTCCTAAATATTTCTAGATCACTTTCAAAGTTAGTTATGTCTATATTTTGCATTTTTATCAAAGAAAGTTCTTTTTTATACTCAAGCGATTTCATAGAAGCATTTCTTAAAATAGATATTATCGGAATAAATAATTGTGGCCTTATTACATACATCTTTTTGTATTTGTAAGAAACATCAACAATTCCTGAATTATATAATTCATTATCTGATTCTAGGAGTGAAACTAAAACAGCGTATTCGCAATTTTTTTGATTTCTGTCTTTATCTAACTCTTTAAAGAAATCCTCATTTTTTTTCTTAGTTGCAGTTTCATCTGACTGATTCTTCATTTCAAACATGATTGATACGATTTCTGTTCCATATTCATCTCTTTCCCTGAATATATAATCTCCTTTACTACCACTTGTTTGATTGTTATCTTTCTCAAAATATGCATTAGGAAAACCAGTTGACCTTATTCGATTAAATTCAAATTCACAATGTTTTTCGAGTGTTTCGCCTAACATTTTTGTTGATAACTTTAATTTCATATCGCGTAATCTTTCAATTTCTGTTTCACGATCTCTGATTTTATACTCATACTTTTCTATTATAGATTTTTCTTCAAGTTTTCTTTTTAAATCTGTTTGTTGTATGTTACTTTTTAGAATCTCTAATTCTTTTTGATATTTGCTTACGGCTTCATTTATAGCAAGTTGTTTTTCTATTTGCATATTTTTAAATAAATTTCTACCTTTTTCATTTAAAATTTCAAGCTTATTGTTTAATTCAATACGTTCTTTATCTGCTGTGATTTTTAAATTATTTACTGCTAGTGATTCTTTTAGGTCAGCCTTATCAAGTTTTGATTCTAATTCAGATATTTTTCTACTCTGATTAGATAGGCTTTCTTTAAATGAATTTTTTACCTTTTCTTCTGCTAGTTTAATTGAATCTATTCTATTTTTTTCTTCAATATCCATTCTATCTTTGATTTCCTTCTCGAATTCTTTATTTCTTATTTTTTTTACAAGAGTATTATTTATAGTTTCATTAATTTCAAAGAAATTACCACATTTTGGACATTGAATTTCATTCACATTAAATAAAGCTATAATTACAGGTAACAATAGCAAATATATAATTTAGATATCAGCAATAAAACAAAAATATAATCTTTTTATATTATTGAAAAAAATATAAGTAAATAATAAAATTTTTTAAAATAAAATTCCTAATAAAATTTTTAAAATAAAAATTGAAATTTTAATAAATCCTTGTTGTAAAAAAACTGAGTTTTCTAAACATTGGTAAATTTTCTTTTTTACATTATGAGATTTTCTTTGTTTTTGAAGGTTATTTTAGTATTATAATTTTCAAACAAACTCATAGATACCTAAACATGCACAGTTTTATATTATTTGGCGAGAGAATGCCTTTTGATTTATCTACAGTTGACTTCTCTTCAGGTTTTAATACAAATGGTCCTGATTTAGCGGGTATTTCATTGCTTTTAGTAGTTTTCGCTGGGGTTTTAGCTTTAAGACTCGGGACAAGCTTGAGGGACCAGTAAACATATTGAATTGAATTTTTAATGACTTTATATAGTTAGGTTTAAAATAGAAAATAAAGAAATAATTTAATTATTGTCTGTTGTTTCGCGATATCTATTTTTTTCTTTTAGGTTTTTGACACCTGTGAGTACAAGGCTAAATGGCTCAAACTTTAATTTTGATGCTTTCACTTATACCTCCAAGTAGCAGAGATCTACTTGAATTTATTTTCTTTTGCGTA
>MDTG01175299.1_pt1 | contig 22171 bp, 29 predicted proteins | sample 811421 | NCBI WGS metagenome assembly MDTG01 (sample SAMN05326645, study PRJNA326480) | marine metagenome | isolation source: seawater | place: Pacific Ocean: South East | collected 2011
AGGGTCGGCGTGAGGCCGAGAAAGTCGTGCAGGTCGATCACCGGGATGAGCCGGCCGCGAATGTTCGCCACCCCCAGCACCCAGCTCTTCACCCCGGGCAGCGCGGCCACCCTGGGGGGTTTGAGGATCTCGCTGATCTCGCCCATGGCGGAGACCAGCCGCAGCCCGCCGATCTGATAGCCCATGCCCTGCCACTGCAGGTGGGCGTCCTCCTTCAGCGGCAGCGGCGCCGCGTGGCGGAAGGTCGCCGTTTCGATGTCGCGGAGCAGGTCCAGTGCTTCCAGGCGGGCCATCGGATCAATCCCTGAGCACGTCGTTGACGGCGTCGATGAGAGTCCGGTCGTCCACCGGCTTGGTCAGGTAGCCGCAGGCGCCCTGCCGCTCGCCCCAGACCCGGTCGGCGTCCTGGCTCTTGGAGGACACGATGATCACCGGGATGTGGCCGGTGTCGTCACCGCGGGTGAGCTGCCGGGTCGCCTGAAAGCCGTTCACGCCCGGCATCACCACGTCCATGAGGATGACGTCCGGCTGCTCCGCGCTCGCCAGGTTGATGCCGTCGGCGCCGCTGGTGGCGGTCAGCACCTGATGACCGTGCCGCGCCAGAATGTTGACGAAGTGGTGGGTTTCCGCCGGAGAATCGTCGACCACGAGAATCCTTGCCATGACCTTCCAGCCTCTCGACTCAGTGAACCAGCGTGCGGATGGTGCCCAGCAGCTCTTCTTTGCTGAACGGTTTGGTGATGTAGCGGTCCGAGCCGACGATGCGGCCCTTGGCCTTGTCGAACAGCCCGTCCTTGCTGGACAGCATCACCACCGGCGTCGCCTTGAATTCACTGTTGTTCTTGATCAGCGCGCAGGTCTGATACCCGTCCAGGCGCGGCATCATGATGTCGACGAAGATGATTTCGGGACGCGAATCGGCAATCTTGGCCAGCGCGTCGAAGCCGTCCGTGGCGGTGATGACGTCGTAGCCTTCCTTGGTGAGCAGGTTCTCTGCACTGCGACGAATCGTTTTCGAGTCGTCGATCACCAGGACCTTGACGCCGCGAAGATCCTCTTCCATGTCCTTCCATGCTCCTGAGGGTTGGGATGCCCTTGCGCATCAGAGCGCGTGCCGGATCGCTGCTTTCGGCCGCACCGCCGGGCGTTGTAGCACGCTACCCTGAAATCCTTCCATAAGTCCCGGTGAGATAAGGGAATTAGGTCTCATTTCAGTTGCCGCATCCCCACCTTACGGGTAGTTTAGCCGGCAACTGCCTCCACGGACGTCCCAGCAGCATGACCACTTCCGGCAGCGGCTTGCGCATCGCCTTCCTCATGGACCCTCTGCCGAGCCTGTCTCTCAAGAAAGATAGCACTTTGGCCATGATTCGCGCGGCCCAGCGTCGCGGCTGGCAGGTGTCCTTCCTCGAGCAGGGCGATCTGGTGCTGCGCCAGAGCGAGCCCCACGCCTTCCTGCACCCCCTGCGGCTGACCGGCCGCTTCGCAGAAACCCTGGACCCGGCGGACGCGACGGACGGCTGGTACGAGCTCGGAGAGGGCAGGGAAACGCCCCTGGCGGAACTCGACGTCATCATGATGCGCAAGGACCCGCCCTTCGACATGGAGTACATCTACACGACGTATTTCCTCGAACGGGCGGAAGCCGCCGGGGTGCTGGTGGTGAACCGCCCGGCGAGCCTGCGGGACTGCAACGAGAAGTTCTTCGCCACGGCCTTCCCGGAGTGCTGTCCGCCGCTGGTGGTCAGCCGCCGCGCGGACGTGCTGCGGGCCTTTCATCGGGAACACCAGAACGTGGTGTTCAAGCGGCTGGACGGCATGGGCGGCAAGTCGGTGTTCCGCATGATGGCGGACGATCCGAACCTGGGCGTGGTGCTGGAGACCCTGACCAACGGCGGCACCGAGCAGATCATGGGGCAGAAGTACCTGCCCGAGATCGCCGACGGCGACAAGCGCATCCTGCTGATCGACGGCGAGCCGGTGCCCTACGCGCTGGCGCGCATTCCCATGGCCGGCGAGTCCCGGGGCAACCTGGCCGCCGGCGGCCGCGGCGAGGGCCGGCCGCTGACCGAGCGCGACCGCTGGATCGCCGCCCAGGTCGGCCCGGCGCTCAAGGAGCGCGGCCTGCTGTTCGTCGGCATCGACGTCATCGGCGACTATCTCACCGAGGTGAACGTCACCTGCCCGACCTGCATTCGGGAACTCGACGCACAGTTCTCCCTGGACATCGGGTCTATGCTGATGGACGAGATTGCCCGCCGGCGCTCCGCCTGACCGGGGCCGCAGCCCGGCCGGCGTCGACACCCGGGCATCTCACCGACTTGAACTGACGACGCACGACCGCATCTACTGACAGCATGGCAGCCGCCACCATCACACCGCGAGACCGCCTCGGCTTCACGCTGTTCCTGGCGCTGTCGCTGCACGCCGCGGTGATTCTCGGGGTCGGCTTCGTGTCCGAGGACAGCGGCCCGCCGGTCCCCACCATCGAGGTGACCCTGGCCCACGCCTCGGAGCCCGACGCCCCGGAGGACGCCGACTTCATCGCCCAGGCCAACCAGCAGGGCAGCGGCACCGAAGCCGAGGCGCTGGAGACCACCACCACCACCGAAGCCGACTTCCAGAGCGACCGCATCCAGCCGGTCACGCCGGCGCCGGTGCCGGTGATGACGCCCGAGACCCGGCGCCAGCGCGAGCTGCTGTCCGCGGCCACCGCCGCCGAGGAGCAGGTCACCGCCGAGGAGACGCTGCCCACCGAACGGGCCGACGCGACGCTGATCGACCCCGCCGCCTCCTACGACGACCTGGCCCGGCAGATCGCCAGCCTCGAGGCGCGGATCGCCGCCGACGAGCAGGCGCTGGCCAAGCGGCCCCGGGTCAAGCGGCTGACCAGCGTGTCGACCAAGTCCGCGGACGAAGCCGCCTATCTGAACGCCTGGCGCCAAAAGGTGGAGCGCATCGGCAACGCCAACTACCCGGGCGGCAACGTCTACGGCAACCTGCGGCTGCTGGTGGTGTTACGCTATGACGGCGCGCTCGAGGAGGTTCGCCTGCTCGAGTCGTCCGGCCACAAGGTGCTCGACGACGCGGCCCTGCGCATCGTCCGGCTGGCGGCGCCGTATCAGGACTTCCCCGTCGAGATGCGCAAGAAATACGACCGCCTGGAGATCATCAGGACCTGGCAGTTCTCCCGCACCGGAACCAGCCTCGACACCTGACGACGCCGGGCCGGGGCGGCCACCGGGCCCCGATGGCGGCTCCGGCGGCGTTTCCACAACCCGGAAGAGGCCATGACCGAAGGCAGCAGCCTGAAAAATCACTTCCTGATCGCCATGCCGGCCATGACCGGCAGCTACTTCGGCGACACCGTCACCTACCTGTGCGAGCACAACGACGATGGCGCCATGGGCATCGTCGTCAACAAGCCCAGCGAGCTCTCCCTGGTGGAGCTGCTGGGCCAGCTCGGCATGCCCACCGAGGACGTGGACCCGGCGGTGCCGGTGATGGACGGCGGCCCGGTCGCCCGGGACCGGGGCTTCATCCTGCACAGCGACGACGCGCGGTTCGACGCCTCACTGGACCTCGGCAACGGCATCATGCTGACCGCAGCCCGGGAGGTGCTGGAAGCGATCGGCGCCGGCCGCGGCCCGGCGCGCTATCTGGTGGCGCTCGGCTATGCGGGCTGGGACGGCGGCCAGCTCGAGGAGGAGATCAAGGACAACGCCTGGCTCACCTGCCCGGCGGAGCGCCTCGACGTGGTGTTCGAGGTGCCCTTCGAGAACCGGGTGCTGGAAGCCGCGGCCATCCTCGGCATCGACTTCCGGCTCATGTCCGGTCAGGCCGGCCACGCCTGACCCGGTGACCGCCCGCGACTCAGCCGCGCCCCTGGAACCGGGATACGTGCTGGCGTTCGACTTCGGCCTGCGCTACATCGGCGTCGCCACCGGCCAGACCGTGACCGGCAGCGCCGGTCCGCTCACCGTGCTCACCGCGCGGGACGGCCGGCCGGACTGGCAGGACGTGCTGACACTGATCCGGGAATGGCAGCCGGTGCGGCTGATCGTCGGGCTGCCCCTCAACATGGACGGCAGCGACAGCGACATGGCGGAACGCGCGCGCCGCTTCGCCGCCGAGCTGGCGCGCCGCAGCGCGGTCGCCACGGTGCTCGCCGACGAGCGGCTGACCACCCGGGAGGCCCGGTCCCGATCCGCCGCCCGCGGCGAGCCCGCCGGCGGCGATCACGCCCTGGCGGCGGCGCTGATCGCCGAGACCTGGCTGAACGAGCAGCGCTGAGCCGCTGCCGGCCGCCCTGCGGTCAGGCGTCCGGGTCCTCGGGCGCGCCTTTCTCCACCGGTTCGCCGGCCTCGTTCCAGGTCTCGAAACCCGGGTGCGCCCGCACGTTGGTGTAGCCGAGGTCCCGCAGGGCCTTGGTCACCAGCGCCGCCCGGGTGCCGGTCCGGCAGTAGGTGATGATCTCGGCGTCGGCGTCGCGCACGCTGCGCGTCACCACGAATTCGGCGACGCCCCGGGGCACCGAGCGGGCGCCGGGGACGTGCCCGGCCTCGTACTCGGACTCCGAGCGCACGTCGAGCAGGACCAGATCCGGGTTGGCGGCGCGACGGGCCTTCAGGTAGTCGTTGTCGACGAAATCGATGCCGGCCCGGGCGCGCTCCACCGCCTCGTCGACGGTCGCGGGCTCCGCGGCAGCGGTGGTGGTAACGACGATGCAAGCGGCGAGCAGCACTGCCCGACCGGCGGATCCAACCAGCCTCATCATCGGCTCTCCTGCAGAACGACTGCCCGCAAGCCTAGCGCAGGCCGGCGCCGGCGTGAACGGGGCCGGACTCAGCGCCGGTACTGGATGCCGCCGGGCTCGTCCTCCTCGATCCGCAGCCCTGCGACCGCGGCCATCGGGTCCGGATTGGCGTCGGAGCCGAGCTTGATCATCAGCCGCAGGTCGTTCGGCGAATCGGCGTGGGCGAGGGCGGACTCGTAGGTGATCTCGCCGGAGCTGTAGAGCTTGTAGAGCGCCTGGTCGAAGGTCTGCATGCCGTGCTCGGTGGACTTCGACATCAGCTCCTTCAGCAGGTGCACGTCGCCCTTGCGGATGTGGTCCGCCACCAGGGGCGTGTTGATCAGCACCTCGATGGCGGCGCGGCGGCCCTGGCCGTCCACGGTGGGAATGAGCTGCTGGGCGACCATGGCCTTGAGGTTCAGCGACAGGTCCATCCACACCTGGCTGTGCCGGTCCGTGGGGAAGAAGTGGATGATGCGGTCGAGCGCCTGGTTGGCGTTGTTGGCGTGCAGCGTGCACAGGCACAGGTGGCCGGTCTCGGCGAAGGCCACCGCGTGCTCCATGGTCTCGCGGGTGCGCACCTCGCCGATCATGATCACGTCCGGGGCCTGCCGCAGGGTGTTCTTCAGCGCCACCTCGAAGGAGTCCGTGTCCACCCCCACCTCGCGCTGGGTGATGATGCAGCCCTTGTGCTGGTGGATGAATTCGATCGGGTCCTCGATGGAGATGATGTGGCCCGACGAGTGCTCGTTGCGGTGGCCGATCATGGCGGCCAGCGACGTGGACTTACCGGTGCCCGTGGCGCCCACGAAGATGATCAGGCCGCGTTTGGTCATGGCCAGGTCTTCGATGATCCGCGGGAGCTGCAGGTCCGCCACCCGCGGGATGTTCACCTCGATGCGCCGCAGCACCATGCCCACCAGGTTGCGCTGATAGAACGCGCTGACCCGGAACCGGCCGAGCCCGGCGGTGTTGATGGCGAAGTTGCACTCGTGCTCCTTGCGGAACTGCTCCTTCTGATCCTGGTTCATGACGCCGAGCACCATGTCCCGGGACTGCTCCGGCGACAGGTCGTTCTTGCCGGCGCTGTAGAGCTTGCCGTTGATCTTCAGCATCGGCGGCTTGCCGGCGGTGATGAACAGGTCGGAGGCGCCTTTCTCCACCACCAGTTTGAGCAGCTTGTCGAATTCCATGGGTCACTCCCGTCCGGCGCGGCCGCCGGCGCTTCGTTCCGGCGATCAGAATTTCTCGGGCATCTTGGCTTTCTCCCGGGCGGTGTCCCGGGTGATGGTGCGCTTGTTCACCAGGTCCAGCAGGCACTGATCCAGGGTCATCATGCCGTGGGAGGCGCCGGTCTGGATCGCCGAGTACATCTGCGCCACCTTGTCCTCGCGGATCAGGTTCCGGATGGCCGGCGTGCCGATCATGATCTCGTGGGCGGCCACCCGGCCGCCGTTGACGCGCTTGAGCAGGGTCTGGGAAATCACCGCCTGCAGCGACTCCGACAGCATCGACCGTACCATGTCCTTCTCTTCGGCCGGGAACACGTCGATGACCCGGTCGATGGTCTTGGCGGCGGACGTGGTGTGCAGGGTGCCGAACACCAGGTGGCCGGTCTCGGCGGCGGTCAGCGCCAGGCGGATGGTCTCCAGGTCGCGCATCTCGCCCACCAGGATGATGTCCGGGTCTTCCCGCAGGGCCGAGCGCAGGGCCTCGTTGAAGCCGTGGGTGTCGCGGTGCACCTCGCGCTGGTTGACCAGGCACTTCTTCGACTCGTGCACGAACTCGATCGGATCCTCGATGGTGAGGATGTGGTCGTAGCGGTTGTCGTTGATGAAGTCGATCATCGCCGCCAGGGTGGTGCTCTTGCCCGAGCCGGTGGGCCCGGTCACCAGCACCAGGCCGCGCGGCGTCATGGAGACGTCCTTGAAGGTCTGGCCCATGCCCAGGTCCTCCATGGTCAGCACCTTGGAGGGAATGGTCCGGAACACCGCGCCGGCGCCCCGGTTCTGGTTGAAGGCGTTGACCCGGAAGCGGGCCACGCCGGGCACCTCGAAGGAGAAGTCCGTCTCGAGGAACTCCTCGTAGTCCTTGCGCTGCTTGTCGTTCATGATCTCGTAGATCAGCGCGTGCACTTCCTGATGCTCGAGCGGCGGCAGGTTGATGCGGCGCACGTCGCCGTCGACGCGGATCATGGGCGGGAGGCCCGCCGAGAGATGAAGGTCCGAAGCGCCCTGCTTGGCGCTGAAGGCGAGAAGCTCGGTGATGTCCATTGCGGTCCCTGTCTGCGCGGTCCTGTGTGTGCGCGGCCGGGGGCGATCCCATCCCCGGCACCATGCCCCGATGCCTGCGGCAGCGTCGCCCCGGGGCGCCGGCCCGCGCCTCCGGCGGCCCTCGCGTGATCGCCGCGGCCCGTGCCGACCGCCGCACGCTGTCGCGGGCGGATCGACCTCAGGGGCTTTCCCTATAGTATTATCGGCCCCCCCGATTCACCACGACGTCATCACCCTTGCCGCCGGCGCGTGCGAAATCTGCGACCAAGTTGGCACCATGACCTTGCAGTCCGTCTCCGACCACATGCCTGACATTTCCGCCAACGTGCGCCGGGTGCGCGCCGACATCGACGCCGCCGCCCGCGCCTGCGGCCGGGACCCGGCCACCGTGCACCTGCTGGCCGTGTCGAAGACCCAGCCGCCGGCCGCGGTGCGGGCCGCGGCGGCCGCGGGCTGCACGGACTTCGGCGAGAACTACCTGCAGGAAGCGGTGGCCAAGATCGAGGCGCTCGCCGATCTGGACGTGCGCTGGCACTTCATCGGCGCGATCCAGTCCAACAAGACCCGGCAGATCGCCGAGCACTTCCACTGGGTGCACACCGTCGGCCGCGAGAAGATCGCCCGCCGGCTGTCGGAGCAGTGTCCGGCGGGCCGGGTGCTCGACGTCACCGTGCAGGTGAACATCGACGACGATCCGGCCAAGGCCGGGGTGGCGCCGGAGGACGCCGGCGCGCTGCTGGCCGCGATGACGGCGCTGCCGAACTTGCGCCCGCGCGGCTTGATGACCATCCTGCAGCGCGACTCGTCGCCCCTGGCGAGCTACCGCCGGCTGGCCGACCTGTTCGAGCGCCTCGCGCCCGCCGGCGGCGCGCACTGGGACACGCTGTCCATGGGCATGAGCGGCGACTTCGCCGAGGCCGTCGCCGCCGGCGCGACCTGGGTGCGAATCGGCACCGCCCTGTTCGGACCGCGCACCGCCCGACCGCCGCGGCCCGACGCCTGACACCGCAGACTGGAGTGACCACGTGAAGGACCTGACGATCGCATTCATCGGCGCCGGCAACATGGCGCGCAGCCTGGTGAACGGTCTGCTCGCCGCCGGCGTCGACGCCGGGCACATCCGCGCCAGCGACCCCGATGCCGGCCAGCGGGCGCGCCTCGCGGCCCTGGGCATCGTCGCCGTCGACACCAACCGGCAGGCCGTCGCGGGCGCCGACGTGGTCGTGCTCGCCGTCAAGCCCCAGGTGCTCGGCGACGTGCTTTCGGAACTGCCCGTCGAGGCGGGGCAGCTCGTCGTGTCCATCGCCGCGGGGGTGCCCCTCGAGGCGCTCGAGCGCTGGACGCCGGCGGGCACCGCCATCGTGCGCTGCATGCCGAACACGCCGGCCCTGCTCGGCGCGGGCATCACCGGCCTGTTCGCGAACCCGGCGGTCAGCGCCGGGCAGCGCGCCAGCGCCGACGCCGTGCTGGCCAGCGCCGGGCGCACGGTCTGGGTCGACGACGAGGACCTGCTGGACGCGGTCACCGCCGTGTCCGGCAGCGGACCGGCCTATTTCTTCTATCTCATGGAAGCCATGATCGACGCCGGCGAAGCCCTCGGCCTCGATCGCGACACGGCCACGCTGCTTACGCTGGAAACGGCCTACGGCGCCGCCAGGATGGCCAGGGAGGGCGACGAGCCGCCGGGCCGTCTGCGTGCCAACGTGACCTCCCCGGGCGGGACCACGGAGCGGGCGCTGTCTATACTGGACGACGGCGGGGTCCGGCAGGCCCTCAACGACGCGATCGCCGGCGCGGCACAGCGGGCACGGGAACTAGCTAAGGACATCGGCCAATCATGAACGAAGCCCTCCACTTCGCCGTCAGCTTCCTGCTCCAGGTGGTGAGCTTCATCTTTGTGGCCCGCTTTCTGCTGCAGGCCTGTCGGGTGGATTTCTACAATCCGATCTCCCAGGGCCTGGTGCGCATCACCGATCCCGTGCTGAAGCCGCTGCGGCTGGTGCTGCCCGGCTACCGCAACTTCGACTTCGCCTCGTTCTTCGCCGCCGTGGTGGTGCAGATCCTGCTGATCATGGCGCTCTCCGCCCTCGGCGGCGGCTACGTCGGCAGCGTCGCCACCATCATTCTGTCGGGGCTGATGCAGGTGATCCTCGAGTGCATCCGCATCTTCTGGTGGTCGATCCTGATCGTCATCATCGCGGGCTGGATCGCGCCGGGCAGCTACCACCCGGCGCTGGCCCTGCTGCAGCAGATCACCGAGCCGCTGCTGGCGCCGGCGCGGCGCCTGCTGCCGCCCATGGGCGGCATCGACTTCTCGCCGATCCTGGTGTTCCTGATCCTCGGCGTCATCGAGCGCATCCTGCCCCAGGTGTTCATGGCGCTGCTGTGAGCGGCCCCGCGGCCGCCGCAGGACCGGCCCGGTGGCGCGGCCCGGCAAGTTGAAGCGGCGAAAGCCGTTGCTTTAGACTCGCCGTCCCCTTGCGTCCCGGACTCCTGATGGCGGACTCCGTGCCTTCCGATTCGGTGGGCCTGGTCACCCCTCGAATCTTCGCCAGCGAAGATCCGCTCACCCTGCAGTGCGGGGCGACGCTGCCGCGCTTCGACCTGGTGTACGAGACCTACGGCGAGCTGAACGCCTCGCGCAGCAACGCCGTGCTGATCTGTCACGCCCTGTCCGGGCACCACCACGCCGCCGGCTACCACAGCGCGGACGACCGCAAGCCCGGCTGGTGGGACACCTGTATCGGTCCGGGCAAGCCCATCGACACCGACCGCTTCTTCGTGGTGTGTCCGAACAACCTCGGCGGCTGCCACGGCAGCACCGGCCCGACCAGCGACGACCCGGCCACCGGCGAACCCTACGGGCCCACCTTCCCGGCGGTGACGGTGCCGGACTGGGTGCACAGCCAGCGGCGGCTGGCCGACCACCTGGACATCGAGCGCTTCGCGGCCGTCATCGGCGGCAGCCTCGGCGGCATGCAGGCCATGCAGTGGGCGATCAGCTATCCCGAGCGGGTCCGGGCGGCGGTGCTGATCGCCTCGGCGCCCCGGCTGTCGGCCCAGAACATCGCCTTCAACGAGATCGCCCGCCAGGCCATCACGTCCGATCCGGACTTCCACGACGGCCACTACCGCGCCCGGGGCACCAACCCCGACCGCGGGCTCATGCTGGCGCGCATGGTGGGTCACGTGACCTACCTGTCCGACGACGGCATGCGCCAGAAATTCGGCCGCGAGCTGAAGTCCGGCGACCCGCGGGAGGCCAGCGGGGTCGAGTTCCAGGTGGAGAGCTACCTGCATCACCAGGGCCGGTCGTTCTCCCGCAGCTTCGACGCCAACACCTACCTGCTGATGACCCGGGCGCTGGACTACTTCGACCCGGCCGGCGAGCACGGCGACGACCTGGTGGCCGCCCTCGCTCCGGCCCGGTGCCGCTTCCTGGTGGTGTCGTTCACCACCGACTGGCGGTTCTCGGTGGAGCGGTCCCGGGAGATCGTCGACGCCCTGGTGCGGGCCCGCAAGAACGTCGCCAGCGCCATCATCGACACCGAGCACGGCCACGATTCGTTTCTGCTGCCCGTGCCGCGCTACGTCGACGTGCTGGGCACCTATCTGCGCCGGCTGGCCGACGAGGTGGCGGCGGGCGGGGACGCGAACACGAGGGGGGCCGCCGCCGATGCGCGCTGACCTGTCGATCATCGCCGACCTGATTCACCCGGGCGCCCGGGTCCTCGACCTCGGCTGCGGCACCGGCGAGCTGCTGGCGTTCCTGCAGACCGAGCGGCAGGTGAACGGCTACGGCCTGGAAATCGACCCCGGCAACATCACCACCTGCGTCGACAAGGGCGTCAACGTGATCGAGCAGAACCTGGACGAGGGGCTCGACAACTTCCCCGACGACAGCTTCGACATGGTGGTGATGACCGAGACCCTGCAGTCCGTGCGGGCGCCGGAGCGGATGCTCGACGAGATGCTGCGGATCGGCCAGGAGTGCATCGTCACCTTTCCGAACTTCGGCCACTGGCGCTGCCGCTGGCATCTGTCCTGGCGGGGCCGCATGCCCGTCGCCAGCCACCTGCCCCACAGCTGGTACGACACGCCCAACATTCACCTGTGCACGTTCGACGACTTCGAGCGCCTGTGTCAGGATAAACGCTTGGAGATCATCGAGCGCTTCGTGGTCGACCACCGCCACGTCAACCGGCCGCTGATCAACCGCTTTCCGAACTTCTTCGGCACCTACGCCTTCTACCGACTCGGCCGACCCAACGGAGGGTAAACGATGCGCGCATCCGTCGTCCGCCTGCTCTGCCTGACCTGCCTGGCGGCCGTCGCCCCGGGCGCGGCGGTGGCCGAGCAGTTCGAGCGTATCGGCCCCTACGAGGCCCACTACAGCGTGGTGTCCACGACGTTCCTGAAGCCCGCCGTGGCCGCGGACTACGGCATCGTCCGGGCCCGGGACCGGGCGCTGGTCAACATCGCGGTGATCGACCCCGCCGCGGGTCCGGTGCCGGCCACCGTCACCGGCACGGTCACCGACCTGCTCGGCACCACCCGCGACCTGGAATTCCGGGAAGTGCGGGAGGGCGAGGCGATCTACTACCTGGCCACGGCCCGGCACGGCGACGAGGAGACCCTGCGGTTCCGCATCGACGTCGCCACGCCGGAGACCGGCCCGCACCAGCTCGCCTTTCAGCAGAAACTCTACTGGAACGCGCCGTGAAGCTGATCCTGGCCAGCGGCAACGCCGGCAAGCTGGCCGAGCTGCGGCGGCTGCTCGAGCCCCTGGGCATCGACCTGGAGTCCCAGGCGGCGCTCGGCATCGCACCCGCCGCCGAGACCCGGTCGACCTTCGTCGAGAACGCCCTGGACAAGGCCCGTCACGCCTCCCGGGAGTCGGGCCTGCCGGCGCTGGCGGACGATTCCGGGCTGGTGGTGCCCATGCTCGGCGGCGCCCCGGGCATCCGCTCGGCGCGTTATGCCGGTGACGACGCCGACGACGACGCCAACAACGCCAAGCTGATCGCCGCCCTCGGCGACGCCCGGGAGCCGGCCGCGCACTTCTACTGCGCCCTGGTGCTGCTGCGCCACCCCGAGGACCCGGCGCCGCTGGTGGCCACCGGCCGCTGGGACGGCCGCATTCTCGGCGAGCCCCGCGGCGACGGCGGGTTCGGCTACGACCCGCTCTTCCTGGTGCCCGGGGCGGGCTGCACCGCCGCCGAGCTGCCGGCCGCCGAGAAGAACCGGCTGAGTCATCGCGGCCAGGCCATGGCGATGCTGCTGGAGAGCCTGCGCGCCGAGGTCTGAATGCGCCCCCCGGCCGCCACACCACCGACCGCGCCCGCGATGCCCGACCCCGGGCTGGGGCTGTACCTGCACTTCCCCTGGTGCGTGCGCAAGTGCCCGTACTGCGACTTCAATTCCCATCCGGTGCGGGGCAGCCTCGACGAGGACGGCTACGTCGGGGCGCTGCTGCGTGACCTCGGCGACAGCCTCGCCGACGTCCCGCCAGGGACCATCGCCACGGTGTTCTGCGGCGGCGGCACGCCGAGTCTGTTCTCCGCCGACGCCTTCGCCCGGCTGTTCGAGCACCTTGCGCCCTGGCTGCGCAGCGACGCGGAGATCACCCTGGAGGCCAATCCGGGAACGGTGGAGCACCACGACTTCGCCGCCTGCCGCCGGGCCGGCATCAACCGGCTGTCACTGGGCGCCCAGTCCTTCTCCGGGTCCCAGCTCGCCCGGCTGGGCCGCATCCACGCCGCCGACGACACGGCCCGCGCGGTCGAGCGCGCCCGGGCCGGCGGCTTCGAGGACATCAACCTGGACATCATGTACGCGCTGCCCGAGCAGACCGTCGACGCCGCCCTGGCCGACCTGGAACGTGCCGTCGCCCTGGCGCCGACGCACCTGAGCTGGTACCAGCTCACCTTGGAGCCCAAGACCGAGTTCGCCCGCCGGCCCCCGCCGCTGCCCGACGACGACGTCGTCGCCGACATGGAGGAGGCCGGCCGGGACCTGCTCGCCGGCGCGGGTTACCAGCGCTACGAGGTGTCCGCCTACGCCCGCCCCGGCCGGCGCTGCCGGCACAACCTGAACTACTGGACCTTCGGCGACTATCTCGGCGCCGGGGCCGGCGCCCACGGCAAGCGCACCCGGCGCGGCCCCGGCGGGGTGCGCATCGAGCGCACCCGCAAGGCCAGCCAGCCCCGGCTCTACCTCGCCGACCCGGCGGCGACCGAGCGCGTCGCTGTCGGCGCCGACGAGGTCGTGTTCGAGTTCATGATGAACGCGCTGCGCTGCGTGGACGGCGTCGACTGGCCGACGTTCGAGGCGCGAACGGGGCTGCGGCGGGAGGACGTCGGCGTCTGGTCGGAGCTCGCGGCCGCCGGTCTGGTGCGGGAGGATCGGGTCGCGGCGACGGACGAGGGGCTGCGGTTCCTGGACGGGGTCCTTCAGCGTTTCCTGCGGTAGCGCAGGTCCCACACCCGGTGGCCGAGCCTGAGGCCCCGGGCCTCGAACCGGGTGCGCGGCCGCTCGTTGTCGGCGACGCTGGCATCGTCGTCGATCCGCGGCGCCCGCTCCCGCAGCAGCGCGGGCTCGGCATCGAGCACCTCGATGATCCACTCGGCGTAGGGTTCCCAGTCCGTGGCGACCCACAGCAGCCCGTCCGGCGCCAGCCGGTCCGCGACCAGCGCGGCCAGCTCCGGCTGCACCAGGCGCCGCTTGTGGTGCCGCGTCTTGGGCCAGGGGTCCGGGAAGAAGATCCGTACCTCGGTCAGCGAGCCGCTGCCCAGCCCGCGGGTGAGCAGGTCCTCCGCCGGGGCCTCCACCAGCCGCAGGTTGCGCAGATCGTGCTGCTCGATGCCGAGCAGCGCCGAGCCGATGCCCGGCTGATAGATCTCGGCGCCGATCAGGCGCCAGTCCGGCCGTTCCAACGCCCACTCGATCAGCGCCTGACCCATGCCGAAGCCGATCTCCAGGCCCAGGGGCCGGGCGTCGTCGCCGTCCTGGAAAACCGCCGCCGGCTGCGGGCTCAGCGCCTCCAGGGGGACGACGAACCGGTCGGCGAGCTGCTCCAGCGCCCGGGCCTGACCCCGGGTCATCCGGCCGCGGCGGCGGACGTAGGTCTGGGTGGTCTCGGCGGCGCCGCGTGCCGGTGGCCGGTCCGCCGCCGGGTCGTGGTGATCGGTCACCCGGAGCCTCCGATCAGGCCGCGCCGCCGCGCAGCGCGGTCCAGGCGAGCAACAGCCAGCCGGCGATGAACGCGACGCCGCCGAGCGGCGTCACCGGTCCGAGCCAGCGCGGGCCGCCCAGGGCGAGGGCATAGAGGCTGCCGGAGAACAGCAGGACGCCCAGCGCGAACAGCCAGCCCGCACCGTCCAGGGACCCGGGGGCCGGCTGTCCGGACAGGGCGGCGGCTCGCGACCACACGCCGACGGCGAGCAGCGCGAGCGCGTGCACGAGGTGATAGGTGACGGCGGTCTGCCAGGTATCCAGGCCGTCCGCGCCGAGCCGGGCCTTGAGGCCGTGGGCGCCGAAGGCGCCGAGGCCCACGCCGGCGGCGCCGAGCAGCCCGGCGAGGGCGAGCAGCGGCGAGGCGTTCATCACCACCCGATCAACCCCACGGCAGCAGCCGGCTCAGGCCGCGACCGCGGCCTTGAGCTTCTTCATGGCGTTCTTCTCGATCTGCCGGATGCGCTCCGCCGAAACGTCGTAGCGGGCGGCGAGATCGTGCAGGGTCAGCTTGTCGTCCGCCAGCCAGCGGTTCTGGATGATGTCGCGGCTGCGCTCGTCGAGCGCCGCGAGCGCCGTGGACAGCCGCTCCGCCGCCGACGAGCGCCAGTCGTCCTCGGCGACCACGTCCTCGGGGTTGCCCCCTTCCTGCTCCAGGTACTGGGCCGGCGCGAAGTAGCCGCCCTCGCTGTCGTCGTCGTCGTCGAAGCCGTCGAAGGACAGGTCGCTGGCCGCCATGCGGCCTTCCATGCGCGACACCTCCTCCTCGGAAACGCCGAGCTCGGCGGCCATGGTCCGGGTCTCGTCCTGGGTCAGCCAGGCGAGCCGGCGCTTGTTGCTGCGCAGATTGAAGAACAGCTTGCGCTGGGCCTTGGTGGTGGCGACCTTGACGATCCGCCAGTTGCGCAGGATGAACTCGTGCATCTCGGCCTTGATCCAGTGCACGGCGAAGGAGATGAGGCGCACGCCCACCTCGGGGTTGAAGCGCTTCACCGCCTTCATCAGGCCGACGTTGCCCTCCTGGATCAGGTCACCCTGGGACAGCCCGTAGCCCTGATAGGAGCGGGCCAGGTGCACCACGAACCGCAGGTGCGAGATGACCAGCTGACGCGCGGCGTCGAGGTCGTCGTGATAGTAGAACCGCTCGGCCAGCGCCTTTTCCTCGTCGGCGCTCAGCACGGGAATGGCGCTCACCGTACGCACGTAGGAATCCAGGTCGCGGCCCGGCGACAGGCTGTTCAGCGACAACAGATTCGCGGTCATGTGATACCTCCGGTAACACCTGGGGACAGAATTCTAGCACTCGTGAGGTTTGACTGCTAAGACCCCGGCGGGTTCCCTGGAATCTGCGTCGCGGAACCGGGACAACGCCTTGAATTCTATAGAATTTCCAGGTCGCCCAGGCGCTGCCTGGCGGCCACCAGGGCGCCGCCGACCCCGAGCAGGGCGGCCAGCAGGAACAGCCCGCCCAGGAAGATGAAGTCGAAGCCGGCGAGCTCCAGCTCCCGGCCATAGCTGCCGAGCAGGTCCGTGAGCGGCCCCTCGATCACCAGGATGCCGATGCTGATCAGCATGGCCGCCACCAGCCCGCCGCCGAGCCCGTACACCAGCCCGAAGTAGAGGAACGGCCGGCGGATCTGCGCGTCCGTCGCGCCCACCAGCTTGAGCACCCGCAGCTCTTCCAGGCGCGCCTCGATGGCCAGCCGCACCGAGGTCGCGGTGATCAGCACGGCGCCGAGCCCGAACAGGGCCGCGAGCATCGCGCCGAGGCGGGACACCACCCGGGTGATGTCGGTCACCCGCTCGAGCCAGGTCTTCTCCACCACCACCTCGGCGACCCCCTCGGCCTCTTCCGCCAGGGCCGCCAGCGCGTCCAGGTCCTCGGGACCGGCGCCGCGCGCCAGGGTGGCCCGCAGCGAGGCGGGCAGCGGATTGTCGTCCAGCATGTCCAGGGCGTCGGCGAGGTCGGTGTAGCGGCGGAACTCGGCCAGGGCCTCGTCGGCGGACACCACGGTGACGTCGGCCACGGCGCCATGGCGGGTGAGGGCGTCGGCCAGGGCGTCCGGCGCACCCGACGCCGCGTCCAGCTCGAAGTAGACGGACAGCCCCGGCCGGCCCTCCCAGGCGCCGGTCATGGCCGCCAGGTTCTGCTGCAGCAGGAACAGGCCGGCCGGCAGGGCCAGGGCGATGCCGACCAGCAGCCACACCAGCAGGCTGGTGCCGAGGCGTTCCGCCACGAAGTGGCCGGTCTCGCCGACGATGCGCCGATGGTCGCGGCCGAGCGCCAGCAGGCCGGCGCGCTGACGGGGCCAGGGATCGCGGGCGGCCTTACCGCGCATGGTCAGGCTCCCCGTCGTCGCCGCCGTCCGTGTCCGGCGCCCCGGCCACGGCCGACGCCGCCGCGCCGGGCGTGTCGCTGACGATGCTGCCCTGGGACAGCTCGATGATGCGCATGCCCATGGATTCGATCAGGTCCCGGTCGTGACTGGCCACCACCACCGTGGTGCCGATCTGATGGAACTGCCGGAACAGATCCATGATGTCCCGGGACAGCTCCGGGTCGAGATTGCCGGTGGGCTCGTCGGCCAGCAGGATCTTGGGGCGCGTCACCACCGCCCGGGCGATCCCCACCCGCTGCTGTTCGCCGGTGGACAGGTAGCGGGGGAACAGGCCCTCCTTGCTCAGCAGGCCCACCCGGGTCAGCGCCGCCCGCACCCGCCGGGCGATGTCCCGGGGCTTCAGGCCCACCACCCGCAGCGGCAGCGCCACGTTCTCGAACACGCTGCGGTTGGCCAGCAGGTGGTGATCCTGGAACACGGCGCCGAGGTGCTGGCGATAGTAGGGGAGGCGCCGGCCGGAAAGCTGGGTGACGTTGACGCCGTTGACGAGAATCTGGCCCCGGGTGGGGCGGTCGAGGCACAGCAGCAGCTTGAGAAACGTGCTCTTGCCGGCGCCGGAGTGGCCGGTCAGAAAGGTCATGGAGCCGGTGTCGAAGCTGGCCGTGAGCTCCTTCAGGCCTTCCTGGCCGTTGTCGAAGCGCTTCGTGACCTGGTGAAACTCGATCTGACCCACGTCGTTCCGGTCGCCCTCAGTCCGTGGCCAGCAGCGCGTCGACGAACGCGTCGGGATCGAACGGCTTCAGATCCTCCACGCCCTCGCCCACGCCGATGAAGTAGACCGGCTTGGCGATCTGGCGGGCGATGGCGAACAGCACCCCGGCCTTCGCCGTGCCGTCCAGCTTGGTGATGACCAGCCCGGTCAGGCCGACGGCCGCGTCGAACTCGCGGACCTGGGACAGCGCGTTCTGGCCGACGCCGGCGTCCAGCACCAGCAGAACCTCGTGAGGCGCCCGCTCGTCCAGCCGGCTCACCACCCGCCGGACCTTCTTCAGCTCCTCCATCAGGTTGCTCTTGGCCTGCAGACGCCCGGCGGTATCCGCCATCAGCACGTCGACGCCCCGGGACTTCGCCGCCTGCACGGCGTCGTACACCACCGAGGCGCTGTCCGAGCCCTGTTTCTGGGCCACCACCGGCACCCCGGCCCGTTCGCCCCACTGCTGGAGCTGCTCCACCGCGGCGGCCCGGAACGTGTCGCCCGCCGCCAGCATCACCGACCGGCCCTCGCCCTTGAGGCGCTGCGCGAGCTTGCCGATGGTGGTGGTCTTGCCGACGCCGTTGACGCCGACGAAGAACACCACGAACGGCCGCGCGGCCGGATCGATCTCGAAGGGCCGGACCAGCGGCGCCAGGGCGTCCTTCAGCAGGCCGGCCAGGGCACCGTGCAGGGCCCGGGTGTCGTTCAGCTCCCGGCGCTTCACCCGCTGGGCCAGCTCGGCCATGATCTCCCGGGTGGTGTCGGTGCCGACGTCGGTGAGCAGCAGGGCCGTCTCCAGCTCCTCCATCACCGATTCGTCGATTTCCTTCTCGCCCAGCAGCAGGTTGCCGACGCCCTCGGCGAGCTGCCCCCGGGTCTTCGACAGGCCGCTCTTCAGCCGCTGCCAGAATCCGCCCTTGCGTTGTTCCGTGTCGTTGTCGCTCAACTTCTCGATCACTGCCGGTCTTGAGTCCGCCGACCGGTACGGCCCGGAACCGTCCGGGGCGGCGGCGGGGTAAACTGGCGCGATGGCCAGCAACGAGGTGCGCATTATCGGTGGTAACTGGAGAGGGCGAAAGCTCGTCTTCCCGGACCGGCCCGATCTGCGCCCCACCCTGGGACGGGTGCGCGAGACCCTGTTCAACTGGCTGCGTGCCGACGTCCCCGGCGCCCGCTGCCTGGACCTGTTCGCCGGCAGCGGCGCGCTGGGCTTCGAGGCGCTGTCCCGCGGGGCCCGGGAGGTAACCTTCGTCGAGCGGGACCGGCGCGCGGCGGCGGCGCTCACGGCCAACGCCGAGCGCCTGGAAGCCGGTGAGCGGGCCCGCATCCTGTGCGACCGGGCCGAACGGGTGCTGCGCCGCTGCGCCGAGCCCTGGGACGTGATCTTCGTCGATCCGCCGTTCCGCGACGCCGATCTCGCCGCCGTTCTCGATGCCGTCGCCGTCGCCGACGCCCTGGCCGGAGAGGGCCTGATCTATGTCGAGGCGCCCCGCCGGGCCGTCCTCGACCTCGGCGCCTGGCGGGTGGTCCGCGAGGGCCACGCCGGCGACACCCGTTTCGGGCTCCTTGCCACCCCCTGACGGGGCCGATACCATCCCGCGCTTTCCTCCGGGGGGAGTCGCTGATGCGCGTCGTCGTCTATCCAGGGTCGTTCAATCCCATCACGCGGGGTCACATGGACCTCGTCAAACGGGCGTTGAACCTGTTCGACCACGTCATCGTGGCCATCGGCACCTCGGCCCAGAAGGACCCCAAGGTGGATCTGAAGGACCGCATCGACCTGTGCCGCGAGGCCCTCGACGACTTCGGCGACCGGGTCTCGGTGGAGGGGTTCAACACGCTGCTGGTGGACTACGTGCGCAGCAAGGGCTCCCACTACATCCTGCGGGGGCTGCGGACCGTGACGGACTTCGACTACGAGTTCCAGATGGCGGAGATGAACCAGTCCCTCGATCCCAGCATCGAGTACGTGTTCCTGCCCACCTCGAAGGAATGCTCCTTCATCTCGTCCACGCTGGTGCGGGAAATCGCCGCCCTCGGGGGCGACATCTCCCAGTTCGTGCATCCCGCGGTGGTGAAGGCTTACGCCAGGCCCTGAAGCGGCGAACGCCGGGCCCGGCAGGCGGCATCGGGCGGGCGCCCGACGCCGGTCAGACGGCTGGGATCACTCGCTCGGCGGCGCCTGACGGCGGCCGGCGCTGCGGCATCCCAGACAGCGTACGAAGGTCTCGCGGGCCGGGCCCACCACCAGGGTGTCGGCCGCTTCGCTGACGTTGCCGCCGGCGGCGCTGAACGGCAGGCTGACGATGAACGCGGCGGCGCCCAGGGTGGTGATCACCAGCCCCACCGGGCGCGCGACCAGGACGTCCCCGGTCATGGCCATGGCGGACGGCTCTTCCTCCTCGGCGGCCCAGGCCGGCGTGGCGACCCAGCCCAGCAGCAGGACCCACAGCAGCAAACGGCGTGATGGCTTCATGTCGACGGTTCCATTGGTTGCTGTCGCGGCCGGCGATCCTGCCGACCCTCTCCTCGACACTCTAGCACTAGTTCGCCGCAATACCTTGGGCTCGTTGGCATTTCGGACAGAAAACCGTTGCCCGCTGCCCCAGGCGGAGGCCGCGCAGCGTGGCGCCGCAGACCTTGCAGGGCTCGCCGTCGCGCCCGTACACGAACAGCGACTGGCGGAAATAGCCGGGCTGGCCGTCCTGGTTGACGAAGTCCCGCAGGGTGGTGCCGCCCATCTCGATGGCCTGGCCGAGCACGGTCTTGACCGCTGCCGCGAGCCGCTGGTAGCTGGCCAGGGTCACCCGCGACGCCTGCAGCGTCGGCCGGATGCGCGCCAGGAACAGCGCCTCGTTGGCGTAGATGTTGCCGACGCCCACGACGACGCGGCCGTCCATCAGCAGATGCTTCACGGCCACCCGCCGGCCCCGCGCGGCCCGCTTGAGCCAGGCGCCGGTGAAATCCTCCGAGAGCGGCTCGACCCCCAGCCGCGCCAGCAGCCAGTGCGGCTCCGCCCCCGCAGGCTGCCAGTGCAGGCTGCCGAAACGGCGCGGGTCGTTGAGCCGGAGCATCCGGCCGGAATCCAGGTTCAGGTCGACGTGGTCGTGCTTGAGCGGCGGCGTGCCGACCGGCAGCACGCGCAGGCTGCCGGACATGCCGAGGTGGGCGATCAGGGTACCCCGGTCCAGCTCCAGCAGCAGGTACTTGGCGCGCCGGGCGACCTGGCGCACGGTGGCGCCGGCCAGCTCGGCCGGCAGCTCGACGGGCCAGCGCAGCGCCGGGTTGCGGACTTCCCAGGAAACGATGCGGCGCCCTGCCAGATGCGGCTCGATGCCCCGGCGGGTGGTCTCGACTTCCGGCAGTTCCGGCACGGCGGCGGATCGTGAGGCGGCGGCGGGCGGGTCAGGGGTCAGACCGGGGCGCGACGCGCACCCGGCGGGCGGCTGCAGGGTCCGGCCGCGATGTTCGAACCCATCGCCGGACCCCGGGGCGGATTACTTGATCTTCGCTTCGGTGTAGAGCACGTGCTTGCGGACGACGGGATCGTACTTCTTCATCTCCATCTTGTCCGGCGTGTTCCGCTTGTTCTTGTCGGTGGTATAGAAGTGGCCGGTGCCGGCGCTCGATACCAGTCTGATCTTCTCTCTCATGACCGCTCCTTACTGTCCGGCTTCGCGGCGACGGATATCGGCGAGCACGACCTCGATACCCTTCTTGTCGATGATGCGCATGCCCTTCGAGGACACCCGCAGGCGCACGAAACGCTTCTCGCTCTCCACCCAGAACCGGTGGTAGTGCAGGTTGGGCTGGAACCGCCGGCGGGTCTTGTTCTGAGCGTGGCTGACGTTGTTTCCGGTCAGCGGCCGCTTGCCGGTCACCTGGCAGACTTGAGACATGGCAACAGGGCCCTGAAAAAATGAGGCGCGTTTATACCAGAGCCCCCTGAACTCGGCAACTGTCCGTCGCCCCTGCCGGGCGCCGGACGCCGACCGGGAGACGCCTCAGAGCAGCCCCCGCTCCGCCATCGACACCGTGGCGCCGTGCCCCACGACCACGTGGTCGATCACGCGCACGTCCAGATGCGACAGCAGCCGGCGCAGCTCGTCGGTGAGGGTGACGTCGCTCGGGCTCGGCTCGGGATGCCCGGAGGGATGATTGTGGGCGAGGATCAGCGCCGCCGCGTTGTGGGCCAGGGCGCGCTTGAGCACCTCGCGGGGATGCACGCTGGCCCGGTCCACGGAGCCGAGAAACAGCGGCTCGAAGGCCAGCAGCCGGTGGCGGGCGTCCAGGAACAGGCAGGCGAACACCTCCCGCTCCAGCGCCGACAGCTTGTGCTGCAGGAACCGCCGCACCGCGCGGGTGTCGGCCAGCAGGGGCCGGTCCGCGACGCCGGCCGCGACGTGGCGCTCGCCCAGGGCGAACGCGGCCTTGAGCTGCGCCACCCGGGCCGGACCGAGCCCGCGGACCCGGCACAGCCGATCCGCGGGCGCCCGCAGCAGGCCGCGCAGGCCGCCGAAGGCCTCCAGCAGCGATCGGGCGAAGGCGACCACGTCCCGCTGGCCGTCGCCGGTGCCCAGGCAGACGGCCAGCAGCTCCGCATCGCTCAGCGCGTCCGGCCCGCAGCGCAGCAGCCGCTCCCGGGGGCGCTCGGCGTCGGCGGGGCGTGCCGCCATGGCAGCCGCACCGGCGCCGGCCGGCCCGCGCCCCTGCATCTGTTCAGGCCGGCTTTCCTGCTGCACCCGCTGCTCCCGCCGCAATAGTGGGCTCTCCGCTA
>MDTG01106379.1_pt1 | contig 22170 bp, 8 predicted proteins | sample 811421 | NCBI WGS metagenome assembly MDTG01 (sample SAMN05326645, study PRJNA326480) | marine metagenome | isolation source: seawater | place: Pacific Ocean: South East | collected 2011
ACTTCAGATGGAATCATCAATCCAGAATTAAATATTACCAATTCCGGTCTTTTCAGTGCTGGGATTTCAAAAACTATTTCTCTATCCTCAACCCAAACTATATGATCCTGTTCATCTATTCTTATTTTAACAGGCATCTTGAACAGGTTCCCATTTTGCACTTGTTTAATTTTTATTTTAACTGATCGATTTCTTTGCGTATAATTCCATTTGACGTCGTACTTTGGGTATCCAGCTTCGTATAACCACTGTCTAAAAAACCAATCCAAATTTTGGCCAGTTACCTCTTCAATAGATTTTTTAAGATCCTGAGTTTCCACACACTTATACTGATTTTCTTTGGTATAGTGCTGAACAGCTTTCCAAAAGGCATCACTTCCTAATACGTCTTCCATCATAGAAAGTATCAGACTTCCTTTGGCATAAACATGCCCGTCAAATAAATCCATAGGTACATAATATTTATCATGTACGGTTGGCCTCTCCCATCTTTTATTAGAACCAAAGTAACTTTTCATTTCACCGTACCTAATATACTCTCCCTCATCGTGTCCAAACTTTTCATGACGATATAACCTGGATAAATAAGTTGCAAATCCCTCATTGAGCCAAATATTTTCCCAATTTTTGGTAGTAAGCATATTCCCATACCACTGATGCGCAAGCTCATGAGCTACAAGCCCCTCACTGCTTACATCTGGTGCAGCATTTTCATCGTACATGGTACGATCTGTATTGTGAGTCAAAGTTATATTTTCCATACCGCCAAACATGAACTCATCCACAATAATTTGGTCATACTTTTCATATGGATAAGGTATTCCAGTTAAATCATTAAAAACTCTCATCATATCTTTCGTAAGCCCAAAAGAACGATCAGTCTCTTTCTTATTTTCTTTGTATACCCAATAATTAACAGGAATATTTTTGTAAGAATCTTCTACCTTTTCATATTCCCCAACAACAAAAGAAATTAAATATGCTACCATTGGATAATTTTCCCTCCAGTGCCATGTGTGAGTACCATTCTTATTTTTTTTTATTGAAACAAGCTCCCCGTTGGAAACAGCCTTGAATTTTTGATCTACTGTTAATATCGTTTCAAATGTTGACCTATCGTTAGGATAGTCATAGAGAGGCACCCAATGATGGTTGTCCTCTTCCTCACCTTGAGTCCATGCCTGCCATGGTTGATCTGGGTATGTTTCATCGGGCTTAAAGAAGAATGTTCCTAATCTTGGTTTAGCATTATAATCTATTCTTACATCTATTGTGTCGTACCATCCTATAGACCGAGGTAATGCAATATAGACCTTCCCACTAGCATGATCAAATTCAATATCTTGATCGCCAACGCGAACTCTGCGAATTATCATATCCTCTGCGTCCAAAGAGAATGATTCTAATTGGCTTTGAAGAGGGCTCAGGGTATGTACAACATGTCCATAAACAGATTGAGTTTTTAGATCAACAGAAACATCAATTTTGATATGTTGAATATCTATCTGACGGTCTCTTGTTCTATTGGAAGGTGCATTATTATCTGCTGCAAACAAGAATGAAAGAAATACAAAAGAAATATACTTCATAGTTTTCTCAATTTTTTTTTAAAAAAGGAATTCTAATTTAGTGGAAACTATAATATAGTGGATATAAAAAAAGGGGCCTGCAACCGCAGGCCCCTTATACTCAATCGTTAGATTAAGACTTATTTATTTCATTAAGACAAGTTTCTTAACGCTTATAAAATCACCAGCCTGAATCTTGTAGATATACATACCAGATGATAAACCTTCACCAAAGTCGTTAGTAGCATTCCACAATATTCTGTAACGACCAGGTTCATGAGAACCACTAGCAAGTGTTCTAACTTTTTGCCCCATAACATTAAAAATCTCCAGTTTAACGTCAGCTACTTCAGGTACATCGTATGTAATGTTTGTAACTGGGTTAAATGGGTTTGGATAGTTGTTATGAAGTGCAAAGACATCAGGAAGGTTATTTTCTTCAACTGTTGATAAGTACTCACTTACGTAATCAGACATATCTACAGTAAAATGAAATGGACCATTCGCTGATGTAGTCGCATCCCATCCATCATAAGAGTGAACATCCCAATGTACTGTTAGATTCGTAACTAAATCCATCATCGCTTCCTCTGCAATATCACCAAGAGTTGGCATTAAAGCAGTCTGCGGTGGGATTGGATTCATGACATGAATGTTATCCGCATGAACGGAAGCCACAGGAAGGCCATCAGCATCAACACTGACCATGTCAGGATTAAGGTACTCGACTCCAGCATTCATATGTACCGCACCTTCAGGAACCGTAGCATGGGCCATAAATTGGTACCAATCACCAGCAGGCATTGTCATGTCCATATGAGCAGACGTTTCAAAACCTAACATAGTTGTATGATCCTCGTTCCAAAATGATAGAAAAACATATGCGCTATTATTACCCATATCATCCGTTCTTTTTAAGTGACCATCAACAGAGACAAGATCTCCATCAGACAAATCAAGGTCTGCAAGTGTATGACTTTGATAAACTGAACCAAATGTAAGGTCTCCCATTCCCCATATCTGTACATGATGACCATCTTCATCTGAGACTAATGCGTGTGCACCATCAGCTTGGAAGTTAATCCAATCTACCATAGCACCTGCATCATCTACATCTTCAAAATCAGAATTCATAATCATATTTTCATCACCAAGAGAAAAATCATCTAGCACAGACTCATCTTCAGTAACAACTACTTGGGCGCCAAAGACATACGTTACTGGCTGATTATCTGCATCAGGAGCCTGCGTCCATGTAATTGCTATCGGGGTACCTAAATTATTAGCAACAGGAAGTCCATCTGCATCTACATCAAAAGTCACTTCATAAATTTCTCCATCGTCAGGACTATTCAGATTTACTCCATTAGGAGGAGTGTTTTCTAACATTACCTCAACAACGTTTGAAGGACCAGACTCACCACACTCTTCTGAGTTGTTATACATTGCAGTTACATGGTAATTATGATTACCCCATGGAACCCAATCATCCATAAACATATTTCCTTCTAGACCTGCCATTCCAATGTGCATGTCTCCTCTGTATACATTATAGGAAAGTAGGTCCCGAGCTGGTCGATTTGGTAATTCGGAAAATGAAGCTTGATCATTCTCAACAGCTCTTGATTGACCCTCGTACTCTGCTGTTTCAAAATTCATTGAACCTTCAGAACCAATAGCTATGCGTTCTCCATCACCACTTGGGTAATCAATGTAGCCCCAGATTGTCCAATCCCAAGCGTGCTCAACAAGCCCAGTACCATCACCAGCTGATCTGTAGGATCCTCCTTCAGAACCTGCATCCATCAGCATTGGATAACCTGAACCCACTGCATGTATACCAAAAGCTAAAGGCTCTGCCCAATTTATAACTACAGGACTATTTAACTCCAAAGAAGCTATTTCCAATGGATCTGGTGCCTCAGCAAGAGGTAAGTAATCAGTTAAGTTTACAATGTCTGATTCACTGTAGACCTCACCCGTTTCTAAATTCCATACTTTTGCCTGATAGGTAGCAGTTGCTTCAGGATACAAGTCAAAACGATTAAAAGGGATAAAATCTACATGTGTCAAATGCATACCATGATATGGTAACAAGTCAGCCCCAACGAAAACAGATATAGCATTGTATTCTACTGGACCGGCAGTTCCCCATACGTATGCAATGGTTCCATCAAAATGAGTAACATAACCTGGTCCTCCTGCTGGAAGATCCCACATTAGATTTACGTTATTACCCATTGCTGATTCCGCCACTAGGTTTCTTGGAGATTCACACTCAAAAGATGGAGCAGTAGTAGTTAAGGTTACCTCATTAGACGGTAATGATGCTATCATGTCCTCCCAATACATAGCTGTAACTTCATATGTGAAATCTCCACCATCTGGTCCAACCTCTGGAACAAATACTACTTGATCAAAACCAATCATGTCTCCAGGGACCGTATACATTTCCATTCCACCAAGAGGATCTGTTCTGTGCACTGTGTAATTAGAAATAGGAGGAACGTCGTCCATATCTCTTAGGCTAAGAGTGTAATCACCAGATGAAGTACCCCATCCAGATACTACAACATAGTAGTCACCTGCAGGTAAAACACAATTAAGAAATGGTTTATAACCATCGTCTCCGCAAACATCATCACTTGCAGCAACTACAACCATTTCCATAGAACCATCATCCCCTTCTTCCATAGTAAAGATAGCAAGACTTGGGTCGTAAGCCGCATTACAGACTTCTGCTTCTAAATCTGTTTCATTCTCTAGGGTTAATGAATAGACAACATCCGCACCAGCACCCGTGCTAGTGGCACTAAAATAGGTTCCACCATAACATACATCGGGTTCACCGTCAGCATCGGCATCAACCATCACTCCCCATGGGCCGTAGTCTGCTGCAAAACCACTAGTTGTACCGTCCATAACGTAAGGAAGACCATCTATAACGGTAGCATCTTCAAAGGTATCTCCACCTTGACGTGTTGGAGAGGAATTCGATTCATCAGACTCTATAGCAGGAACTTTTGGATAAATGGCTGGTGTGAACACTGATGCCATTCTAAGACCTTCCCAATCCGTTAGGTCAGGTGCAGTCCACATCAATTCTACCTCTGGACCTTCTACCATTCCAACAAGATCCATTGGACTTGGATAATCTTCAGGACCATACACATATAGACCTAAAGCAGGAGAATGATCACTTTCAGTCATATCCGCATCAGTTATGTTATATTGAGAAACCTTAAACAAGTAGTCTCCAGCAGTAAGATCAGTTAGAGTCAAGGTGTTCTGAACCAAATCAGTTCCTACCTGTTCATATGTTTCACCGTCATCTGATGACATATAAGCATGATATCGAATATCCGAAAGTATGTCAATTGGAGTAATAAGAAGATTGTCTGTTTCATCTGCTTCAGTTATGGTACAAAGATAATCCACCATTACACCATAGTCGTATGAGCCATAAACCTCGCCAATGTACGTCTCCAGCCACCACATAATACCACCAACAGTATGAGTAATCGTCTGGCCAGCTGGAACTAAGAGTTCCCCATCAGGAAAGCTTGCACCAGTTCCACAATCTGCACTAGCAGCGTTAAACAAGAAATGACCAGTAGATACATTTATAGCATGGCGCTGACCACTATTTGTAATATCAACAGTAACTACACCTTCACCTATTTCCTGATCAAATGTGAAATTGCTAAGCGAGAGTTCTGGAGATAAATCAGCAAGTGCTGGGTCAGTAACAAATTCTGCTAGATTTTGAGATCCAGAAAGAAGAGTAAATCCGTCTAAATATGTAACAGTCTCTGGAACCATTACAGGGTTACCATCTGCGTCCAACTCTGGAACCATTACAGGGTTACCATCTGCGTCCAATACAGGGTTACCATCTGCGTCCAACTCTGGAACCATTGATGTAACCATGTCCCCTGTTACTCCTGATATCGTTGCAGAGTGACCATTCCATCCATCACCCCAACTGTCAAATCCTATGAAAACATAACTACCATTTGTTAGCGCCCCGGGAGCAAGTTGAACATCAGGACCTGGTACACCAGAAGCAACCACCTCAGCTGTAGGACCATATAAAACCCAACTTACTTCACTTGGATAACCATTTGTAACTACAGGAACAGAGATAGTCATACCCAACGTTGCATCTCGATTACTAATATTCTCAAGATTTATGTTAACAAATGATCTACGAGGAGTATATTCAACTCCAAGGGTTGTCATTTTATTTCTTTTATATTCCCCTCTTCTTTGCCTTTCTTCTTCAATAAGACCCGACGTTCTGAGATTTGTAGCATCTTCCAAAAATGGGTCTACAAAAGGCTGCCATGAAAGCATGGCGGTGTTGAATCCAACCATACCATCCAATAATCTAGGATGATTTGGCACTGCACCTTCCGTAACAGTAAACGTAAAAGGCCCTTCTGTATCATAAGGCTGCTGCCATTGAAGAAGTACAGATGCTCCGCCAGCAACAGGCAAGGATACGGTAGAAGGACCAAAATAACCACAGCAATCATCATTTTCAGCAGGAAAACCATCTAAATCAGTTAGAACTTGCAAGGTTAATGGATCATGTATCGATAGTGTTACATCATTCGTAGCATCACCAGTAGCATTTTGACTGGAAACAGTAAGATAACCATCATCTTCCATAGTATACAACCAGAATTCGGTATCCCCATCTGCTAAGTTAGAACCACTAGCTCCAGAAACAGCATCTAAAGGATAAAAAGGTCCATCTCCATCATAATCACATAGTTCTTCGTCACTCAAGTTAGCAAACTCATCATATGTGTATGAATCTTCATCCATACAGCCTACAATAATACCGCAAGCATAATCCGCAGGAAATGGGCAATTTGATGATTCGTTAGTTAATGCATCATCAGAACAATTGACTCCTCCAAAGGTCCATTGTGAAGCAACAAAAGTTGTGGAAGGGGTACGGGGCATTGTTACATCATCCATGCAGTTTCTTACGGCCCAAGAATCTGTATGTTCCCAAACAGTTCCTGTTCCATCTTCTCCTGTTTCAATGCCAAAAACATCAAAAAGTTCATTGTTTAAGTAAAGACCAGCAGCATCATCACCATTGGAGTTAATGGCATTCCCTGCCTGAAAAATCCCTGCACCAAAGTCCCAGCCAAAACCCATAAAACCAGCCAATTCTAATGGATCTCTCGCAAACCACGCTACTTCACCAGAGTCAAGACTCATAGCTGGAAATGTCCACTCAACTCCGGTAAATACATTATTATTGTTAGCACTTTCGTAACCGTACCAACTTAGGTCAGGAACGTCTTCGAATGCTTGAATAACTATAGCTTTCCCTGTAGAACCTGCAGATGGAATATCTAAGTCCAAAACAGCGGCAAAAACAATAGCAGGTTCTTCTGGTGGTGCCAAACTAGTAGGTATGGAAAATTCAGCACTAGCAGTTTCAAAGGCACCAGCATCAGCAAAGTCAGTTACCAGAGCAAAGTGACCTTCATAATCTAAGATACGGACTTGGGCTCCATTCCAACCATCACCCCAAGAATCATACGCATTAAAAGTATAAGCTCCATCAGGAAGACAGAGGAGTTCAAGATCCATAGGTGTACCAGAAGCAACTACTACATCTGACTCATCGGTTATATCCCAAGTAATTTCACCTGGATAAGACCCTGGAGTAACTTCTATATCGTTACAATTTTCAAAACAACAACTACCGTCATCAATATCGGCTAAATCGTCAAAGTTACAAGCAATTGCGTCGGTACATCCATATACAGGGGGGCGTTTCAAAGCAACCAAATTATCAAAGTAAACAGCTCCGCCTCCGCCATCAAATCCAAAGAGGGTGAGACCTATTTCAACATGGTAAGCATTTTCTGGAGCAATAGTAGTAAGCGTTAATTCTGTCCAAAAATTTGCTAATGAAGACGCATCCAAAACAACTGTAGAAACGTCCATCCTTATAAAACTATTCCACCACTGACCAGTATCGAAACCGTTCTCATCCACATGAGGGCCGAAATACTTCGCTGTTAATTTTGCGCTCATGCCCTCAACTAATAAGTCTCCATCAAACATAGCAACATGAGCAGAAACTTCATGAATTGTACCGGGTTCCATTGCCATGACAAACTGTGGAAGCTCACCCGGAGCGCCAGCATTGTATCCATCGTACTGTTGGAAAACATTATTTTCTCCGCCACTGTTCCATATCTTCATTGATTTTTCGCCATCAAACGCTTCAAAAAGATTCTCATTCTGCCACATACCATTTCCAGTTGTTTCGTAAGATATGTTATAATTAGGATAGAATCCCCAATCTGCTGGTCTACCTGGATCGTTAGGATTTGGATATTCTAACCCGCTATTTAAAAAGGCATTCTCAGTACTAAAATCTATATAAAGAGGATCGAAAGGATAAACTCCATCATTATCATTGGTAGATTGAGCAACTAAAACTCCGAACTCATTATAAATCATGAAGTTTTGCTCCCATGGCCAGCTATCCCAACCAGAATATTCCATAGCAAGGTGATCAAAATCGTCCACATCAAATGATAACGAATTACAACCACTACCCGGATCCCAACTGTCAAGAGTAACAGTTGCTCCAGTTGGGTCACCATCAATATCTAGAACTTCGGCTTCAACAGGAGTTCCATTTAAGTGCAAAGAGAATAGTCCACCCATTCCGTCACAATAAGTGTCATCTGTTATTAAGAGATAACTTCGAGTATCTCTAGATCGAGATTGAGGATTGATTCGCCGATCAATCTCACTGGGCATGTGGCGAGAATATTTTTTATCACCTTTTGCCGACGTTTCCACGGGCAAATTAATATAATTCTCAGCTATTAAAATTGTAGTAAAAAATAAACTGGCAAGCAAAGTTAGCGATCTTCGCATGTAAACCTCCAAGGTTAGTTAATATCTTATTTTTTTAAGGTAGGTATGTGGTTAGCAATGAGGATTTTATTTACAAAGTATATCGACAGAGCTTATTTAATCTAGCATTCTAAAAATTTTTCGACAAGAGTTAATTTGAATTTTATCTAATTTTTTTTAGAAATGTGATTAAAAACACTTATTTTGATACGAAGAAAAAGTGGTTTTTCAGCAAGCATAGCCAAAGGACTTAGGCAATTTCCATAATTGGAAATAGAATGAAATAAAATAAAATAAATATACACAGGATAGCAATTATATTTAGTCCAAGCCCTGCTCTGGCCATTTGAGGTATAGTGAGCTGACCACTGGCTAGGACACTAGCGTTGGGACCTGTTCCTGAAGGAAGCATAAATGCGCAAGATGCGGCTATTGTAGCGGGCACCATTAGGAGAAAAGGATGGAAATTTCCTGCGTCTGATACACCAGCCAAAACCGGAAGGAATACTGCAGTCGTAGCGGTGTTGGAATTAATTTCAGTCAAAAACACCATCGCAGTCACCACAGCGATAACGATTAAAGAAATAGGAATTCCTTCTAAAACAAGATTCTTACCTATCCACTCAACCAATCCGGATGACTTGAACGCGGATGCAATGGCAAGTCCTCCTCCAATGAGCATAGCTATTGCCCATGGTATTTCTTGGGCATCCTTCCACTCCAATAATCGAGCTGTACCTCCAGCATCATTTTTTCGACCGCTTGAAAGACTAAAAAGAGCTACTGCAGCAAAAAATGCGACTGTTGAATCCTTCACGAAGCCATTTACACCTAAAAGCTCAGACCAAAAATCTCTAAAAATAAATCCAAGCGCATATAAAACAACTACGAAAAGCACTTTTCTTTCTGCTAAAGACATTGCACCCAGATCGTAATACTCTTTTTTTATAATAGCACTGCTACCCTGTAGATCCCCAGAAACATTAAAAAATTTAACAATGTATATCCACGCGATCGGTAAAAATACTAGCACAAACGGTATACCTATTTTCAACCAATCTGTAAAAAGAATATCCGGTGAATTGGGTAAAAGTTCTTGAGCCGTACTTACAAAAACCAAATTGGGGGGAGTTCCTACCAAAGTTCCCGTACCACCAATACTTGCAGAGTAGGCTATTGCAAGCATTAAAGCTGGAGCAAAGCGACTGGTGTCTGCACCTAGTTCTTTTTCCCTGGAAATAATGGCCAACCCAATAGGCAGCATCATAAGTGTTGTAGAATTATTCGATGTCCACATAGATAAAAATCCGGTTGCAATCATAAAGCTAAGCATAACTTTTCGCCTGCTGGTTCCGATTGAATTTATAGTTGCAAGGGCTATGCGTTTATGAAGGTTGTTGGTCTCAATTGCCTTTGCAACAAAAAAAGCTCCTAAAATAAGGAGAACTATATGATGACCATAACTAGAAGCGATTTGCTTCGAGTCTAGGACGCCCAAAAGAGGGAAAAGCACAATAGGTAGAAAAGAGGTAGCAAATATGGATATAGCCTCCGTTACCCAAAAAATAGCCATCATAATGGAAACGGCTGCTGCTCTCATAGCGAGGGGGTTCATGTCAGATGGAGGATCTATAGAAACCAAAATAAAAAAAGAAAGTAAGCCAGCACTAAAACCTACCGCTTGCTTTTTACTCATTGTACCTCCTCATCCTCAAATAGATAAATTGAAGCAAATGGAGCTAAATTATAATTGTCATGTCCAACACCTGGTACTGTTATTAGCTCCCAGTTAAAATCAAAACCCAATTCTTCTGCTTTTTCTTTGGTTGTTTTGTAAAGTAATTTTCCCCTAGCCAAACAGTGTGGCCCCTGCTCTCTTGCCATTAATCCATTACTCAAAGGTTTAGTTCTGGGACCTAGGTCATCTTCGCCAAGCACAACTGCCATATTTTTGCCCATCCAATATTTTATATTTTTGTCTGTAAGAGGAACACCTTTTAGTCCGAAGGGATATGGAACATTCTTTTCAGGAAGTGTTACAAAAGCAGGGTTTGCAGATACAGCTTTTTTAACGGGTGCATCTTTATTAAATAGTAGATACCTATGAACAAATCCACCTCCCGCAGAATGCCCAAACAAATAAAATTTTTCTGAGGTAAAGCCATGTCTCTCCTTGAAATCATTAAAAATAGGCTCAATTACACTAAACAACCATCCACTTTCATCCACCATCTTACCTTCTTTAGTGATTACATTCCCCGCATTGTATGAGTACTCATCTGGAAAAAAATCTTTTCTTGCACCGATCGTCAAAACTGAAAAATGGTTCTTTTTAGCAAGGTCCAGCCAAGAACCATGAAACCGTTGCGCATCTCTTGACGCTCCTGGTATAACGATGAGGATTGGTGTACTTGATTCAGCATTTGGAGGGATGTAAGTAATTACATCAATAGAAGGACCCTCCCAATTTTCGAAAACATATCCCCAAGGGGGTCCTACCTGGCTAATTGTATTATCGGATGATGAAATACAAGAGCATAAAAGAAGAATAGGGATCAGCCTAATAAGGATCATTCTCTACTCGATCGTAGATAGTATCCCCACTAGGGCAATTTGGATTGGATGCCTTTTCTTTTTCAGGGTAAAGCAACCTTCTAGGTACTCCAATGCCACCTGATGTGCCCCCGCACTCGGTGCTATTGTTATCTGAGTCGACAAAAATAGGAAACCCAGTCCTTCTCCAATCACTCCAAGACTGAATATTTAGAAAGAGTGCTTTGTATTTTTCATTCATTATAGATTCTAATAATGCATTTCCAGATAGAGAATCGTACCTAGGGATACTGACAGCACTAAAACCTCGGCTCGACCACAGTTGCTCCAAACCGTCCAATGTTGAATTCAAAATAGAAAGTGCCTGAGCATCATCTCCCATTTTTGAATAGCATTCTGCCATAATAAAACTATTTTCATACCAGCTAATAAATTCAGGCTGCCACTGCATACCGAAATGGCCTGTAATATTTAGCATGGAAGCGTTTTGGGATGAATCACCTGGACTTGAGCCCTCAATAATCGATCCTGAAGGACCGAGAAAATAAATATTAAGCCTACTATCATTATCGTTTTTGAGCATGTCAACTAACATGTGTCCTGCGCCCATATAATCTGGATTGGAAAGAAAAAATTGAAACCATACGCTTCTTTCGGCTATCGCAGCCCCATGCAATGGTGTCCAATCTCCACTACCTGATTGGTCAAGAATACCCATCTGAGCCTCTTCAAGAGCCAATGTATAATACTCATTATTTACCTCTGCCCAGTTAAGATATATCCTGCTTTTGAGAGAATGAGCAGCAGCTATCCACTTGTTTGCATCAGCACCAAAAGAAAAGTCATAATCAACAGGCAATTCAAATACTTGTCCTTTTTGGAAGTTACTAATTGCATTATCAAGTAAATCTAAAATCGCAAAATGTACATCTCTTTGAGAATCAAATTTAGGCTCTGCAAAATTTGGATTAGCAGCCTCTGAATAGGGAATATCACCCCATAAGTCCGCAGCGGTAGAAAATAACAAAGCCTCCCACATTTGAGAGATTCCTAAAAGGATAAATTTCTCTTGCTCCTCTGCAACTTCTTGTGTTGTGTTCAAATCCACCAATCCACCCGTTCCATACATTGCAGTCCAACGTCCATTGGTGTTTACATCAATAGGATCGCAATTATAATCTCTATAATAGTCAGTCTGCAGTCCTGACATCTGCTGCATCACCATGGACACAGCCCTATTTAAATACCCCTCCATCACTCCATAACTAGTAACCTGGGATCCAACTAGTAGAGCCTCAGGAGAGACTATATTTACGTCATCTACTTCATTTGGGTTTTGGTCTAATAAGGGACCCGATAAAAAATCTTCACATCCAACAAGGAAAAGAGCCACGAAAAAGGAATAAATTTTTAATTTCATTACTTTGTCTACCAATTAAGTTGAATTGCCAAGTTTGTTCTCCAGGTTTGCGGCTGATTAAAATAATCTTCCCCTGATATTCTATCCTGATACATGTTTGTCTCTGGATCCCATCCACTGTAATTTGTCCATGTTTTCAAATCTTGTGCACTTATTCTTACTGTCATATTTGGATTGCCCAAATATCCTACTTTTATTGTACCCAAGTTATAACTAACAGCAATTTCTCTTAGTTTCATATAGCTCGCATCTTCAATGTTATTTATAACATCCGTATTTCGTCCCATATAATTCTCATACATGTTTTGGGAAAACGTAATTACAGTATCTTTCCCTGGTCCAATTGCTTTGTGCCCATGGTTAATCAGTTCTTGGAAAGTACCCTTACCCCAATCAGTACTAACTCCTTCCTCATAACCAAACCAATCAGGGTTATCGAAATCAGGATGGTATCTCTTATCCGTATCAGCGTGGGTTCCCCATTCATATAAAGAATTTTTAGTATAGTTTGCGATGTGACCACCAATGCTCATATCCAATAAACAACTTATTTTAAGTTTTTTACCAATTTTTATTTCATTAAAAAAACTTCCTGTCCAATCAGGATTTGGAGCATAGCCGGACCAAATCTTTTCAAAATACAAAACTGGAAGACCGTTTTTAGCAATATATACATCATTTTTTTCCCAACCGTAATTAGATAGTGTATCAATGTTCACATCAGGAGTATTGATGTCTAAATCATGGTCTAAGATCATTGAATGTCCAAAACGGGACCAAGAAAGCACCTTAAACTCTGCATATTCATGTCCAGGAGATACTTCACTAAATTTAGCAATACCGCGACTAGGAACAAGATTTGGGTCCATCAATTTAGCCATATCACCATCAATACCATTCATCTCAAGAACTGTGTTCCTGTTTGCTGCATAAATAAATTTTGAATCCCACGAAAGTCTTTGCTTTTCAAGAACTCTAAAGTCAAAATTAAATTCAAGACCTTTATTTTGAATCGAAGCACCATTTGCAGTCATTTCATCAGCTCCAGTAGAAGGGATTACATCAATATCATATATAATATCGGTACTAATTGCATTGTAGATGGTAGCCGAGATACCCATTTTACCCTCGAAAAGAGAAAGTTCAGTACCTGCCTCATACTCATTTCTTCTTTCTGGCCTGATACGAAAATTACTTACCTCATCATCCGATCTATATCCAGTTACACCATTATAATTAAGTCCTAAAGAAACTTTCTCTCCTACGGAAAATAAGGAAGGAGATGTGTAACCAGAAAAAATGGTGTACACACGAGGCTCTTCACCTGCTTGACCATAAGCTAGTCTAAGTTTTCCAAAGTTTAAAAATTTGAGTGAGTAAAGTTTAGAAAATTCCCAGGCAGTGCTAAGTTTAAAAAAATTATGCCTTCTATCGGCAGGACCAAAAGTAGAAGAACCATCATTACGTAACGCACTTGTAATATAAAGATGATCAAATAAATCCAATGTACCCTGCATAAAATAAGATTCAGAATGAACTAGTGAAATATATTGATCAGCGCTAATAGAAGAATAATTCTCAATCTGGTAGTAATAAGGAAGAACCTGCTCCTCACCAGTTGTCTCAAACCTTTTTAGACTTCTACTGTTTAAATTATGCCCTGCAACAACTTTTAGCGGAACTTTATATAATTTATCTAAATCAAATGAAAGAGTAAGATTTGAATCCCATTCCTGATCAAGTATATCTTCATGTATGTATCTCCCTATACCGCCATTTCGATAGGTCCCAATTGGCATAATATCATTTCTCTGATCCAAAGAAAAATCAGTTCCTAGAACATAATTTAATTTGAGCCAAGGAGAAATGTTGTAGTGAAATTTGATATTCCCGTATGCTCTCTCAACAGCCTGAGTCTGAGATAATTCATACAATACCCAATACGGATTATTCCACCTATGGTCCCCATCTCTAGTTTCAGGATATGGATCGGTTGAACTTCTATGAAATTGAGTAGTAGGCTCTAGGTATGGTCTTAGATTAAAATCAGGAGGAGTGCTTAACAATCCTTTTGCTAGTCCATCTGTGCTATGTGCTCTTATTACCTGATTCCCATCTACTTTAGCATAAGACATACTTCCAGTTAAGGTAATCTTTTCTGTTAAAAAGTGAGTTCCTTTTAAACGAAATGTTCTTCTTAGAAAATCGGAAGGTATCTTCCTAGTAGGTTGATGCCCAAAAACCGTGCTAACTGTATTTTTATATTCGCTAAATGTTTGCCAATGAGCCCTTTCATAATTCTCACTCATAGAAAAGTAAAAAGTTGTTTTTTCACTACCTCCCATAGCAGAGACTGTCTGTTCATAGTTATTGCCAATTTCTGTAATATTTTCAACGTGATCATAAACATCATCCTCTGCTCTAGATGAATCAAACCATTTCGCACCTTTCACATTTAAAACCTTTCCCCAAGAGTAGGATCCTCCTCCGACAAAATCACCTTCATCTCCCTGTCCAAAATATTTCTGTAAAGGATAGATCTTATTCATACCACTTATACCATAATTTACTTTATATGTTATTTTTGTTTTTCCTGTTGTTCCTGATTTTGTTGTAATTAATATCACACCATTGGATGCTCTAGAACCGTAAATAGCAGAGGCAGCAGCACCCTTAAGAACATCTATTGATTCAATATCATCCATATTGATATCTGCCATCCTACTAGAGGACTCTGGATGACCTCTCTCACTGGTCTCCCTCCCTCCAGAATCAAGTGTTCTTGTACTAATCGGACTTCCATCCACAATAACTAGGGGTTCATGACCTCCTGAGATCGTTCCTGTTCCTCGTATTCGAAAAAAAGCATTGGTACCAGCATCGCCACTCGTTTTTCGCACTTCTAATCCAGATACATTGCCTCGTAAGGCAGAAACTAGGCTCACTTCTGGGGAATCCTCTACTTGCTCTTTGCGAACCGTTTCAATGGAGACACCAAGCTTTTTTGTTTCCTGCTCTATCCCAACCCCAGTTACAACAATAGACTCTAGCCTCATAACATCTGCTAAAAGAACAAAATTAATTTGATAATCCTTTTTATCTGTTTTTAGATCACTCAAAGTATCAATAGAACTCTGGTAGCCTATATAAGAAGCTTTTATCAAAAAAAGGTCCTGTGATTTTTCATTTAGCATCTCAAATCGATAGTTACCATTGGAATCTGTTGCCGTACCAGAAGTACCATTAACAACACTAACATTAGCACCAATAAGCTCCTCACCAGACTCACTTATTACTCTCCCATATATGGTGACTACCTCTAACGCTAATAACCGTAAAGGTAAAGTGAGAAAAAGGATACAAAAAAAATACTTCATAAGCTTGGCTGAAAAATAGATTCTAAATATTGAATAAAAATAGGAGAATTGTAGGAATTTGTTGTATGCCCAAGGTTAGGCAACGTAGTAAAGAAATGTTTATTCCCTGGGTGCGCAGCATCAAGGTAGGACTTATAATTACTATTTTTTTCATACCTATTATCTCCAAGAAATTCATACTGGCATCCTAATGTAATACCACTAGTTTCAATGTCCAATTCTCCAATGAAATAATCCACTTTATTGGAAAGAAAATTATTCTTTGCTTTTTCTTTTCCATCTGTTTCCATGTAGGGACTTAGAGCATTCAGTCCATAAGGCCAATCATCGTAAAAGATACAATCTTCAATAACAGATAACATACCGTTTTCTGTTCGTCTTGTAGAATCAGGGTGCAAAAAATACTGATTGTTGACAACAGAAAAGTGAAGGTTTAGATGGTTGTAGGTATTGCTCCCTTTAGTCGCCGAGTACATATGCACAAAAGCCGCGCCTGAAGAATGTCCAGTAATTAAAACATTTGTAATCAAAGGGAATAGATTTTTATCACTTAGCCTAGACAGCAGTGAATCCATCAATTCAAAGCTACTGACACTGTGCCCGCTTGCTGACATATAGGAATCCATCCCCCACTTCCAGCTAGTAGAATTCCAATACCAATCTTCAGTAGAAGATTGTTCATAGAGACTAATAAAGCGCGGTGAAACAACCAATATATCTTCTTCCAATCCTTGAGAACTTACAATTGAAATCATTCTATCAAAGTATTCATCTGCATTTCTGGTATGACCATGAACCGTAATCACTGCGCTATTTATTTGGGACGAAGAATCGATATGAAAAGAAGAAAAAAAATTAAATGTCCCTCCTTTTATTTCAAAGCTATTGGTACAATCATTAGCAGAACTTAGGCAAGGATAATCCACTAAAGTATTTTGAGAACTAGATACATCAGTAATTTGTATCGAATCTTCGCAGCTAGTCAAAATGCATAAATATCCCAACATACAAGAACCATATAAAAAGGTGTTTTTCAATGAAAACAAACAATTACCGTTATCGCAAAAGAATTAATTTTCTCTGAAAAGATAATTTTTCTACCTTCAATATATAAAAATACATTCCTGAAGACACCTCCATACCCATAGAGTCCTTGCCGGACCAAGAAAAAATATGCTTCCCCGCCTGCACATTACCATTAACTAGTGTCAAAATTTTCTGTCCTTTAATATTATAAATACTAAGTTCTGCCACATCAGGTCTCGACATAGTAAATGAAATTTCTGTCTTTGGATTAAATGGATTTGGATAATTTTGTTCTAATTCAATCTTTTGGGGCACAAATTCATTTTCAATTGAAGTCCAACTACAAAGATAATTGTGATTGCCACAAAATACTGACACGTCTACTGACGCGTCGGAATTCTCAGGCATATCTCCGGGAGAAGGACTATTAATACACGGAGTTGGAGTCCACTCTCCAAGCTCAGCGCTAGTAGAACTGCATTCATCATCCACACAACCTCTCGAAGTATTCCAGTCCCCAGCATTTCCACCACAAACATCCATGTTCCTAGAAAGAATATAATAGCGTGTAGCCTCGGTTACACCACTAACGTCCCAGGCATCACCCGGATCTTCATTTGCATAACCAATTGCATCCAAAGTTACACTCATTTTCAACCAGGCCGTTGTATCCTCAGCCAAAGCTTCTGGGAGGTATCCAATGTGAGTTACCTTAATTCCATCATCTCCAGTATGTTTTAAAAAGTCATCTGGTTCAACTAAATCAGCACAATCCTGCAGACTTAAATCTGATGCAGCTCGCGATAAAACATATGTAGTATTTGGAGGAAGAATACCATCTAATCTTATCCAACTGGTCTCCATCCAATGACTACCATTCGCAGTTCGGCGCAAAATATAATCAGATAAATCTATCGGCTCGTCTTTTGGATTGTATAGCTCAACGGCAGTATTATAAGTAGGGCTGCCCCTATATCCAATATACCAATCAGTAATAAAAAGATCTGTATATGTTTCTTCATTATTGGTTGGGTCTTCACTTAAATAACAATAAAACATAAAAGGACCATTACTTGATAATCGCTCAAGCTGTCCATCGCTGGATCTAACATCCCAGTAAATAGCAGCATCAGCTACATCTTGGCTGATTAGGAGATCGTAAAACTCCTGCAAGGGCACTTCCATACTATTAGACTCTATGTTAATTTCTTCAATGGGGTCAGATAGCGTCTCTGAAAAACTCATGGTGTGAAGGTAGGTTATATTTTCACCATCAGGATCTTCGGACACTCCCCATCCAAATGTTACTGTTTGCTCTAGGTTATTTGGATAGAGATAAAGCAGGTGATAATCATCAGGGGATGAAATTTCAAACTCAGTAGGCGGCTGATTTTGTCCCGAATCATCATTCAAAATAATTTCTAAAGAAAAAGGACCATTACTTGATTCAGTTAAATGCTCGAGGTCAGCTACCGTTACATCCCAAAGACAGTTGTTATTAGGAAATTCTTCGCTGACAAGCTCGAACAAGTCATTTAAATTAATATCAACGCTTAATCCATTTTCTAATTCAAATTGATAATATACCGTTCCAGCAGGATCACTTCCGTGTCCGTCAGGAGTCCACAGACTAAAAACATATTGTAAGTTATCTCCATCCGGATCATATGACTCTAACCATGAAAAATTAACTGTTTCATTCGAAATGTCAGAATTGACATTCAAAATAGAAGAACTGACAGGTTCCTGAAGTGCAAATGACCCTGGGGGACTATTTGGAGCCTCTAAGCATAAATACCCATGAGCATCACATATTACTAGCATGTCAGCCTCAGCATCGGACGCTTCTTCAACATCTCCATCAGGTTCAGCGTCTGGTCCTCCAGTGTCCAAAGCGCAACCAATTACTTCCCACTCACTAAGAGCTGGAGCGGTTTGAGTGCAGTTATCATTTATACACCCACGAGAGGAGTTCCAGTCTCCCCCATTACCTCCGCAAACATCAAATTTTCTTTGCAAAATATAATACCTTGTAGCTTCTGGAATACCTGAAACGTCCCAAGCGTTACCAGGATCTTCATTTGGACTACCAACTGCATCTAGTAAATAAGAGCTCTCAATCCATGAAAGAGTGTCATCACTATCTTGCTCCCCGATGTAAAAAATACCAACAGCATCATCTCCACTTTGCTTTAAAAAAATATTTTCATCCACATAACCCGCTGGATCACCGTTTTCATAGGTAAGGTTAGCGCAGTTAATTAGGTGCTCATTTGCAGCGGCTCTGGTGATGGTGAAGGTCTCTCCTGCAGGAATGGTACCCCCAATTCTTAAAAGACCTTCCCCAACCTGCCAATCAGATCCGTTCTGCGTTCTTCTGAACATGTAGTGAGAAAGATCAACATCTACTTCTTTAGGATTATATATTTCTATAAGATTATTGTAGACATCTTGCCCCCTCCAGCCAATGTACCAGTCGCTAATAAATAGATCAACAATTTGAGCAGAAGAAATCGAGATCAAGAAAAAAAAGTTGAGAAAGTATGTTTTTAATTTCATTTTATAACCGATTTTAAATTAAGATAGTTATTATTAATTTATTATTCCTGCTCCCTATTTTAAAAGCAACATCTTTTTTGTGGTTTTGAACCCATCTATTTCTAAAGTATAAAAATAAATACCTGACTGTACCTTTATACCTAGATCGTTTTCCCCACCCCAGTATATTGTCTTCTTCCCTACCACCTTTTTATTATCAACTAATACTTTAACTAAATTGCCTTTTATATCGTTAATATAGAGATATGTGTTTTTGTTTAAATCTCCATAAAACCTAATTGAGGTGTTATCATTAAACGGATTTGGAAAATTATTTTCTAAACTAATACGATTTGGTGTTACTTCATTTTCTATCTGTAATTGATTATTGATTAATATACTAAAACTCTGAGTCTGCATCACTTCATTTAGCATTATTTGGTTACACACAATCTCTAATTGCCCATTCTCAAATTCCGTTGGAATAAAATACAAAGTAAACAGATCCATATCTCCATCCAAAGATATTGGGCTAGCGCCCGTTATTATAATTGAGCCCGAATCTGATACAACTGATTCAACAGAAAAGCCATAATCAAAGATTTCATCAAAATATACAGATCCAGATTCTAATTGTATGTTACTATATTCAAAAGAAATCGTAAAACTATAAAGATTATTTGAGTTTTCTATGGAAATGGGTATAGTAATTATTTCACCTACTTCACCCAATATTTCAGGAGAATGTAAATCCCCATTTGCGATAAAGGAATCAGAATTATCAATCGGAATACCATCAATATTCCCAGATATAAATTGTAAAATGAGGCTAGCATCAAAAGCCGAAAGACTTGTGTTATTGCTTGCGTCTCCAGTCTCCTGTTGAAGAGGACTCAGTAATTCATCACCTGTAATATGACCTAAAACTAAACTTGCATCATTGCCTGTGACTTCGAAATCCCAGTCAATATCTCCATACAAAGTATCAATCTGCACCAATGATTCATAAATAGAAGTGTCACTAAAGCCTATCTGGTCAAATGCAACTAGACTAACATCAAATAGACCTGGGTAAGAAAAAGTATAGCTAAAATTTTCATCAGAAGAGATTAAACTATCATTTATATTCCAACTGTAGAATAAAAGAGGGTGTGTACCAGCTACAGATTCATTAATAAAATTCACAGTATGCGGATAATCCCCATCATTATTATTTGATGAAAAATCTGCGGTCGGATAAATCACATTATTATATTGTTCACACTCACCGAGATCAAAAATAGCATCCCTTCCGCATACTGAACTGAATATTCCATTATAGTCATGCCCTATCCCTGAAATCAAAGCAATTTGTTGATTATCTACAATGTGACTTCCAAAGAAATATTGCAAATAATTATAATAGATAATTGCCCTCTCTAAACGATTACTACCCTGTTTCATTGACTCACAATCCTGGGTTCCTCCGGTATCGATAGTACCAATCAAATACTGAATTTTTCGTCTGGAATACCGATTCCGAATAGAGTCAATACCCATCATGCTCATATAGTGATTCAAATCATCTAAACCATATTTATAGTCATTATATCCCACGCAATTTTCTGGTAATCCCCAATTAATAGGAAAAAGATATTCACTATACCGATATTCATCCATGTATAAATAGCTCGACGGCGCAGATACAGTATATCGTATTTTCCCCTCGGCTTCCTGATCTGATCCAGCAGCATATCGGTTTACAAATTGTCCTCCTGCTGAGTTACCTACTATTGCAATATCTTGTAAATTTGGATATATAGTCAGTAAATGAGCTATGAGTGAATCCATAATTGTATACGAACTAATCTCATAATCTCTTGGATGTTCGTTATTTAAGTTAGACAAGCCGCCACTTGACCATGAGGTTGTACCTGACCAAAATGCAAATTCAGTACTAGGCTGCCAATGATTAAGATCTGATGTAATTAAGAATTGAGGGGCAATAATAATTGTCTCGGAAAGGACATCTAAATCAGATGCATTATTGTAAATAGAATTATAGTAATCATCCGCATTTCTATTTGCACCATGAATAACAACTACTGCTTTTTGAACAATGTCACTAGGAGTATCCAAACTTTGGTTGGAAAAAAATGGTAAATTAATTTCATTATTATTTTGTATAAAAAGAAAATTTTGATCTCCTATTACATCAACCTGAGCAAAAATAAATCTTAATCCAAAGGCTAAAAAAGTAATTTGAGGTAGGATAATCCTAAATGGCATGATATATATTTATTCTCATTTTTCCTTTTTTCCAAAAACTATTTAAAAAAAAAGGGGCTTAAAGCCCCTTTTAAAATAAACCATAATTTTAGCCTAAATATCTGCGAAGATTTTTACTCCTTGATCTGTGCCGTAAACGCTGAATAGCTTTTTCTTTGATCTGCCGAACTCTTTCACGAGTTAAATCAAACTCTTCACCAATTTCATTCAAAGTCATTGCACTGTCTCTATTAATACCAAAATACATTTCAAGAACAATCCTTTCGCGTTCTGATAGAGTATCAAGCGCTCCATTGACTTCCTCACTCATAGACTCCATCATAATTTTAGCTTCTGGTTCTTCTGCTTCAGAGTCTTCGATGATGTCTAAAAGACTACTATTTTCACCTTCCTGAAATGGCGAATTGAGTGAACTGTGCCTACGTGAGTACTGCATAGCCATAAGTACTTCATCTCCGCTCATTTCAAGCTGAGCACCAATCTCATCACCTTTTGGTTGTCTCTCGACTTCTGCTTC
>MDTG01406419.1_pt1 | contig 22168 bp, 18 predicted proteins | sample 811421 | NCBI WGS metagenome assembly MDTG01 (sample SAMN05326645, study PRJNA326480) | marine metagenome | isolation source: seawater | place: Pacific Ocean: South East | collected 2011
GAACAGGCGGGTGGAGCGGTTCTCGCTCCCCGGTTTTCGGCGGTGCGGTGCCTCGAGGTGGGGTGTTCGCTCCGTCCGACGGAGCCCGACGCGCTCGTCCCGGTGTATGCCCGGGAGCCCGAGGCGGTGAGGCTCTGGCGCGAACGGCGTTCGCCGAACGCGTGAGGTGATTGCAACGCCGGTGTTTCGGACCGACCTGATCCCGGACCGCTCGGTTCCGGTCAAGCGTTTTATGCAAAGTGCGTGCTATTATCCCCGGTTCAGGCTACCCTTGTTGTGGGGTCTCGTGTGCACGGAGAAGCCCGGCTGATGAACTCAGGGCAGATAGAACAGTCGAACTGGTCGGAGAAGAGCGTCTTCTCGACGGGCGAAGCGGCGCAGGTCTGCAATGTCAGTCAGCAGACGATTATCCGTTGCTTCGACAGCGGGCGGCTGCAGGGGTTCCGCGTGCCCGGTTCGAAGTTCCGGCGGATCCCGCGCGACGAGCTGATCCGATTCATGCGCGCCAACGACATCCCGCTGGCGCGGATCGAGGGGCGCCGGCGGCGCGTGCTGTGTGTGGTTTCGGAAGGATCGCTGCTCGAGCGGCTGGCGGACGAGTCGAGGCCCCAGGATCGTCTGGATATCGCGGTGGTGCGGAATGGGTTCGACGCCGGGTGGGCGGCGCGCGAGAGCCATCCGAGTCTGGTGCTGATCGATCGGACGGTGGCGCCGGCGATCCGGGCGGCGATCGTGTCGCGGTATGCGCGCATGAAATCGAGCCGCCCGTTCCTGGTGCTCGTCGGGGCGCGGGACGAGGACGCGGAGCTCCGGGTCGATCTGCGGATCGACGAGGAGGAGTCCGCGTCGGCGATCGAGCAGCGCCTCGTGCAGCTGCTCGACGACGCGGAAGCGACGGGGCTGGGCTGAGCCGCGAGGGGATTCCTCTCGGATCACACTGAAAGCGCGTTGGGATTGTGCCGATTGGAGGCGTGGCGCCGGGGATGGCCCGGCCCGCGAGCGTTGTTTTTGCGCATTGGATCGGACGGATGAGCGAGCATCGAGCGAGAGCGGACAAGTCTGCGAAGCTGGGCGACGCCCTGCGTGAGCACGCGGTGCTCGTGGTGGGGTCGGACGATCCGGGGGGCGCGGACCGCGCGGCGGACATGCTGGCGCCGCTGGTGGCGCACATCGACCGCGTCCCGACGGGCGAGGCGGCGGTGTCGCGGATCACGGACGCGTGGTACGACGCGGTGATCATCGATGCGGGCGCCGACCACGAGCGGGCGATCGCGGTGTGCGAAGCGGTGTTCGGCGCGAGCCGGGGCGCGGGACCGAGCGTCCTGCTGTATTGCGATCGCGCGTCGCTGGACCTCGCGACGCGGGCGATGCGGCTGGGCGTGCGGGATCTGCTGGGCCCCGAGCTGAGCCGACTCGAGTTCTGCTCGCGGGTGCGGTCCGCGATCGAGGCGGGGGAAGCGGTCCGCGATTCGGCGGACCGCGAGGCGCGGCTGAAGCGGCTGTGCAGCAGGCTGGACCGGGCGCGCCGGGAGGTGAGCGGTCAGGTCGGCGAGTTGTGCACCGATCTCGCGGACGCGTACCAGGATCTCGCGGACCAGATCGGCGAGCTCGCGACAGCCGGGGAGCTCAACGGGGTGCTGCGGCAGGAACTCGACATCGAGGGCCTGCTGCGGACCTTCCTGGAATACCTGCTCGGGCGCGTGGGCTCGACCAACGCGGGGGTGTTCCTGCCCAACTCGGTCGGGGACTACTCGCTGGGTGCGTACATCAACTATGACCGGCCCAAGGCGACGGCGGAGCACGAGCTCGAGCAGCACGCGGCGCTGATCGCGCCGGCGCTCGAGGGCGTGACCCGTCCGCTCCGGCTCAGCGACGATGTCGCGATCGCGGACCGCTTCGGGGAGGGCGCATCGTTCTTCCGGGGCGAGCAGGTCGTCGGCATCGCGTGCCACGAATCCGCGGGCGACCCGGAGAGCGAGTGCCTCGCGGTGATCTGCCTGTTCCGGGATCGGCGGACGCCCTTCAGCGCCCAGGCGGTGCGGACGGTGCAGGTCGCGTCGGAGCTGTTCGGCAAGCAGCTCGCGCGCGTCATCCGCGTGCACCACCGGCACAAGCCCGACGAGCTGTGGGATGTCGATGACGACCTCGACCTCGCGGCGTGACGCGGCGCGGCTCGAGACCCTCCGCTCCGCATGACGACCGGGTTCCGGCCCCGTGAAGGCGCGCGGGCTGAAATCGGTGCGAGCGCTTTCCAAACAGCATGGATGAACCAGCACGCCTCCGGCTCACCGAATCCGGGATGGACCGTCTCGGGATGGGAAGGTGGGTCGGTGGGCGTCTGGTGAAGTCTTTACCATGTCCGACGGGGCGCGCGGGCGGGCCTCGGCTCGCGGTGCGCGTCGCGTCGGAGGTGGTCGGATGGAATGGTTGTTTGCTGACAATGCGTACCTGTTCAGTGTCCCGGCGATCGCGGGCACGGCGTACTTCCTGATCAGCCTCGTCCTGGGCGAGCTGGGCGGGGATGTCGACGCCGACCTGGGGGTCGACGCGCCGGACTCGCCGGCGGCGGAGTTCCGGGTGCTGTCGCTGCAGACCTTCTCCGCGTTCGCGATGGGCAGCGGGTGGGCCGGTCTGACGGCGCTGCGGGTGCTCGACCTGGGTTTCACCGGCGCGACGCTGGTTGCGATCGGTGCGGGCCTGGGCGCGGCGTGGCTGATCGTGATGCTGCTGCGCGCGGTGCTGGGCCTGCAGGGCTCGGGCAACATCCCGCTGGACGCGACGCTGGGTCAGACGGGGACGGTCTATGTCCAGGTCCCGCCCAAGGGGCAGGGGTCGGGGCGGGTGACGGTGGTCATCAACAACAGGCGGCGCGAGTACGGCGCCGTGCAGCACGGTGACGAGGCGATCGCGACCAACACGCGTGTCGGCATCGTCGGGGTGGATCACCCGAGCAACACGGTGTGCGTCGAGGTGATCTGATCGGGGTGGTTCCGGGATGGGAGGTGTTCAGATGATGGATTCGGGGATGGGCGCGGTGCTCGCGCAGAGCGATGCGGGGATCGGTGTGCTGGCGCTGGTGATCATCGGCGTGGCGCTGTTCCTGGTGGTGTTCGTGGGCCTGTTCGTGGCGAGCCGCTACAAGCGGTGCCCGCCCAACCGGATCATGGTGATCTGGAAGCAGGGGGATAAGTCGTCGAGCCTGAAGTGCGTGCACACAGGCGGGCAGATCGTCTGGCCGATCTTCCAGGACTACGCGTACATGTCGCTCGAGCCGCTGGTGATCGAGATCCCGCTCGAGGGGGCGCTGTCGCTCAACAACATCCGCGTGAATGTGCCCTCGACCTTCACGGTGGGCATCGCGACGGATCCGGTGCTGATGAACAACGCCGCGGAGCGATTGCTGATGCTCAACAGCCAGCAGATCCGCGACCAGGCGCAGGACATCATCCTGGGCCAGCTGCGCCTCGTGATCGCGACCCTGTCGATCGAGGAGATCAACAAGGACCGCGAGAAGTTCATGGGCCTGATCAACGAGAATGTGACGCAGGAGATCAACAAGATCGGGCTCGAGCTGATCAATGTGAATGTCCGCGACATCACGGATGAGTCGGGGTACATCACCGCGATCGGGCAGCGGGCGGCGGCGGAGGCGATCAACCGGGCGAAGGTCGAGGTCGCAGAGCAGGAGCGCGAGGGCGCGGTGGGCGAGGCGATGGCGGTCCGGGAGCGGAATGTCCGCGTCGCCCAGGAGCGGAGCCTCGCGGAGCAGGGCCAGAAGGCGGCGGAGCAGGAGCAGCGCGTCGCGGTCGCGAAGCTCGAAGCGGAGGCGGTGACGGGCGAGGTCCAATCGAAGCGCGACAAGGAGATCGCGACGGCGGAGCGCGAGGCGGAGACGATCGCGGCGAAGAAAAAGGCCGAGCAGGAGCAGCGCGTGCAGGTCGCGACGGCGGAGGCGACCGCGGTCGAGGGCGAGAACGAGAACTCGGCGCGGGTCGCGGAATCGGACGCGAAGCTCGCGGAGGTGCGCGCCGAATCGATGCGCCGGGGCGATGTCGCGAAGGCCGAGGCGCGGCGCGCGATCTTGGAAGCCGAGCGCGAGCAGGAGCTCGCGCGTCTCGCGAAAGAGCAGCTCGCGCCCCAGGAGATCGAGAAGAAGCGGATCGAGATCGCGGCGGACGCGGAGGCGGAGAAGCGCCGGCGGGAAGCCCAGGGCGAGGCGGACGCGGAGCTCGCGAAGTACCTCGCGGAGGCGGAGGGCACGCGGAAAGTGCTCGAGGCGAAGGCGGAGGGCTACCGCCAGCTCATGGAGGCCGCGGGCGCAAACCCGCAGGTCGCGCCGACGCTGCTGCTGATCGAGCAGATGCCGCAGCTGGTCGCCGAGCAGGTCAAGGCGATCCAGAACCTGAAGATCGACAAGATCACGGTGTGGGACGGGGGGCGCGGGAGCCAGATCGAGGGCAAGGGCGGGAACGCCCGCGGCGCGACGGCGGACTTCCTCGCCGGCATGATCGGGTCGCTGCCCCAGGTGCACGAGCTCGCGGAGCAGGCGGGCATCGACCTGCCCAGCGCGCTGGGGCGTGTGAAGAAGGCGGGCGCCGCGGACGGCGAGGCCTCGAAGGACGCGCCGGATGAGCATCCGGAGAGCGATTCCTCGGCGCCCGAGTGACGAACGATCCGATTCGATCTCCCGGCCCGCGCCCCCCGGCGCGGGCTTTTTTCATTCGGCGCGTTCGAAGTCGATCACGATCGGGTCGCGTCCTGAGGCGTCGTCGAAGGTCAGGGTGCTGACGAGCGCGTCGCCTCTCCGTTCGTAGGTGATCGTCTGCACATCACCGTTCCGCTCGGTGCAGCGGATCACGAGGCGGCCCGGCTCCGGAGTCTCGACGGTGCCCCGGAACGGGCCGTCGATTTCGGAATCCCAGACGCTCATGTCGCCCCGGAAGTGGCGGAGCTGGAAGGCGACGGCGCCGGTGCTGCCCGGGGTGAGGCTCATGAGTTCGTACATGCGGACCGAGCCGTCAGGTCCGGTCCAGCGGAGGACGCCCGCGGAGGCGCCGTTGGCGGGGTGGGGCGGGAACCAGATTTCCTCCATGACCGTGCCGTCGTCGTCGTGGATCCAGTGCCCGGTGAGGAAGGCGACGGGGGAGGGCGCATCGTGGTGGCGTGTCGTGGCGCAGCCCGCGAGCGGGGCGAGCAGGGCGAGCGACACGGTCAGGGCGCGGCGGTCTGGCATGGCGATCCTCCGGGTGCCGGGCAGCCTATCGCCGAGAGGACGCAGCCGGGTGAACGGGCGGGCGGATGGGCTCGCGGCCCGCCTTGGCGCGGATCCAGTCTATGGGGCGGCGGACCGCGGGCTTGCGGATCAGCCAGCGTTCGAGGCGGAGCTTGCCCGGGAAGTCGAGCAGGACGAGCGCGACGAAGATCGTGAGCAGGCCCTGCCCAGGCAGGACGAGCATCGCGAGGCCCGCGACGAGGAAGACCGCACCCAGCGTGTTGCGGAGGATCGCGAGGGTGAGGCGCAGCGCGGGGTGCCGGCTCGACCACGCGAGGCGGTGGTGCTGCCGGTCGGCGAAGAAGTCCGCGGGCATGCGCGCGATGATGACGATGACCGCGAGGAGGGAGCCCAGCAGGGTCGCGAGCGACGCGGCACCGATCCACCAGAGGAGGGCTTCGTGCGCCTCGGCCCAGTTGAGGAGGTCGTCGAGCATGGTCGTGATGCCGGCACGGCCGACACGGCCGTGGCGCACTGGGAGCGCGGAGGCGGGCGTATCTCGTGGAGGGTAGAGAACCGGGGACGGGCTGGGTTGATCGCGTTGCGGCTCAGTCCTCGAAGTAGGACTCCGCGTCGTCGGGCAGGTCGCGGAGCCACTGCTCGATGTCGTCGCTGGCGAAGCCCTGGGTCTCCGCGTCGGTCGCGTGGAGTTGGGCCTCCTTGACCTCGCTGCGCCGGACTTTGCCCGCCTTGAGCATCGCGAGCTCGGCGCGCTTGCGGCTGCGGAAGATGAGGCGGATGGGCACCTCGCCGAACGGGAGCTCTTCGCGCAGGCGGTTCATCAGGTAGCGCTCGTAGGAGCCCGCGAAGACCTCGGTGCGGTTGACGATCATGACGATGGTGGGCGGGTTGGTCTTGACCTGGCTGGTGAAGAAGACGCGCCCGAACTTGCCGTTGACCGACGAGGGGTGGTGCCGCTCGATGATCTCGTTGATGGTGCGGTTGAGCTCGCCCGTCGTGACGCGGGTGGAGGCCTGCTCCTTGAGGTCGAAGGCGAGGTCGAGGACCTCGTTGACATTGAAGCCCTGCTTGGCGCTCATGAAGGCGATGGGCGCGAACGAGAGGGCCTGGAGTTCCTTGCGGATGTACTTCTCGTAGTCGTCGGGGCCCACGACCTTGCCGTGCGGGTTGCGGCGTCCCCGCACGAGGTCCCACTTGTTGACGACGATGACGACGGGCTTGTGGCTCTCGACGACGAGGGCGGCGATCTGCTCGTCGACCTGGCTGACCTCCGCCTCCGCGTCGATCATGAGCAGGATGACATCGGCGCGGGCGATCGCCCGCTGGGCGCGGTCGTAGGCGTACCACTCGATCTGGTCCTGGAAGGACTTCTTGCGCCGGACGCCCGCGGTGTCGATCGCGGTGACGCGCCGCCCGTCGGGGAGGTTGAATCGCACATCGATCGCGTCGCGGGTGGTGCCCGCGATCTCGCTGACGATGACGCGTTCCTGGCCCGCGAGGGTGTTGACGAGGGTGGACTTGCCCCCGTTGCGCTTGCCGACGATCGCGAGGCGCAGGTCGGTCTCCGCCTCGTCGGGATCGTGCTCGTTGGGGGTCCAGTGCTCGACCAGGTCGTAGAGCTCGTCGAGCATCTGGCGGCGCATGTACTTGCTCTTGGCGCTGCACATGAGCGGCTCGCCGAACCCCAGGCCCGCGAGCTCGTAGGCGTGGGTCTCCCACGAGGGCCCGTCGACCTTGGTCGCGACGACGCGGACGGGGGTGAGGCGGCCCGACTTGTCGCGGACGCCCAGCTTCTGCTCGCGGAGCATCTTGGCGATCTCGAGGTCCTGGGGGGTGATGCCCGCCTGGACATCGATCGCGAAGAGGATCAGGTCGGCCCCGGAGACGCCCTCGGCGATCTGGTGCTCGATGTCGTCGGTCAGCGTCGCGAGGTCGGCGCCGACCTCGTCGTAGCGTTTGCCCTCCGCGACATAGACGCCGAATCCGCCGGTGTCGGTCAGCTCGACCATCTTGTCGGGCCCCTCGCCCCCGGGCGGGTCGAGGGTGACGACGGCGGAGAGGCGGTCACGCGTCACGCCTGGGGTGGGGTCGACGATCGCCAGCCGCTCCTTCGCGATGAGGTTGAGCAGCGAGGACTTGCCGACATTGGGTCGGCCCACGATGGCGATGCGGGGGACGGGCATGGATGAATCCTAAGTGAGGCGCTGCGCTCGAACGAGCCCCGGGCGGTTGGACGGGGCCGGGGCATGCAACAGGCCGCACCCTTCGGGCTGCGGCTGATGGTGCTGGGGGCTGTGCGGCGCGGCAGACGGGGTTTACCGCCCGCGGAAGGTGATGCGTCCCTTGGAGAGGTCGTAGGGGCTCATCTCGACGGTGACGGTGTCGCCCGGGAGGATGCGGATGTAGTGCTTGCGCATCTTGCCGGAGACATAGGCGATGATCTCCGACTTCTGCTCGTTGGGGAGCTGGACGCGGAACATCGCGTTGGGGAGCGCCTCGAGCACGATGGCTTCCATACTGAATTTATCGTCTTCTTTCGCCATACGGTCGGGGTCGCCTCTCCGGGGTGGGGTCTGTCCGCCCGGGGCCCGGTGGGCCCGTTTGTCGGGGGAGAGATGATAGGCGGGAAAGAGGGGCGGAAGAAAGGGGATCAAGAGCCACAGAATTGTGTCTGTGAGGTGTTCAGGAGGCGGGGTCGCCGGTCAGTCCGCGCCGAGGGCCCAGGCGAGGCACCCGAGCAGGTGGCGGCGGAAATCGAGTTCCCGGTAGGACTCGTTGGTGTGCCCGCCCCCGGTGTAGATCGCCCGCCCGCCGTCGAATTCGTGGAACCAGCAGGTGGGGTGGGTCCGGCGCATCGAGGCGTCGTCTCCGACCCGACCCCCGGCGTAGGTCGCGCCGTCGAGGCGGAGCAGGGTGGTGACGGAGTCCGCGGGCTGGGCGCGGAAGTCGTACCACTCGTCGGTGCGGGTCCAGGTGTCGAAGTGGGGGAAGCCGCCCAGGTGCGCGACCGCGGGGTGGTCGCGCCGGGCGATGATGAGCCGCGCGGGCTGGATGCGGGGATGGCTCCTGAAGTAGGCCCCGACCAACCGGCCGTACCAGGGCCAGTCGAACTCGGTGTCGGCCGCGCTGTGGATCCCGACGAACGCCCCGCCATCGCGGTACCAGTCCTCGAACGCGGCTTGCTGCGCGTTGTTGAGCACATCGCCGGTGGTGTTGAGGAAGACGACGGCGTCGTAGTTCTCGAGATTGGTTTCGTTGAAGTCGGCGGCGTCCTCGGTGTGCCCGGTCGTGAAGCCGTGCTGGTCGCCTAGTTCGCGCAGGCACGCGACGCCGTAGGGGATCGACCCGTGGCGGAAGCCCGCGGTCTTCGAGAAAACCAGCACGCTCTTGCCGCGCAGGGCCGCGGCAAAGGGCCCGAACCCCGCGGCTTCCAGGCCGACCGCCTCCGGTTCGCCCGGGATCTGGTTGAGCGTGTACCACGCCTCGGTGGACCACATCGCGTTGCCCCCGCGGCTCGTCGGGTCGCTGCGGAGGTGCACGACGCTGCCCGGTTCGAGGTCGTCGATGAACAGGCGCACGGCGTCGCCCGATCGGCTCGGGATCGCCGTGCGGACTTCGTGCGTGTACTCGTCGAGCATGGGACCGCCGTAGTCGGGGGTCGCGAAGTAGCGCCAACTGCGGACGGTGAAGTTCTCGGGGTTCGCGAGCCAGGCTCGGCTCACGGGCTCGGTGTAGCGGACGAGGAATCCGTCGGGCATCGCCTGGACGGAGTGATACTCGAACGCCGTCTCCCCCGTGGGGCGGAGACGCTGCAGCCCGAACTGCGTCCCGCGCCAGTTCCAGTTCCCGTCGGCGCCGGTGCCCCCCATGTACAGGCACCCGTCCTCGCCGCGGATCAGCCGGTTCACGCCCGATTCGAGCCCTTGGGTGTGGCGGAAGACTGCGCCCTGCAGTTCCCCGTTCACCTCTTCGAGGAACACCCGGCGGATGCCGCCCGCGGTGAGTTCGCCGAGCCAGTACTGCCCCGCGAAGGGGCCATCGAGGATCTCGAGCGGCGTCGTCGGCGAGTTGCTGACATCGTTCTGGGGCAGCCAGACCGCGGGTGGGTACTCGCCGCCTTCCATGAAGTCGGCGCGGGTGCCGCCCTCGGGGAAGAGTTTCGAGCGTTGCAGACCGTTGTAGTGCCCGAAGAAACGGCCGTTGACTTTGTTGTCAGCAGTCCCGTCGTCGTTGATCTCGTAGTTGATGTGGTTGAGGCGGTTGGCGGGGTGCCACGCGCCCTGGTTGTCGGCGACGAGGACGCGGCCCTTGGAATCGACATGCACGCCGTTGGGGGTGCGGAGCCCGCCGCCGATCCACTGGATTTCTTTGGTGTCGATGTTGAAGCGGTAGGCGGACCCCCGGTGGGGCGGGTTGGGCCCGTTCATGCCGATGATCTCACCCTCGACCGGATCGCCGTCGAGGGTGGAGTTGAAGTAGATGGAGGTTGAGAGCGTGCCGTAGATCCACGAGCCGGCGTCGTCTTCGTGGTGCTGCAGGCCGAACGAAAAGTGGTGGTAGTTGTTCCCGACCCAGACAGGGAACTCGTCGCGGGTCTCGTGGGTTCCGTCGGCGTCGGTGTCGCGGAGGCGAACGAGGCCCGGGCGGTGGGAGACCCAGATATCCGTGCCGACGCAGACGATGCCGGAAGGGTCGTGGAACCCCTCGGCGATCTTGACGGGCATCGATTTGGCCCGGCCTTTCCCCCCGTTCACGCCTTCGAGCTTCCAGATCGTGCCGTTGGTGTTCTCGCGGAGGATGCCGTTGTTGACGGGGATGAACTCGCTGTAGACCAGGGTGCCGTCGGGGAGGAAGTCCATCGCGCCGATGCGGTGCCGAACGCCTTCGGGACGCACCGTTTCGACGGTCCACGAGGGGTGGACGGAGTCGAGGGGCAGCCCATCCCCGGGGCGGAGGTGCTCGTTGCCGTCAAGCACGGTCTTGGTGCCGGGGCTGGTGACGCGGGTCAGGCCCTTTTCGACTCTCAGGGCTTCGGTGGGGACGAGGGTGAAGCCGCGCGAGCTGGGCGTGCGCCAGGCGAGGCTCAGGGCCGCGCCGCCCGAGGCCTCGAAGTGGTCGATGCGGAAGGGGTGGAGGCCGGGTTCGAGTTCGACCGAGCCCCGGACGGCGGTGGGGGCGTGCCACCCGTCGTTGTTGATGACTTCCTTGCCGTCGATGGAGAGGATGCTGCCGTCGTCGCTGGTGAGTTCGAATGTGTAGCGCCCGAGTTTGGTGATGTGAAGGTAGCCCACGATCTCGACCGCGAAGGAGTCCGTGGGTCCGGGCGAGCCCGCCCAGAACGATGCGTCGTCGGGGAAGTCGATCGCGTCGATCCGCCGGTCGTGGTTGGGTGTCTGGTCCGGCGCGAGCGGGTAGACGCGATCGGTGGGACGCCCGATCTCATAGATCCGCAGCGTCGCGCCGGGTTCGAGTTCGGACATCTCCTGCGCCGACGAGGCGGAGATCGTGGCGGTGAGCAAGGAACAGGCGATTGCGAGGACAGGGCGCATCGGCGGGTCTCCAGCGGAGGAACGAACGGTCGTCACGCGAGTCTACCAGCCGGGCGGCGATCGCTTGATCGCACTAGGCTCTGGGTCCGGCGGCGCCCTCCGCCCGCCGCGAGTCATCCCGAGAGGTGTTGCATGCCCCGTCCCGTCACGCTCTTCACCGGCCAGTGGGCCGATCTCCCGATCGCGAAGATGGTCGACAAGGCCAGCCAGTTCGGCTACGACGGCCTCGAACTCGCCTGCTGGGGCGACCACTTCGAGGTGCCCAAGGCCCTGGGCAAGGACGGCGACGCGTATTGCAAGTCGAGGCTGGACATGCTCGCCGACGAGGGCATGCACTGCTGGGCGATCAGCAACCACCTCGTGGGCCAGGCGGTGTGCGACCCGATCGACCAGCGGCACAAGGCGATCCTGCCGGCGCATGTGTGGGGCGACGGCGAGCCCGAGGGCGTCCGCAAGCGCGCCGCCCAGGAGATGATCGACACCGCGAAGGCCGCGGCGCGACTGGGCGTCACCGTCGTCAACGGGTTCACCGGCAGCAGCGTCTGGCACAAGCTCTATTTCTTCCCGCCCACGAGCGACAAGGAGATCGAGAAGGGCTTCGACGATTTCGTCAACCGTTGGGGCCCGATTTGCGACGCGTTCGAGAAGGAGGGCGTGAAGTTCGCCCTCGAGGTGCACCCGACGGAGATCGCCTACGACATCTACACCGCCGAGGAGGCGCTCAACGCGATCGACCGGCACGACGCGTTCGGATTTAACTTCGATCCCAGCCACCTGATCTGGCAGGACATCGACCCGGCGCGGTTCATCGACCGGTTCGGGGAGCGGATCTTCCATGTCCACATGAAGGACGCGATCCGCACCCTCGACGGGGATGCCTCGATCCTCGCGAGCCACCTCGGGTTCGGCGACCCGCGCCGAGGCTGGGACTTCCGCAGCGTCGGGCGGGGCGAGGTGGATTTCGAGGAGATCATCCGGGCACTCAACCGCGTCGGCTACGACGGCCCGCTCAGCATCGAATGGGAGGACAGCGCGATGGACCGCGAGCACGGCGCCCGCGAGTCGTGCGAGTTCACGCGGAAGATCGACTTCCCCGCCAACGAGCGGGCGTTCGATTCGAGCTTCGACAAGGACAAGCAGTAACAAGGCCCCCGGGACGCGAAGGAGAGCACAGGCATGCGACGGATCCGCTATGGCATGATCGGCGGGGGGCAGGGCTCGTTCATCGGCGCGGTGCACCGCGCCGCGATGCGCCTCGACGACGGGTGGGACTTCGTCTGCGGGGCGCTCTCGTCCACACCCGAGAAATCCAGGGCCTCCGCGGCCGCCGCGGGCCTCCCCGACGACCGCGGGTACGGGTCGTGGCAGGAGATGATCGAGAAGGAAGCCGCGCGCGATCCGGCGGACCGCATGGAAGCGGTGGTGATCGTCACGCCCAACGATGTGCACGCCCCCGCGGCGGAGGCGGCGCTGCAGGCGGGGTTCCATGTTGTCTGCGACAAGCCCCTGTGCACTTCCATCGAGGAGGCGGAAGCACTGGAGCGGGCGCAGGCGGAGACGGGGCTGGTGTTCGCGGTCACCTACAACTACTCGGGTTACCCGATGGTCAAGCAGGCGCGCCGGATGGTCGCGGACGGCGAGCTGGGCACCGTCCGCAAGATCATCGTGGAATACAACCAGGGCTGGCTCGCGACCCGGCTCGAGGAGACGGGTCAGAAGCAGGCGAGCTGGCGGACCGACCCGAGCAAGCCCAACGCGGGCGGGGCGATCGGGGACATCGGCAGCCACGCCGAGCAATTGACCCGCTACATCACCGGGCTCGAGCCCGCCCAGATGTTCGCGGACCTCTCCAGCCTCGTCCCGGGACGGACCATCGACGATGACGCGAACATCCTGCTCCGGTTCAACGAGGTCGCGGGCACCCGGGCCCGGGGCGTGCTGATCGCCAGCCAGATCGAGACGGGGCAACTCAACGACCTCAAGATCCGCGTGTTCGGCAGCGCGGGCGGGCTGGAGTGGCATCAGGAGCGCCCGAACACGCTGACGGTGTACGGGCTCGACGGCCCGACCCGTGTCTTCCATCGGGGCGACGCCGGGCTGTGCGAGGAAGCGCAGGCCGCGACGAGGATCCCGCCGGGACACCCCGAGGGCTTCTACGAAGCGTTCGCGAACATCTATCGCGGCGCGCGCCAGGCGATCCTCGGCGCCGACGCGGGGGACGAGCCCGCGATCGACTATCCCACCCTCGACGACGGCGTGCGCGGCGTGCGCTTCATCCGCGCCGCGATCGCGTGCGGGACGGACAGCACCGGGTGGACGACGCTGTAACGACCTCGCCCCGCGGCGCTCGCGCGGGCCCCGTCGCGTGCCTCGCGTGTCGCATGCGTGCAAACTGAGGAAGCGGGTCGGATGCCGGCGGGTTGACTTTCCGCTTGACATGCAAGCGAAGACTTGCATATGCTGCGCCGAGCCGTTGATGGATGATCTCTGCCGTGCCATCGCCGATCCGACCAGACGGGCGATTCTGGATGAACTGGTGGACCGAGACGGGCAATCGCTCTTCGAGCTCTGCGGGCGGCTCGTCATGAAGCACGGGATCAGCTCGTCGCGGCAGGCGATCTCGCAGCACCTGGAGGTGCTGGAAGCCGCGGGGCTGGTGAAAGTCGTGCGCGAAGGGCGGTACAAGTTCCACTGGTTCAACGGCGAGCCACTCGAGGCGATCGCCAAACGCTGGCCCGCGAAGGGTCAACGCAAAGAAAAGTGAAGGGAAGGCGCGATGAGAATCAACCTGTCCAGCGTGGCCGTGGACGACCAGGAGAAGGCGTTCCGGTTCTACACCGAGGTGCTCGGGTTCCAGAAGAAGCACGATATCCCGATGGGCGAGCACCGCTGGATCACGCTCGTTTCGCCCGAGGATCCCGAGGGCACGGAACTCTGCCTCGAGCCCGACGAGCACCCCGCGGTCAAGGTGTTCAAGGCCGCGCTGGTCGAGGACGGCATCCCCTTCACCTCGTTCGAGGTGAAGGACATCGCCGCGGAGCACAAGCGTCTGGAATCGCTGGGCGTGCGGTTCACGCAGCCCCCGGTGAACTACGGGACGGTCACCGCCGCCGTCTTCGATGACACCTGCGGGAACCTCATCCAGATCGCCGAGGGGAGCATGCAATGATGAACACGAGGGCAACCCGATCGGTCCTGCTGTGCCTCGCGGCGATGCTCCTGGTCGGCGCCGCCGCGATGAACGAGCCCGACGCACGACAGGCCCAGGAGAATGCTTTGAAAGTCGAATACCTCGAGATCGTCACGCCGTCCGTGCAGGAAACCTGCGAAGCGCTGGGCCGGGCGCACGGCGTCGAATTCGGCGAACCCGTCCCCGCGCTGGGCAACGCCCGCACGGCGGACCTGGAAGAAGGCGGACGCATCGGCGTGCGCGCCCCCATGCACGACGCGGAGAAGCCGGTCGTGCGCCCCTATGTCCTCGTCGAGGACATCGAGGCCGCGATCAAGGCCGCGACAGCGGACGGCGCCAAGGTCATGGTCCCCCCGATGGAGCTCCCGGGTCAGGGCACCTGCGCGCTCTACCTGCTGGGCGGCATCGAGCACGGCCTCTGGCAGCGCTGAGCGCACACGCCGGAAGCCCGGAGCGAGCCGAGCGAGGCGATTGCGTCGCGGTGACGGGATGAAGCGGGCCCGCTCGGCGGTTGCACCGTCTCGCGTGCGTTCACCGCGCGCGCGTCTTCACTAGGATGGGCGCATGATCGATCGCCTGCGCCTTGTCCTGTGCTGCCTCGTCCCGTTCCTGGTTCTCGCGTCGTCCGCTGTGATCGCGCAGGAGGCCGCGCCACCCCCGCCGGCCGCGGAGACCGACGAGCGCTTCGAGACACCCGAAGAGACGATGTTCACCTACCTCGACGCGATGAAGCGTTTCGGGGAAGAGGGCGACGACGCGGCCCTCGACGAGGCGCTCGCGTGCTTCAACTTCGTGGGGGTGACCGAGCGTCCGCTCAAGCGCGAGTTCGCGGTCAAGATGCTCCAGGTGCTCAACCGGATCAAGCTGGTCGAGCGCGGCGACTTCGTGGGCTTCTTCATCGATCCCGCGGACCAGCGCTGGACCTACTTCCCCCAGGACCGCCTCCCCGAGCACGAGCGCGTCGCGCGCCTGACCGACGGGACGATCGTCTTCGAGAAGAACGCAGACGGGGAATGGCATTTCAGCGACGAGACCGTCGCGGGCCTCAACACGCTCTACCGCGATATCGAGAGCCTCCCCGCGGACTTCGGCGAGACCGACGCGCCCCTCACGACCGCGATGGTGCTGCGCAGCCAGGTCCCCGCGTCGCTCCGCGAGGCGCCCGTCCTCGACATCGAGATCTGGCAGTGGATCGGGATCCTCGCCGTCGTCTTCGTGGGCATCGCGGTCGACTACATCGTCCGCGCCGTGCTCCGCGGCGTCTGGGCGCGCATCAACCGGAAGCGCGGCGTCGCGGAGGACCGCGACCTGCTCAAGAAAGCCGTGCGCCCGTTCGGGCTGCTCGCGGGGGGCACGCTGTGGTACTGGTCGCTCCAGCTGCTGGGCCTCCCCGCCGGGGCGCTGCTGGTGCTGCTCGTCGCGGTGCGCATCATCGTGATGATCGCCGCGGTCTGGGCCGCGTTCCGCCTCACCGATCTCGTCGCCTCGTTCCTCGCGACGCAGGCGGGCAAGACCGACACCAAGCTCGACGACCTGTTGATCCCGCTGCTGCGGAAGACGGTCAAGGTCTTCATCGCCGCGTTCGGGCTGATCTACATCGCCGACTCGTTCGACATCGAGGTGCTGCCCCTGCTCACCGGGCTGGGCATCGGGGGCCTCGCGGTCGCGTTCGCCGCGAAGGACACGATCGAGAACTTCTTCGGGTCGATCTCCGTCATCGTCGATCAGCCCTTCGAGGTGGGCGACTGGATCAAGGTCGGGGACACCGAGGGCACCGTCGAGCACCTGGGCCTGCGTTCCACGCGCATCCGCACCTTCTACAACTCGCAGGTCACCGTCCCCAACGCGATGCTCGTGAGGGCAACCGTCGACAACTTCGGGCGCCGCCGATACCGCCGATTCTCGACACACATCGGCATCACCTACGACACCCCGCCCGACACGATCGAGGCCTTCTGCGAGGGGATCCGCGAGATCGTCCGACTCCACCCCTACACCCGCAAGGACACCTTCCATGTCTGGCTCAACAAGTGGGGCCCCAGCAGCCTCGACATCATGATCTACATCTTCCACGAGTGCCCCGACTGGGGCACCGAGCTCCGCGAGCGCCAGCGGTTCATGCTCGATGTCATGCGCCTCGCCGAGAAGATGGGCGTCTCGTTCGCCTTCCCGACGCAGACGATCGAGTTCAAGAACACCGACCTCGCGCCCGAGCCCGAGGCCTTGCCCACGCCGAAGCGAGACACCGAGATGGCATCCCGCCGCGCCGGCATCGAGGCCGCCCGCACGCTCACAAGCGAGCAACCCTGGCGCGGCGAAGCCCCGCCCCCCGTCGTCTTCACCGGCGCGGATCTGCACGACCAGCGCGGCTCCGCGGGCGACGGCGAGGGCTGAGAAGGGAACAGAGATCGATCCCTCGGCGTGCCACGGACCCGTTCCCACGGGTCAGTGCTTCGTGCTCGCACAAACCGGAACACTGACCTGCACGCAGGTCAGTGGCACAATGCTGGCGCGAATTCAGGAGCGAACGAACCCTACCCCGCCTCCGCGATCGCCCCCAGAAACTGCGACCCGAACGCTTCCAGCTTCGCGGTCCCCACGCCCTTGATGCGGATCAATTCGTGGTCGTTACCCGGCCGTTCCCGCGCCATGTCCCGCAGCGTCGCGTCGCTGAACACGACATAGGGCGGCACGCCCCGCTCCTCCGCGATCGACTTCCGCAGCGCCCGCAGCGTCTCGAACAGCGCCCGCTCCTCGGGGCCCAGCGGCGGCTTCCAGTCCGCGTCGCTCCGCCGCCGTTCGCTCTTCTTCGTCCCCGTCCCGATCGGGCGCGCGAGCTTGATCTCGATCTCCGCCTTCATCGCGGCGTTGCCCCGCTCGCCGAACCGAAGCGTGCCATACTCGGGATCCTGCTCGAGCGCCCGCGCCGCGACGAGCTGATCGAGATACCCCGTCAGCTCCGCCTTCCGCTTCCCCTGCAGGATGCCGAAGACCTTCAGGTTCTGATGCCCGTGCCGCGACACCTTGTCGGTGTCCTTGCCCAGCACGACATCGACGATGTGCCCCGCCCCGAAGCGCTGGTCCGTGCGCGCAACCGCGCTCATCAGGATCTGCGTCACCCGCGTGCTGTCCGCCTCCGCCTCGGTCTCGCCCAGGCAGATATCGCACGCCTTGCAATCGTCGGACGGATACTCCTGCCCGAAGTGCTCCGAGAGCGCCCGGTGACGGCAGGTCATCCCCGTCAGCAGGCGGCGCATGTCGCGGATGAGCGTGATCTGGGCCTTCAGCGACGCGTCGTCACCGCCCCCGGTCTCCTCCGCCGATCGCCTGACCAACTGCTCCCACTTCCCCGCGTCCGAGGGCGAGTAGAGCAGCAGGCACTCCGCGGGCATCCCGTCGCGCCCCGCCCGCCCCGTCTCCTGCTGGTACGCCTCGATCGACTTGGGCATGTTCGCGTGCGCGACGAGCCGGACATTCGACCGGTCGATCCCCATCCCAAACGCGACCGTCGCGACGACGGTGTCCAGCTCCTCGTTCGTGAACCGCTCCTCGATGTCGTGCCGCTCGCGCGGGTCGAGCCCCGCGTGGTACGCCTCCGCGTCGTGGCCCTTGGCGCGCAGTTTTTCAGCGAGGCCCTCCGTCCCCGCTCGGCTCAGGCAGTACACGATCGCCCCGCCCCCGCCCCGGTCGTGCATCCGCTTGATCGCCTCCGAGATCTGATCAGCGCTCTTGTTGCGCGCACGAACCCGGTAGGTCAGGTTGGGCCGGTCAAAAGTGCCGACCAAGACCTCGGGATCGACGAGCCCGAGCTGGTCGGCGATGTCCGCGCGCACGCGGGGCGTCGCTGTTGCCGTGAACGCCTGCATCGACACCCCCGGCGCGATCTCCCGCAGCCTCCGCAGCATCCGGTACTCGGGACGAAAGTCGTGCCCCCACTGGCTGATGCAGTGCGCCTCGTCGATCGCGATCGAGTTGAGCCGCCCCGAGTCGTGCAGACGCGCGATCGTCGTCCCGAACCCGCTGGTCATCGCGCGCTCCGGCGCGACGAGCAGCAGGCGGAGCTCGCCCGCGTCGAGGCGCTCGAAGACGGCGCGCGACTCGTCGTGGTCGAGCGCCGAGTGCAGCGCCGCGGCCGGGTAATCGTTCAGTTCGAGCGCGCGCACCTGGTCGCGCATCAGCGCGATCAGAGGGGAGATCACGATCGTCGTGCGATGCGTGACCAGCGGGGGCACCTGGTAGCACAGGCTCTTCCCGCCGCCCGTCGGCAGGACCGTCAGGCAGTCGCGACGCTCGACGCCCGCGCGGATCGCCGCCGCCTGCATCGGACGCAGGCTGTCATAGCCCCAGACACCCCGCACCGCGTCGATGATCCGCTGATCGCTCTCGGTCTGCTCCACGGGCACAGGGTACGGGCCTTCAGCGCCGCGCGCGGGCCGACGCAGCGTGACCCGCGAGACCCTCGATCTCGGCGAGCCGCTCGGTGTCGGCGAGCAGGCCCTCGTGGTCCGGGCCGACCTGTTCGTCCAGACGGATCCAGGTCCGCAGTCGGAGGAAGTTCATCACGCTCAGCCCGGCGCGGAAGCGCGCGGTCCCCCCCGTCGGGAGCGTGTGGTTCGGGCCCGCCCCGTAATCGCCCACCACCTCGGCCGTCCCGGCGCCGATGAAGCACGCCCCCGCGTTGCGGATCCGCGCCGCGACGCCCCCCGCGTCCGAGGTCATGATCTCCAGGTGCTCGGGCGCGAGGCGATCCGTCACACCGATCGCCTCGTCGAGCGAGCCGCACACGCACACGAACCCGTTCCCGAGGGCGGCTCCCGCGGTTTCCCGCGTCGAGAGCTCCTCCAGCTGCCGCTCCAGTTCCAACTGGACCGCGTCGGCGAGCCCCGCATCGGTCGTCACGAGCATCGGCACCGCGTCCGTGTCGTGCTCCGCCTGCGCGAGCAGGTCCGCCGCGACGAGCGCCGCGTCCGCGGTCCCGTCCGCGAGCACGAGCAGCTCGCTGGGGCCCGCGAGCATGTCGATGCCGACGACGCCCGAGACCAGCTGCTTCGCCGCGGTGACGAACCGGTTCCCGGGCCCCGCGATCACATCGACGGGCCCGAACCGCGACGCGCCCTCCCCGAAACCGAACGCCAGCGCCGCGACCACGTGCGCCCCGCCCACCGCGAGGAACGCGTCGGCGCCCGCGATCGACGCCGCCGCGAGCATGATGTCCGGCGCCCCGGGGCTCGCGACGACGACGCGCTCGCACCCCGCGGCCTTCGCGGTGATGGCGGTCATCAGCACCGACGAGGGGAGCGGGTAGCGCCCCCCCGGCGCGTAGCACCCCGCGGCGCGCACGGGCTCGACCGTGTGCCCCGCGTGCCCGCCCGGGATCGGCACCGAAAGCTCGCGGACCGAGTCGCGCTGCGCGCGCGCGAACGCCTCGATCCGACGCGCCGCCCGCTTCAGGGTGGCGCGGTCGTCGTGCCCGATACGGGTCAGCGCCGCCGCCATCTCGATGTGGCCCAGGACCAGCGGCGAGCCCGGCTCGCGCTCGCCGAACTTCTCGGCGTATGACCGGATCCCCGCTTCCCCGCGCGTGCGCACATCCGCGATGATCGCCGACGCGGACGCGAGCGTCGCGTCGTCCACAGGCGGGCGCAGCAGGCGGGTGATCTCCGAGGGCGGGACGCGTCGCAGCAGGTGGCTCATCGGGATCCTCCCGAGATTTTATTCGGCTTCGCGTCCCCGGGTCTCCGCGTGACCTTCCGCGTGCGCCCGTCCAGCATCGTCTCGATCTCCGCGAGGCTCGCGCCGCGCTGCATCGCCGCGACGAGCGCGAAGTAGATCACATCCGCCGCCTCCCACACCGCGTCCTCGGGCGTGTCCGCGCCGATCAGCTCGCCCGCCTCCTCGAGCAGCTTGGCGCGCAGCAGCGCCGGGTCGTCCAGCAGGCGGCGGGTGTACGAGCCCTCCGGTGCGTCGGCGAGCCTGGACGCGATCGTGCGCTCCAGCGCCGCCAGCCCGGTCTGGTTCCCGAAGCAGGTGTGCGTCCCGGTGTGGCAGAACCCGCCCCCCGCCTGGCGGACCGTGAACCGCAGCGCGTCTCGGTCGCAATCGGGTGCGATCGAGAGCAGTTCCTGCGTGTCGCCCGAGGTTTCGCCCTTGACCCACAGCCCGCCCCGCGAGCGGGAGTGGTAGACGCCCCGCTTCGTGCGCAGCGCCTCCGCGATCGACTCGTCGCTGGAATACACGAGCCCGAGCGAGACCCCGCGCTCGTCGGTCACGACCGTCGGGTACAGCCCGTCGGGGCGGTCGGACTTCAGCGGCGCGCTGAACCCCTCCGCGAGCGAGAAGGCGCCGGTGTAGAGCGCCATGCCGACCTGGGAATCGGCGCCCGCGGCGTCCGCCATCGCGATGTCGTCGGGTGTGCGCACGCCCCCCGCCACGGTCATCCGGGCATCGCCTGCCCGCGCCGCGAGCGCACGCACCCGCTCCTCGGGCAGCCCGCCCATGCGTCCCTCGAGTTCGACAAAGGTGACTAGGAACCCGCCCACAAGGTCGCGGAGTTCGTCGATCCGGTCTTCGATCTTCAGGCCCGTCGCCTTTGTCCAGCCCTCGACGACGATGTCGTCGTGCTCCGCGTCGAGGGCCGCGATGACACGGTCGCGCGGCAGTTCGCGGAGGATCTCGGGTGTCGCGGCGGTGCCGAGGATCACTTTCCGTGCGCCCGCGTCGAGCCACTCGATCGCGGTCTCGACATCGCGGATGCCCCCGCCCACCCGGCAGGGCGCGATCGAGAGCAGGTCTTTGATGAGTTCTTTGTTGCTCCCGATGCCGCGGGCGGCGTCGAGGTCGATGACCGCGATCTCGCCGACAAGGCCGAACCGCTCGGCGATCGGGCGCGGATCGCCCGCGTCGAGGGCGTGGTCCTTGCCGCCCACGAGCTGGACCGTCGAGCCGTCCGCGATGTCGATGGAGGGGATGATCACGACGCGTTCTCCTGCAGACCGGCTGTCTTTGCACCTAGTTCTCGGCGGACGGCGATGCCCGCGCGTGCCAGGTCGTCCTTGATATCGCCGACTGTCGTGTGCCCGTCGTGGAAGATCGACGCGGCGAGCACCGCGTCGGCGCCGGCATCGATTGCGGCGCTCATGTGCTGCGCGTTCGATGCGCCGCCCGAGGCGATGATCGGGACATTGACGACCGCCGCGATGGCGCGGATCAGGTCGAGGTCGTATCCCTCGTGGGTGCCGTCGCGGTCGTAGGAGGTCAGCAGGATCTCCCCGGCGCCGAGTTCGAATCCGCGCCTCGCCCACGCGATTGCGTCGAGGCCCGTCCGGTTCGTGCCCGAGCGGGTGACGACTTCCCAGCCTTCCCGCCCGTCCTCGTAGCGGGCGGCGTCGATCGCGAGCACGACGCACTGCGTGCCGACCTGGTCGGCGAGCGCCCGGATGATCTCGGGATTCTCGACCGCGGCGGAGTTGATCCCGACCTTGTCCGCCCCCGCGTCGAGCAGGGCGAGCGCGTCGCTGAGCTGCTTGACGCCCCCCCCGACCGTGAGGGGGATGGACAGGGTGGCGCGCACGCTCGCGACCGTTTCGACCGCGGTCGAACGCCCCTCGGGCGTGGCGCTGACATCGAGGATCACGATCTCGTCGGCGTTCTGCGACTCGTAGGCGGTCGCCTGCTCGACGGGGTCGCCCGCGTCGCGGAGGTTCTGGAACTTCACGCCCTTCACGACGCGCCCGTCGCGGACATCGAGGCAGGGGATGACGCGGTTGGTGATGCCACCCGCCCCAGTTATCGAGTCCCCGATGGCGATCTCGTTCGAACCGGTCAGCCAGCGGCCCAGCACGCCGAGACCCCACGGGCCCGACAGTTCGGGGTGGAACTGGCAGGCGAGCGTGTTGCCCCGCTGCAGGGCCGCGACGAACGGGCCGGCGTGGTTGGCGATCGCGCCCGACCAGCCCTCGGGGATCGCGGTCAGGCGGTAGGAATTTGCGAAGTAGGCGTAGCCCGGCGTGAGGAATCGGGGCTCGTCCTCGGGCGTCGCCAGGTTCCAGCCGAACTGTGGGGTGCGGACGGTGTCGGGGAATGCGCCGACATGGGCGTCGATGATGCCCAGGCCCGTCGCGCCGGGGGTCTCGTCGCTCGTGGCGCACAGGAGTTGGAGGCCCAGGCAGACGCACAGGGTCGGGCGGTCGGCGGCGA
>MDTG01037741.1_pt1 | contig 22165 bp, 23 predicted proteins | sample 811421 | NCBI WGS metagenome assembly MDTG01 (sample SAMN05326645, study PRJNA326480) | marine metagenome | isolation source: seawater | place: Pacific Ocean: South East | collected 2011
ATGCCCCGCCGAAGGTCTTCTGGAATTCGACATAGGGTTGCGGGGCGACGAAGCCGAGGATCATGTCGCCCAGTTCGAGCATCGGCTGCACCTGCGCTTGGGCCTCCTCCTGCTCGCCCGCATGGCAGGCGATGATCGCGATTGTGTGCTTGCCCTGCCACTCGGGCGGAAACGGATCGATGGGCGGCACCGTCATCAACACCGGCACCATGGTCAGGTCGTCCGGCGCATCGTGCATGAACTCGCGCACGAAGCGCATCACGTCACGCGCCTTGTCCAGCGGATAGAAGGCCTGCGCCACGACCACTTCCGGCCCCACCGGCGTCGCGCGGAAATCGAAGCGGGTGACGATGCCGAACTGCCCGCCCCCGCCGCGCAGAGCCCAGAAGAGGTCAGGGTGATTGTCCTCGCTGGCTTCGCCCACGGAACCGTCCGCCAGCACGACTTCGGCCCCCACCAGGCTGTCGATGGTCAGGCCGAGCTTGCGGGCGAGGAAACCGATGCCGCCGCCCAGCGTCAGGCCGCCCACGCCGGTTTCCGGTTCGACGCCCGCCGTCACCGCCAGGCCATGCGCCTGCAAGGCGGCGTCGAGTTCGCCCAGCAGCACACCGCCGCCGACGCGGGCCATGCGCGTTCCGGGATCGACGTGGATGTCCTTGAGGCCGGAGAGGTCGACCAGCAACCCGTCCTGCGGCAGCGAGGCCCCCGAGACCGAGTGCCCGCCGCAGCGCGCCACCGCTGTCAGACCGTTTTCCGCAGCATGGCGAACCGCCGCCGCCACGTCCGCCGTGCTGGCGCAGCGCGCAATCATCGCCGGCTCGCGGTCGATCATGCCGTTCCAGCCGAAGCGGGCGGTGTCGAAATCCTCGTCCTCGCGATTGACAATAGTTCCGGCGAAATCGGTAATGGTCATCCAGCTTCCCCCCTTTGATGCTGCGCGACCTCGCACACTATCGCACCCGCACGGCTGGCAATGCAAGGCGACTTGACTCGTCCGCTCGTGCTGCTATTTCTGAAATTACAGAAATTGAGGAATGCGAGACGGAAGCGCCGTGAAAGTCACCGATATCCCCGAAGCCGAACAGTTCATCCTCCATTGGGGGGAGATGGGTTCGCACTGGAGGGTGAACCGCTCGGTCAGCCAGGTCCACGCGCTGCTCTATCTCAGCGATCGGCCGCTCCATGCAGAGGAAATCTGCGACACGCTGGGCCTCGCCCGCTCCAACGTCTCCACCGCGCTGAAGGAATTGCAGGGCTACGGCATCGTGCGCCGCCAGCACGTGATCGGCGACCGGCGCGATCACTTCGTGGCCGAGACGGACCTGTGGGAAATGCTGATGCGCATCACGGTGGAGCGCAAGAAGCGCGAGATCGACCCCACGCTGCAAGTGCTGTCTGACCTGTCGGCCAGGCTCGAAGGCCGCAAGGACGTGCCCCCGCACATCGCCCAGCGCATCGGGCGCATGCACGAATTCATGGGCACGCTGACCGGCTGGTTCGACGATGTCCGCAAGCTGCCCAAGGGCACGCTCATCTCGCTGATGAAACTGGGCAGCAAGGTCGCCCGCTTCATCCCCGCCCGCAACCCACGGGACTGAGCCCCTTCAGGAAGGATCACTTGTCATGACTGCCGATCCACGCCAACCGGTTTCTGATTTTACAGAAATGACTGACAGAGAGCTTGCAATGATGATCGGAGCGTTCTTCCGCGCAATCGGATGGGGCGCAGTGGCGGGAGGCGGATTCCTGCTCATCTTTACCGTGCCCATCGGGTTGGCAATGCTCATCGGCGATGGCGAACCCGGCGGGCTGGTCGTCGCCTTCCTTCCTTTGGGTCTAGCTCTGGCGGGCACCCTTCTGGGGATGCTCGCCTTTGGCCTGCCCGTCACCTTCTTGTTGCGCCACTTCGGGCGTGAGGAAGCCTCTATCTATGCCGGTGCAGGGATAGTCGGGGGCATACTCGAATGCGTGCTGTTCTCCGCTTGGCTTATGGGCGGCTTCAATAGCAGCCTCTTTTTCGCCGCCCTATTTCCCGGTCTGTTTTGCGCGTTTGCCGGTGCGGTTGCTGGCGGAGTCTGGGGTGCCCATCGCGAAGAACGGGTCCGTCAGGCCACCGATCCCGTACACCCAACCAACCCCTATCACGACATGATTTACTAAGCAGGAGAAGCACGATGACCGAACTGAGCTATTTCGCCTATCTCTTCATCGCCATTGCCCTCACCGGCTGGGTGGCGCGCACATTGAGCGTGAACGGAGAGGTGTTCCTGGTCGATTGCTTCGGCCATGACGAGGTGCTGGCGCGCAGCACCAATCACCTGCTGGTGGTGGGGTTCTACCTCGTCAACGTGGGCTTCATCCTGCTGACGATCAGCCTCGGCAGCGAACCGACGACGCTGGCCGAAGCCATCCGCTTCGTCGCCACCAAGGTGGGGCTCGCCGTGCTGGTGCTGGGCTGCTGGCACTTCTTCAACATGCAGATGATCGCCCGCTACGGCCGCAAGGTGGGCCGCTGGGTGCGGGAGAACCACGGCGCGAAGATCGCCTGACGGGCAAACTTCACCGCGTTGAAATGGCGGCTCCATTGCGGGGCCGCCATTTTCGTTTATGCCTCCTTGCCGGGAGAGGACATGAAATCACGCAGTACATCGCCGTGGCTGGCCCTGGTCGTCCTGACCGGGGTCAGCACCGTGGGCTTTATCGACCGCATCGTGGTGAACGTGCTGGTGGAGCCGGTGAAGGCCGAGTTCGGCCTGTCGGACACGCAGGTCTCGCTGATGGGCATGGCCTTTGCGCTCATGTACATCGGCGTGGGCATCGCCGCAGCGCGGCTGGCGGAGCGCAAGCGCCGCCTCACCCTCATCTCGCTCGGCACCGCCGTCTGGTCCGTCGCCACCGCCGCTTGCGGGCTGGCGGGAAGCTGGGCACAATTGCTGGTGGCGCGGGTGGGCGTGGGATTTGGCGAAGCCGTCGGCCTGCCGGGCAACCAGTCGGTGCTGGCGGACTATTTCCCGGCCACGAAGAGGGGCCTCGCGCTCTCCGTGCTGATGCTGGCGCCGCCGGTGGGGGCCTTCGTCGGCTTCGTGGGCGGCGGGTGGATCGCGCAGGAGTTCGACTGGCGCATGACATTCCTGATCGCCGCCGTACCGGGCCTGATTCTCTCCGTCATCGCCTACCTGTTCGTGGCGGAGCCAAGGCGCGGCCAGCACGATCCGGGAGCGGGTGACGACGTGCCGCCGATCTCTGCCGTGCTCTATCGCCTGTTCGTACTGCCGAGCGCGCGCAACCTCGTGATCGGCTCTGCGCTGGCGGCCATGTTCGGCTTCGGCCTCAACTACTTCTTCACCTCGCTGATGATCCGCGAGTTCGATCTGGCGCTGGGAGAGGCCGGACTCTACACCGGGCTGATCGCCAGCCTGCCCGCCGCGCTATCCGTCGTCGCCTGCGGCTGGATGGGGGACCGCTGGGGGCCGGGCAATCCGGCTGCCTACGCCCTCATTCCCGGAGCGATGCTGCTGGTGGGCGGACCGATCTACGCGCTCGCCATCTGGCAGGAGGGGCTGACGCTGCTGCTGGCGCTGGTGAGCGTGGCGACGTTCCTCAACTTCGGCTACCTCGGCATCACCTTCGCCACCATCCAGAACCTGATGCACCCGCGCATGCGCGCCACCACGGTGGCACTGTTGAACGTGGTCTACGGCCTTGCCGGTGGCCTTGGCCCGCTACTGCTGGGCTGGATGAGCGACAGCTTCGCCATCACGCAAGGGCCCGCACGCGGGCTGGCGACGGCAATGGCGATCACCGGCCTCGCCTACGTCTGGGCCTCGGCGCACTATTTCCTTGCCGCGCGCAGGCTGGCGGGCGACATGGAACGGGTCAGGGTGCCCGTTCCCGCCCCCGATCCCGCAGCAGCGGAAGGCGCTTGAGGCCAGAAAGGCTGCGCCACGCCCACTCCGCCGGCCCTTGCCGGAAACGGGCGAGCCAGGGCGGCGACCATGCCAGCATGGCGGCGATGGGAATGAGCGCGAGGAGCAGCGCCTTGCCGCGCGACACCTCTCCGAACAGGCCAAGGCCCCAGCCCGCGAACAGCGCGGCGAAGATCACGCTGGTGGCGAGGTAGTTCGTCAGCGCCATTCGCCCGGCGGCGGCGAACAGGCGGGTGGCTCGATGATCCTTCAAGGCATCGCCGAACAGCGCCATGGCGAGCGCGGCGTAGCCGGTGCCCAGCACGATATCGAACGGGGCGGACCACACCAGCGCGTTGGCCGCGGTGACGATGGGGTCGAAGCCGGAAAGGATCGACCACGCCGCGAGCGCGATCAGCACGGGAATGCTCGCCAGCGCACAGGCCCGCGCCAGCCGCAGGGCGCGCCGTAGCTCCCACTCGCCTGCCAGCAGGCCGCCGCGCCAAAGCGCCACGCCCAGCAGCATCGAGGCGAGCGCCGATGGAATGGAGGCGACGATGAAGCGGACTTGCAGCATCGGATCGGACACGCGCCGCACCAGCCGCTCGCCCAGGGCCTCCTGCCCGCGCGCCAGCGAGGCGGCGGTGGTATCGGGATGCCCGCCATAGGTGCGCTCGGCCATGTCCAACGGTGCGAGATCGATCGTGAGGCCGCTCACCCGCTGATACCAGTAATCCAGCCAGCCCCACGCGTAATAGCCCGACACGGCGAGCTGCCCGGCGATCAGCAGCCCTGTCGCCCACAGCAAGCGCCTCACCGGCCAGTTCACCGCCAGCGGCAGCAGCAGGCCGCACACCGCATAGATGCGCAGCACGTCGTTGTTGGCGAGGACCACGGCATGGGTGAGGCCGATGCCGAGCAGCACCAGCATGCGGGCGTGAAGCGGGTGGTCGCTCTTCTTGCCGAGCAGGATCGCGATGCCGGCGCCGAACATCATCGCGAACAACGCGCGGAACTTGTCCTCGACAAGGACGAAGCTGATCGCCCAGAGCGCCACCTCCAACTCCCCGGTGCCTCCCCAGACGCGCGGGTTCAAATAGGCGTTGGCGGGCATCGAGAAGGCGATGACGTTCATCGGCACGATGCCGATGACCGCCACGCCTCTCAATGCGTCGAGCGCGGTAATGCGCTTTCGGGAAGAAGGCGCGGCGGTAAGGGCGGTGCCCGAAACGCTCACGCCGCCATGCCTTACGAAAGCGCCGCCTTCAGGTCGGCGGCAAGGTCGGTGCGTTCCCACGGGAACAGGTCGCCCTCTGCCGTCCGGCCGAAGTGGCCGTAGGCGGCGCTGCCGCGGTAGATCGGCTTGTTGAGGCCAAGGTGCGTGCGGATGCCGCGCGGGGTCAGCCCGCCCAGCTTCTCGATCCCGCGAATGGCATCTTCGATCTTGTCGTCGGCCACGGTGCCGGTGCCGTGGGTGTCGACATAGAGCGAAAGCGGCTGCGACACGCCGATGGCGTAGGCAATCTGGATCGTGCACTTGGTGGCAAGGCCCGCCGCGACGACGTTCTTCGCCAGGTAGCGGGTGATGTAGGCCGCGCTGCGATCAACCTTGGTCGGGTCCTTGCCGCTGAACGCGCCGCCGCCGTGCGGTGCCGCGCCGCCATAGGTATCGACGATGATCTTGCGCCCGGTGAGGCCGGCGTCGCCATCGGGGCCACCGATCACGAAGCTGCCGGTGGGGTTGATGTGCCACTGGGTCTCGTCCGTGATGAACCCTTCGGGCAGGATCTTGCCGACAACGCCCTTCACGTATTCGTGCAGTTCGGCTTCCTTCTCGCCCTCGTCATAGCCCGGCGCGTGCTGGGTGGAGACGACCACGGCAGTGCATGCAACGGGCTTGCCGTTCTCGTAACGCAGCGTGACCTGGCTTTTGCTGTCCGGCTCCAGGAACGGGGCGGTGCCGTTCTTGCGGTCGGTTGCCATCTGCTGGAGGATCTTGTGGCTGTAATCGATGGTCGCCGGCATCAGGTCCGGCGTCTCGTCGCAGGCAAAGCCGAACATGATGCCCTGGTCGCCCGCGCCTTCATCCTTGTTGCCGCTGGCATCCACGCCCTGCGCGATGTGGACGCTCTGGCCGTGAAGGAAATTCTCGAAAGTCAGCGTTTCCCAGTGGAAGCCTTCCTGCGCGTAACCGATGTCCTTCACCACGCCGCGCACGGTGTCCTCGATTTCCTGCTCGATACCCGGTGCCCACTCGTCACCTTCGATGATGCCCTTGCCACGGATTTCGCCAGCCAGCACAACGCGCTGCGTCGTCGTCAGCGTTTCGCAGGCGACACGTGCTTCGGGATCCTTGGAAAGGAACAGGTCGACAATGGCGTCGGAAATCTGGTCAGAAACCTTGTCCGGATGGCCTTCGGAGACGGATTCGGACGTGAACAGGTAGGATTGGCGCATGTTGGAGATTGCCTTCTCGTAAAAACTCGTAGGGGATTTCTGTTGCCCGGCTCTATCTGGCCCGCTGCCGCGTTGCAACAAAACCAGCCAGAAGAAACAAACCGGCCCAGGCAAGCGACAGCATGTTGCCCAGCCGCGCGAACAGCGTGGGGCCTGCTGCCGGAGGCACCACGGCATCGATCCGGCCCGGCTCTTCGCGGCCAAGGTAATCCCGCACGACGCCTCGCGCGTCAATCACCCCGCTGATACCGCTGTTCGTGGCGCGAAGGACGGGCAGCCCTTCCTCGATCGCGCGCATGCGGGACTGCGCCATGAACTGCGGCGGCGCGAAAGTGCCGAACCATGCCTCGCTCGACGGATTGAAGATGAACTCGGGCCGGTCCTCGCGGTCCACCACCTGTCCGGGGAAGGCGATCTCGTAGCAGACCTGGATGCCTGCCCGGCCGAACCGGCCAAGGTCCAGCGTGCGCGGGCCGGGGCCGGGCCAGAAGTCTATCGTGCCCGCCACCAGTCGCGACAGGCCAAGCGGTTCGAGAATGCCGCGCAGGGGCAGGTATTCGCCGTAAGGCACGAGGTGCGCCTTGGCATAGCTGCCGATGATCTCGCCCTCCGCGCTCAGTGCCGTCACCGCGTTGCGGGCGCCCAGCGCGCGCACGAACCCTGTCTCGTCGGCGCCGATCTCCAGGTCCACCGCGCCCGTCATAAGCGCGCTGTTCTCGCCCACGGTCGCGCCCAGGCGGCGCCGCGCGTAGAGAGGATCGCCCAGCGCCGTGGTGCGATCGTAGTATCGCTGCGGATATCCTTCTCGCAGGTAGTCCGCCATGCCCGATTCGGGCCACAGCACCAGTCGCGGGTCGCTGCTGTCGTCAAGACGCGGGGAGAGCTGCGCGAGGCGTGCGTAATTGGCCTCGTAGAAGCGCGGATCGCTGATCGCGTCCTGCGGGATATCGGGCTTGGCGATGGTGACGGGCAAGGTGCCCTCGCGCGCCGCGCCTGCGGGCCAGTACATCGCCAGCGCCAGCAGCAGGGCCACCGCGCCGCTCGCCAGCCAGTTGCGCTCACGCAGCAGCAGCACGATGCCGCATCCCAGCAGCACGGCGAGGCCGGACAGGGCATAGGTGCCCATGAGGGGTGAAAGCGCGGCAATGCCGGGCCGGTCGAACGGGCCGAGCAGCACCATGCCCAGCGGGTTCCACGAATAGCCGGTGAACACCCAGCCGCGCATCCACTCGGTCACGATCCACGCGCCGGAGAACATCAGCGCAAACGCCCACGCCCCGCCGTTTCGCACCAGCAGCCGCGCCAGCATGGCCGCCAGCGCGGGATAGACCGCAAGGTACACCGCCAGCAGCGGCACGGCCGCCCAGCCGAGTATGGCAGGCATTTCCGACTGGTGGGTGAAGGCCGAGGCAATCCAGTTGTTGCCCAGCGTGAAATGGGTGAAGCCGAACAGCCAGCCAAGGCCAAGGGCGCGCAGCGGCGTGGCGGCGCGGGCGGCAAGAACGGCGAACAGCCCGATGGCCAGCAGGGCGACAGGCCAGAGCCCGAGCGGCTGGAACCCGGTCGCTGCCAGCAGGCCGAGCGCAAGCGCGGCGAGGCGCGGATGATTTTCGATAAGGGTCAAGACGGAACGCCCGCTGGCCATTGCTGTCGCTTCCTGCCGCGTAGAATTCCGTCCCGGTACTTGAACGGTCAGTTGACCGCTTCGAGCGCTTCCCCGCCGTCTTCGCTGCCGTCGTTATTGCTATCGTCCGAAGGCTTGCGGCGCGCACGCGTCGTCTTGCGGCGCGGCTTTTCTTCCGTCTCGCCGTCATCATCGTCGCCGTGCGAACCGCGCGCGATGGCGGGCGGCAGCATGTCCGGATCGAGACCGCCGTCGTCGTTCACGGCATCTTCGCTGTCGGACTTGCGCTTGCGGGCAGCAGGCTTGCGCGCTTTCTTGGGCTTGTCCTGCTTGATGAAGGGATTGTCGTCGTCTTCCTGATCGCCCGGCTGGCCTTCGTGGCCTTCCTCCGGATCGGAATCGTTGCGGCGGCTGCCGCTCTTGCCACGGCGATCCTGGCGACCCTTCTGCCGATCCTGCGAACGGTTGTCGCGATCATCGTTGTCGTCATCGTCGTCATCGTCGGAATTGTCCTGCCCGCGCTCTGCGTTGCGCTTGGCCTGGGCCTCTTCCTTCTGCGCCTTGGCGTCAGCGATCACGCGGAAGTAGTGATCGGCGAACTGCAGGTAGTACTCGGTCTGCACCCGGTCGTCGTTCAAGGAGGCTTCGTGAGCCAGCTTCTTGTACTTGTCCAGCATCTGCGGGGCATTGCCCCGGGCGCGGGAATCGATCCGGTTGGACTGGTTTCCACCACCACCGCCTCCACCACGATTGCTACCGCGGCCGCGACGACGATTGTTGTTTCGATTGCTATTCAAGGGAACTTCGCTTCCTCAATCTGGCTGCGACTTCGTGCCGCATCGCCATATGACCCCTCGTGGTTACACCCCCGTCACGAGGCATTTACGTCCCATCATCTGCATGCTTGCGAGCGGGAACCGTCCCGCTGGAATGGCAAATGTTGGAGTTCGGTCCAGCGCCCTGCGCTGTCGACCTGATGCAAGAGTTAGCTACTCGATTCGCCTTTGCCAAGTGTTAATCGCAATTCCAGCGCCCTGTCGCGCCCTCCAAGGTCCCGGTGTGCAGTCGCGGTAAAGCCGTGTTCACGTGCGATTTCGGTGACTTCACTTGCCTGCGTGGCGCCGATTTCGAGCACGGCGACGCCCGTTTCCGTCAACAGTCCCGGCAATTGGGGGATGATTATGCGGTAATCGTCCAGCCCTTCGGGGCCGGAAAAGAGCGCGCTGGAAGGTTCGTAATCGCGCACGTCGGGGTCGAGCCGCGCATCGTCCTCGACATAGGGCGGGTTGGCGATCACGAGGTCGAACAGGCCCAGGTCGTCCGCCCAGCCGGGCTGGGTCCAGTCGCCCGCCTGCATCACCGCCCTGTCCGTAAGGCCGAGGCTGTCCGCATTCCGGCGCGCGATTTCGAGAGCGGCAGCGGAGGCGTCGATGCCGATTCCCTGCGCCAGGGGCAGTTCGCTCAGCACCGCCAGCAGCAGCGCGCCCGAACCGGTACCGAGGTCCAGCGCGCGCTTCGCATCCGGCCCGGCTGCCAAGGCGGCGCGCACGATGGCCTCGCTGTCCCCGCGCGGGATCAGCACGGCGGGCGAAACGGCGAGATCGAGGCCGTAGAACTCCTGCGTGCCGAGGATGTAGGCGACAGGCTCGCGCGTGGCCCGGCGATCCACCAGCGCGGCGAAAGCTGCGGGCGTGTCGCCCTGCATGTGACGCAGTAGTACGTCGGAGCGCGAGCAGCCCAGCGCGTGGGCCATCAGCAATTCGGCATCCAGCCGCGCTGTATCGCTGGTGGCGGCAAGGCGCTGCACCGCCTCGCGAATGGCCTCAGCTACTGTCACGCATCCATCGCCGCGAGGCGCTTCGCCTCGTCCTCGGCAATCAGCGCGTCGATCAGTTCGCCAAGGCCGGTGCCTTCCAGCACTTCGGGCAGCTTGTGCAGGGTCAGGCCGATGCGGTGATCGGTCACGCGACCCTGCGGGAAATTGTAGGTGCGGATGCGTTCGGAGCGGTCGCCGCTGCCCACCATCGCCTTGCGCGCCTCGGCCTCGGCCCCGTGGGCTTCCTCGCGGCGCTTTTCATAGAGGCGCGCGCGCAGCACTTTCATCGCCTTGTCGCGGTTCTTGTGCTGGCTGCGCTCGTCCTGCATCGCCACCACGATGCCGGTGGGCACGTGGGTAATGCGCACGGCGGAATCGGTGGTGTTGACGTGCTGCCCGCCTGCCCCGCTGGAGCGGTAGATGTCGATGCGCAGGTCGTTCTCGTCGATGGAGACGTCGACTTCCGTCGGCTCCGGCAGCACCGCCACGGTCGCCGCACTGGTGTGGATGCGCCCGCCGCTCTCGGTCACGGGCACGCGCTGCACGCGGTGAACGCCGCTCTCGAACTTCAGCTTGGCGAACACGCCGGTGCCGGTGACATTGGCGACGATCTCCTTGTAGCCGCCCACTTCGGCGGCGGCCACGCTGACCGGCTCGACCTTCCAGCCCTGCTCTGCGGCGTATTTCTCGTACATGCGGAACAGGTCGCCGGCGAACAGCGCGGCCTCGTCACCGCCGGTCCCGGCGCGGATTTCCAGCATGGCGGGGCGCTGATCGGCGGCATCGCGCGGCAGCATGGCGAGCGCCAGCTTGCGCTCGGCCTCGGGCAACTGCTTTTTGAGGCTCGCCAGCTCCTCCTCGGCCATGGCGCGCATTTCGGGGTCGGAGAGCATGTCGCCCAGCCCTGCGATCTCCTCACGCATGGCGGAGACTTCGGCGGCGATCTTCGCCACCGGCTCCAGCTCGGCATAGTCGCGGCTGGCCTGGACGAACTCCTCGCCCTCCAGCTGCCCCGACGCCATGCGGGCTTCCAACTCGGCGAAGCGGTTGGCTATCTGGCGGAGGCGTTCGGCTGGGATGGTCAATTGAGAAGCGCCTCGATGCGGGCGGTCATGTCGTCATCCGCCTTGATCCTTACGTTCTCCTCGCCATCACGCAGCGAGAGGCCGACAATGGCGAGCGCGCGCGCCTTTACTGCCTTGTCGAAGCGCTTGCGCGGACTGCCGCTGGCGATCATCTCGGCCGACATTCCTGCGGCACGCAGCTTGCCGAGCAAGGTGACACCGCGCGCAATCAGACTGTCATCCTCGACCACGACAATGGCGTCTGCCGGCACTTCGCCCTTTTCGCCAACCAGCATAGCCAGCCGCTCGATACCCGCAGCCCAACCAACGGCAGGCGTTGGCGCACCGCCCAGCGATTCCATCAGACCGTCGTAACGCCCGCCGCCAAGGATCGTACTCTGCGAACCGAGCGCGCCTGCTGCCGCCGAGCCTTCGTCCGGGATGAATTCGAACGCCGTGTGGCGGTAGTAGTCCAGCCCGCGCACCAGGCTTTCTGCGCGAGTCCATTTCACGCCTGCTGCGTCCAGCCCGCTTGTGACGGCATCGAAAAAGGCGCGTGCATCGTCGGACAGGAAGGCGTCGATCTTCGGCGCGTCTCCTACGAACTTGCGGTCGCGCGGGTCCTTGGAATCGAGGATGCGGAGCGGGTTCTTGTCCAACCGCTCCTGCGAATCCTCGGACAATTCTCCGCGCACTGCGCCGAAATATTCGATCAGTGCCGCGCGCCACGCCTCGCGGCTGTCGCCGTCGCCCAGCGTGTTGAGGTGGAGCGTCACGTCCGCGATGCCCAGTTCGCGGATAACCTGGTCGGCCATGGCCAGCAGTTCCACGTCCGCCTGCGGTTCGGCCGCGCCGATGATTTCGGCGTCGATCTGATGGAACTGGCGATAGCGGCCCTTCTGCGGCCGCTCGTAGCGGAACAGCGGGCCGTGCGTCGCCACCTTCAGCGGGGCGTGCTGCTGCCAGCCGTTCGTCAGGAAGGCGCGCGCGATCCCGGCGGTGAATTCCGGGCGCAGCGTCAGCGATTCCCCGCCGCGGTCTTCGAACGAGTACATTTCCTTCGAGACCACGTCGGTCGTCTCGCCGATGGCGCGGCTGAACACCTCGGTCTTCTCGCACACGGGCATTTCCGCCCGGCGGAAGCGGTAGAGCTTGCGCACGCGCTCGAAGGTTTCGACGACGAAAGCGAAGGCTTCCGCGTCTGGTCCGAAAATGTCCTGCGTGCCGCGGATGGCCTGCGGAGTCTTGGTCTTGCTCATGGGACGCAGCCCTTAGGCCGCGCCCCGCAAGCGCGCAACTATTCCGCCGCTTCCAGGAACCTCTCGTCGATGCTGGTTTCCGCTTCCCAGCTTTTCAGCTCGGGCAGCACTTCCCTGGCGAACAGCCGCATCGCCCGCACGGCATCATCACGCGGCATCCCGCCGAAGTAGAGGTGCGGGAAAAATCCCTGCGGGTTGTAGATTTCCTTCAGCTCCCACAACCGCTCCAGGATCATCTGCGGCGTGCCGGTGACGGCGGACTTGCCGAACTTGGTGCAATAGTCGTCAATCGCCTCGGGGCTATCGAGCATCATCTTCTCGTACTGTTCGTAGCCCTCGACGTTCGCATAGGTGCCGGGCGTATCGAGGTGGTAGTTCTTTACCGCCGCGCGCATCGTGTGGGCGAGGTATTTCTCCCCCTGCTCGGCTGCGTAATCGGCATCCTCGTGGATATAGAAATTGCCGGAAAGCATGGGCGGGGGCGGCTCGCTGCCGTCGCCGTGAACTTCCTGCCATACCTCGCGGTACTGGTTGGGCGGCGCCTCCGCCCCGCGCTGCGGCAGCATCAGCACCATGTTGCCAAAGCCGTGCCGCGCGGCGGAATACATCGAGGAACCGGAAAGCGAACCGCAGAACTTGCGCCCGGCAAAGCTGCGCTCCGGGCGCGGGCGCAGCTCGCTGCGGGCGATTGTGCCGTATGTCCCCTCGCCCTCGATCACGCCGGTTTCCAGCGCCGGGATCAGCAGGTCCAGCACCTCGTTATAGAGCGCGCGGCTATCGGACTGGTCCACGCCCAGACCGGCAAATTCGTGCGCGCCCAGCCCGCCGCCGAAGCCCAGGATCGCGCGCCCGCCCGACAGGATATCGAGATTGACGATCTTCTCCGCCAGCCGCACGGGGTTGTGCCACGGCACGATGATGCACTGGGTGCCCAGCTTCACGTGGCTGGTCTTCGCCGCGATGTAGGTGAGCAATTGCAGCGGATCGTTCGACATCGAATAGTCGGAGAAATGGTGTTCGGTGATCCACACCGAATCGAACCCCAGGTCCTCCGCCATCACCAGCAGGTCCACCTCCTGCCGGACGAAATCCGCATCTGTGCCGGTATACCCACCCTGGTGCGCGAACCCGCTTGCCAAGCCTACATGCATTGTCCCTCTCCTCTCGATCACGCCGGAGCCTTTTCGCGACTCTCTTTGCGTCAGGTGCGGGAACTGTGCCCCTGTTCGCAAACAAAGACAATTGGTCTGGGCAAGCGCGGCCACGTGCGCTAGGCGCGCCGCTGAGTTTCTGGGAGAGGGTGCGTCAAACCCGCAAGAGGATAAAGCATCCATGCGTATCGAATATGTGCCGACGGGCGACAATCCGCCGGAAAGCCTGAACGTCATCATCGAAGTCCCCACCGGCGGGGAGCCGGTGAAATACGAGTTCGACAAGGAAAGCGGCGCGCTGTTCGTCGACCGCATCCTGCACACGCCCATGCGTTACCCGGCGAACTACGGCTTCGTGCCGCACACGCTGTCGCCCGACGGCGACCCGCTGGATGCACTGGTGATCGCCCGTTCACCCTTCATCCCCGGCTGCGTTGTTCGCGCGCGCCCCATTGGCGTTCTGAACCTGGAAGACGAGCACGGCGGCGACGAGAAGCTGGTCTGCGTGCCGGTGGACACAACCTTCCCCTACTATTCCGACGTGGGCGAAACGAAGGACCTGCCCTCGATCATCTTCCAGCAGATCGAGCACTTCTTCACCCACTACAAGGACCTGGAGAAGGAAAAGTGGGTGCGTATCGGCGCCTGGGGTGATGCGGCGGAAGCCAAGCGCATCACGCTGGAAGCGATCGAGCGCTACGAAGCCAACAAGAAATAAGGGCCAACAAGAAATAAGGTGCCGGGCGCGGCCTGATCGGGTCGCGCCCCCTTTGCAGACCCGATCGGGATCGGTTCGCCAGGAAGCCGCAGCCTATGGCAAGCGCGCATCCAGCACGATTGCCGGCGACAGGGGCTCTGCGAAACGCACCCCCACGCAATCCCGGAAGATCCAGGCGATCTCCCCGTCGACTTTCACCTTGCTGGACAGCACGGTTACCGGCTCTCCCGGCGCGAGCCAGCCTTGCCGATAGGCAACCCGGCATCCGCTGACGGAGAGGTTGTCCATCTCGGCTCTCACCCTGCCACCGCGCACAAGCACATCGACGGGTGCCCTTGCGTCGTGACGCTTGAAGTGTCGCCGTTCCATGCCTGCCTTGTTCCTGGGTGGTAGTTCCGGTGTCGCGTTCTTGCGGTTGGAGGGAACGGGCCGTGGCAATCGCCCGTCCGGCCCGGCTGACCTAGTCGAGCCAGTCGCCGATTGCGGACTCTCCGCTCGGACCGATGACGATCTCCACTTCCCTGGCCCTCGCTTCAAGCTCGCGCGCGGCAACAAGCTTCGATTGGCGAACGGCCGCTGCCGTCGCGAGCTCTGCCTCGGCGCGCAGGACGGCCGCCTGTTGCCGCGATTGCTGAACGAATTCCATCGGTTCTCTCCCCCTGAAATCAGAAGCGGGAAGGTTCAGCAAAGAACCGCGGACAGCAAGTCTCTTGTGAAGGCTGTTTCAAATCAGGGTTCACAAGAACCTAACAAGACCCGTACGAATAGCTAAACCGCGTGTTTATTATTTCCTGCCATATCTATTGGTAACGATTGGAGAGGTGCAGTGAAACGTTTTGCCGCCAGCAGGAATGACGCTCGAGGCATCCGGACGGGAAAGCGCGGCAGGCCGCGCTCGCACGTGTCTCTGCCCGGCAAGCTCGCGACACCGTTCAACAGCCAGTCCGTGGTGTTCGAGGACATCTCGGCCGCGGGCGCAAGAGTGTCCGGCACCGGTCTTCCCCCTATCGGCGAATTCGTCCGGCTGACCATCGGCGGATCGACCATGTTCGCGTCAATTGTCTGGCGAGAAGGCCACGAATGCGGCCTGGCGTTCGATGACCGCATGACCGATGCAGAAGTGGCCGAGTTCCGCGAAGTCGCAGAAGAAGCGCGGAGCCTGGGACTGAACCCGGACATGATCCGCGCCAGGGCCGACTGGAACAACGGCCTATAGCCACTACGCTTCTCGTACAATCGACTCCGGCCAGCCTGCGACCGACTTGTCTCGATGGTTCTGGGCCGGAGTTTTATTATATTTTCACGAGTCGATGGCAAATAATTGTCATGGATCACGAAGTTGATAGCGAACGCCACGAGCGACGGCACGAAAGGCACGTAGTAGAAGTGCAGGTCGAATGCTTCGTGCAGGGTGAAAGCATCTCTCTCATGATCTATGATATCTGCGTCGATGGCTGCTGCATCGACACCGGCAATGCCCGAATATCTCCCGGGGAGAAGGTTTACCTGAAGTTCCTCAACGGCGTAGGCACCGAAGGAACAGTGGTGTGGAATAGCGACCGGTACGCGGGCATCAAGTTCGCAAGCGAACTGCACCCTGCCGTCGTGCTGCAGATGGGCTTCAGGCCCGTCGCGGGCAGCATGGAAGATTTCGTGCCGAGGGATCGGTTCGGGCGCGAACTCCCGCCCATCCGCAGGTTGCGCGCCATTCGCGATTGAACAGGGAGGAGAGGGTCGATGGAGGCAGGAAACCGCCGCTCTGGCAGCGACCGCAGGATTGCCGATCAGCGAAGCGACAGCCGGGCGTCCTACGATGGCGCGGAAAGGCGCGTGTCCGAGAGGCGATCAAGCGTCGATCGCCGCAAGTCTGAAAGAATGGAACCCGCCTGAAGTCGCCAGATGTGGAGGGCCTACGGATTCACTCGACGGGTCGTCCGCTATCCAGCAGGTCCTTTTCCTGCCCAGGCGTGTTCGCCCGCTCCTCGTCCACCATCTTCGCAATCTCGTCTTCGGGTGCGACGTCCTGCGCATCCGTGGCGACCGGGGCAGGTGCCGGCGAAGGTCGCGGCGGTGCCGGCGGCGCGGATGGCGCAGGAGCAGCGCGCCCTTCCCCCACATTCTCGAACGGCAGCGGCACGGTGCGCTGATCGAAACGCAGGCGGTAGATCGGCTCCGGCAGGGCGAAGCCGCCGTCTTCCAGCGCCCGCTTGCTGGCGGCGATGGCGCGGCTGCGGGCCTTGAAGAAATCGGCCTCGCGCTGGTCGATCCAGCCCAGGAACGCCAGCACCACATTGGAATCGCCCACCCGGTCTATCCGCACTTCGGGCGCGGGATCGTCCAGCACGAAGTCCAGCGAGGCCAGCGTGTCGCGGCCCAGCTGGCGCGCGGCCTCGGCATCGTCGTCCGCGTCCACCCCCAGCTCGAAATCGAAGCGGCGCTGCGGGTTGCGGGTGTAATTGACGATCACCGCCTTGAAGACCGTGGAATTGGGAATGCGCAGGTGGTTGCCTTCCAGCGTCATCAGCACGGTGGCGCGGCTGGTGAGGCGGATCACCCGGCCCTCGTGCTGGTCGATCACCACGTGATCGTTGGCGCGGAAGGGCTGGCGCAGGCTCAGCATCAGGCTGGCGACGTAGTTCTCCACCGTGTCGCGCATGGCAAAGCCCAGCGCGATGCCGATCACGCCTGCCCCGCCCAGCACCGCGCCCATCAGCGCGCCGGCCCCGATCATGTCGAGCGCGATCACCACGCCCGCGATCACGAAGACGAAGCGCAGGGCGCTGGCGATCAGTTCTGCAAGGAAGGTATTGGTCGCCACCCGCCGCCACAGCCCGGTGAACGAGGCGAGCAGGTAGCCGATCGCGGAAATCGCCAGCGCCACCAGCAGCGCGAGCCCCGCCAGCGGCAGCATCCGGGTGATCTGCTCGATCCGGTCGCCCAGGCCGCCGATGCCCTCCCCGATATCGACGGACACGTCGCGCTCGATATCGTTCTCCACCGTGGCGACGCCTTCCACGCCGCCCGCAATCGCCTCCGCCCGCGCCAGCGCGGCATCGTCGGGCGCGGTGCCGGTGAGCGTGACGACGCCCTGGCGCACGGAAACCTCCACCTGCGAAAGGCTGGGCACGTTGGCGAAGATGTCGGACAGGCGCGCGGCGATGCGTTCGTCCTGCCCGGCGGCCTGGTCGATCTCTATCGAACCGGCGGTGGGCGCAGGTGTCGCAGGTGCCTCTTCGGCAGGGGCAGCTTCGGGCAGCAGCACGCTCGCGTGCGCAGAGGCCGGCAACAGTGCCAGCAGCAGCGCGGCAAGCAGGCGCAGGGTGCTTGTCAGAAGAGTGTGGAGCCGGCCTTGAAGCCGAGTGTCAGCAGCACCGGGAGGCCAAACACGGCCAGCCACATCAGCGCCACCTCGCGCCGGAAAGCAGGTGCCAGTGCCGGATCGTGCGCCTTCACATCGGGCAGGTCGCTCCAGCGCATTTCGAACCAGCGGCAGGCGGGAATGATCGCCGCCACCAGCACGACCAGCGCCAGGTAAGGCAGCATGGAGCCGTTGCCGGACTTCAGTTGCGTCAGGGTAAGGAAGATGTGCAGGCCGGTGTAGATCAGCAGGCCATAGGCGACGTGATCGCTGATGCGGCGACGCCAGTCGATCTTGCGGGCAGTCTCTTCGCGAGCCTGCTCTGTCTGTTCGAGTGCCTTGTTCATCAGGCTTCCCTCTCTGTTCCAGTCCCGAGTCGAAGTATTCCACTTCGTGCGGCCCGATGCAAGCCGATGCGAACGGCACGTGTCCGGGGCACATGCACGAATCTTGCCAAGCACCCTTCATTCCACGCACTTTCGTGCTAGATGGCCTGCATGACGAAGGATCAGGCATGAGCGCGCTGGACGACGAATTCCTCGACGAGGAGGCCCTGGCAGAAGCAATGGCCGATGCGCCGAGCAACGCCGCGCCCGACCTGCCGGAAAGCGGCGGGCTGGAAGTGGTCTCCATCGCCAAGAGCTATGACAAGCGCGCGGTGCTGACCGATATCTCCCTCACCGTCGCCAAGGGCGAGGTGCTGGGCCTGCTCGGCCCCAACGGCGCGGGCAAGACGACGTGCTTCTACTCCATCATGGGGCTGGTGAAGCCCGACAGCGGGCGCATCCTGATGGACGGCGTCGATGTCACCAAGCTGCCGATGTATCGCCGCGCGATCCTGGGACTTGGCTACCTGCCGCAGGAAACCAGCATTTTCCGCGGCATGACGGTGGAGCAGAACATCAACTGCGTGCTGGAGATGGTGGAGCCCAACAAGGAAGTCCGCCAGCAGGAGCTGGAGCGGCTGCTGGAGGAATTCCACATCACCCGCCTGCGCGACAGCCCGGCGATGGCGCTGTCCGGCGGTGAACGGCGCCGCTGCGAAATCGCCCGCGCGCTGGCGGCGAAGCCCAGCATCATGCTGCTGGACGAACCCTTCGCCGGGATCGACCCGCTCTCGATCAGCGACATCCGCGACCTCGTAAAAGACCTGAAGCGACGCGGCATCGGCGTGCTGATAACCGATCACAATGTCCGCGAGACGCTGGATATCGTCGACCGTGCCTGCATCATCTACGGCGGGCAGGTGCTGTTTGCAGGCTCCCCGCAGGAACTGGTGGCGGACGAGAACGTGCGCCGCCTCTACCTTGGCGAGGGTTTCGAACTGTGATGCCTTTCCGACAATGATTTTGCGGGAGGGGGAATTCGTATCGGGAGGTCTGACATGGCTCTGGGGCCAAGACTAGACCTCAGGCAATCGCAATCGCTGGTGATGACGCCGCAGTTGCAGCAGGCGATCAAGCTGCTGGCGCTGTCGAACCTCGAGATCGAGACTTTCGTGGGAGAGGCGCTGGAAGCCAACCCGCTGCTGGAAGCGGGCGAAGTGCGCGCCGAGGATCGCGATCCACCGGCGGAGAGCGACCAGCCGGAAATCCACGATGCCACACCGGGCGGCGGCGACGAGGCGCTCGATATCGATCCCGGCTCCCTCGATACCGATCGCGATACCGGGGACTGGTCCGCCGAACATTCCGGCGCTGGCGCGGCGGGCGAAGCGCCGGATCTGGAAAACCGCAGCAACGAAGACCTCTCGCTGGCCGACCACCTCGAAGCGCAGGTCGGCCCGGCCTCGCCCGATGCCGTCACCGAGTTCATCGCCCGCCACATCATCGGCCTGCTCGACGAGGCGGGCTACCTGAGCACGGACCTGCGCGACATTGCCGTGAGCCTGGGCGTACCGCTGGCGCGGGTGGAGGAGGCGCTGGGCGTGGTCCAGTCGCTCGACCCCACGGGCGTCGGCGCGCGCACCCTGTCCGAATGCCTCGCCCTCCAGGCGCGCGAGGCGGACCGTTACGATCCGTGCATGGAAGTGCTGATCGACAACCTCGAACTCGTCGCCAAGGGCGCGGTCGCGCACCTCAAGCGCATCTGCCGCGTGGACGACGAGGACTTTGCCGAGATGCTGTCCGAATTGCGCGGCTACGATCCCAAGCCGGGCCTGAAATTCGGCGGCTCTCCCAGCGGCGCGGTAGTACCCGACGTGCTGCTGCGCGCCAAGGACGATGGCTGGGATGTCCAGCTGAACGAAGACACCCTCCCCCGCCTGGTGGTGAACCGCAGCTACTATGTCGAACTGCGCGCAGGCGCGACCAGCAAGGACGCGAAAGGCTGGCTGAGCGAGAAGCTGGCCGATGCCAACTGGCTGATCAAGGCGCTGGACCAGCGCCAGAAGACCATCCTGAAAGTCGCCGCCGAGATCGTGAAACAGCAGGACGGGTTTTTCAGAAGGGGCGTGAGCGAGCTGCGCCCGCTGACGCTGAGGACCGTGGCCGAAGCGATCGAGATGCACGAAAGCACCGTGTCGCGCGTCACCAGCAACAAGTTCCTCCACTGCGAGCGCGGCACGTTCGAACTGAAGTACTTTTTTACCAGCGGAGTGGGCGGCGGCGCGGACGGCGAGGGCGCGAGCGCGGAAGCGGTGAAGGCCCGCATCAAGGCCCTGTGCGATGCCGAGGACCCGAAGAAGATCCTCTCCGACGACAAGCTGGTGGAACTGCTGAAAGCCGAAGGCTTCGACCTCGCCCGGCGCACGGTGGCGAAATACCGCGAGGCTATCGGGATCGGCTCGAGCGTGCAGCGGCGGCGGGCGAAGAAGCTGGCGGCTATGGGGTGAGGCGGAGCGCTAAAAAACGGGGCGGACTCAGTTGCCCGCCCCGCAAAGATTAGAAGAGTTTTGGCTGATCTGTGTCAGTGCCGCGTTTCCCAGTTTTCACCTCGGATACACGACCTTGGTTCCAGCCAAGGTCTGCGGCAATGTCGTGCTGAAACTCGCCAGCGGCGAGCCTGCGCTTCACTTCAGAAAACACTTCGGGAGAGTAAGGAGCCCTCTCGGGCCGGTTGGGTCGTTCAGCTTTCATGGATTTAACCTTTCCATGTTACGACCGGCTTGACGGGTATCCCCTCGTATGGATATTCCCACACTCAATCGGGGATTAACCCGCTCCTGTCTGCCGGACCAAAGGATGACAGGAGTTGCCCCGACAAGAGGCCCCCGGTGGTAGGACACCGGGGGCTTTGCCATAGAGGGCAATCAAACTTAAGATTCCGGATCAAATCGTGAGTCGCAAGGGTGTAGCCCCGATTACGTTACATAGTCGGGGATAAGAGGGACTTACCTCATACGGAGAGCCACTGCATTCCGTCCAAGTTGAAGCCGCTTGTGTTCTAATAATTTAGGCTGTCCGATTCGTTGAAAAACCGGATTATAATCCAAAACTTCGCTCAGCCTGAGCCTGTCGAAGGCCACGCGCCTCCGCCAGCCCCAGGCGCCAACTACCCCTGCCGGTTACGCGCCAACTGCGACACTAACTCCCAATCACCCGCAATCAGAGCCTCCTTCTTCGCCCGGCTCCAGCCCTTGATCCGGCGTTCGGCAGCAAAAGCCTCGTCGCGGGTGGGGAAACGTTCGGACCAAACTAGAGCGACGGGCAGACGCTGCGCGGTATAACCGCCCAGTGCGCCGCTCGCGTGCTGGGCCATGCGGAATTCGAGATTGTCGGTGTGCCCTGCGTAGTAGCTGCCGTCGTTGCAGCGCAGGAGGTAGGCGTGGAAGTCCATCGGGTTCGGCTAGCGTCAGCGCGTGGCCTTCGACAAGCTCAGGCTGAGCGGAGGTGGTGATTGGCGGCGGGCCATCCCGGCGCGCGTCAAGACGCTCTCCCTTCCCTACAAGCCCCGTTCCGTGCCTTGCAATTCGGCATGGACCAGCTTGCCAACCACCCGCAACTCACTCCCCGCGAGAACGACACTTCTCCGCCCGCACGGTTACACTCTCCGTTGAAAGGTCACACTTCCCCTGCCCAAGGTGACACAATCGCGGTTTTTGCCCCTGGACACTGTTCCATGTGTTCCAGGTTAGTTGGAACCACGATGTTAAGACCTGCCAGCCAACCCCTTAACACCATCGACAAACCGCGAGCGAAGCGAAGCGCAAGGACGAACGCCCGCCCGCAGGTGCCCCGTAGCGGAGCGCAAGGGAACAGCGCCGAGGACGTTTCGGCGGAGGCCGAAACGCAGAACAAAGGGTGTCACCCAAAGGACTCACCCAGAAAGTCTTAACGCCCGAAACGCTTTGTTAACCTTTTTCGGTGAGAAATTGCGTGGTTAATACCGGGTCATATCTCCGAACGGGGCAGGCCTGCGGGGACACACGAAGGGGTAATACGATGCGCGTTCTGCTTATCGAAGACGAGCCGACAACCGCCAAGGCGATCGAGCTGATGCTCACGACCGAGGGGTTCAACGTCTACCAGACGGACCTGGGCGAGGAAGGCCTCGATCTGGGCAAGCTGTATGACTACGACATCATCCTGCTCGACCTGAACCTGCCGGACATGCACGGCTACGACGTGCTGAAGAAGCTGCGCGTCGCCAAGGTGCAGACGCCCGTCCTGATCCTGTCCGGCATTGCCGAGATGGACAGCAAGATCCGCTCCTTCGGCTTCGGTGCCGACGACTACGTGACCAAGCCCTTCCACCGCGACGAGCTGGTGGCCCGCATCCACGCCGTGGTGCGCCGTTCGAAGGGCCACAGCCAGTCGATCATCCGCACCGGCAAGCTGGCGGTGAACCTCGATGCCAAGACCGTGGAAGTCGA